>Ga0307510_10001835_pt1 | contig 23793 bp, 5 predicted proteins | sample 12_EM_MG_FD_207224 | JGI IMG/M metagenome (GOLD analysis project Ga0307510, IMG submission 207224) | Populus trichocarpa ectomycorrhiza microbial communities from riparian zone in the Pacific Northwest, United States - 12_EM | ecosystem: Host-associated > Plants > Roots > Unclassified | place...
TTAAAGGTTGTAGAAGGAGAAGGGGAAAGGAATAGTCAGAAATGAGAGAGTTCAGGCCATTATGTTTTTCTTTTTCTAATATCATTCTCATTCTAATTGTTTGATTAAATTACAAAGAGAAAGAAGAGGTCCTATATATACATAAGGACTACTAACTAAGTCTATCCCACACAAAAAGAATGTTGCATGTAACCAGCTATATAACATGCTGGAAAGCTAAAGGAAAGGAAAAAGAATTCCCAACTAATTCCGATTGAAATAATGGAAATACAGTAATAAAATGGTAAAACAATTATCCTTTCTTTTCCAACAACTTTCTATCTTTCATATTCTTTAACATCCCCCTATAAGAGGGAGCATAGTAGTTGACTATGTCCATTTTGGACATGTGATAAGACAACAAGTATGCAAACAGAGGACTTTGTAGAGATGTGTGTAGTCTTCAAAATCCCTTCTTGAATTTTATTAGGGTTAAGGTGACAATCTAATTCAATGTGCTTGGTCCTTTCATGAAATACGAGGTTCGAAGCAATGTGCAACGCAACTTTATTATCGTAATGCAACACAACAACATGAGGATGAGAGACTTGAAGATCAGTTAGAAGAAAACAAAACCAAGTAATCTCTAAACTAGTGGTAGCCATGGCATGGTATTAAGCCTTCGTTGAAGAATGAGACATCATTGATTGCTTCTTGGATTTCTAAGAGACCAAAGATGAACCAAGAAAGACTTAAAATCCAGAAATGAAATACCTGGTGTCAGGATAAGATGCCCAGTCAAATCATAATAGGTTACAATGTCCAAGTTGCTTGAAGAGGGAAAGAAAAGCCCCTTCCTTAGAGTCCCTTTGATGTATTTGAGGATTTTGAATGCTGCTGTCAAGTGTAGATCAATAGGGTGATCCATTAATTGACTTAAGATTTGCACACTATAAGATATATCTGGTCTTGTGATTGTCAGGTATAGAAGTCTCCCAATTAATTATCTGTAGTAAGTAGGATCAGATAAGAGTGTACCCTTTTTTATACTAAGCTTTAAATTTTAATCTATATGAAGCTTAAAAGGTCGGGATCCTAGAGTGCTGGAACTTGCTAGAATGTTTAGAGCATATTTCTTCAAACATATTTGTATCATTTATTTTTTTCTGACTTTGATCCTAAGGAAATACCTTAATTTTCCTAAATCTTTGATCTTGAACTTGTTGTTGAGGAAGACCTTGATATCCTCGACAATAACAAGAGAGTCACTTGCTACTATAATATCATCTACATACACTAGTAGTGTTGTGAAAGAATGATTATCTTATTTGATGAACAAGCTATAATCAAATTTAGACTAACATAGACCACATTCAACCAGAGAGATGGAGAATTTTGAGTACCATTAACTTGACACTTGATTTAACCCATAAAGACTCTTAAGTAGTTTGCAAACTTGATGATGTTGACCTTGGGTATATCTAGGAGGTCGCTTCATGTTCCTGTAAGTCTCAATGGAAGAAGGCGTTATTGACGTCAAACTAATACAAACCCTGGCCCTTAACTTTAACTATGGCCAAAAGACATCTCAATGTGACTAGCTTTGCAACCGAGGAGAAAGTTTCATGATAGTTAATACCTTCTTATTGTGTGTACCCCTTTGTAACTAATTTCGCCTTGAATCTTTCAATGTTGCCATCTGAATTGTACTTTATCTTACACACACACACACACACACACACACACACACACACAAGAAGCATTTTCTAAGAAGTAGATCAGTCATTATTTATGTCTAGTTAGACTTCAAAACTTTCAACTCATTCTTCATGGTTGTGAGTCAATGAGGTTCTTTAACAGCTTGGGCATATGTTTCCGGCTCAGTGTGTGAGGTAATGGAATTAAAGAATACTTGAAATGTAAAGAGAATTTATTGTATGAAAAAAAATTACTCAAATGAAATTGTTTACCTAGAAGAGCTTTAGTTGTCGCGACCTGTTAGATTGGGAGAGTTGATGGAAGTTAGGTGACAGTGAAAGACTTGCAAGTACTTGAGAGCTTGTTTCATCCTAGCAGACTTACGAATAGAAAAAGAAGAAATAGGTGAATGTGTGTAGGAGGTGAAGTTGTGGAAATAGGAGAATGTTGATGAGTTGGGCTGAATATTTGTGTCAATTGTATCAGGAGGAATATTTTCATTTGAAGATGAATCATTTGAATTGGAGTGTGATCAAGGGTTATCAAACATTAGAATAAAAGGAGTGTGAGTATCATATATAGGATCTAGAGTAAAAGAATAATGAGAATTAAGTTGTTGCTATACCATTTTTCCAGAAGGTGTTGTATCAGAAAAAGAAGTTTTGGATACAAATGTTTTAAAAAGAAAAATATGCTCATAAAAGGTTACATCTCTAGACGAAAAAGTGTCATTTGTTTCTAATTTTAGCAACTTATAACCCTTCACCCCAAAATGATAACCAAGAAATATACACCTTCTTACCCTAGAGTTAAATTTCTTCCTTCCATGACTTATAGTGGTGGCAAAACAGAGGCACCCAAAAACTCTTAAATAATGATAAAAGGGACTAGAATAAAAGATGGCTTCATAAGGTGTCTTGTTTTGTAGTAAAGGTGTAGGGATATAATTTACAATATAAGTTGCAGTGAGGATATAATTATTCCAGAATTCAAATAATAAGTTAGCTTGAAATCTAAGAGCTCTAACATCATTTAAGATGTGTTGATGTTTTCTCTCAACGATCTCACTTTGTTGTGGGGTTTTTACACAAGTCCTTTTGATGCCATTTTTATGGAAGAAATCTCCAATTTGAAACTCTGTCCCATTATCACTTCTTAGGTACTTAACCTTAGCTCCAAATTGAGTCTTAACCAGATTATAGAATGACTTTATAGATTTTCATGCATCTGACTTGTTTTTGAGTAAATAAACCTAAGTACTACGAGATAGATCATCGATAATGGTAAAAAAATACCTACTCCCATCATAAGCAGCCATAAAATATAGCCTCCATAAGTCACAATGTATAAGTTTAAAATTGAAAAAAGATTTGTGCATGCTTTGATAAAAAAAAAGAGTCTATGTTGTCTTGCTATGGGGAAAACAAAGCAAGGATTTTCATTGATAGTAGAGCATAAGTTTTTTTTGTTATTACAACTGGATCTCTAATTAACTGTATTCTAGAGTTGGAAATATAGCCTAGATGACAATGTCATAGATTAGAAACATGACTAGTATTTGTAACACAAGCAGAAGACAAATGATAAGTATCAAAATATTTGGATAACTTACACATTAAAGTAGTAGGAGATACTTCAATGTTCTAGAGGTGGTAAAGACCATTCTTTATTGCACTTAATCCAATTGTTGTCCATGACGTGAGGTCCTACAAAAAGCAAACATTGGATAGGAAAACAAAACAATAAGAGACATTTTTAGCTGATGTTGGTGCAATAATGAGATTGAAAGCAAATGAAAGAACACATAAAACATTTTCAAGAGTGATCAATTTAAAGAGCTTAATAATGCTTATATGTGTGATTGGGACCTCTTAACCATTGGAAAGGTTGACATTATAAGACACAATGGTTGTGATTTTTGTAAAACAAATGATGCTACAAATCATATGATATGTAGCTCATGTATCTATGATATAAGGAACATTGTTAATATCAAAAGGTTTGTGTGTGTAAATGGAGAGACAGGTTGTGATACCAGACATAGATGGAAGACTTGTGAAGTTGGCGAAAAACATGGTCGAATTGTGAGGCATATGAGAATAAGTATATGCTGGATTGTGTTTCTTATGAAGTAACTGTAAGATTTTCTAATACTAATTCCAAATCAGAGTCATCTTGTTAGTGTGATTCTTTGAAAAATCCTCAGTTATAATCATGTTGGACTGACTAATATGCATATCTGATCTATTTCCCTTGTTATGTAACTTGTGACTAGGATACTATCCCACCAGCTTGTAACACTTCTTTCCTAAATGACCACTTATATGACAATGACCATAAGTGGGAGTTTTCATATTTCCTACCTTGAAACGGTTCTTCAAGAGATGCCCTTGAATCTTGTAATGAAGGCAATAAGGTCTATTAAATGGCTTGAAGGTTATGAATGTATTTTCGATAAGAAGGGCCATCAATTTAGGGGTAGGTGTGCAAGGTAGCATCTAATGTTGTTTCTCTTCTTGTTGAATGAGGGAGAAAACCTTACTAAGTTGTAGTATGAGATCCATTAACATAATTTGATCTTGTACATTGGAGTATGTTTCTTTCAAACCCATTATAAACTGAATTACATAATCTAGTTGATAGCGATTAACCAAGACCTTTATCTATCCATAAGAGCATTCTGGCATAGGATAGTGCAATGCTAACTCATCCCAAATCGATTTCAGTTTTTCATAGTAGATATTGACGAAATCATTCCCTTGACTCAAGTTAGCTAGAGCCCTTTTTAGTTGAAAGGTTTGTGGCCTATTTTGCTGAGTAAGTCTCTCACAGAGTTCATTCCAAATCTCACATGCTTTATCTATAAGGACAAAAAAGGATTTCACCAAAGGACTTACAAAGTTATGAATCCAAGAAATAATTATATCATTGCATCTCTTCCAAGTTTTCAAAAGAGGATCGTTAAAATTTGAGGGTCTTGTGATATTACCATTAACAAAACAAAGCTTGTTTTTTGCTTTAAGAGCTTTTTTCATAGCCTTTGTCCAAGTGTCATAGTTCTCTGTAGTTAGGAGGTTAGTGACCAAACTGAAAACTGAGGTATCACTATTATTGAGGCGGTATTGGTTATTTTGATCTGTTAAGTTGGGAAAACATGAGGTTGATTTCATAGCAAGAGTTAGTGTTTATTGATTTTTGGTTTCTTTCTCCATTGTTAGCTAAGCAACCATAAGCTCTGATACCATGAAAGAAATGTTAGAGGTTGCAGAAGAAGAATGTGAAAGGAATAGTCAGAAACAAGGGAGTTCAGGCCATTAAGTTTTCTTTTCTGACATCATTCTCATTCCAACTGTTTGATTAAATTATAAAGAGAAAGAATAAGTCATATATATACATCAAGACTATTAACTAATTCTATCCCACACAAAAAGAATGTTACATGTAACCAACTATATGACAGGCTGGAAAGCTAAAGGAAAGGATAAAGAATTCCTAACTAATTCCAGCTGAAATAATAGAAATACAATAAAGAATAAAACGGTAAAATAATTATCCTTTCTCTTCCAACAACTTTCTATCATCTATATTCTTTAACAAAGCTTGTGTTGTGTTGCTAAGCATAATTGTTTTCTTTCAAAAATCAGTTGTACATACCAAATCCCTTCATGCCCTCTATTCCTTCCTTTAATCGTAATGAATTGGGGCTTTCTCCAAATTTCAATCTTTAATTGGATATTTCTTTGCATGCATTGCATCCTAAGGGATAAGTTTTGAAGAAGAAGACTTTGTGCATAACTCATATTTTAAAAAACTGCAATGCTCATAAGGTTTTATGAAGAAACCACGAATAATAAGGAAGTTTGTGACATGATTTCAATTAGTGCTTTATAAAAACTTCATCCTCCCAAAACATGAAGACTCATTTTTGAAAAAAAGTATTGTTTCATACACGGTTTGTTTCTAAAAGGTACAAATATTTCCAGAGGCTTATAACAGTTAAAAAAGCAATCAAACTATTTGCTTATGCTCATGTAAAACTTCAATTGGAGAGCTTGATCTCTAAAATTACTTTAAAACTGTGTTTTTGGCGATGCATTTGTAAGTGTTCATGCAAATTATTTTATTTTTGGCTAAAAAATTGATTTTCTTATGCTTTTGAATAATTTTAATAGAACGATGTCAAAATGACTGAACAAAATGCAAGAAAAGGTATTTCAAATAAAAATTGATTTGTGAAATCAAATTGCAATTGCATTATCAAAACTACACCCTATCTAATAATATTTTTTTTTATCTATTTGCATTTTAATTTATGGTTACTAGTCTCGTGGCCCACAACATGAATTTTTTTTTCTTCTAGTGGTTAAATGTCAAGACCACATATGTGTTTTAAAAAGGTAAGAAAAAGTTGCGATTGAGTCATTGATTTAGGGTATGTTTGAGATTATGGTAACGGTTGAGATTAAAAGTGTTTTTCACTTAGAAATGCATCAAAATAATTTTTTTTTATTTTTTTAAAATTATTTTTGAAATCAGCATATCAAAACGATTTGAAAACATAAAAAAATAATTTGTAGCAAAAAAAAATCAAAAATTGAGGGTATATGGTTTGCACCACATTCCCAAACGGGCTCTTAGTGGGGTGGAATAAACTTGTCTTACCTAATAAAATAATAATAATAATAGAAAATAAAATTAGATGGATCAAACTAAGAAAATAAGAGTGATCATGATTAAAAAAAATGTTTATTTGGAAAAAAAACAGCAAAGATAAATTTCAATCTAATCGAGCGTGTTAGGAAGGAAATCTACAAAAAAAGAAAAAATAACCCTAGTCATCTCGAATGCGCCTACCAAACCCACAACCCGTTCATGAGGTCATGATAACAAATCAAAAAGCAAATTGAAAAAATAAGCGAGCTCTAATTCCTAACATACCCAATGTAGAAGGACTAATTTGAAAAAAAAAACAAATCAATTAACAAAAAGGAAAAAAAAGCCAGCAAATCCAAGTGAGCTTACCAAATCCCATGACTCGAATTGTGCGAATGAGACATCACAATAAAAGGCAAGCTAGGAAAAGTTATGAAGCTAAATGCAAAAAGGAAAAAAAATGAACGATGAAACCAGAAAAAAAAATCCCATTTTAAAAAGAACGAACCCAAAAAAAAGTCTAGAATAAACCCTGACTAAACTGACAAATCCACCATTAACATCAAGAAAGCATAATAACTTCATAAAAATAAAACTGAAGATAACATGAATAAGACTTTACAAATTTAAAGTGTTGAAGGATAACATTGAAAAAGAAAATCGGTGTACAAAAAGGCTAATATCATCTAAGTTAACCTTTCAAACCTGAACCTAGGTTATGAGCCCAATGTACACCGACCAGAAAAAATCATGACCCTTAATTCTTAACCAATCTAGTTTTGGAGGACAAAACTGAAAAAAAAAATCAAATTGACAAAAGGCCCCCTAAAAAATAATTAGCTATCTAAAAGAATGAGAACCAAATGTTAAACAAAAATACAATAAGACAAAAATAAAATTGTTTGATTTAAGAGTAAAATTTTCATATATTTTACAAAAGGAATAAAAAAAATCAAAAGGAAAAAGATAAAATTTGAAATAAAAATAAAATAAGAGGAAAATTAACATTTCAATGATGAGAAAAATCAAAAACAAATTTAAAGTTTATGAAAGGAATCAAAACAAAAATCAAACAATCAAAAGTGAAAGGAATAAATCAGAAACTTAAACAAAATAAGAAGACAACATAGATTTTTTGATTAGGCAGCTTGTTTTTTTTAGAGAAAGAGAGAGAAAAGAAGAAAAAAAAGACTCTATCGCATCAAACACCGCACACACCACTTCATCAAGAAAGGGACACCATGATGATTCCAATGCCGCTGTTGATGACCAATTTCTAACATTATATGCCTTCACATGCATCACTTGAAGTGTATGGAGCCTCCTTACATGTTGGTGAACAATTTGTTTTTTAAAAATAATATTTTGTATTCATTAAAATACTAAATTATCTGTGACTTAACCTAATTATAATTAAAAAACCATGGTGAAACAGAAAAAAAAAACCCTTAATTCCAAGTTTAAAAAAACCCTGCTTTCATGGGTAATTAAGAAACTTCACTGTGCATCCAAAAGTGAAAAGACGAAACAATCTCATGTTTGAAAAAAAGAGTCGATGTACTTGGATAGATTGATGGTCTCTGTCCACACACCAGGATTATCAACGAAACTTCATGATAAGCCTATTGAAGCCTAAGGTGGCATGGAAAACATCAACTGGCTGACTTGCTCTAGCTTGCTTTGTCATTTTCTGATGCTGAAATTATAAACCTAATGTGCACTGTTGATATAGCAAGGAATGCATTAACCAATAAAAGATAAAAGAAGACAGTATGTAAATATAATCTTTTAAAAACATTATTTCCCTTAAAAAGTAACAGGATAACACACCATAATATCGCTCTATGTAAGATTATTTGAACCGGAAAAAAAAATCATACAGCGCTCAAGTAATAGCTGTTCACTTCTGCCACGAAGTGAAAAAAACCAGCATCCAATTTTACAAGGATCAGAATTTCTAAACATGTAAGAAGATTGATAATGGCAAAAAAACTGGAATAATAATAATAATGGCATTAGAAACAGCAACGTTGCTAGTAGTGCATGCCTACAGAGTATTTGTGTCCTACGCCAGGGCTCGGACCGGAGTTTGTAGGCTGTCCAAGAAGCTGAGCATTTCCTGATCTGTGGCCTGGACCGCCTTGGCTTGGCCCAGATTGCTTTATACCTCGAAGGACTAATCTAGTGAAGGAATACTCCATATTCTTGGAAGAACTAGCCACCCTCAAGCCATTCAAATGCCGAGCTTCGGATTGGAAAAGAACAGTGCTAAACCAGAGGTATAGAAAACATAGAGATCTTAGTTTTCTAGACATTTTTAAGTGATACGACAAAACTAAAGTTTCAAATGTTAATAATGCTTGCGGAAGTGTTTGCAAGGAAACTTGGAGTCGAGCAATATATAGAACACTGAAAGTAGGGTGCTTTTATAGCACCGAAGGTAAGTTACGTCCTTCCTTGCTCTAGGGTATGATCCCATGTGAATGTTCTCTCTTTCTTTCAATTGTCAGTAAAAACAAATTAAAGAAGCTTGAAGAATCCAAGAGGGTCGTGAATCTAGGAGGACACAAGAAAGAATGTAGTTAGTCCAGCTGAAAAGTTGTCTTCTGACTTCGGAATTGCCGATTTCCAATATAAAGCAAAGGCAATATGCTAATTTTCTTGGCTGGCCGACGATCCTCAAATTTTAACATGTTTGCAATTTTAAGCCTTCCGTTGGGGACCAAACCCATTCAAAATTAAACCTTGATGACTAGTTCCTTTCTCAGCTTTCTTTGGTTCATGAATTCTCCCATTCGTCTGTATTTTTTTAATAATTTTTTCTATTAAAAGATGTCTGTAATTGTGTTAATAATTATTTTTTAAAGTGCAACATAATATTTTTTATTTTTTAAAACTATTTCCGATATAAACACATCAAAACGATAAAAAAAACATATAAAAAATTTAATTTTATATAAAAAAATCTAAATATTTTAAAAATATTGTTTGAAACGTAATTTCAAACTTACCCTAAAATAATTTTCATAAAGCACAACTTACTTCCATCACGAGCTGGATTTGACAATTATATATATATATATATATATATATATTATGTCCTTGCTCTCCATGAGAAAACAAGTTTTGGTGGTTTTTGACCGGGTATCATTTCTTACAGCCTATACACCAAGATTTGTGTAACAAAATCCCCATTGTTTCCATGATTAATATAATTTTTTTTTCGTTGTTTCATGCACCAATTCTAAAATGAAGCGGCACCGTGTTTATAGCCCTATTGGGATAATCAACCCCTTTTTGACTATCCACGCAACAATTTTCTTGTTTTAAGCTGCATGTGACCTCCATTGGTAACATTTTCTTTACCATTACGAAAAACATAGCACTATCATTCCTTGGTTTTTGCTATCAAACGCCGCGGATTAAGGGCTTTAATTAGAAACTAATTATTTTCCTCTTTCTCGTGCTAAGTGACAAGATCTTAGAATTCTATATCATCATTTTGGCCTGAAGAAGATTGCATGATGAGAAGAAAATCTCTAATTCCATTACACAAGATGTGGAAATGGCAGTTTTTCATTGCAGTGTTCGAAGGGGAAGAAGATCTAATGTAGCTATACCAGGGGCCGGTGAATGCTTGATATCTTGATTCCCATTGTAAGAAATTATATATAATGGATCCTCACCCAATTTATTGAAATTCGAATCTAAGTTAGGTCACGGGGCGCGCCATTGGTTAGATCATGCAAAATCCTATTGAGCTCAAAATTTGATGGGACGGGCTCATACCTTGGAAATTGACAAGGCAACATTAAAAGGCACAGCTAGCTAGCAGGCCAGTAGTTGAAGTTGCAAGTCTTAGTTTGAAAGATTTAAAGAACAGGAGAGACGAGAAATTAAGAACCCAGCTAATCTCTGCTGGTCTATTCATGATCTATTGCGTTCCCTTTCCCAATATATAGGATTATTCTACTTTACAATGACCACACTTTTTTTTTTTTTTTTGTGATGAACGAAAAAAACTCGTCTGTCAATTTGCCACTCCTGTTGCAGGGTCTTACCATCTTTTTCCTACTTGAAAAAAACAAAAACAAAGAAAGAAACTTTTCTGCTTTTTAGTGCATGTTTGGATATGGTAATTCTTTTCCGTTTTCGTTACTGCCACGGTTTACAACAACCCCATCAATATCCCGGTGCAACAAGCTACAGGTGCCCTGGGAAATCTTTAAAATTTAAAATAGGAATGTCCGTTTACTGTTAAAGCCATTACTGGCAATTTGGCATATTTCTTAAACTTCCTGCCCCCGCTAGAGAAAAAAAGAAGGGGGACCGGTGACTTGGAGCTTTAATTTAGAAAGTGAAATTAACTCCCAGTTGTGTTTTTTGGGCAGTTTCATTCTTCGGACCCGAATCCGGTTGATCTATTATTCTTAGCAAAGGACATGTTAGTTCCCAAATATCATGTAATTATCAAACGAGCCCGCCTAAGGGCTGTAAAAGAGAAAAGCAGAACCAAATCTTGACTTGTTTGAGATAAGTTTGTCTAATTTTATTGGACCAGATCTAGATTTGACCCGGTTAAGAAACCAGGTCACTAGATCATCTGGTAAACTTGTGAGTTATCATATTAAATCATGGGTCACTAGGTCAACCTGGGTCTATTATTTTTATCCACAACAACATCGTTGTAGTTTATTTTTAAAAAAACTTTTAGTGTTGACCTGACTAGATCTGAACCGAATTTGACCAAGTTTATCAAACCATGATTTAATTTGTTGAGTCATTCTAAATTTGACCTACTCAATATTAAAATCAGTTCAAATTAAAATTTAAATAAATTAAATTTTAAATTTTAAGTTTGTCAGATTAATCCACGTGTGAGGTGAGATTTCATAACCACGGCTAATGCACATTTGTTTTACTTTCATGATTAGTACCGACATGTGATAGGTAAACAATATTTATTAAACATTCATCTCCTTAGCGCGTATATTTACAAGGCCAGGAACATCCCTCCCCTTCGTTTGCAAAGGAGCTGAAGTCGGAAGTCCAAACTTTCTGGTCATGATTGGCGACCAATATTAACCCATTAATCAGTCTTAATTTTGTGACCGTTATAGGCAGTTCAAATAGTTCCAAATTGGACGGTTGAAAAGCCACGCAACAGGAACCCGAATGAGGCCACAAAAGAATTATCATGGCGGGTTAGCTAGCTTTATTATACATGCCTTTCATAGTATAAAAGAATTGAAGTCCACCGTCTAAATCTTTTACTTGGATATTTTATATGATGGAAGTGTTCGGAACATTTCGTTTTCGGCTTGGAAATACACTACTTCTCAGGAAAAGTATGCGCTTATTTAGTCTTAAGATTACTTCTTTTTCAGGAACTTCCATCAATATTATTGCTTGAAGATATATTATAGGATAATTGTCACAATAACTTAACACAAAAAAATACCACTGAGTTCTTGATTTTCCTAATTAGGATTTTCAACCCTCCATTTTCTTATCTCATCAGTCCTCAAATTTGGCAATTTTTCAATGAACAAGTGTTTATGGTGCCGGTTAACGTCGAGTTTTTAAATTCAAGATCTTGTCTTAAAAAATAATATTAATATCAGTTTAATTAATCACAGATGATTAATAATTAATTTTCGTTATTATCTTAAGCAATTTGATTAAGGTGGTGTTTGCATTGCAGTCCAACCACACTTAATTTTTTTTAAAATTTATTTTAGTTTTATTTTTTTGTGTTTTTTTAAATTATTTTATAATATTAATATTAAAAATAAATTTTAAAAAATAATAAAAATATTATTTAATATAATTACAAGTAAAAATCTCTTTAAAGAATAATTTTCACCCGCGAAACAATCACGAAATCGTGCTGGCTAGAACGTGGATATTGAGCAATTCAAAACCCAATAGGTACCCATCTAATCAATCAATCAAGCAAGTAATTATAAAAATTTCTCCACCATCAGCTATTGCGGCTAATTAAGATAGCAAGCAACAAACAGTCTAGCTAACTTAAAGTTTGAATAAACACAGAAATTCGGGTAAACCTGGAGCGAGTTTTCAAAAGAAGATGGATGGTTGATGCTTTCGCACTTCGATGCTCACGAGCGAGCCCCTGAAAGTCGGTAGAAAACGAGAATGAAAACAAAAGAACTTAGCTAGTTCCACAAGTTTTGATCTCTGATGTTCCTGTCGTTATTGAAGGTAAATAGTTATACAAGCTTTTAGATTATCGTGGTCCACCACCTGACTTGCATGATCCAAGTTTATCCATGCCACTACTTATACTTGACAGGTTGCTTGTATAAATCACTATCGAGTAGTTGCCAGATTTTCACTGTTGATAACTCCTGATCAGATCACAAAATTCCATCCAAAACTTCAGCTAGGTTCAAATATAATTGGCATATCGCCCTATCGTTTTCTCCAGCCAAGACTTAAGTAACACTTCCTTTGAGCTCGTGATCAATTCTCTATTTTGACTCGCCTTAATTGCACCACTTGTCCCTCTTTAGAAATCAAACTCTTTACTTGTTGGATTTTTGAAAGCTAATTAGAGATTTCTCTTTCCAAAGAATCCGCCAAAGATGGTACCCTATACTATGAACCAGATGGTGGCTTGGCGGCATACCAATAATTCCAAATCTTCACATGCTTTTGAATAGTGGAGCACATCTTAGTCAAACCAGCTCCCAAACTTGCTTAAGAGTTCGAAATTCTATTTTTCAAGCCCTATAAATACAACTCCAAATACACCCTGCCATTCATTGTCCAAGCAAACAACACATAGTCAGAGTAACATATTTCGAAGTCATATAAACCACAAGGTTCATAAACATATCTAACATGGGCAGAGAACTAAAATCTGTTTCTGTCTTTTCTGTTCTTCTTCTTCTTCTCTCGCTCTTGTTAAGCAGCTTGGTTTATGGGACAGAAGCTCGGCCTTTGAGCAGTTCAAGGCTGAGTAAAGATGTTAATGTTGGAGAAATTGAAGGTCTTATTGGAGGATTTTCTGCCCGAGCAGTGAAGAACTCAGGGCCAAGCCCTGGAATAGGGCACAAATACAAAAACTTCCAATCTCTAGGCGAGGCTTCGAAGTCTGGTCCTAGTCCTGGTGAGGGACACAGGCAAGTTACTAATGTTAATAAACCGTAACAACATTGTACGTACATGGCCAGAGGGATGGAGATTTTCAATCTTTTTTGTTTTTGGATAGGCAGGGGAGAAGATCATATTCTTTCTTCTTGTTGTCTGTCTGTACAATATTTATTTTCACCTTTTTTTTTTTTTTGTAATTCTTAACATGTAGCTATAACATATATATATATATGTTATTTAACAGAGTAATTAATCTGATTTTAATTGGAGGATCGATTCAGACTTTTCAACGAGGTGAATTGTTTCTATATATGTATTATGTACGTGTGAGCTGCCGTATGGACATGGAGGACACTAGCACGAGCTAATGTAGCTTAAATTTGAGAGTACACAAATTAAACACGAAGTGGCTAAACTTTTGTCCTGATGATTCTTTTATTTTCGTTTTTGTCTTTATTTTTCTTCTCAATTAGCATATTTCCCAGCAAGTTATTTGGCGACGTTCGGCGGCTAAATATCATACTTGTAATTAAATATGTGGCTGCGAGAGTGACGTGCCCTGTTAATTCACCCTTGTGTTAGATTTTGATATAAATTACGACAGACATCTCCACTACGTGAAATGGAAATTAAATAACTAAAAACTCTTCCTTTCTCTTTCTCGTACCACTTGTTTCATGACAAAATACAAGCATATGCTGATACGCACACGAATATATACATAGTATTAATGAACTGTGTTATTAATTAGAAAAACAAGACTAAATATAATAATTTTTTGATGGGATAATATACTGAGAAAACATTCCAAGATCTTCAAGAATGTAGCTGGGAGTTTGAGGTCAGAGGATTCGATAAAAAAGCGCGCATATATATAACAAAAATTATTTTTTTATTAGAATGAAATATATTGTAAAAAAAAAAATATATAACTTGTATAAAATAACTATTAAAATTTAAAAATTATTTATGGGTTTTGAAGGGACTCCCGCCAGCGCTTCTAGTTGCACCACCGAAGCCCACCTTTACAAATTCAGCTATTAAACCATCTAGTACGTGATCTAGTGGTAAAAACTTGGAATTAAGGAGTTTGTTTTTCATGTGGTTGCTAATATGATTGCCACTGGAGGCTTATATAGTCGTTAACTTCAAGGCCTATAAGATTAATTAAGGTGCGCGCAAATTAGCCCGAACACCCATGTTAATCAAAAAAATAAAAAATAAAAAGAAATTCAGCCATTGTAACAGTACTATATATTACTATGCAAGATGTGATCATTCTGGTAGCAAGGAAGCTTAAAATTAACTGGAGCAAATTAAATAAACTTATGTATTATAAAACTATTATTATTATGCAAGTTGTGACCATTATAGTGGAATGGAATCCTAAATTAACTACAATAAATAAAATAATAGTAAGGTTTGCCTAAATAATGTTAAAAGGTTTTTTAAAAGTTCAATGTAAGATTCAACGAATTTTTTCCAGCACATAATTAATATTGAGAAACTACAGTTATTAGAATCCAAATTTTATTTCATTAAATAAAACTATCGAGTTTATGTTATATATATATACTGTTAAAAAATAAAATGAAGCATACAATTGATGATGCAGCAAATTGAAATCACATCGGTAAGCTATTAATTAACACCATAATTTAAAATGCCAGCCTAGCAATGAGACTTGCAGCATAGCTATTAAATTTCGCAGATCGATTTCGTGAGCAGGTTATCGGATTCTAACCCAAGCTAAATTAAATATTAACTTGGCTAAACTTATGTTATGAAATGGTTGATCCGTGATTAGGTTGGTATGACCAAACTCGAATGAGATTTGTCTAAGCCATCTCAAAGACCAGGTCAGATTTCAGGCGGGCATGCTCTCTCTTTTTGTGTGGTTTTATTCCGGGCTGCGTGTCGGTCTTTTTCATTGAATAAAAGGCGCCCATCTGGATGGGGCTTACCACGGAAATCGATCCGTCGTATACATACTCATAACCCATTTGTTTAAAGTGCTCTTCAAATATCCAAAAGCTTCACTATTTACATGTATAAAAGAAACAGCATGAAAATATTAGAGTGAACCTCTCCCGCTTTCAACTCCTCAATATCAACATTAATAAATATATTATCGAAGATGTAAAAATTTATATTTTCGTCTAAGTCAATCCATAAAACGACTCGATATAAATCAACTAACTCACTAACTTAAAAAACATAATTTCTCATATTTGATTCATCGTTCTCATCTTGAATAACCTCGACACAATCATTGAGTTTGACTTTCAATACAGATAATCAATCAACTCTTAAACAATCCTTTCTAAAGGAAGAGGTATATGTGTAATAAACTTGTTAGTATTGATTGACGAAAACAAAGACATCGTTGACGTTGCGAAGTCTAGCTTTTGAATTTATTTCAACCAAACCATGATGGGAATCTACTCTGATTCATCTGTTAGTGGTGTTATACCAATAGCATTTGAATAAAAACACTATATTCTGTTCGCTATGATATTACAATTTAATTACCTCTTCTAATTTCTCATAATAACCAACTTCAAACTCATTAAAAGTCGATTCTTTAACACAAATCCCACTTTTATATGTCTTTCTACCCTGCCCATATGCTTTAGTATGAAACACGTATCCATTGATAAAATACCCATTGTAGCACTTCACCTTTTTTTTAGGACCCAAACTTAGAAAAGACAATGTAGCACTAACATTCTCTCTCAATTTATAAACCTGGTATATAAAGTACAACAATGAACAATGAACGAGAAATGTGTAACAAAATTAAGTATCCCGATAGATAATGATAATTAAATAGTACTTACATGCGTTATGAACTATGTGGCAAATTATTCATCTTGTAATTGAAAATTTTGGGATTCGTTCAGCTATGAGTTTTTAAACAGTAAATATTGACGATATTGCCTACGAGGTATTCAATAATGTATGAGTTTGTGATATTACAAGAGAGAAATATTCCATTAATAACAAAGTTTAAGTAGTACACTTTCTAAATAAAAGGTCTCAGTTCATCGCAAGTAAATAACATATAATTATGTGTTTGTTTGAATTCTATTTCAGACAAATATCTTCCCCTGACAACATTTATTGGCCCGAGTCATCCAGGATTGGAGAATATTGATAAGTTCCCATTCGAAGCCACTTCACCACCATCATCATGCCTTGGAACGCGATTGATTTTTGCTCTCAATTAAGGCTCGAAATAGTACGGGATAAATGTTGAAATCTCTTCAATAATATAGGCCTCACATATCGAAGCCTCAACATTGGCCTTGTTTTTTTACTTTTTTCTTAAGGTTGAACAAGTACCTGCATGAAATTAAATGAATGTTTTCAATTAACAAAAACAATGAAAATATATTTTTAATTATATTGCATGTGTAATCTCTAATCTCTCGAATGGATACATCTATCTATATTGGACTGAGCCTCTAATTTTTGCCTCATACGATAAATATATGGGTAGATGCTCTATCGAGTTAAAAAACGATGAAGGAAATATCAACTTTGCATATTGTCTGGATGATATTCATTTCAAGCCTCTCAATGTGCTATGTCTGCAACTTGTTGGAGCATATATCTCTAAAGAAATGACTGATCTCTGTGAGTGCATCTCATATCCCCGTTAGCAATAAATCCCGATAAGCTAATGGAATGAGTGTTTGTATAAACAGGGGGCAGCCATGACTTTTCATTCAATACAATCTGTAATCCTCCAAATTAACAAACCTTGATATGTTCGAGGCATGTCCATTGGAAAAACACAGACTCTTAAGCCATTAATAGACAAATAGTTGTGCATTCTTATCTAAGGCGAAGCTTGCTTTGGGTTTTGCGACCCATGACCTAGCATAAACCAACTCCATATTTTTGCGGTGACAAAACAAAGCTACATTCATTCTAGCCTTGATGTTGTCCTTTGTCTTCCCTTTCATGTTCATAACCGTGTTGAAAATGTTCACAAAAACATTATTTTCTTTGTGCATGACGCCAAGGTTATGACAGAGGAGATTGATCTTACAATAAGAAAGCTCCTAGAAAATGCTCCGCTTTACCCAATTATGGGTCAACCAAAAACAAGGAAACTTCTGCTTACCAGATTGAAAACCAAACACAATGTCACTGTACTCTGACATCACGTCATACAATTCTTCACCCGAAAGATGCGGGGATGCAACATCATTTTCAATTCTACCAACAAAAAAGTCATTTATGTTCTTTCTGTACTTGTGATCCATTGGCAAGAACCGCTGGTGGTAGTAAAAAAAAGACGTTTTACAGCCGTTTGTTAGCATGAATGCCTTGTTATTTTCCATGCAGTATGTACATGTTAGTTTTTCATGCGTGCTCTAACTAGAAACCATTCGAAAAGCTGGAAAATCATTGATAGTTCATATCAAAGCTACCTTTATAAGAAAATTATGTTTCATCGATACATCATCAGTCAAAGTTTTGAAGGACCAAAACTGCGTCAAGTTATCAATCAATGGTCGAAGACAAACATCTAATTCCGGCTTGGACTATTAGGACCGGGTATGACTGTAGATAAAAACATGAACTCCGACCTCATACACATCCCCGGTGGCAAGTTATAAACCATGATTATAACCGGCCAACAAGAATAAGGAGCAGCAAATGACCCGAATGGATTGAATCTGTTTATACATAACTTAAGATGCATGTTCCTTGATTCATCTGAAAAGTAAGGATGCATATTATGAAAGTGTTTCCATACTTCACTATCGGAAGGATGCACCATCACTTCATCCACTGCTTCATGTGATTGGTGTCATATCATGTGCTTAACAGTCTTTGGTGACATGAATAACCTTTATAGTCTAGGTGTGATTGAAAAGTATCTAAGTTTTTTATATGTGACAAGAGTCCTTCCCCTTCCAGTTCTGGGTTATAATGGGAATGCCTACATGTTCTGCACTCGATCAGCTCAGTATTTTCAAGGTAGTATAACATGCAGAAGTTTGGAAACATGTCAATTTTCTAGTATCCTAAACCAAGGAGTTTCATCATGGACTTAGTTGCATAGAAGTTCTTTTCCAGCCTATTCCCTCAAGGTAAAATGCTTCTCTCTCATTCAATAATTTTGTCATAACCGGTCTCACTCAACTCATAATCTGACTTGATGGTAAACACATGTGAAACGACCGCTAATTTACTGTGATGTGTGCAACCATCCCATAATGGTTCGTCAAATCTTTTAAAAGATCAAAAAACCTGCTCATGTCTACATTAGGTTCTTCATCTACGACTAGACATTGACTAACATGGCCTTGATTCATTCTTATCGCATTAGTAACCATAGTCCTATAAAGATTATTTTTATCATCTATAACTCCATACACGTTGCTAGCACTAAAAGTTGACTCAACCATCCTTTCTTGCATGGTCTCGTGAGGAACAAATGGTTCTCCGTATGTATACCAACACAAGTATTCCTCTATGAAGATACATCATTACAACATCTGGATCGAGAAATTTTTTATTTTTATACCTCTTGTATGAACACCTAATACTGCCTCCACTAATATTTCTCGGATTAGATATTATGTAATTAATAAAACCCAAAACCCCATTACAATAATCCATCATCCGCAATCCTTGGGGTGAATCTTGATGCATCCATGAACAATCATCTATCACTTCTATCAAACCTATATGAATTAATAATGACAACATGTATTAATTAACTAAATTAACTAAACAAATTTGCAAAAATACTGGTTTAGCTCAAGATTATTCAACCTACTTTAATACTTGTTTTAATTCATTATCAATTATCTACGTAGATACAAATGTGTACACATTTAAGGAAATTACAATTCGACAATAAAATTAACAAAATATAAAATAGATTCGTTAAACAAGCCATTATTTATTTCATCACAACACACCTAAGTCTGTAATTCGACATAAATTTCAACAATTTATAAAAAAAAAATACAATTTTACAAAATCTAAAATAAACCATAACATGTACAAAATCATAAATCCATACAACAAGTTTGTTGGAGAAAAAAAATAATAAAACAAGTAAACACTAAAATAAAATACATACACTACAAAAATATACAATATAAAAAAACTAACATTTTAAAATTGTGTTCAAATTAAAAAAAAAAGGTAGATTTGCTTACTTAAGATGGAACATCCTCAATAAAATTTCAATCAGAACACAGATGCTGTCAAACAGAGTGGTGTTGTGACTGAAAAAGTTGTGAAAAGATGAGTTGTGTTGAAATGAGTGGGGGAATGGGGGGGCCTATTTTGTTGTAAATCATTTTTAAAGAAGAAGTAGAAATAGGGGAGGGGGAGAGGAGGGTCGAGTGTGAGGTCATATATTAAATATTACCGATGAATTTATTGATGAAATTATTTTGATGGTGACTCCATCGACAATTCTGTAGGTATGAATGCCACGTCATTGTATGGTTTTCCTGTTTGAATCCCACTATAATTTCATCGGTAACGGTGTCTGTAAAAACTTATACGTCATCATACTGTTTGGTTGTTTTTATTCCTTCTATTCCGACTGAGATTCCCTCGGTATATACTGACGACATATTTCCATCGGTGTTTACCGACGGACTTAGCAATGGAAAAAATTTAGTAGGTAAAGATCACCACAAAATACCGACGAAAAAAATCAGTCGGTGTTTTAGTTTGTATTCGTTGATTTTTTGGTAGTGAATAGAGAATACAAGGAAGAAAATTTGGCATAACATCCTTTTTCTGTTTAGTCATGTACAGAGTTTCTGATGGAAGCCAGTTGTCTAATTAATATTAGTGAGATCTTAATCATCTTTTTTTAGGATGACGATGAAGGTTCCTTAAGAGAAGTTGCAGGCTTGGATCGAGATGAACTTTGTTCAATCCCTACCGGATAACTTCAGAAGAGTTGGTAGATTGGAATAATGGAAATGAAGAAAATTTGAGCTTGATGGAAGCTATATGTTAAGAGACACCAAGAGCCATTGTCAGAAGATTCAAATGGTGGGATCCAACGATGATGACAACAACGTGTTATTAGGTGCCAACCAATAAGAGGCACCTGAAGCACATGCATCGACTCACAACGCTGGCTCTTCGAGTGTGAATGTAAAGGCGGTGTCCCTTCACAGTAGAATCCATTCACGTGCAAGTATGAGGCGTATTGGAAGGATGATCTTTCAATATAAGTTTGTTTTTGCTTTGAGTTGGTTTATTTTAACAATTTATGACTAAATAATATTTCATTAAAATTATCAATTTTCAAGTTCACAAAAATTGAGGCTGACCGAATAATAACATTGGCATTTAAATTGTTGATGGAAATTCCATTGTTTTAATGGAGCCAGATTTTCAAACATCCTGATTGGAAACCATAGATCGATGCATGGTTTACAAGATTTAAGGTTAGTGTTAACTTAAAATTTTTACTATTTTTTATGTTAATTCCTCTACTTTATTGAAATTATTGAATTATTTTTTATAAATATTTACTGCAAGGCTAAATTTGAGTGGGATAAAGCAAATGATAATGTTGCAAGGAGGGTTTGTGAGAATCACGCTGCAGCTAGGTAACATCGAAAACAATACGATAAATTTTTTTTGAATTTTAAATATTAAAATTTCATTCATCATTAACTCATATATAATACATTTGAATCATATAGGTTGCATGATTTTTGGTATAAGGCGCAAAAAATTCTAAAAAATATGCCAGAGAAAACGCTCTACCAAGCTGGAATGACGTGACAGTTTGAAAGGATTTTAAGTCGCCATACATCCCGAAGAATATATGAGTGGAAGATATTCAGCACGTGACGTCCGAGCATTTCACACGACGCTCACAATCCAGTGCGGGGATTCGGAGCCGACAAATTCACGGTTCGATTACCATGCACACCGACGGCTTCGTTTTGTTCGTTTCGCATGTGAAGCGAATGGTAAGATTTATTTTAATCACATCTATTTTTAATTAAGTTGTTTTTATTTATAAATATATTTAATTGACAATATTTTTTTCTTATAGGCTACGGATCTTAGACGTGTGTCAAGCCCAATGAAACTTTTTGTGGAGACGCATGTGTGAAGTGAAGATCACCAAAAAGGGGTGCAGCAGTTCATCGACAACTGAGCTTAACACTTTGTGGTACGTTGGTTTTCAACCATTTTCTTTTGTAAGATATTATTTTCTTGAATTTGATTATTTCATTTTTTATTTCCAGAAGACATAGAACAACCGGTTGAAGGAGAGATACGGGGACAATCTTTCGACCCACCCGGATTTCGATCCAAATTTGTGGATGGAGGCACGATCTTCTGGTGGACCCGATAGAAATCAAGTATAAGGACTCTCCAACATTATGACCGAGAACTTGCAGATGACTCATAGTGTTTCAATTATTGGAAACTCGCAATTGTTACCAAGCACTCAGTCTTCGAAGTTCGCGACCTTGTTACAGCAAAGAGTGCAAGAACATACGACCCATCTAAATGAAAAATATGAATGACTCTCTGCGGATTATGAAGAACTCCACCGAATGGTCATGGATATTAGATCACAGATGGGTGGTACATGTGCATCCCTTTAATGGCCTTTTAGTCTTGGGAATGACCAACCTCCTCCTCCTCCAGCGCCACTTTTGTTCTAATTTTCATTGTATTTGAACGTATAAATTTGTAATAAATATTTGGCTTTTATATTAAGATAATTTATTTTTGCATACTTGAATTTTATAGAAATTTATTTTTTTAATTATTTTCTTTTTCTGTTCAATAGATTTTTTTTAAATATATTTTTTAATTATTACGGACAAGATTACCAACAAACTTATTCCGTCGGTATATTCTAGAGAGTTGGAAAAATATTACTGCAAATGCCACTTAAATTGTTACATCATCGACGAAATTATTCCGTCAGTATTTTATCGAAGTTGAAATAAAATTACTCCAAATGCCACTGCCAATTACCGACGGAATCATTTCGTCATTAAATTCCAGCTGGTAAATTTTTTTGGCGCTCAATGTGCATCTGTAAAACTATTAGGTTTTTTTTTTAACCGACGGACTAGAAATTATCGACATGGTTTTTACAACGACCGTCTTCCGTTCGTGAATCCGTTGGTAAAATACGCAGCGACAGAATGATAGAGTAAATACTAACGAAATATTCTATCAGTGAAACTGTTAAATGTAATAGTGATTTGACAATCACATTTACAAGAAAAAGATAATATATGTAACCTTTACAATATATGCACACAAATAAATAGTTAAATATCATCCATAAATGTAATTGTAACGTATTGCAAGTGGTCAACATAAGACTTCCCCAATCATTCAATCATATTCTTGTATAGCTTCAGATTCTTAAACATCCCGTAATCATTATGAGAGAAAGTACGCTTACGAATCTCTGCCATGCACAACAAAAAGCACGTTCATAACAACGATATGTTTGTTTTTGTGGTTAAAATTTTAAAAAAATTAATTTTTAAAAATTAATTTTTATTTTGGTATATTTGATTTAAATATATATTTGATTAAAACTGTGATTGAAAATACCTTTTAAAAAATAATAAGTTATAAGTGTTTGTTTAAAACTATGATTGAAGTTAATGATGCATGTTAAATTACCATAAAAAACAACTAATTTATTTATTAATTTACATTGTATTTAAACATACATTTATATAAGATAAATTAAAAGGAAGGAAACTTATTTTTTTATTGTATTTAAATATACATTGTCATAAGATAAATTAAAAATAGGATGTAATTGATTTACAAAGATTGAGATATATTTTGCAATGTAAGATAGAATGTGTTGAACCGTTGTATTACGGTTCTTTAAATTTTAAAATGTTAATTTCAAACTTTAGCTAAATAGTTCTAAGATTTGTTAAATGACGTGTGTGTGTAGCTTTTGTCCAAAGCTTGGACTGAAATTGTATCCTAGCAAAACACATACAATCTTGAAGACAAAAGAGAAAGAAAAGAGAGTGATTATAAAACTATGTTTGTTTTTTGGAATTCATTTTTTGGGTAATTATTTTTTAAATTTTCCTGTGTTTGTTTGCTATTAGGAAAGTTGGTCAATGAAAAACACTTTCCAGTCAAAGAAAAATTTGGCTTGGTTTCCAGAAAAGTGTTTTCCTGAAAAATTTGGGCGGAAAACACTTTCCGGAAGTTGTGAAAAATTTAGAAATGTCATATTATTTGGTGATTATATCAAATTTGGTCCTCAAACTTTTGATTGCTATATATATTTTGTTTTGAATATTTATTTTTCAATTTCATCTCTTAAAA
>Ga0307510_10001836_pt1 | contig 23790 bp, 16 predicted proteins | sample 12_EM_MG_FD_207224 | JGI IMG/M metagenome (GOLD analysis project Ga0307510, IMG submission 207224) | Populus trichocarpa ectomycorrhiza microbial communities from riparian zone in the Pacific Northwest, United States - 12_EM | ecosystem: Host-associated > Plants > Roots > Unclassified | place...
CGATATATATGACAAGTGTGTTGCAAAGGAGTGTGATGACCATGAGTTGTTGTTGTACAGAGAAAGGAACGCAGCTCAGACTAGATACAGTTTGTGGTGGCCCGCACAGTGGGCTCCTACCACACAACACCAGTCACCGCCGCACGGTCTGGTCAATAGCCCTGCTCACACCTACAAGTGTGCCCTAACCTAACATACCACGATGGGGTTACTCCATCATACTGGACCCTGCCCTATATAGAATGCCATTACTCAAGTTATAACAGGAGGAAGAGAGAGAGGGAAAATATTATTGTAGTTATCAACAAGCTATTTGGTGATCAAGGTACTGTGGGGCTGAAACCGGTCCTACTTGTTTTTTTATACTAAATTGTTTCGTGTATTTTATGTTCATAGCGGGCAGTTTACATAGCTAACTTAGCTAGTTAGATAGATAGGGATGGGCTGATGTGGCGGTGGAGCGGGGAGTGAGTACTAAGGAGGGGCAAGGATCGTGGGTTTAAAAGGACAGGAGGCAAGGTGAACTAAGGGGGGAACATGAACGAAGGAGGGACAATGACGTGTGGATAGATGACTCTACTCTTGTGTTTGATCGATAGTTTTTTCTTTCTTTACGGGTTCTTTTATCATCATCGATTTCTTTAACTCTACCCGGCGTGCGAGCGGCGATTGCTCACATTCGGTACTGTTTCGTTTCCTGCCGTGATATCATTTCCCCTTTTCCCTCCGTCTTGTTCTTTTCTTTGCTTTGGGGTTAGTATCACTCGCTGGAGGTTAACTTACTATCTGCCCAAACGAAAGTCATTGTTTCAGAATCTCTATGAAGTATTCCTCTACTGAGCAGTGAGCTGAGAATCACCCTGACTGGCAGTAAGTTACATAAAAGATTCTGGAATGAACACAGCAAATTTTAAAAGTTTCTACTGGCATAAAAAATAACTTTTTGTACAAGTCTAGACTAATAATGCAGGATCTAAGAATTAGATTATAGTTGGGACACTTGGCAACCCACCCAGGCAGTGGGGTAAATCTCCTCTGAGCAGCTCTTGGAGAAGTCATTATTTGAACGATACTAGTAGTGGGCTATGCCTTAGAAGATAAACAAAGCTAATATAGTTAGCACAATCTATAAGAAAAATGCTTAGCTCTGTTTTAGTCTGTTTATATGCAGGAAAAAAGAGTGAGGGTTTTCTACAGATGAGATTTATCATATGATTTCAGATGTTTCCAGTATGGAAATGTACACTACTACACTAAGTACTCAAATACTATAAAATCTTGTTTTTGATGAACTGTCCTGCACCAGGATAGTTTACAAGTGACTCAACTTCAGGAGTTGAAGATGGGCTACACATCCCACGCATGTTGGACATGAACAGAGGGGTGTAGGATTAGGGCATGGTAGGGGCACTAAGTACTATCAGGACCGCAACCTAATATGTCTAAGATGCCGTAGGGAATTGGAAACAATGTCTCATGTCGTTCAATGTTTCACACTGGAGGGGGCAAGCAGGAACGTGAATCCCCAGGCTTTCAACATAGCTCCGTATTCGGGCTTGTGGATTCTTAATAAGAAAGGGATGAGGCTAGTGAAGGTATTCTCATCTTATGTGCTAAAGAATAGGATAAATTTTCCAGTAGAAATAGGGGTTTTTCCTTTTACAAGAAATGCTGCTTTGGCTTCATGAATTATGATTGGAATTTTCAATTAATGTTTTAAATGTTAGTGATTTTTATTGTTGATTTGTTTAAGGATGAGGAGAGATTTCTTTTCTTATAAGGTTTCTAGGCCATAACTCAGGTTGCGTGCCATGGATTTTCCTGTAACTATACAGTAGCTACAAATAAACAGGGGATTTAACAACAAAAAAAGTGAGATGAATCAACTTATATCCACCCATTATCGGAATCCTTATTCATGAGGGCTGAAACCTCTAAGCACATTGGGGTGTAAAGAAATAAATTGTGATCAACGTGGGCATTTCTCTCTTACTAGATAGCTTCCCTGGTTAGGTTATGTTGAAGGACAGGATGGCTCACTCCGGAGGTGTCATACGTGTAAGACGGAAAAAATAATTAAGTTTCCCCCAACTCCTTTTGCCGGCGGGAGCCCATATCTTCCTGGGACTCGTCCCCCCATTCTTTGTGGGACTGATCGCGGCCGGCTGTCCAGAGTTCTAGGTTAGGTGAGGAAAGACGGCAAAATATCCTACCGTAGTCAGGCCGCGAATTGCTCGCCGCACGCCCACCCTTCGAGTCTGGGTTCTCCCAACGGTGTACGGCGCGACTGCTGGAGCCTTCAAGTTCCCATCCATCACTCCCCAATCGACCCTTTGGATTTTTCCCTACTGGACTAGAGCTCCTCGGAGAGCGTACGTCATCCCAAGTGCCCGCGGCCCCGCTACTACTACCTGCAATTCTCGGTCTAGCACCCTCCAGAGGGCCCCCAGAATTTCTGTTTGCTGGACTAGACCTCGTTTGAGTATGTGTGTTGTTGTGGTTTCCAACCGCCATTCGCATCTCACCACCTTCTGGTTGGCTCATGGTATTTCTGTTCATTACACTACTGTCCTCCCCAGTGCGACTGATCGCTATCCCTCCTCCATCACCACCTGGTCGACTATCCCCATGCATATTTATCGAATGGGAGCTCTCCCGAGTGCCTACTTCCTTGTTGCCGCCGGCCTCCATTCCTAGTCCACCATCCTCGGGCCAACCCTGCAGGTTTCGGTTTGCTCGATGCGAGCTCTCTTGGGTTTGTACATTATTGCTGCTGCCAGGCCCTATTCGCGGCCCATCACCCCCCGGCCGGCTCACGGTGCTTCCGTTTCTTTGACTGGGATTCGCCCGTGTGTGTGTGCTGTGGTCGCGGCCGTCTGTTGCCCCCTCTGGATCACCACCTAGCTTAATCTCTGTATTTATGTTTGCTGAATCGGTGCTCCCTTGAGTGCATGTGTCTCTGCTGCTGACGACAGCCATTTCTGGAACATGGCACCCGGACTGGGTGTCTCCATTTCTCCTTTCTGGCATGAGGTTCGTTTGAGTATGTGGACTACTGAGGCTGCCGGACACCCCGTGCCCACGCTCCTGTTGGCACACCGGGCTCTCCCTGCTTCTGGGATGGGATTTTCTGCCGAAGGCGGATCAATTTCACTTGTGCAAAACTTGTGCCTTGTAGCAAGGAATTGGCACTCACTTCTTTTTCCCAAAACACATAAGGAACGCTGGTCTCGACTTGAAGCTCCTCGGGCTGCAACGCCTTGTGTCAGTAATGGTGAATCAGTAATTCGAATAATATAAACTTACGACAAGAAATATGAACCAAGCACCTTAGCCCAAAGAGTTATCTCTCAGATATGAACCGTTAGAAGGGTTGGACAGGCGATGGATATAATTTGTGCCTAGGGAGATCAGATTTCAGCTCGGCCTAGGCGAGGCGACTAAATGCCAAGTCAAATTTGATGGGCTGATTCAAATGTTGGGGCAAGACATTAATTCGGGTAACGGTATGTGCAGGGAAAGGAGCGGTGCTGCTGGTGCTTAAATTTACCCGGGCGCAGCGAGATTTGTATTAAATAACGGCACATGATTAGTTGGCCGTGTGGTGCACCTCTCCGAGCCTCAACAATGTGGAATGAGTTGGGGCGCATGAGTAACGAATACCTCAGCCCCATGCGGAACCAGCAAAGGAGACCAGTAAATCTCATTGACCTATTGAATGACATTGTGGGCATTCACAGGGCATGGAAAGCCAAGCTTCCCGGTGAAGGAAATGGGCGCCGAGCGTTGGATGAAGGATACTGCACAATATAATCCAGCAAAAGTCGGATTGGAGCTAAGGCGAATTACGGTACTCGTAAAATTGAACTAGGCCAACGGGAGGGCACGAAGAAAGTAAACTCGCCACAGACTACCACAGTTTAAACATACAGACGGTAGTGGTTGGGCAGGTTCAAGAAAATCCGCATTAGCGCCAATCCGACTTTTGCCAGATAATACGGTTGTGAAGCCAGCACTGGAAAATAGGATGTGGCGGTGCTATGGGCCCAAGGGAGCTTAGCGAATACTAGCGGAGTGGACCGCATAAACTAGCAAGAGTTGGCCACGCGCTAGAACCTGAAATAAGAATACATTTGCGTCAAAATGAGAGCCCTGAAGGGTTTAACGTCAACCACCGGGAAGTGTCACAGCACCTAGAAGTGTCACACATGGCAACCATGACAACCACTGCTAAAAAATGCAACAACTCAACCAATTCTTAACCAAATTGGACCAAAGAAGGTGATATCAATTGAGAAAAGAGAGGAGAGTTAATTTAGGCTTGAAAATTAAATATAAAAAATTCCTCAGTAAGGGATACCAGAAGAAAGAGAGAAAAAGTACATAAAAATGCAAGAAAGAAGATAGGACAAGCTAAGATACAGGAGGATGCAAGTCAATTTATAAAGTAGATGGAGGTAATCTGCTACTGGCAGAGAAAATATTAGAGAAAATAGTTGGCTATGATTGAAGTCTGAAGTGTGCTGAAACTCCTGGAAAATAGGTTAATTTAATGGTAAAACAATAAAAATGTTAGAAAGACACTTAGAGGTTAGGGGAGACAACTCGAAGGATAAAAAGTCAAATACAGGTGTGGTGTAAGGTTAATGTACTCAGAATATTATGATTTATCAATATTAGCTATCATTTAGTAGTAGCAAAGGTGTTGTTATTCTATTTTTGATATATTATAACAAGAAGTTCTATTGCATATTTCCCAACTATAAGTTGGGTATATACCGAAAAATCACTTACTCATTATCTGGGAATATGTCTTAATCATATTGAAAAAACAAATACTTCTATTATCACCCTTTTGGGAATATAGTTGGATAGTTAAACTATTTACTGTACATACTTAGTACTTTCTAGTAAAGTACATAGCAGTAACTATAGTTTTTATATAAAAATAGATACAATAGCAAAGATTATATTACTAGGAACAGGCTTATATTTAATACATATTTCTCAATAATATTTAATATAGAATTATTAAACTGAGTAGAATAATATAGATGTAAAATTAAAAATACTAGGCAAAATGGTATAAATTATGTAAATGTTTAAATATCTGAGGTTAACTGAACTCTTGAGGGTTTGGATTTTTACTACAATATAACTAGGAAAAGTTATAGTATGATTAGAAAGGTTTCAGTGCTGAAATACTAGATCTGTTGTGGTAATAGGATAAATTTTAAATTATACTTACGGTAAACATTTTTGCTTTGAATTAGGAGCAATAAATTAAGTACAAATGAATTTATTTTTCACTAGAATTGTAGATATGGATTATCTGACTATTCTTGACTAATTTGCAGTACAGAGGCAATTGCTTGGAATAGGACCTACAAGAGAACTTCTTATATTATTACCCATTAAACATATAACAACACCAGCTTCACTACTGCTAAGATGTAACAAATCCTTATTAATCATAATATCCTCAGTACACTGACCTTGGGCCATACCTGTAGTTCACTTCTTATACTCTGAGCTCTCTCTTTTAACTTCTGCAAGTCTTTCTAACATTTTTATAGTTTTGCAATAAAATCGACCTATTTCCCAGGCGTTTCAGCACACTTCAGACTTCAATCATAGCCAACTATTATCTCCAATATTTTCTCTGCCAGTAGCAGATTACCTCCATCCAGTTTGTAAATGGTTCTGCATGCTACTCTATCTTCGCTTGTCCTATCTTCTTTCTGCAGTTTTATCTACTTTTTGTCTCTTTTTTCTGGTATCCCTTACTGAGGAATTTTCTTTTTTTCCTTTTCAAGCCTAAAGTAACTCTCCTCTCTTTTCTCAATTGATATCACCTTCTTTGGTCCAATTTGGTAAAGAATTGGTTGAGTTGTTGCATTTTTTAGTTGTGGTTGTCATGGTTGCCATGTGTGACACTTCTAGGTGCTGTGACACTTCCCGGTGGTTGACGTTATGGCCTGTTGGCAAGAGTGGCAAAGGTTCCGTTGTGAAACAGTTTGACCTCTAGAAATGGTTGTCAGTAATGGTCAGCCATTTGTGAAAATATTCACCCCCGATATTTCTACCTGGGGTTTGAAACGGAAAGGTTGATACTGAAAGAACTTTTTCCTGCCGGAGGAAGATAATCTCCGCCTGCAGTCAACAAGCAAACCAAGAAAACCAAATACCGAGAAATGATCAAACCGCTGGAAATACCTCACAGAACCTAAGTGGGCAAACGCCGCTCGCACTTACAAGAACTGGTAAGGTATCGTCAATGTTGATCACGGAACACTGATGAATGGAAACCGGAAACGTGAAAACCCTTCTTTTTCCGTGTGCGTGCGTATGTGTGAAGGTACAAAAGCCGTCTCCGTCCACTTCGCCCCTTCTCCTTGCTAAAACCCCACCATACAACCCCCCTGATTACAAATCACTCCCTCCCCGGGAGTCACAACACCTTTCACGGCTCAGTAAAACTAACTAAACAGCTCACTTGAGCCGCAGAACATAAAAGAAATACTATATCTAGCTAGTACCCGTAGGCCCACTTTTTCTCCCCACAATACCTGTTGTGCTAAACGGTCATTCAGTTTATAATTTTCTGGAATGGCAAGAAATAGTCATTTGTATGGTTAGAGGAAAGGAACATTGCGTTGAAACAAGCCCCGAGCTCTGGCTATAAAGAGTTAGCCAATGGCGTCTGATCGCAATTCCGCCATAGCTAGTGCTGCATGCGAGTTCTTGCACCTAACAACGATTATTATTTTTGTTAAATCCTTCGATTGTTTAAGGGTACAATTTCTGTATACAAACACTAGGTTACGACATAAATTGTACCTAACAACGAATACATGATATAAATATAAAAAAAAGAATATAAAAAAAGGCGTCTGATGGCAATTTCCAGACAAAGCTAGGATAATTTTTTTTTGAACACCCTAGCGCATGGCCTGCTCTTGCCATTTTATGCAGTTGCGAGTTGATATGAGATTGTCTACGGTACTAGGAGCTTATTTGGATGTAACGGCCCCGTTCTAGCCACATCTACAGGTAAAATACTGTAGTCACAAAACGGAACAGTTGCCCCCTACTAAGGGAGATTGGTCTTTCAATCCTGGAGGCTAGTTTAATGGATCAAAAGAATTATACAGGCTTGTCAATAAGATTTTAGATATCTTGTACTCCAGCGGCCGAGTTAAAGTCGGACACCAAAGGCGGCAATTCCCATATAAAGTGTCCAACATCAACTTGGCCGCAGGAGTAGGTTGGCCTCACAACCTGTCACGGAAATGCTTTCCTTGTTAGAAGCTTTTGTCTGAATGGAGGGGCTGGCGCCAGGAACGTAAAGAAGCTATGATAGCCTCAATAGGATTGTTTAGTAACAATACGGAGGCCAAACCACACCAAAATTGGAGGGTTTCAAGCTATTATATTTCCAGACATCTTGAAACTCAGCTTTGGTGATTTTTTGAAAAAATATAGCATGTCTAAAATATAATATATATTTACTTGAATTTTTATCAAGTTGTAGGAAGCTGTGAGCGTATGAACCGGGTAAGGTGTTTTGCAATGTATTGTCCCTGGACAAAATTTACCTCGCACGAAGCAACAGGAAACATTTCTGTCATGACAGCCGCACTCCCCCCCCTCCAACACCACAATCCGGTAAACAAAAAAACAAAAAGCACAAATAAAAAATGCAAATACGTAGTAGAATACATAGTAGAAATCTAGAGAAATTTCTTCAGGTGGTGTTGGAAGTGCTCGGTGATGAGAGCTGCGTTGCGGTCAATCAGGTCAATCAGGTCCCCCGTGCAATCATACACAAGTAATCTCTCATATGCCAAGGTTGCTATCTAATCCAACAAAAACCTATACCCACTCTCGTGATTTGGTATCGCTAGCATAAACCGTAAGATTATGTGAGATTAATCAACTTATATCCGCCCATCATCGGAAACATTATGTATGAGGGCTAAAACCTCTAAGCACATAGGGATGTAAGGAAATAATGGTGACCAACATTGACACTGTTCTCCTACTAGATAGCTCCCCTAGTTAGCTTATGCTAGGACAGGATGGCTCACTCTGGAGGTGTCATACATTTAAGATGGAAATGGCCCAAGGTGATTTTAATCCTGTTCGTTAGCTGGAGCACCTGCCTTCCCATGGCGGTGTGTGGTCCTGAAGACCCAGGGTTTCCCGACTCTGGGGCGGGCTTTCCTCTTCTTCGTCTTCGAAAAGTTCCTCCGGTTCACTGTCCTTCCACGGATCGCTCACCGCACGCCCGCCCGCTGAGTCGGGGTTCTCCCAATGTTGTATAACATGACTGCCGCTTCCCGCAACCCTCAGTCCGTCGTCCTCTGGATGACCCCCCGCATTTTTGTCTGCTAGACAGGGGCTCGCTTGAGTGTGTGCGAAATTGTGGTTGTTGGGTGCCATTCGAAGTTGATCATCTTCTGGTTGGCTCATGGAATTTCCGGTTATTGCGCCACGGTTCTCCCGAGTGTGGCTGACAACCGTCCCCCCTCCATCCCCATCTGGCTGACTCTCTCCATTTCTGTTTATTGAATCGGGGCCCCCACGAGTGCCTACTTCCTTGTGGCCGCCCGCACCTGTCTCTAGTCCACCATCTTGGGGCGGACAATTAGGATTTCGGTTTGCCCGACGCAAGCTCTTTCGAGTTCGTCTATTATTGCTACTACCGGGCGCTATTCGGAACTCACCCCCCTGCCGGCTCATGATGTTTTGGATTCTTAGGCTGGGATTCCTCCGTGTGCGTGGGTGGTGGGCGCGGCCGACCATAGACCCCCCTGCATAACCATCTGGCTTAACCTCTGCATCTCTTTTTGTTGGATCGGTGCTCCCTTGGGTGGGTGGGTCTTCGCAGCTGCTGGTCGCCGTTCCTGGGATATGGTCCCTAGGTTGACCCTCTCCGCTTCTATTCGCTGACCTAAGTTTTCTTCGAGCGTGTGGGCTACTGCGGCCGCCGCCCACTCCTGGCTCATGCTCCCGTTGATACATCTGATTCCCCCTACTCCTGGGTTGGGTTTTTCTGCCAGAGGCGGATGAATTTTAATTGCGTAAAACTTGTGCTTCGCAGCAAGAAATTAATACTCACTTTTTCTCAAAACAGGCATCACAACGCTGTTCTCAACTTGAAGTTCCTCGGGCTGCAACACCTTCTATCAGCACTGGTGAATCAGTAATACGAATAATATAAACTCACCACAAGAAATATAAACCAAGCATGCTAGCCCGAAGAGTTATCGCGGTCGAAGATTCCCCTCAGACATGGGTCGTGGGGAGGGGCGGGACAGGCGATAGATATAATTTGTAATTAGATAGATCAGATTCAAATTCGACCTAGGAGAGGCGAGGGAATGCCAAGTCAAATTCGATGAGCCGATTCAATAGTGGGGAAAGGCTTTAATTGCCCCACCGCAAGTGAAGCCACCGGTGCTCCAGTACCGGTACTCGAATACCGGGACACACCCACAGTATATTTTGTCTCAAACAATGGCACATGGTTGCCTTGTGTTGAAAACCCCTGCTCCAAGGCTGAAAAATGTGAAATATTATAAAACGAGTTGGGGGCTGTGGCGCCTGAGTAGGAGATACCTCAGCCCCTTGCAAAATCAGCAACAGGAATCGGTAAATCTCACTGACTGACTGAATATCATCGCAGATATTCAGAGGTGTTACTGGAGATGAAAAGCAGAGGTACTGAGTTTGTGCTCGAGTAGGGTACAGGCAACCGCCCTCATTGTCGTATGGAGAGCGCATAATGACATTGTAGGTAAACCATGGGTTGCACTTGTTTGTTAGTCCTATTTAGTTAGCACTCTTGGGCTAAGAATAAACAGAATTCATTCCCACCTCCTCGACCACACCCTGATGGAGGTCTAGTCGTGCCCAGGGACAACTGCCGCCGTACAAGCACCGCTGTGAGTCTGCCGTGGGGCGGGCGTCGTGAGAAGAGACCCTGAACGCAGGTGGTAGGGAAACTGAAGTGTGTTCTCTATTCGATGTGTAGAATGATGATTGTTCGCTATGCTATGCTGTGTTGATGTTGATGCTACGGAGAGAAAGAGAACGCAGCTAGGACTAGATATAGTTTGTGGTGGCCACTAGCACAGTGGGCTCTCCACCACACGAACACCAGTCACCCTCGACATGGTGACAGTCCCACTCGTCTGCTGATTAGATGCCTTAACATGACATCCCGCGATGGGGTTACTCCATCACACCCAACAAGAGTTCAGAGTTAAGGAAATGAGTGCCAGAGAAAAAGCGGTGAATGGATGATACCGCATTATCTATTGAAGCTCCTCTTCACCCTGAGCCAAAATAAGATGTAGCAGTGTTAGGAGACAAGGGGTGCTAAGCAAATATCAGTTACGAGTAGCGAGCGTATGTGGTATCCTCCATAAGTTTCGTAAGGGAGATCACCCCTCTGCTCTGGGAAAGCTTGGTTTTGATAGAATTACAAACACTTGCTTATAAAATTTAACACATCCTATAGTTGACCTGACAACCTGTCACATAAGTGATTACCCTGGTAGGAGCTTTTGCCTAAATTGCGGAGCCCAGGCAGAGAACGTAAGAGGCTATCCGCAAAGGACCGAGTGATAAAACATGAGAACTGATTCCCTTGATTCCAATATGTTGGTCCACCCCAACTGTACCGGTTGACTGTGTGGCGCTAACATGAACAGGAAGGGGAGAGTAACAGAATATCTGCAAGAAAGATGGGATGGGAGGATAATAGAAGCGACATTATCCTCACTTGAAACAACCTCTGACAATCCCTCTGATTTCGTCATCGTGCCTTCCGGCGCTGTGGGGGTAGTGGACCAGAAGACTCTCACGGTAAATGAGAGCGCCTTCTATATAATGTCAGAAAATTGGACCATCTACTAAGAGGTAGACAATTCCTTGCGCTGGGACAGGAGTCAGACCTTCTGGGGTTCGTCGACAGGCAACACCAGCAACACGGCCCACGGTTCAATCGCCCAAGTTTCAATTGTCTTGAAAGGGCACACTGCCATGAGGTGGGTAGCCAAAATAACATCCCTGGGTATTGCCACAGAGTGCACCTACTGTGCCTTCTGCCATGCTGGGGGAACTACAAATATCTCGAGAACCTGTATCACAGATTCTGAGACTTTGGGCTGCTTGTATGGTGCATTCCCCGGGGGGGGGGGTTATACTGGCGTATGCGCCTCTTCACTTCAACTCAATTAGGCATGAACATTCAGTGTTCCCAACCGTCCAGTCCGTCCGTCTTCGGGGGGGCTGGGGATGGACTACAGCTCATAGTCCGTCTTTTTGGGGGCTGGGGATGGACTACAGCTCATAGTCCGTCTTTTTGGGGGTGCTAGGACGGACTACAGATAGTCGCCCCCCCGGACGGTTGGGGACACTGTGAGTATTTGGCTGGAATACCAGGTATGGATATACATTCCAACTCATCTAAGAATCCAAGACCGAACTCTCAACCTGCATGATACTTCTCTCGCACTGCCGAGGGAAAACCCAACTAGATAATTCCTCCAAATCCATTGCAGACACTGGGAGAGATTGCAGTGCTTCTACCCGAGATCAAAGGTGCCTGTGGAGAACATGGATGCAGAGATCAAGCCGAGCACAGCGATAGTCAGGACTACGGCACAGGGTTGCTTACACACCTGCCCAGGTACATACGTTACCATCTCCACAAGCTGAGGTCTTATGCTACCTGTGGGCTCCCATAGCCCGGGTCCACTGGCGGGAGAGGCTTCGGGTTTTATACCTCTTCCTACCCACCACCATCATATCCGGCAACCGCCACCAAAGCGCGGTCACGCGTGCCTTCGCATGAGTGCTCTGCCCAAATTACAGCAAGGCACCTAACTAAACGCATGCTCGTGGACTTCCCAGTTAACCCCCGAAGCCGGAATCTAGACCCTATATCCCGGTGAAATAAAAAGCTGAGTGGGAACGAAACAGACAAGGAATTCATATTATGTCAGGGCTCCTTTCTAATATAATGAAACCTCACACCCACTCTTGTAAATCAGTATTGCTAAGATAAATTGTAAGATTAAGTGAGATGAACCACTTATATCCACCCTTCATCAGAATGATTATACATAAGGGCTGAAACCTTGAACGGTATAGGGATGTAGGGAAATAAATGATGATCAATATTGACATTGTTCTGCCATTAGATAGCCCCCAAGTTAGCTTAGGTTAGAATAAAAGTCTCACTCCGGTGGTGTCATACATGCAAGGTGGAAAAAGCGCAGGCTCCTTTTAACCCTGGCCGTTAGACGGCTACTGAGAGTCTTTGTCTCTCTAGGCTGCCTGAGGGAACACTGAACGGGAAGACGGCCCCGGCCAGTCCCATGTGCAAGCCCACCTGCGGAGTCTGGGTTCTCCCAACGGTGTACGGCGCGATTGCCGGAGCCCCCAAGCCCCCGTCCACCGCCCCCCAATCGACCCTTTGGATTTTCCCCTACTGGACTAGAGCTCCTCGGAGAGCGTGCGCCATCCCAAGTGCCCGCGGCCCTGCTACTACTACCTGCAATTCTCAGTCTAGCACCCTCCAGATGACCCCCAGAATTTCTGTCTGCTGGACTAGAGCTCGTTTGAGGGTGTGTGTTATTGTAGTTTCCAACCGCCATTCGCATCTCACCATCCTCCGGTTGGCTCACGGTATTTCCGTTGATTGCACTATTGTCCTCCACAGTGCGGCTAATCGCCATCCCTCCTCCATCACCACCTGGCTGACTATCCCCATGCCTATTTATCGAATGGGAGCTCTCCCGAGTGCCTACTTCCTTGTAGCCGCCGACCTCTATTCCTAGTCCACCATCCTCGGGCTGACCCTCCACATTTGGGTTTTCTCGATGCTGGCTCACTTGAGTTTGTGTCTTATTGCTGCTTCCAGGCCCTATTCGCGGCTCATCACCCCCCGGCAGGCTCACGGTGCTTCCGTTTCTTAGGCTGGGATTCACCCGTGTGTGTGTGCTGTGGTCGCGGCGGTCCGTTACCCCCCCTTGATCACCCTCTAGCTTAATCTCTGCATTTCTGTTTGTTGACTCAGTGCTCCCTTGAGTGCATGTGTCTTTGCTGCCGACAGCTATTTCGGGAACATGGCACTCGGACTGGCCATCTCCATTTCTCTTCTCCGATATGAGGTTCGCTTTAACATGTGGTCTACTGCGGCCGCCGGCTACCCCGGGCTCACGTTCCTGTTGGTGCACCGGGTTCTCCCTGGGCTGGGGATTTCTGCCGAAGGCGGATTAATCTTACTTGTGCAAAACTTGTGCCTTGTATCTAGGAATTGGTACTCGCTTCCTTTCCCGAAAACACATAAGAACGCTAACCTCGACTCTAGAAGCTCCTCGGGCTGCAACACCTTGTATCAGTAATAGTGAACCAGCGATTCGAATAATATAAACTCACGACAAGAAATATGTACCAAACACGTTAGCCCAAAGAGTTATCGCAATCGAAGATCTCTTTCAGATGTGTACTGTGAGAAAGACAGGACAAGCGACAGATATAATTTATACCTAGGGAGATTAGATTTCAATTGATTTACGCGAGGTGACTAAATGCCACGTCAAACTCGACTGATTCAAATGTTGGGGCAAGACATAAATTCGGGTAACTGTACGTGTAGGGAAAGGAGTGCTGGTGGTGCTTAGATTTACCAGGGCGCAGCGAGATTCTATCTCAAATAACGGCACATGGTTGGTTGGCTTTTGTGGTGCACCGCTCCGCGCCTCAAAAATGTGAAATGAGCTGGGGCGCGTGAGTAGCGAATATATCAGCCCCATGCGGAACCGGCAAAGGAGATCAGGAAAACCCATTGACCGATTGAATGACATCTCGCGAGCTTCACAAAGATATTACGGGGCATGGAAAGCCAAGGTTCGGGGTTAAGTGAATCGGCGCCCGGCGAAAGAGTGGTGGATGAAGGATACTGCATTACGGTACCTCCTGAAGCTCGCCTCCAAGCTAGAAGGTCAAAATAAGATGTGGCGGTGCTAAGGGCCCAAGGGTGCTTAGCGAATACCAGCCGAGAGTACTGTACTCGGGGGTGCATGAAAGTGCTTTGCATTTTGTGGCGCATTTCGGCTCAAAGTGACAGTGCTGGTTGGGTGTCGGCCATGCCAGACCGGTCCTATTACTTTGTGCCAAACTGCGCCACGGAGTGTTAATCACTTTCGTGCATCCCCGAGTACCGCATAAACTGGCAAGAACCGGCCATCCGCTGGAACGTGAAATAAGCGGCTGAGATGAAGCTTGCATTTAATTCACGTCCAAAGAAAGCCCTGGACCCTGGCTATAAATAGTTGGCCTATGGCGTCTGATTGCTATTTATGGGCAAAACTAGGATAAAAATCTTATTTGAACCTCCCAGCGAGTGGCCGGTTCTTGCCAGTTTATGCGGTAGCGAGTTGACGTGGGGTTGTCTATTAGGACCCTATTTGGGTGCGACGGCCTCGTTCCAGCCGGTTCTACAGGTAAAATAGTCACAAAACGGAATAGTTGCCCCCTCTCCGTTTTTGCAAAAAATAAGCTCTAAACTAGCAAGGGAGATTAGGTCTTCTATCCTGGGGGGCTAGTTTCATAGATCAGACATCCAACGGGTTGGCCTTACAACCCGCCACAGAAACGAATTCCTTGCTAGCTTTCATCTGGACTGTGGGACTGGCACCAAGAATGTAAATAAGCCATGATAGATTCAGATGGCCGAGTGAGAGCAGATGAAGAACCTATATCACAAATTCTTAAGACTTTGGGCCCTTTGAAGGGGGGTTTTTACCTAGCTTATGAGCTTCTTCACTTTAACTTAATTCGGCATGAGCATTTGTATGGCTGGGATGCCAGGTATGGATTAGATTCCAATCTACCTGTGCGCTCCCGTAATCAGGGTCCGCTGGTGGGGCAGCTTTGGCTTTTATAACATCTTCCTAGGCAGCATCTTATCCAGCAAACCGCAAAAAAGGTTAAGTCACGCGTGCCCTCACGTGGATCTTCCGTCTAAGCTTCAGTAAGATACCTGGCTAAACACATGCTCTTGGGTTACCCGGTTATCACCGGAAGCTAGAACCCAGACCCTGTATCCTAGTGCAAAAGAAAGCGGAGTGGGAATGAAATACACAAATAATCCCATGTTATTATGTCAAGGTTTCTATCTAATCAATGAAAATCCGCATCCCCTCTTGTGAGTTGGTATCGCTAGGGTAAATTTTAAGATTAAGTGTGATGAATCACTCGTATCCACCCATCATCAGAATCATTATGCATAAGAACTGAAATCTCGAACTGCATAGGGATGTGAGGTAATAGATGGTGGTTAATATTGATATTTTTCTGCCGTCAGACAGTTCTCCTAGTTAGCTTAGGTTCAAACAAACGGGCTCATTCCGGAGGTGGCATACATGCAGGGTGGAAAAATCACAGGTTTCTTTTAACTCTTATCAGACGGCGACCTAGAGCCATTACCCTCCTATGCGGGGCACGGGCACGACGGATCTGCTCTAGATCGATTTCTGGTCCCCCCTCGCTATACTGGACCATCTCGACCTTAGTCCACCGCACAAGCCCACCCGCGGAGTCAGGGTTCTCCCAACGGCCGATGTCAGGATTGCTACTACCTTCAAATCCCCGTCCGCTGCCTCCCGGTCGACCCTTTGGATCCCTATTTACTAGAATAGGGTCTGTTTGCGCGTATGGGTTTACTCGATAAAAGCTCTCTTGAGTTTGTATATTATTGCTGCTGCTGCCAGGCCCTATCCGCGGCTCATCACCCCCCGGCAGGCTCATGGTGCCTTCGTTTCTTAGGCTGGGATTCGCCCACGTGTGTGTGGTGGTGTAGTCGTGGCTGACCGTTACCCCTCCTGGATCACCATCCACCTTAATCTCTGCATTTATGTTTGCTGAATCGGGGCTCCCTTGAGTGCATGTGTCTTTGCTGCCGACGACAGCCATTTCGGAAACATGGCACTCTGACTGGCCATCTCCATTTCCCTTCTCCGATATGAGGTTCGCTTTAACATGTGGGCTACTGCGGCCGCCGGCCACCCCGGGCTCACGTTCCTGTTGGTGCACCGGGCTCTCCCTGGGCTGGGGATTTCTGCCGAAGGCGGATTAATCTCACTTGTGCAAAACTTGTGCCTTGTAGCAAGGGATTGGTACTCACTTCCTTTCCCGAAAACACATAAGAACGCTAACCTCGACTAGAAGCTCCTCGGACTGCAAAACGTTGTATCAGTAATGGTGAATCAGTAATTCGAATCATATAAACCCACCTCAAGAAATATAAACCAAGCACCTCAGCCCAAAGAGTTATCGCAATCGAAGATTTCTTTCAGATGTGTACCGTGAGAAGGACAGGACAAGCGATAGATATAATTTTTACCCAGGGAGATCCGATTTCAATTGATCTACGCGAGGCGACTAAATGCCACGTCAAATTCAATGGGTTGGTTCAGATGCAGGGGCGAGGCCTAAACTTGGGTACAGTACCAGCACCATAAAAACTTTTGCGATTCGCCCGTCTCGCTGATCTCGGGATTCATTCTTGAGAAGGATTAGTGCTTTCCTGACATGGTATAGCTTGGGTGCTTTGGCCTTGCCCGATCTTATGAACTTGCCAAACCAAACCTATCTTGGGCTAGCAACTCTATTTACAGGGATAATCCGAGGGCGAATCGCAAAAGTTTTTACGGTACTTGCAGGGGTAGAGGAGATGCTGCCACCACTTAAATTTACCCGGGTGCAGCTATGATACCGTATAATCCGGCAAAAGTCGGATTGGAACTAAAGCGAATTAAAGTTAAACTCAGGCAACCGAGCCAACGGGAGGACCAAAGAACTCCAACTTGCCACAGTTTGCCACAGTTTAAACATATAGGCCATAGTGATTGGGCAAATTTAAGAAAATCGTCACTAGCGCGAATTCGACTTTTGCCGGATTATACGGTACTTGTACAAGGCACAGGGGGTATGTTTTCGCACACACCACTTTGTGACCCACCAATTTTCTAGTGTTTTTTGCTGGTCAGCCACTTTGGTGTGTGCGAAAACATTTTTTTTTTTTTTTTTTTTATAAACTTTTTCCATTTCGGCTACCTAACTACTCTAAAGTATACGGCTACGCCTATCAACTGGTGCGATCCCGGACCCGCCTACCGAGACTCCACTCCCTCACCACCTATAACGCAGCAAAGAAACAACAAACAACCCTTTACACTAAATCAACATCAAAACCACTAATCCGACTTCCCCCCGTAGCCAACCGTACCCCGAGCGGGTCACCAAGCCGAATGAAGAATCTGTATCATTAGTAAAACAACAATAACAAGGTAAACTTACGTTTCCGAATCCCCAGTGCTCACACACCAGGCGGGCTCCTCCATCAACTGGTTAAGGGGAAAAGCAAGCCCTAACCACGTGGACTCGCAATTGACGACATGGTCCTCGTTAAGTTCTACCCTCGCCACTCAAGGTCATCTGTATCCCCCACCACGCCGCACAGGCCATTTTTCGTGATCTCCGGCAAACCGCCGGGCATGGTTGAAAAACATAGGAAAATTGGGGTTAACCACACCCCGCCCAAAATTCCCTCTCCTTCCCTGCCCAACTGGGGCAATTCCCACCATCTGCATCCCCCTCGGCCCCCTCGGAATCGAGGTCGCCACAATTAACCCCGGTTCAACAACCTCCACCACACTCCCCTCCCTTTCACTCCCCTCCCCCTCACTCCCCTCCTCCACATTCACCCTCCTTCTCTTACCCTTCGGCAGCCTCACCAACGCCACCTCAGGCTCATCAATCACCAACGCCACTCTCGACTCAGCCACCTCCTGCTCCGCCACAGGCGCCACCCAAACATCTTCCTCTTCCTCCGCCACAATTGTACCACTCATCCGTACCTCGGGCTCAGCCACCACTTGTGGCTCAGGCTCCTGAACCCTCACGGGCGAAGCCACCTCGGCACCATCACCGCTCCCCCTCTTATCCATCTCTTTCTGCAACGCATGATTCCTCTTCGATAAAACGGAAACATGGTGCCTCAACTTTGACACCTCCTTCTCCAACTCCAATATCCTCGTCAACGCAGCCGAAGGCGCCAACCCCGCTTTTGCAACTTTCGTTGCCGAAAAAGTAGTAGAACCTCGCTTAACCATCTTTACCGATACCGGGCAGTTGACGGGTGATGGAGGTATAATAAAAGTAATGAAAAGAGATAAAATAATCTCTTAAAGACAAATTAAACCGAGGGGAAAATCCTCTGGGAATAAAGACTTGAAGCCGTCGTGAAGAGGGGTCCAAGGAACGCGATTGGTCGAAAACCGAAATGTGATTGATCACACGGAGGTGCAATTTCAATGACTGTGGTTGTAAGAGACGTGGTGGTTGTGCGAAAACATGCCCCCTGTAACTTGTACCGTCGATTTTGTCTCAAATAACGGCACACGGTTGGTTTGTGTTATGCCCCCCTCTCCAAGCCCCAAAAATGAGATTGAGTTGGGGCTCATGAGTAGCTTAGCCCCCATGCGGAGCCAGCAAAGAGGATCAGTAAATCTCATTGACCTACAGTCGCACCCCGTTGTCCCGGATGGTCAAAATCAGGAGTTGACCATCCGGGACAGTGAAGCATCCGGGAGAGTGAAATAGTTGATAAAAATGGTGCTTGAAAAAACTGAAAAGCAAGTGATGATTGTGTAGGTATGACTCCCCACTATTCCACACAAGGTTTAGATGGGGGTAGAGTGGAAAACAAAAGGCTAGGGAGATCAGTGAATGGAGAGAATTTAAGAAACCCCAATACCAAACTTGAATAGAAGTATTTTATCTCAAATGTCAAATTATCGACTCAGAACCCGCCCGATGCCACCAGCAAGAGTTGCATACAGAAGCAAAAAGCGAAAAATACCACAGAACCTTGGCCTAACCGCTGCAGATACATGAGCCCCACCGCCCACTTCGGGCAGTTGTGATGTGATATTTCAGGATAGGATTGAGAGAAAATCCAGGACACTGAATATATTTTCTATATGAACAGGGTTTAGAGATATCTAAATTATCATCCGGTCCAGAAACCCCCAAAATCCGGGACAGTGAGGTGTATTTCTATGTAGCTCGCACAAATCTTGAAAAATTGTCCGGGACAACGAAGAATACGGGAGAGTGAGGTCCGGGACAACGGGGTGCGACTGTATTGAATGACATCTCGTGAGCATTCGCAGAGGTATTTCAGGGCATAGAAGACAAAGGTCGGAGTTAAGGAAATAGTCGCCGAGCGAAAAAGTAGTGGATGAAGGATACCGCATTAACCGTGCGAAGGTTCCTGCAGATTGTGTACTCAGGTACTCGGGGGTGCACGTGGGGGATCGGACAGACAGGGGCTAGAAAATGTATGTATCAGCATACATTTCCTAGCCCCGTCCGTCCGATCACCCACGTCCACCCCCAAGTGTAAGTAACTGCGTTCAGTTGCAAATCTTGCAGCACGTCTCCCCCATGTCCAACAGCTCAACCTCAGATTTGGTCCAACGTCACTTTCAAGCTTAACCTCCTATTAGAAATAATGAAATTTGATTTGAATTAACTCAAACCAAAGTCCCACCCACAACATGAAAATAAAAGGGCGGAAAGAAAATAGAAAACTTATTCAAAACAACGTGTGAGAAAGCCAGAAGGAGGTTAAAGCATCAGAGAATGTTTGGTAGTGGTTCATGATAATTCCTAAATTCCTATACAAATTGGAAGTGACGTTGGGCCGAATCTGATGTTGAGCTGCTGGGCACATAGACGTGGTACAGTATTTGCAACCTAGCGCAGTTATACAATCAGCAGGAACCTTGACATGTTTATCTACCACATATTGTATTCTCATGAAAGTCGGAATGGCGCTAAAGCGAGCTAAGGTGAAACTAAGGCAGCCGAGCCAACAGGAAGCCACGGAGAAATTCAAGTTCCCATATTATTTTAAACATAGAGAGCGACGATTGTGGAGATTCAAGGAAATCATCACGAATGCCATTCCGACTTTCAAGCTTGCGCACTCTCTCAAAGTAAAAGGAAAAATCCACCCCCGAATATACACATTTGAGGTTTCATGGTGCTTACCCATACCCAAGGAAACTCCCAGAATCCACTAGAACGTACAAGACTCTTCTCGTTTAGAATAGGAAATCGTACATTTCAACAGTTTCCTGACTCTTCAGCCTTCCCCCATTTCTTCACACGTATGCTGCAAAGCTGAAGCCTTTTTAGGTTAGTATGCTTCGACGGATCGCTCGCCGCACGCCCGCCCGCTGAGTCAGGGTTCTCCCAACGTTGTATAACATAACTGTTGCTGCCTGCAATTCCCGGTCCGCGGTCCTTTGGATGGCTCTCCGCCTTTTTATCTGCTAGACAGGGGCCCGCTTGAGCGTGTGCGAAATTGTGGTTGCCAGGTGCCATTCGGGGGCCATCATCTTCTGGTTGTCCCATGGAACTTCCGTTTATTGCACTGTGGTTCCCCTGGGCGTGGCTGACCGCGGTCCCTCCTCCATCCCCATCTGGCCGACTCCCTCCATATCTGTTTATTGAATGGGAGCCCTCCTGAGTGCCTACTTCCTTGTGGCCCCAGGCTCCCATCCCTGGTCCATCATCATCGGACCGACCCTCAGCATTTCGGTTATCTCGACGCAGGCTCTTGCGAGTTGGTCTATTATTGCTACTGCCGAGCGGTATTCGGAACTCATCACCCCCCTGCCGGTTCACGATGTTTTGGATTCTTAGGCTAGGATTCCTCCGTCTGCGTGGGTGATGGAGGCGGCCGACCACCGACCCCCCTTCATCCCCATCTATCTTACCCTCTGCATCTCTCTTTGCTGGATCGGTGCTCTCGTGGGTGCGTGTGTCTTCGCAGCTGCTGGTCGCCGTTCCTGGGATATGCTCCCTGGGTTGACCCCCTCCGCTTCTATTCGCTGACCCAGGTATTCCTCGAGCGTACGGGCTACTGCGGCCGCTGGCCACCCCTGGCTCATGTTCCTGTTGACACACCAGACCCCCCCTACTCCTGGATTGTGGTTTTCTGCCAAAGGTGGATTAATTTTAATTGCGCAAAACTTGTGCTCTGCAGCAAGAAATTAGAACTCACTTTTTTCTCCAATTAGGCATCACAACACTGGTCTCAACTTGAGGCTCCTCGGTTTGCAACACCTTGTATCAGCACGTGAATCAGTAATTCGAATAATATTAACTCACGACAAGAAATATGAACCAAGCACTTTAGCCCCAAGAGTTATCACAATCGAAGATTCCCTTCGGATATGGGTCTTGAGAAGAGCGGGGCAGGCGATAGATATAATTTGTAATAAGGTAGATCGGACTTCAATGCGACCGAGGAGAGGCGACCGAATGCCACACCAAATCGATAAGCTAATTCAAATGTGGGGGCAAGGCTTTAATTTGGATACAAGGTCCGGCAAGAAGTTATGGAACAGTTGTTTAAGGTTAACCAGCCAAATACATCCCTGTCTGTTCCGGTTGATGGGTTCCAACACATGTACCTATACTTGCAGGGAAAGAAGTAAGGCTGCCGGTACTTGTATGGTGGGGTTGAAAAATGTAATGCGTTATATAATCAGGATTAGGTGTAATTTGTCGCGAGCCTAAAACTTTAGGTTTTTAACTTCAAGGGAATTACAATAATAATAATAATAATATCATACTGATACAAATTTCACATATTTTTATATATAATATTTAATTCATAAGTTGAAGAGATAGTCAATATTGCTTCTGTCCTGTAATGCGATTATATTGTTAAATTGCGGCTAGGGAGGCGGAAAATTTAGCCCAACACCGGTATGATACATACAAAAACTTATCTACCACCGTATACCCCCAAACTCGAACCCCTCACAATTGTAGCTTGATAAAATATATCTGACCTTGATTATATAGGGCATTACATTTTGCAATGCCAGTGGTCTACGTTATAGACGACCCCCACCATACTTAAATTTCCAGGGGCGCAGCTGGATCATATCTCAAATACCGGTAACGGCGCACGGTTAGTCTAGGTGATGCTCCCCCTCCGAGCCCCAAAAATGAGAAATGAGTTGGGGGACGCGAGCACTCGAGTAGGGAATACTTCGCATGGGCAACCAGCAACGGGGATCAGTAAGACCCTCTGACAGATTGAATGACACTCCGCGGGCATTCACAGGTGTTACGGGGTGTGGAAAGCCAAGGTTAGGGTTAAGGAAATGGCCGTCGAGCGACAAAGTGGTGAATGAAGGATACGGTACCACATTATCTACGGTAGCGAAGCCCGCCCCCAAGCTGGAAGGTCAAAAATAGTAAGATGTGGCGGTGCTAAGGGCCCAAGAGAGCTTAACAAATACCTGAACTATTAGTGGAGAGTGGCGAGCTTACACATACCGGTAGGGTGAATCGGAAAACTGGGGGAAGCGAGATTCAGTGGCAAACTTGTGGCAAATATAAAATCTATATATTTATTGCAGCTCTTCTATGTGATTCTGTTCACTTGACTTACTAGAGGCTTCTTGACGTCCTCCAGACCAATAATATGCAAGTATTTCTCTCTTGCCACTGGATCACGACATCCAAGGACTCCCTGAACTGCTTGGCAATTTAAAAAGTCTCCGGACGTTCTGCACTTATTAATACCTATCATAGCATAAAAGCATCAGGAGACTTTTAAAATTACCAAGTATGATATTATAGTAGAGCCGCTGATTGATAAAATAGTCACGCTGGTCTGATAAGCAAAGTTTGATGAAATATTTCGTGGTGCGCGCCTTATTTAACCTACGTGACTATCGGTCATCCCGTACCGAAACAGAAGGGCGTACCAGGGCATTGGAGTTGCCTCTCCTACGCTTCCGGTGTTGGGAAGATTTCGCAGGACCCATTTAGTTTAGATGGTATGTCGTGGGTGCCGAAATCACCCTCCCATGCATATCTGTTACCGCTTGATAAACTGGGCGGTTGAGAGGACTAAATTAACCTGAGATGAATGCGGGGTAATATTGTCCATATGGAGAGAGCAAATCCCCAATAAAACTAAGCCCAAGAGAGATGAAATGACAAGCCTAAAAGTGAAATCTGATCAAAGAAGAAAAGAGCAGGCAGGAAGCAAGAACCAAGTCATCAAGCTTTTAGATACACATCACTCAACTCACACAAGATAACTATCTTTGGTCAACCACAGGGGTATAAACTAAATGCGGGATCTGTGAGAAGACTGAAATGGGCCCGCTGGCTAGAGTATAGCCAATACCTCATGTGATCCGCGATTTACTGAGCAAATACAACTTAGCAGATGAATCAACTAACCTAACTGATGGGCTGGGGGCAAAAGAAGAAAAGCAAGTACCTGGAATGAAGAGAAGAAAAGGTGGTTGATTGGCTTGCTATTCCCGATATGGTTGTTCATTCTTAGACTAGGCTATATGAGAGGTGGCCTATGTGCTAAAGTGTGTGTGCCAAGCTCACCAGGAAACAGAGTATTTGCTTTGCCCGTGATCCAGCCATAAAACTGCTCTCACTTGTTTATTAAACATCTCAGGGCATACCCGTACAGTACTCAGGTACAAGGGTACCTGTTAGGTGGTACCAGATCTCTAAGAACAAGCGAGATGGGTAAGACCGGGGTACTTTATCGTAGACGGAGATGTGTCTAGGAAGGCTCAATATAAACGTGCGTAAAATAGTGATAAAGATTTTTCTTGTAATAACTTATTATATTGATAAGGTCTCTTC
>Ga0307510_10001837_pt1 | contig 23783 bp, 21 predicted proteins | sample 12_EM_MG_FD_207224 | JGI IMG/M metagenome (GOLD analysis project Ga0307510, IMG submission 207224) | Populus trichocarpa ectomycorrhiza microbial communities from riparian zone in the Pacific Northwest, United States - 12_EM | ecosystem: Host-associated > Plants > Roots > Unclassified | place...
GCCCAGGATGATGGACATGATGGTCAGCCCCTCGATCCAGCCGTTGGCCTTGACCAGCTGCGAGTTCGGCAGCAGCTCGGTCAGGATGCCGTACTTGGCTGGCGAGTAGGCCGCCGCGCCCAGCCCGACGATGGCGTAGGCCACCAGCGGATGGCCTCCGAACAGCATCAGCAGGCAGCCCATCACCTTGATGCCGTTGGCGAAGAACATCACCTTGCCCTTGGGCACCGCATCGGCGAAAGCGCCGAGGAAGGGGGCCAGGATCACGTAGAACAGCGCGAACATCGGCCCCAGCGCCGGGATGTGCCACGACGGCGCATTCGTCGTCTTGAGCATCTCGATCGCAGCCACGAGCAGCGCGTTGTCTGCCAGCGAGCTGAAGAACTGCGCCGACATGATGGTGTAGAAACCCTTTTTCATTCGCGCGCGGGAGCTCGTTCAGGCCGGGGAAGGGACGGATGCATGGGCGCGATTGTCGCTGCTGGCGCGTGACGCCCGTATCAGTGGTTATCGCTGCGTGCGATCTGCAGCAATCGGGCGATTTCTTCGGGGTGGCGGACGCAGTTGCGGGCATGCCGCCGCTGGATCGCCCACATCGCCAGCGCCACCGTCACGCCGAGGGTCGCGATCGTGATGAAGACCGACAGGTGCAGCATCGCCAGCAGGCTGTTGAGCGCGCCCAGGCCGAGGATGCAGGCCTGCTCGTTGAAGTTCTGGACCGCGATCGAGCGGCCGGCGCCCATCAGGTTCGCGCCGCGGTGCTGCAGCAGCGCGTTCATCGGCACCACGAGGTAGCCACCGACCGCGCCGAGCAGCATCAGGAACGGCGCGGCGACCCACACGTTGCCCATCAGGTTCAGCCCGATCATCAGCACGCCCATCGCGATGCCCAGCGGGATCACGCTCGTGGCCTGGTCCAGCCGCGTGCGCACCGAGGCCAGCAGCACGCCGGCGGTCGTGCCGATCGCGACCACGCCGACCAGGTTGGAGGCCTGCGAGGTGGAGTAGCCCAATGCCGCCGCGGCCCACACCATCACGATCGCGCGCATGTTGCCCGAGACGCCCCAGAACAGCGTCGTCGTCGCGAGCGAGATCTGGCCGAGCTTGTCGGTCCACAGGCGCTGGTTGCAGTCCATGAAGTCGCGCGTCAGCACGACCGGGCCCTGCATCGGCAGCAGCGCGGCGTCGGTGCGCGGGATGCGCAGGTTGAACAGCGCGGCCACCACGTAGAGGCTGGCGATGCAGGCCACCGCCGCTTCGGGTGCGGTGCTGATCGCGGTCTCGAACATCGGCAGGTCGAACGACAGCAGGTGCTTGGAGATCACCGGCCCGACCAGCATGCCGCCCAGCACCGTGCCCAGGATGATGGACAACACCGTGAGCCCCTCGATCCAGCCGTTGGCCTTGACCAGCTGCGAGTTCGGCAGCAGCTCGGTCAGGATGCCGTACTTGGCCGGCGAGTACGCCGCCGCGCCCAGGCCGACCACCGCATACGCCAGCAGCGGGTGCAGGCCCACCAGCATCAGCAGGCAGCCCACCAGCTTGATCGCGTTGGCCATGAACATGACCTTGCCCTTGGGCCAGGCATCGGCGAAGGCGCCGAGAAACGGCGCGAGCAGCACATAGAACAGGGCCAGCATCGGCACCAGCGCGGCGCGCTGGAAGCTCGGCGCGTTGGCGATCTTGAGCATGTCGTACGCCGCGACGAACAAGGCCGCGTCCGCCAGCGAACTGACGAACTGCGCGGCCATGATCGTGTAGAAACCCCGCTTCATGCGCTCACCAGCGCTTCCCCGGGCCGCGTACTTGTATCTGCATGTGTCCCCTTGCGGCGGCGTTATAGCATGAGGGTGGCCGCGCGCCGCCGCTGGCAGAATCGTGACATGCCGCGTCCCGTCGAAGCCCTGATCCACACCGATGCGCTCGCGCACAACGTGAAGCGTGCCCGCAAGGCCGCGCCGGACGCCAAGGTCTGGGCCGTCGTCAAGGCCAACGCCTACGGCCACGGCATCGAGCGCGCCTACGCCGGCCTGCAGGGCGCCGACGGCTTCGCACTGCTCGACCTGAACGAGGCCGAGCGCGTGCGCGCCCTCGGCTGGCGCGGCCCCATCCTGCTGCTCGAAGGCTGCTTCGAGGCACGCGATCTGGAGCTGTGCTCGCGCCTGAACCTGTGGCACACGGTGCACTGCGAAGCGCAGATCGACATGCTCGCAGCGCACAAGACGCACCAGCCGCACCAGGTGTTCCTGAAGATGAACAGCGGCATGAACCGGCTCGGCTTCCGCCCTGCGGCCTACCAGCATGCGTGGCGCCGGCTCAGCGGGCTCACGCAGGTCGACAGCATCGCGCTGATGACGCACCTCTCGGACGCCGACGCGAACGACCCGGCCAGCGCCGCCGCGCAGCTCGCGGTGTTCGATGCGGTCACGCGCGACCTGCCCGGCGAGCGCACCGTGTCCAACAGCGCCGCCACGCTGCGCTTCGCGCCCGGCGACGCGGCGATGCGCGGCGACTGGGTGCGCCCCGGCATCATGAGCTACGGCTCGTCGCCCGACTTCCCGCTGCACAGCATCGCTCACTGGGACCTGCAGCCCACCATGAGCCTGCGCGCGCAGGTGCTGGCCACGCAGACGCTGCAGCCCGGCGAGTGCGTCGGCTACGGCAGCAGCTTCAGGGCGGATCGCGAGCTGCTGCTCGGCGTGATCGCCTGCGGCTACGCCGATGGCTACCCGCGCGTCGTGCCCAGCGGCACGCCGGTGCTGGTGGGCGAGGTGCGCACGCGCATCGTCGGCCGCGTGTCGATGGACATGATCACGGTCGACCTCACGCCGGTGCCCGGCGCTGGTGTCGGCAGCGTCGCGACGCTGTGGGGCACGAGCGCCGGTGGCGCGGTGCTGCCGATCGACGAGGTCGCGCAGGCCGCCGGCACGGTCGGCTACGAGCTGATGTGCGCGCTCGCGCAACGCGTGCCCACGCGCGCGGTGTGACGGTATGACGGCGTGACCGCGCCATCGCCGCTCGTCATCCCCGACAGCGAAGTCGAATTCACCGCGATCCGTGCGCAGGGCGCGGGCGGGCAGAACGTCAACAAGGTCTCGAGCGCGGTGCATCTGCGCTTCGACATCCACGCGTCGTCGCTGCCCGAGGCCGTCAAGGAACGCCTGCTCGCGCTGCGCGACCAGCGCATCACCGCCGACGGCGTGATCGTGATCAAGGCGCAGACGACGCGCAGCCAGGACATGAACCGGGCCGACGCGATGCTGCGGCTCACCGAACTCGTCAACAGTGTCGCGGTGCCGCCCAAACCGCGCCGCGCGACCAAGCCCACCTACGGCTCCAGGCAACGCCGGCTCGAAGGCAAGGGCATCCGCTCGGCGATCAAGGCCGGGCGCGGCAAGGTCAGCGAATAGCGCAGCGCGCGGCCGGCACACCGCGGGCGCGCCACTTCACACGCGCTTAACCCGGGGCCACGCTTCTTCATCGGCCGGTGACACGGCATCGCCACCATCGGCGCTGCTCAACGCTCCGGTCTTCATCGTGCAATCCGTTCGCGCCGCCGTGGCGCAGTGTCTGATCCTGCTGTTCGTCGTCGCAGGCGGAACGCCTTTCATCGTCGTCGCCGCGCCCGCCGCTCCGGCGCCGCGCTCCACGCTCAATTTCCCCGACGCCGAGGTCGACGCGGTCACGCGTGCGATGGCCGTCGTGCTCGATCGGCAGATCGTGGTCGACCCGCGCGTCAAGGGCAAGCTCACGCTCTTCACCGACGACCCGGTGACGCCGGCGCAGGCCTATGCGATGTACACCAGCGCGCTGCGCGGCCTGGGCTTCGCGGTGGTCGAATCGAACGGGCTGCTCAAGGTCGTGCCCGAGGCCGATGCCAAGCTGCAGACGAACGCCGTGTCGGCCGCAGCGGCCGCGCGCCAGGGCGACCAGATCGTCACGCAGGTGATCCGCGTCGTCTACGAGAACGCGAACAACCTCGTGCCGGTGCTGCGCCCGCTGATCAGCCCGAACAACACCATCAACGCCAACCCCGGCAACAACACGCTGGTCATCACCGACTACGCGAGCAACCTCGCGCGGCTGGGCACGCTGATCGCGGCACTGGACACGCCGAGCGCGACCGATGTCGAGGTGATGCCGCTTAAGTACGCGCTCGCCGCCGACCTCGCGGTGACGGTGCTGCGCCTGAGCGAAGGCGCCGGCGCATCCGCTGCGGCACCGGCCGCCGCCGGCGCGGCCGCCACGCCGGCGTCCAGCGGCAGCGCCACCTCGGTGATGGCCGACACCCACATCAACGCGCTGCTGGTGCGCGCGCCCAACCCGGCGCGCCTGGCGGCCATCCGCGCACTCGTGGCGCAGCTCGACCGCCCCGGCGGCAGCGGCGCAGGCGGCAGCAACATCCACGTGATCTACCTGCAGCATGTCGAGGCGACGCGGCTGGCCACCGTGCTGCGCGCCGCGCTGCCGGCCAACGACGGTTCGCGCAACAGCGGCGGCAGCACCGGCAGCTCGGGCGGTGCGAGCGCCAGCGGCGGCCCGTCGTCGGGCTCGGCCAGCGCCACCGCCAGCGGCGCGAACTCGGCGCAGGCGACGACGCCGATCGCCAGCACCGCGCAGCCGTCGATCGGCGGCTACATCCAGGCCGATCCGGCGAGCAACTCGCTGATCGTCACCGCGCCCGAGCCGCTCTACCGCGAGCTGCGCGCAGTGGTCGATCTGCTCGACACGCGGCGCGCACAGCTCTATGTGGAGTCGCTCGTGGTCGAGGTCGATGCGAGCAAGGCGCTCGACGTGGGCCTGCAATGGAAGCAGATCTTCAACATCAGCAACTCGACCGAACTCACGCTGGGCACCGTCGCCACCGCGCTCGAGACCATGTCGGGCACCAACATCCTGTCCACCGCCAACATCGTGACGCTGGACAACGAGGAAGCCAAGATCGTCGTCGGCCAGAACGTGCCCTTCGTGACCGGCTCCTACACGACCACCGGCACCAGCACCACGAGCCCGTTCCAGACCATCGAGCGCAAGGACGTGGGCCTCACGCTGCGCATCCGGCCGCAGATCGGCAAGAACGGCGCGATCCGCATGACCATCCTGCAGGAGTCGTCGTCGGTCGCGAGCACGAGCTCGAGCTCGGGGCCGACCACCAACAAGCGCTCGATCGAGTCGACCGTGGTTGTGAACGACGGCAAGATCATCGTGCTCGGCGGGCTGATCGAAGACAGCTACACCGCCGAGGCCAACCAGCTGCCGGTGCTCGGCAACCTGCCCTACATCGGCGGCCTGTTCCGCAGCCTGTCGCGCACACGCAAGAAGACCAACCTCGTCGTGTTCCTGCGCCCGCTGGTGATGCGCGACGAATCGGCGAGCGACGAACTCAGCCTCGACCGCTACGACCAGATCCGCGCGCGCCAGCGCGAACTGCCGCGCGACGTGAACAAGGTGCTGCCGGAGAACGACACGCCGCAGCTGGCGCCTGCCGCCGCTCGTGACGCTGCGCCGTGACGCCGCACCGCGCACGTGGCAAGATCGGCGCATGAACAACGGTTTCGGCATCCCCTCCCCGTCGCCCCATCACGCGGGCGCGCGGCATGCGCCGGCGCGCTATGCGGTCGTGATCGAATCGGGCGGCGCGCGCATCGCACGCCTGTTCGCCGACTCGCGCGAGCAACTCGCCGAGCTCGATGCCGCGACCGAGGAAGTGACGCAGATGACGCAAGGCCTGGTGCCCGCGCGCACCGCGGTCGATGCCGTCTGGGACCGCGCGCTGGCCGGCCACAACGCGGCAGAACGCGCCGCGGCCGAGGTCTACACGCTGGACGTGTAGCGCCCCGCAGCGCACGCGCGCTCAGGCGCGCTTGAAGGTCGCCAGCAACAGCCCGGCGGCGACGAACAGGCTGCCGAAGCTGCGGTTCAGCAAGCGCATCTGGCGCGGCGTCTTCAGCAGCCGCAGCACCTTGGCCGCGAGCGCGGTGTAACCGGCCATCACGACCAGGTCGGTGAAGCCCACGGTCGCGCCGATCACCGCGTACTGCGGCGCCAGCGCATGGCCGAGGTCGAGGAACTGCGGCACGACCGCGAGCAGGAACACCGTCGTCTTCGGGTTCGCGGTGTTGATCATCAGGCCGCGCAGCACGAGCGCGCGCCGCGACACCGGCGCGCCATCGACGCTGGCGGCCACCATCGGCTGCAGCGGCGCGCGCCACTGCTTGATGCCGAGGAACACGAGGTAGGCCACGCCGGCCCACTTGACGACGCTGTAGGCCAAGGCAGACGCCGCGATCAGCGCACCCAGCCCGAGCCCGACCACCGCCACCTGCACCAGGATGCCCAGCACCAGGCCGATGCTCATCATGTAGCCGCGCGCGAAGCCGTGGTTCAGCCCGGCGCTCATCGCAGCCACCGCGCCCGCGCCGGGCGAGATGCTGATCGCCCACGAGGCGACGAAGAAGGTGAGCCAGACGCCGAGTTCCATGCGGCGGATTTTCCCACGCGGCGACAATGCCGCATGGCCAAGGACAAAGCGATCTTCATCTGCAGCGAGTGCGGCGGCACGTCTGCGAAATGGTTGGGCAAGTGCCCGAACTGCGGCGCGTGGAACACGCTGGTCGAATCGGTCGAGGAAGGCATCTCCAAGAACCGCTTCGGCAACGGCGCGCGCGGCCTGGTCGCGAGCCAGCCGGTGACCACGCTGGCCGAGATCGAGGCCAGCGACGTCGATCGCCAGAGCACCGGCATCGAGGAACTCGACCGCGTGCTCGGCGGCGGCATCGTCGCCGGCGGCGTGGTGCTGATCGGCGGCGACCCCGGCATCGGCAAGTCGACGCTGCTGCTGCAGGCGCTCGACAGCCTCGCGCAGAGCATGAAGACGCTGTACGTGACGGGCGAGGAGAGCGGCGCGCAGGTGGCGTTGCGCTCGCGCCGGCTCGGGCTGGGCGCGTCGCCGGTGCGCGTGCTCGCGGAGATCCAGCTCGAGAAGATCGCCGCCACGCTGGAGGTCGAGCAGCCCGCGGTCTGCGTGATCGATTCGATCCAGACGCTGTACAGCGACCAGCTCTCCTCCGCGCCCGGCTCGGTCGCGCAGGTGCGCGAGTGCGCGGCGCAGCTCACGCGCATCGCCAAGAGCAGCGGCATCACGATCGTGCTGGTCGGCCACGTCACCAAGGAAGGCGCGCTCGCCGGGCCGCGCGTGCTGGAGCACATCGTCGACACCGTGCTGTATTTCGAGGGCGACACGCATTCGAGCTTCCGCCTCGTGCGCGCGATCAAGAACCGCTTCGGCGCGGTCAACGAGATCGGCGTGTTCGCGATGACCGAGAAGGGGCTCAAGGGCGTCGCCAACCCGAGCGCGATCTTCCTGTCGACGCACGACGAGCCGGTCGCCGGCTCCTGCGTGCTGGTCACGCTCGAAGGCACGCGGCCGCTGCTGGTCGAGATCCAGGCGCTGGTCGACTCCGGCGGCCCCAGCCCGCGCCGCCTGAGCGTGGGCATCGAGCGCGACCGGCTCGCGATGATGCTCGCGGTGCTGCACCGCCACGCCGGCATCGCGGCCTTCGACCAGGACGTGTTCGTCAACGCGGTCGGCGGCGTGCGCATCAGCGAGCCGGCGGCCGACCTCGCGGTGATGCTCGCGATCCAGAGCAGCCTGCGCGGCAAGCCGCTGCCGCGCGGCTTTCTCGCGTTCGGCGAGGTCGGCCTGGCCGGCGAGGTGCGGCCCGCGCCGCGCGGCCAGGAGCGCTTGAAGGAGGCCGCCAAGCTCGGCTTCTCGGTCGCGATCGTGCCGAGGGCGAACGCGCCGAAGAAGGCCATCGAGGGGCTGACGATCCACGCGGTCGAGCGCATCGAGCAGGCGATCGCGATCGCGCGCGGGCTCTGACGATGAAGCGGATCGCCGCGATCTCCGACATCCACGGCAACCTGCCCGCGCTCGACGCGGTGCTGGCCGACATCGCCACGCAGCGGGTCGACGTGATCGTCAACCTCGGCGACATCCTCAGCGGCCCGCTGTGGGCCGCCTACACCGCCGATCGCCTGATGGCGCTGGGCCTGCCCACCATCGCCGGCAACCACGAGCGCCAGCTGCTGACGCAATCGCGCGAGCGCATGAGCGCGTCCGATGCGCACACGCACGACGAGCTGCTGCCGCAGCACCGCGACTGGCTCGCCGCGCTGCCGGCCACACTGCGCCTGAGCGACGAGGTGTTCTGCTGCCACGGCACGCCGGACGGCGACCTGGTCTACTTTCTCGAGACCGCGGTGCCCGGCTTCGCAGGCGCGGGCCGCGGCGCGAACGGCGTGCGCGCCGCGACGCTGAACGAGGCCACCGAGCGCGCCGCCGACGCGCTGCACGGCGTCGCGCACGGCCTGATCCTGTGCGGCCACACGCATGTGCCGCACGCGATGCGGTTGACCGACGGGCGCCTGGTCGTGAACCCCGGCAGCGTCGGCCTGCAAGCTTTCGACGACAGCCACGGGCAGCCGCACGTGATCGAGAACGGCACACCGCATGCGCGCTATGCGCTGCTCGAACGCGGCGCGGCCGGCTGGAGCGTGTCGATGCGCGCCGTCGTCTACGACTGGGAAGCCGCCGCGCAACGCGCCGATCGCGAGGGCCGGCCCGACTGGGCCCACGCGCTGCGCACCGGCTTCGTCGGCCCGCTCGAAGGGGCGCGCGCATGAACCCGTGGATAGGCTGGGCACTCGCCGCCGCGGCGCTCGCGGCCGGCTGGTTCGGCTACGGGCTGCGCGGTGTCGCGCTCGCTGTCACGGTCATCGCGTTCTGGTTGCTGCTGCAGTTCAACCGCCTCGTGCGCGTGATGCGCACCGCCGCCGACTCGCCGCTGGGCCATGTCGACAGCGCGGTGATGCTGAACGCCAAACTGCACGCCGGGCTCAACATGGCCAAGGTGCTCGCGCTGACGAAGAGCCTGGGCCGCAAGCACGAGACGAGCGAGATCTACACCTGGACCGACGACGGCGGCGCCGCGGTGAGCGTCTCCTTCGCGAACGGCCGCTGCGCGAGCTGGGTGCTGACGCGACCGGGCGAGTGAGGTGGGCACGGCGATGCAGATCATCGACACCGCCACCACCCGCCGCCATCTGCCGATGGCGCCGCTGATCGACGCGCTGCGCCGCATGTTCGCCAGCGGCTGCGAAGTGCCGCTGCGCCACACGCACCGCATCAATGAGGCCGGCACGCTGCTGCTGATGCCGGCGTGGCGCGCGGGCGCGCGGCTGGGCATCAAGACGGTCACGATCTTCCCCGGCAACGGCGCGCTCGGCCTGCCCGGCCTGCACTCGACCTACCTGCTGTTCGACGCGACCACCGGCGTGCCGCTCGCGCAGCTCGACGGCAACGAGATCACCTCGCGCCGCACCGCTGCGGCGTCGGCGCTGGCCGCGTCGTTCCTGGCACGCGCCGACGCGCGCCGGTTGCTGATCGTCGGCACCGGCCGCGTCGCGTCGCTGCTGGCCGATGCGATGCGGGCGGTGCGGCCGATAGCCGAGGTCGTCGTGTGGAACCACCGCCCGGCCTCCGCGCAGGCGCTCGTCGACACGCTGAACGCAAGCGGCCTCGACGCGCGCGTGGCCGCCGATCTGGCCGCTGCGGTGGCCGAGGCCGACATCGTCAGCTGCGCCACGCTCGCCACCGCGCCGCTCGTGCGCGGCGAGTGGCTGCGCCCCGGCACGCACCTGGACCTGATCGGCAGCTTCACGCCAGAGATGCGCGAGACCGATGCCGCCTGCTTCGCGCGCAGCCGCGTCTTCGTCGACACGCCCGAGGCGCTCGCGAAATCCGGCGACCTGCTGCAAGCCGTGGCCGCCGGCGCCTTCGACGCCGCGCAACTGCAGGGCACGCTCGGAGAGCTGTGCGCCGGAACATGCGCCGGCCGCGTCGACGCCGCCGAGATCACGCTGTTCAAGTCGGTCGGCACCGCGCTAGAAGACCTGGCCGCCGCCGAACTGGTGGCCGACGCGGTCGCGCGCTAATCGCTATCCTGAGGCCCTCTTCATGACCCCGCAGCCCATCACCGTGTCCACATCGTCAACGCCCTCCGCCAAGCTCTATTGGGAAGACTTCAGCGTCGGCAGCGCGCGCGAGTTCGGCGCGATGCCTGTCACGCGCGACGCGGTGCTCGCGTTCGCCGCGCAGTTCGACCCGCAGCCCTTTCACCTCGACGACGCGGCCGCCGAGAAGTCGCTGTTCGGCAAGCTCTCGGCGAGCGGCTGGCACACCTGCGCGATGACGATGCGCATCACCTGCGACGGCGTGCTGCTGAACTCCAGCAGCCTGGGCTCGCCCGGCCTCGACAACATCCGCTGGCACAAGCCGGTGTTTCCCGGCGACGTGCTCAGCGTGCGCCTGACCACGCTCGAAGCGCGGCCGATGGCGAGCCGCGCGACGGTCGGCCTCGTGCTCTCGAAATGGGAGACGCTGAACCAGCACGGCGAAGTCGTGATGTCGATGCAGGGCTGGGGCATGTTCGGCCGCCGCGAGCCGGCCGCCTAACGCGCCGCAAGATTGCGACGGCTCAGGCGCGGTCGGCCTGCAGCAGCCGTTCGAGGCACTGCTCGCGGATGCCGTAGTAGCCCTTGATGTCGGCGATCTGCTGCCACAGCGCATCGGCCTCGGCCGTGGGCCGCTCGCGCTTCACCGCGAGGATCATCTTGTTCTTGTTGGTGTGCTCCAGCGCCACGAACTCGAACACCTGCGTGTCGTAGCCGCAGGCCTCCAGCAGCATCGCGCGCAGGCCGTCGGTCAGCATCTCGGCCTGCTGGCCCAGGTGCACGCCGTGCTTCAGGATGGGCCGCAGCGGGTGCGGGCTCAGCAACTGCGGGCGCAGTTCCTTGTGGCAGCACGGCGAGCACATGATGATGGACGCGCCGGCGCGCAGCCCCGTGTGGATCGCGTGGTCGGTCGCGGTGTCGCAGGCGTGCAGCGCGATCATGATGTCGATCTTCGGCGGCACCACGGTGCGCACGTCGCCCTGCTCGAAGCGCAGTCCTTCGAGCGCCAGGCCGCGCACCGCGTCGTTGCACAGCGCGACCATGTCCTCGCGCAGCTCCACGCCGGCCACGTTCGCCGGCAGCGCGAGCGTGTGGCGAAGATAGTCGTGCGTCGCGAAGGTCAGGTAGCCCTTGCCGCTGCCGAAGTCGACGACGTCGATCGCCGCCGCCTGCTTCAGCGCGGTGGCGTCGAGCGCGTGGTCCAGCACCTCGACGAATTTGTTGATCTGCTTCCACTTGCGCGCCATCGCCGGGACGATGCGGTGCTGCTCGTCGGTCACGCCCAGCGCGCTCAGGAAGGGCTGTTGCTGGTCCACGTAGCGGTGCTTCTCGCGGTCGTGCGCGGCGCTGGTCGCAGCGGCCGCGGGCGCCGCGGTGTGGCGCAGCAAGGTCTGCCTGCCCTTCTTGCTCGTCAGCAGCTGGAGTTCGGCGGTGTCGCTCCACAGGTGCGCGTTCGCGAAGGTGTCGGCCAGCAGCGTGCGCAGCGCCGCCAGCGCCTCGGCCGGCGCGAGGTTCTTCGTGATGTCGCGCGTGCGGTGCGTGTACAGGAACGACAGCTGCGCCTCGCCCTTGAGCGTGACCGGCCGAACCGTGACGCGCACGAGATCGGCGCCGGCCGCGCGCGGCTTGCTCAGCACGAGCTTGCTGAAAGGCTGGGCTGCGGCCGCCAGGAACTCGGCCAGTGCGCCGGCGGCGTGCGGATCGGGGGGAGACATGCTGACCTCAGGCGGACTGGCTTGGAAAGGCTGCTAGTGTAGGCACCATGGTCACGCGCACGCCCCGCAGCCACCACTACAACGTCTACGTCGTCGAGTTGTCGGACGCGGTCTGGAACGTCGCGCGCTTTCGCCAGGCCAACCCCGACTACGTGCTCGGCAAGCCCTTCGTCTATGTCGGCATGACCGGGCTGGACCCGGACACGCGCTTCGACCGCCACATGGCCGGCGTGCAATCGAACCGCTATGTGCGCGAGTTCGGCCTGCGCCTGGTGCCCAAGCTGTACGAGGTCTACAACCCGATGCCGTACGACGGCGCGCGCGACATGGAGGTCGAACTCGCGATCGGCCTGCGCGCACAAGGCTTCGGCGTTTGGCAGGCATGAGCGCGCCGGCGGCAGCCTTCATGCTGTTCGACACCGCGGTCGGCGCGTGCGCGCTGGTGTGGGGCGAGCACGGCCTGATCGGCGTGCTGCTGCCCGAGGCCGACGCCCCGGCCACGCGCGCGAAGGCACGCCGGCGCTACCCCGGCGCGCGCGACGACACGGCGCCGCCGCCAGCGGTGCAGCGCGTCGCCGAGCGCATCCGCGCGCTGCTCGACGGTGGGCGCGACGACCTCGAGGACATCGAACTCGATCTGCGCGCGATCGGCCCGTTCGAGCGCCGCGTGTATGCGGTCGCGCGCGCCATCCATCCCGGTCACACGCGCAGCTACGGCGAAGTGGCAACGGCGCTCGGCGATCCGCTGCTGGCGCGCGCTGTCGGGCAGGCGCTGGGCGCGAACCCGTTTCCGATCATCGTGCCCTGTCACCGCGTGCTGGCCGCGGGATCGAAGTCGGGCGGGTTCTCGGCGCCGGGTGGCACGCGGACCAAGCTGCGGCTGCTGGAGATCGAGCGCGCACCGCTGGGCGGCACGCCGGGCTTGTTCGACTGACGCGATCGCCGCGTCGCCGATCGGCTGGATCAGGCCGCGACGCGCTGCGGCTCGTTCACCAGACGCTCGAACAGGCCATCGAGCACGATGCGTTCGCCCAGCACCGCCGCCATCTTGGGCGTGCACAGCGCGCGCGTGCGCTCGAAGGCGAACCAGCCGAAGCCGTCCATCTCGGGCAGCGGGCGGCCCGAGTGGTGGTCCACATAGTGGCTCTCGCAGCGCAGCGTCTTCAACTCGACGCGCGGCATCAGCAGCGCGAACAGGTGCAGGTCCTTCTTCGAGGTGTAGCGGAAGCGGCCGAGGTCCAGCAGCGCGGCCGGGTCCAGCCGCAGGCCGCATTCCTCGCGCGTCTCGCGCAGCGCGGCGTCGAGCGGGCTCTCGCCGACGTCGATGCCGCCCTTGGGCAGATCCCAGTGGTTCTGGCCCGTGACGTGGCACAGCAGCAGCTCGCGGTCCGGGTTCATCACCAGGACACCGCAGCTCAGCCGCTTGTGGTTGTTGAAAAAAGCCATCACGTGCCGAGTCTGGCACGAAGCGGGCGTGTCGATGCGATGAACAACGGGACGAGTACCGGCCGTTCGTGCGGAACTCAACGCGCAGCGCGCCTGGCAGCGGCCTTTCTCGTGGCCGGCTTCTTCGCCACGTGCTTCGTGGACGGCTTTGTCGCCGGCTTCGTCACGAGCTTCTTCGCAGGCGCCTTCTTCGCCGGCACCCGCCGCGCAGCCGGCGCCACGATCGCCTCGTGGCCGCGCGTCAGCGGCGCGTCTCGCGTGGCCGGCGCTTCGGTGCCGAGCACGGCCTTCGCACGTTCGTAGTACATCTGCCGATCCGCCAGGCCATTGGTGCCGCCGTTGATGCGCCGCGTGATCGTGACGAAGTCGCGCGCGTCGGCGAGTTCGTTCAGGCCGTTCTTCTGCCAGAACAAGCCCGCGGTCGAGAAGGCCACCACGGGCGCGGCCGCGAGCGCCGGGCTGCCGACGAGGTCGATGCCGAGCAGCCCGCCGAACTTCGCGTAGTTGAAGCGCCCGGTGATCTGGATCGGCCCGCGGCCCTTGAAGCGCTTGCCGTCGCCGGCCTGCGTGTTGCCGAGCTTGGCCGCGAGGTCGCTCGGCGGTTCGTAGCGCAGCTGCGCCGCGGTAGGGCCCCAGAGTTCTTCCATCCAGCGGAACTCGCCCGACTCGTGCGCGAGCTGCGCGACGAAGGCCGCGGTGCGCAGCGGGGTGTCGATGGCGTTCGCCTGCATCGCCGCGTTCAGGTGCGGCAGGTAGAGCGCGCGCTTGGCGGGCGCCAGGTTGGGCATCACCTGCTTGAGCTGGTCGTCGGTGATCATCGCGATGGCCTCCGTCGTGCAAGACGGCGCCGATCACATCACAGGCACCCGCCCCGGCGTATCCCTAGGCCGGCGCGCGCCGCGTCACTTGTCGAGGCCGCCCAGACAGATGTACTTCACCTCGAGGAAATCCTCCAGCCCGTACTTCGAGCCCTCGCGGCCCAGGCCCGATTGCTTGACGCCGCCGAACGGCGCCTCGGCGGTCGAGATCAGCCCGGTGTTGACGCCGACGATGCCCGACTCCAGCCGCTCGGCCACGCGCATCACGCGGCCGATGTCGCGGCTGTAGAAGTACGAGGCCAGGCCGAACTCGCTGTCGTTGGCCAGCGCGATCACCTCGTCCTCGGTGTCGAACGCAAACACCGGCGCGAGCGGCCCGAAGGTCTCTTCCTTCGCGAACAGCATCTCGGCGGTGGCGCCGCCGATCACGGTGGGCTCGAAGAACAAGCCGCCGAGCGCGTGGCGCTTGCCGCCGGTCAGCACCTCGCCGCCCTTGGCGCGCGCATCGGCGATGTGCTCCTCGATCTTCGCGACCGCCTTCGCGTCGATCAGCGGGCCTTGCGTCACGCCGGCGTCCAGCCCGTTGCCGACCTTCAGCGCCTTGACCTTGGCCACCAGCTTGTCGGTGAAGGCCTTCAGCACGCCGCGCTGCACATACAGCCGGTTCGCGCAGACGCAGGTCTGGCCGGTGTTGCGGTATTTGCTGATCATCGCGCCGTCGACGGCCGCGTCGAGATCGGCATCGTCGAACACGATGAAGGGCGCGTTGCCGCCGAGTTCGAGCGAGAGCTTCTTGATCGTGTCGGCGCTCTGGCGCATCAGCGTGCGGCCGACTTCGGTGGAGCCGGTGAACGTGAGCTTGCGCACCAGCGGGCTGCGCGTCATCTCGCCGCCGATCTGGCTCGCCGAGCCGGTCAGCACCGAGAGCAGGCCTTTCGGAATGCCGGCGCGCTCGGCGAGTTCGGCAAACGCGAGCGCGGAGAACGGCGTCTGCGTCGCCGGCTTCACGACCATCGAGCAACCGGCCGCGAGCGCCGGGCCGGCCTTGCGCGTGAGCATCGCGGTCGGAAAATTCCACGGCGTGATCGCCGCGGTCGTGCCGACCGGCTGCTTGATCGCAAGGATGCGCTTGTCGTTCGAGGTGGCCGGAATCGTGTCGCCGTAGATGCGCCGCGCTTCCTCCGCGAACCACTCGATGAACGAGGCGGCATACGCGATCTCGCCCTTGGCTTCAGCCAGCGGCTTGCCCTGCTCGCTGGTCATGATGAGCGCGAGGTCGTCGGTGTTCGCGAGCATCAGGTCGTTGAGCTTGCGAAGGATCGCGGCGCGCTCCTTCGCCGGCACCTGCGCCCACTGGCGCTGCGCCACATCGGCGGCGGCGATCGCGCGCACCGTCTCGGCCGTGCCGCACATCGGCACCGTGCCGATCTTCTCGCCGGTGGCGGGGTTGGTCACCGCCACGCTCTCGCCGCTGTCGGCGTCGATCCAGGCACCGGCCACGTAGGCCTGTTGACGCAGCAGCGTCGGGTCCTTCAGATTCAGCATTGCAACTCCTTTGGCTTCTCGATCGAACAGGAGTCTAGAACCTTCCGGCCGACGCCGCCGTCGATCGCCTTCAGTCGACCTTGGTCGCCCTCAATCGCCGGCTTGCACCTCGAACTCGCCGACCATGACCTGGTCGTTGCGGCTCTTCAGCCGCAGCGTCACCGCCTGCTGCTTCTGGTGCGGCGTGCCGAAGCCGGTCGTCAGCGCGAGCTGGATCGTGGTCGCGCCCGAGACGATCTGCTGGCGGTGGCCGTAGAACTGCGCCTGCACGGTGTACTTGCCCGGCTTCGCGCGCTTCAGCGAGAACTCCTCCGGGCCATAGCCGCTGGTGATGTCGCGCGAGACGCGGCCGCCCTGGTAGCTCAGCGGGTTGCCGTAGAACGCGCGCTCGCCGTTCGGGTCGGCGACCCACAGGTCGATGTCGGTGTTGTCGGCGTCCCAGCTCAGCGTGGCGCGCAGGTCCAGCGGCAGGTTCTTCAGCAGGCGCGGGTCGATGCGCATCGTGTTGACGGGCGTGGTGCTGGTCGCGATCAGCGCGTTCATCTCGGCCAGCGCGATCAGCTCGATCTCCGGGAAGCGCGGCCACTGGCGGCGCGCCACTTCGTACAGCGCATCGACCGCGGCCTGCGGCTGGTTCGCCGCGGCCAGCGCCAGGCCCAGGTCGCGCTGCGACTGCGGCTCCTCGGGCGCCAGCACGAGCACGCGGCGCAGCACCGGCACCGCCAGGTCGGCGCGGCCGGCCTGCTGCAGCCGGCCCGCGAGGATGCGCAGCAGCTGGCGGTTCTCCAGGTCCATCTCGGCGATGTTGGAGAGCACGCGCGTCGCAAGCATCGGCAGGCCGCGCTCGAACATCAGGTCGGCCACATCGAGGAAGAAGGCGGTGCTGTTCTCGTAGTTCGCGCGCTCGTCGAGGTAGTGGCGATACACCGCTTCGAGCGGCGCGGCGCGCAGCCGCGCGAGGTAGGGCGCATCGTTCGCGGCGGGGCGCAGGCGGATCGTCATCGCCGGCGCGGTGTTCGCGACCGCGCCGCTGGACTTGGCCATCGCGCGGTCCTGCGCCGGCGCCGCTGCCATCGCCACAGGCGCGGCGGGTGCGAAGTTCTGCGCGATCGGCGTGGCGCTGCCGCTGCTGCGCTCGCGCCGCGCTTCGCTCTCGCGGCGGGTCAGCGCGGCCGAGGCATCGGCCGCTTCCATCACCTTGGGCGGTGCGGGCTTGGGCAGCGGCGCGTCCTTCGGGAAGTCGCGCTGCCACCAGGCCTGCTTGGCCTCGAACAAGCGCACCACGGCTTCGAGCTGCGCGCTCGCGCTCGCCTGTTCGGTCTGGCGCAGCGCGGCACGCAGCGCCGCGACCTCGGCAGCGAGCTCGGGCGGTGGCGTGATGCCGTGGCGCGCGTAGTCCTGCGCACGGTCGAGGATGATCAGCGAGGTGTCGCGCGTGACGATCGAGTGCGCCAGGCCGATGCGGCGGATCTCGGCGCGGTGGATGTCGTACTCGCCCTCCAGCGCCGCGATCCTCAGCCGCGCCCAGGCCTGCGCCGCGAGCCGGCCGGCGTCGCGCGCCGCGTCCACCGCGAGCGTGATCGTCTGGCGGCGGCCATCGGGTTGCGCGACGACCACGCGCACGCTGGTCTTGGCCTCGGTGAGTTCGCCCGCCAGCGTCAGCGCGCCGTCGCTCGCGTAGATCGACGCCGCGACCAGCTGCGTCGCGCCGTTCGATTCGATCGCGACGATGCGCGTCGTCGCACGCAGCAACTGGTCGGCCGCCGCGGCCACGCTGTTGCCCGCGAGATCGATGAAGCGGCCGTCCGAGTCTTCGGCGATGCGGCGCAGCCGCGCGCTGTCGGCGCGCTGCGCGGCCGAGATCGCGTACACCGGCACGCTCGTCGACGACGCGAAGCGCTGCGTGCCGAAGTTCGACAAGCCATCGGAGAACAGCAGCACCTCGCCGGCATCGGCATCGGGCGGGATCGCGCCGAGGTCGGTCGCGCCGTCATAGACCATCGCCTCGAGCGCGGCGCGCAGAGAACGCCAGTCGCCGCGGCGCACGTCGAAGCGCTGCGCCGGCTCGGCGGCGTCGCGCACACGCACCAGGCGCACCTCGATGTCGCGCGCCTTCGCGAAATACGCCTCGAGCAGCGCGAGCTCGCGGCCGTGGTCGCGCTGCGCGCCGGAGCCGGAGGCGTCCCACGCGAGCGTGATCACGCGCGGCAATGTGCGCGGCGCACTCTGCGTCGCGACCGGCACTTGCGCCGCGAAGTAGACAGACCTGTCTACCTGCTGCGTCGTCACGCTGCCGCCGGGTGCGGGCACGAAAGCGATGTCCAGCGTGCCGCGCGGTGTTTCGTCGCGGCGGGCGATGTCGAGCCGGTAGCCGTTGCCCACCGCGGCGAACGCCGGCACCTCGAAGCCGCGCGCCGATGCATTCGGCCGCGCCGCCGCGCCCGAGACCTGCACGCTCGCGTCGAACGCGGCGAGGCGCTGCCCGAAGTCCAGCGGCAGCCGGTACGCGACGCGCCCGCCCTGCGGCGCCAGCCACTCGGCGATGCGCAGCACCACGACCTTGTCGCCGCGCGGCGGCAGCGGGTACACGCGCAGCTTGTAGTTGTCACCCTGCGTCTGCGACAGCAGCGCCGGGTCGATGCGCGTGCGCGTCACGTCCTCGAACACCGCTTCGCCGCGTGCCTTCTCGACCGGCACCGCATCGCGCAACACGCCGTTCACGTCCATCGCCATGCCGACCACCGTCTGCCCGGCGCGCAGCGGGAACTGCAGCTCGCCTTCGAGCTGGCGCGGGTTCGGGTTGTGGAAACTCAGGCTGATTTCGGTGAGCGCGCTGCGGCCGTTGATCTCGGTGCGCACGCGCACCGCCTGCAGCGTCACCGGCTGCTCGGTGTTGCCGGCGATCACGAGGCGCGGCGCGAGCAGCGCGGTCTCGGGCGTCTGCGCCGCGGCAGGGCGCGCGGCGCACAGCGCGATCACGCCGGCCACAGCCACGGACAAGATCATGGGCAAAGGCAAGGCAGGGCGAGGGAACATGGGCACATCCTCCTGGTCTGGCCGAGAGATTTCGGCCGCGTCGAAGGGTGATACGGCGCATGTTCAAGAACGGGGTGAAATGTTGCGCGACGGTCTGACCGGCTTGTCTGAATTAGCATGAGCGCATGAACACACCCGCCCGCATTCCCGGCCACCGCTTCCTGCATTCGCCCGGCCCCAGCCGCGTGCCCGACGAGGTGCTGCACGCGATGAGCCGCCAGCCGATGGACCTCGCCGATGCGCGCGTCGACGCGGTCATCGCCGCGTGCGAGCTCGGCCTGAAGCGCGTGCTGCGCACCGACAGCGACGTCTACCTCTACGCCGCGAACGGCCACGGCGCGTGGGAGGCGGTGATCGCGAACCTGGTCGCGCCGGGTGCGACCGTGCTGGTCGCCGGCACCGGCCACTTCTCCGAAGGCTGGGCGGCGCAGACCGAGGCGCTCGGCGGCCGCGTGATCCGCACGCCGTGGATCGAGGGCCAGCCGATCGACCCGCTCGTGATCGAGGCCGCGCTGCGCGCCGACGAGGCGCACGAGATCGCAGCCGTCTTCATCGTCCACACCGACACCGCCAGCGGCATCACGAGCGACCTCGCCGCGTTGCGCGCGGCCATCGACGCGGCGAATCATCCGGCGCTGTTCGTCGTCGACGTGGTCGCGTCGCTGGCCGCGGCGCCGTTCGACATGGACGCGCTGCGCGTCGACGTCGCGCTGGGCGCGAGCCAGAAGGGCTTGATGACGCCGCCGGGGCTGAGCTTCGTCGCGGTCAACGAGGCGGCGTTCGAGCTCGCGGCGCGCAACCCGGCGCCGCGCTTCTACTGGGACTGGCGGCTGCGGCGCAGCGAGCTGTCGTACCGCAAGTTCTGCGGCACGCCGCCGCAAAGCCTGCTCGCGGGGCTGGAGGCGGCGCTCGCGCTGATCCATCGCGAAGGCGAGGCGCAGGTGCTCGCGCGCCATCGCCAGCTGGCCGATGCGGTGCAGGCCGCGGTCGCGCGCTGGAGCGAGGGCGGCGCGCTCGGTTTCTTCTGCGACGTGCCCGAAGCGCGCTCGGTGTCGGTGACCACGATCCGCGTGCGCGACGGCGTCGACCCCGAAGCGATCCGCACGCTCGCGCGCGAGCGCTTCCAGGTCGCGATCGCCGGCGGCCTGGGGCCGCTCGCGGGCCGCGCCTTTCGCATCGGCCACCTCGGCGACCTGAACCCGGCGATGGTGCTGGGCTGCCTGGGCGCGGTCGAGGCCGCGATGGGCGTGCTCGGCGTGCCCTTCGGCGCCGGCGGCGTGGAGCGCGCGATCGCGTCGCTGGGACGGACCACCTAACGCAGCCGATTGAATGGGCAGCGGCCGCTGACGCAGCCGGTTGAATGGGCCGCGGCCGCTAACGCAGCCGGTTGAACGGCCCGCGCCCGCTCGCCGCGGTCAGCAGGCCCAGCACGCGGCCGGGCTCGCTGCCGACCATGCTCCAGTCGAAGCGCCACGACCAGTTGCCGACCGGCGAGCCCGGCATGTTCATGCGGTGCGCGCCATCGAGGCCGAGCACGTCCTGCAGCGGAAAGATCGCGGTGCGCGCAACCGAGTTGCTCGCGGCGCGGATCAGGGTCCAGTGGATGTCGTGCGGGCCGGGCGCGAGGTAGCTCGCGGCGAAGTTGCGCTCGTGCGGCGTGGCCGTGTTCCACCAGCCGCGCGTGGTGTCGTTGTCGTGCGTGCCGGTGTAGACGGCCGAGGCCGGCGCCATGTTGTGCGGCAGGTAGAGGTTCTCGGCATCGTCGCCGAACGCGAACTGCAGCACGCACATGCCGGGGAAGCCGCAGGCCTCGCGCAACGCGGTCACATCCGGCGTGATGATGCCCAGGTCTTCGGCGACGATCGGCAGCTCGCCGAGCGCGGCCGCTATCGCATCGAACAGCGCACGGCCGGGGCCCGCGACCCAGCGGCCTTCCATCGCGGTCGGGCAACTCGCGGGCACTTCCCAGTAGGCCGAGAAGCCGCGGAAGTGATCGATGCGGAACACGTCGGATTGCGCGAGCGCGCGCCGCAGCCGCTGCGCCCACCAGGCGTAGTTCTCGGCCGCCATGCGGTCCCAGCGGTACAGCGGGTTGCCCCAGCGCTGGCCTTCGGCGGTGAACGCATCGGGCGGCACGCCGGCGACGACGCTGGGCTGGAAATCGTCGTCGAGCTCGTACAGGTCGGGCCGGGCCCAGCAGTCGGCGCTGTGGTGCGCGATGAAGATCGGCAGGTCGCCCATGATGGCCACGTCGCGCTCGTTGGCGTAGGCCTTGATCGCGGTCCACTGCGTGTCGAAGACCCATTGCACGAACTGCCAGAACGCGATCTCGTCGGCGTGCCGGGTGCGCGCGGCTTCCAGCGCCTCGGGCGTGCGTGCGCGCTCGTCGTGCGGCCACAGCCACCACGGCTGGCCGGCGTTCGCGGCCTCGAGCGCCATGAAGAGCGCGTAGTCGTCGAGCCAGTCGGCCTGGCCGTCACGCCAGTCGGCGAACTCGGCGTGGTCGGCCTCGGTGGCCTTCGCGAAGAAGCCGGCCGCGGCGAGGCGCAGCTGCGCGAGGCGCCACGGCACGACGCGCGCGTAGTCGACGCGGCCGGCACTGAAGCCACCGGCCGGCAGCACCGGCGGCGCGAGCCAGCCGCGCGCCACCAGCGGCTCCAGCGCCACCATCAGCGGGCTGCCCGCGAACGCGGAGACGCTTTGATAAGGCGAATCGCCGGGGCCGATCGGCGTCATCGGCAGCACCTGCCAGATGCGCTGGCCGGCCGCAGCCAGCCAGTCGACGAAGTGGAACGCTTCGGGCCCGAAATCGCCGATGCCGTGCGGCCCGGGCAGCGAGGTGATGTGCAGCAGGACGCCGGCCGTGCGTTGGTTCAGGATGCGCATGCACCGATTGTGCAGGCGCGTGCGCGGCCAACGCAGGCGCCGCTGTGACCTTGTGCGCGCACGGCGGCGCCGCTCAGCTCAGGCGTCTATGTGCAGCGACAGTCCGGTGGCGCTGTAGATCGGCGTGACCTTGAAGCCGTTCACCGTGATCGTCGTGAAGCTGCCGCGCAGCGATGCCGCGCCGATGACGTTCAGCGTGTCGCCCACGCCCGGCACGTAGCCCGACCTGAAGTTCACGACGAGCGTGCCACCGGCCAGCGTGACCGCTCCGCCCACGCTCAGGCGGCCAGCGCTCCCGCTGCCGATGTCGAGTTGCAGCGTGGTGCCGGCGAGCTGCGTGAACGCGCCAGGGAGCGACACCGCGCTCGCGGCCTGGCAGGCCAGCGTGCCGCCGGCCAGGTAGACGTCGCCCTTGCCGAGCGCAGCGACGGACGCGGCGCCCAGCGTGCCGGCGACGATCTGCGTCCCACCGGCATAGCTGTTGCTGCCAGTGAGCGTCAGCGCGCCGCTGCCCATCTTGGTCAGGTTGCCGGCGCCGGCGATGTCGTTCTGCCAGCGGTCCGCGGCGGCGAATCCGCCCAGGCTCGCATCCATGGTCACGACCACGTCGCCGTTGAATGCGCCATAGCCATCGGCCGCGGCGAACAGATTCAGGCGGCCCCAGCCTTCGGCATCGTCCATCACCGGGTAGCCCGAGGCGAGCGCGGTGGTCTTGAGCACCACGCGGCGCTGCGTGGCGTCCAGGTAGGGCAGCCGCGTTTCCAGAAGCACTTCGGCGCCCTTGGGCACGACGGCGGGCTTGGTGGTGTCGCCGATCGGTGCGAAGCCGTAGGTCATGCGGCGCAGGTAGTTGGCCTTGTTGGCGGCGTGATCGGCGAAGCGGTCGGCGCTGACAGCCTGCGAGTGCGCGTAGTCGTTCAGCGCGGCCGGGCTGCTCGCGCCGGTGGCCGCCATCAGCGCGGCGTGCGCCTGCATGTAGGCCGCCGACTTGCCCGCCAGGTTCGCGCCGGTGGCGATGCTCGCGGCGGCCGCTGCCTGGGCCTGGATGCGTCCGCCTATCACGTCCAGCGGCGAGTGCATGCCGGCGACGATGCGGTTTTCGCCGAGTTCCAGCGCGCGGCTCAGGATCTCCTGGAAGCGCTCGGGCAGCACATAGGCCATGGCCACGGCGTCGCGCGTGGCCTCGGCGGAGTGGCCGCTGATGAAGCCGCCGTCGGTGGCCGGCGTGGCGCTCTTGGCCGGCACGAGCGCCGGCACCACTTTGACGTTGGTGCTCCAGCGCCAGGGCCGGGCGTACTTGAAGAAGCGCTTCGCGGGTTCGGTGGAGGCGTTTTCGCCGGCGTTGTTGACGAAGTCCACCACGCTGCCGAACGTGCTGTTGCCGGCGGCGCTGCCAACGCCGGTGTTGTTGCCGGTGTCGTTGTAGAGCACCGTGGTCGCGTCGCTGGCAATCGCGGTGATCGACGTGGTCTGCTGCGCGGCGGTGCGCCACGCCGCAGCGAGCGGACCGAGGCCGTCCGTCACGCTGTAGCCCTTGCCGCGGCGGTCGTCGAGGTAGGCGGCGAGTTCCTGTGCGCTGCTGCGCTGGGCGGTCATGTCGGCCGCGAACTGGATGTTGGTGTTGAGGACCGCGGCGTTCAGCGCGGTGCCGTCGGTGGCGTCGCCCGGAATGCCGGTCCAGGTCGACGCGGTGATCGCCGGAAAGCTGCCGTTCGCCGCCGCCGTCACACCGGCATCGACCAGCAGCGTGCTCGGGCGCCAGACATCGAGGAAGCCCGCCACCACGCGCACGCCGGCGTTGGTCTCCTTGGTGGCATAGCGCGCGTCGCCTCGCTGGTTCGTGTAGGCGTAGTCGACATAGGGCAGCACGGCGGTCTGGTCGGCGACCGGCGCGCTGTCGCTGAATCCCTGATCCTGCGGCGCGGTCGGCACGAAGAGCCGTGCGTCGTCGTCGTTGCCTCCGCCGCCGCATGCGGACAGGCACACTGCGGCAACGAGGCCGAGAACGAAGGGGTGATGCAGGCGAAGGTGGGACATGCGGTGAGGTGCAGTTGGTGACGAAGACGACGCCGGCGGCCCCGGGCGCTGCCGGGTCCGCTCGAAGCGTGGGAATCTAGATCGCCAACAAGACGCCTCTGTGAAAGGCGTGCGGCCTCACGGCCGCTGTCGCTACGCGCTGACGTGGGCGTCGATGCGCGCTTCTGTCTTGGCGTCGAACACGTGCAGGTCGCGCGCGTCCCAGGTCAGGTGCACGCTGTCGCCGACGCGCTGCGTGACGCGGCCGGCCACGCGCAGCACGATCTGGCCCATCGCGGTCTCGACG
>Ga0307510_10001838_pt1 | contig 23780 bp, 26 predicted proteins | sample 12_EM_MG_FD_207224 | JGI IMG/M metagenome (GOLD analysis project Ga0307510, IMG submission 207224) | Populus trichocarpa ectomycorrhiza microbial communities from riparian zone in the Pacific Northwest, United States - 12_EM | ecosystem: Host-associated > Plants > Roots > Unclassified | place...
ACTCAGGAGGGCTACGGCAGCCCTTGGAAGTATCAACCAGTTGGTAAACCTGCAAGGTCGTGCCAACCAGCATGGCAGCCACGACTTTATCAGACCCTTGATGGAGAAACGGGGCTTATGAAAAGGAGCCATACAATATCCGTCGTTTCAAAGTGCAAAAAAAAGTTGGCATAAACAGACGATCGAAACTTATAACCGTGACTGTACAGTTGGGAAGCGCTCTTCATCGCTCTCTTTGCGGGGGCGGGGCAATGCTGTACAATGACGCGTTACGGTACACGGCAACATGTCTCGGGGACGTCAGGCGTTGTATTTGACAAGGCGCCGAATACCTTTTTCATTCTACGTTCCATTACCCCACCTGAAGTGAGGACGGGTGTATGAGCTCCTATCAAAAACTTGGATGGGTGCCAACGGCGCACGCACCGGACGGAGATTGAGGATTTCGGGTATGGTGCCAAGCTCCAGTATGGGGACTGTTTTGATTTGTGCCAGGGCTTCTGGAGGCTGGGACGGGTGGCGTGTAGGAAGTTATTCGGAGGCTACACGTGTTGGACCCCATTGATATATGAAAACGGGGCACGATAGGTGTGGATCCACGAAAGACGAGGCCTGCAACACGACGCATCACGACGGATGCCACGAACTTGGACCGGGGCCGGATGGGAGTCGGAGCGACAAAGGCGATTACGAAGAATCATGACGAACGATAGTGTTAGGTATCAACGGTGCGTATGATGTCATCGGTCATCAGCGACTGGATGGGAAACGGTATTGTTGCATGGAAGAGGCTAGACGTCCAAAGCCCTGGCGTGACAAGACTTTGTTGACCACCCTGTTTGGGTAAGGGTGGGTACGAGGAGCTGCCAGGGACCATCCTAAAAGAGGCATCGTGAGAGAACAGGGTGGGAGAAAAAGGAGCGAGTGCGTACCTGCTGTGCACGCTGCCGCTGACGGCGCTGAGAGAGCATTTCGTTCTCCTAAGCACGACATTGCCATGCCTCGAGGATAGGAGCCAGCGGAAGGTTAGTGAGAAGTTATGACTACCCCAGTCATGTCTTTGAAGGAGGATACGGGTTTTGAAACCTCGGAGACGAGGGAGTGACGAGTCATGGGAAGATTGATCCACTTGACGAGCGGCGAGACGATCGAGGAAAGATGCATCGACGAGAACGCCAGATCCTACGGAGAAGGAGAAGGAGAAAGAAACTGAAGTCCGCGATGGGGCAAACGAAATGATAAGGACAGCCAGTACTGTGAGCTGGTGGTTCCTTTTTTATCACCTTCCCTATCCCCTTCTCTTTTTACCCTGGTGCGGTGCCAGGCGCCAGTGCCAAAGCCAAACACCACTTTGTTTGTCCAGAGTTTAGGTAAGTGATATTTGTGTCATCCGCAAATGGCAACCTCAGACGCCAAGCAACAGTGATAAGGCCTCGATAAGGGCCGACCCTCCAGCCGGAGAGCGGTGGCGGACGGCCGACATCAGATCTTCCCAAATAGACTGGATGGGTCGTAGTTGCGATGACTTCGAAGATGGCTGAGCAGTAATCGCTTGATTCCTGACCGGACAGGTTGAAAGTCGGTCTCGGCGTGAGGGACGACATGGCCAGGGTCGCGAGGAGGTGCACAATATTCGAGGAGCGCACCAAGTCCGAGTGGCGAACCTAGTAGACGAAACAGTCCAGAGAACCGAATATCTCTGGAGGTGAGAGCAGAGGTGAATGAAATCCGAAGCCAGGCAGTGGCCATTTTGGGGGACCTCCACATTGCTGACCCAAACCACTTCTTCTCATAGAAGTAAGCGTTGAATTCACAAGGGGCCAACCCCATGGAGGAAAGGGTGGTGCAATAGTGTCCTTAGGTAGTGTGGGTGGGAAGGTGCGTGTATTGTGACGAACTACCTGGTGTGATTGAAGGAAGCGATCTCCGCAGCGCCAAGTGTGGTGGCCCAATGGGAAGGCTCGCAAGACGATTTGGCGTGGCGCAAGTGGCTACTCACTCACGGGTCTGCCAGAGCCCTCTTGACCGAACATTCCACGACAACCCAGCGGGATGTATTCACTCCCGTCTTTATGCTTCGTGACTCGGGGCATTGTGATGACTGCTAAATCCATAAATTATTAAGTAACATATCATAAGTGCTTCGAAGCGTAAAGATGGTCGCGTAGATGGTCGCTTAATACGTTAACACGTCATAGATAAGATAGTCAGAAAGTCAGTAACAGCCTTGGTAGATAGCAGCAGAGGATAAGTAGGGGGGAATAGACGTTATGGTACTCCTGATGCACCAGCGCCTGTCAGTTACAAGCGAGCCGCCCCCAGGCTTCACGCGCCCCAGGGCTCGCGGGAGACCGAGGTTTGCGCCTCAGCTTCCACGTTCGATGAGAAGTTGAAGTAAAGGACCACCTTCATCACGTCTGGTCGGACCCACTCGACGGTGTTGTCAACGCGGACCGGCGGGCGCACGCACTCGGGACACCAGCCGCGGGAAGCGGGCACCTGTCTTGGCTCTGCCTGTGCAAAATTGGCGGCGATTGTGGCGGGCGCAACCGCAGCGGCGGAGCCCATCGCGACGGCGCTTGCATCCACTGGCAAGGGGCGCAAATGGGGAACGGAAGCGCCGATTGGTGGTTCGGATATAGGAACTACGGGGGTGGAAGATGGCCAGGCTGACGCTGGTCTCGACGTCATGGGAAATGGAATGTTCTGGATGCTGGAAAGGGACGCCACCTGCCTTGCTCCGCCGTGTTCGACGGCGAAGCTTGAGGTGGCGGGAAGCGATGCCGAGGGTTGGGGGGAGGGACCGAAGGCGCCGTCAAAGGTGTCGAAGGTCGGCTGGTAGCCGACGGCCGGATGAACGTTGGGGTTTGGGTATGCATTGAAGCTGGAAGCTCTAGCCTCATGGCGTATTTTAGGGGTTGCGCCCTGCCAAACATGGACCCGTGGTGCGCCACCGTCGAATGTGGCAGAGCTTGAGATGCCAAGGTGAGAGGACGACGAGTGGGGAAAGACCGCATGTGCGCTGTCAAATGCAGCAAAGGTCGGCGGCTGAGGGACGGCAGCGGCGGGATGAACGTTGAATGGTGGATGTGCATTTGGATTGGGCGTTTGGGGGATGGCTTGAGTGGTTGCGCCCGACCAAACGTGGTGTTGAGGCGAGTTATTAATGGGGTGAAGGACAGGTTTCATGTTGCGAGGAAGGGTGCCCTGAGGGACTTGAGGAACAGGTACGACATGGTTGTCATCGCTGAAGTCCCCAAGACCCAGGTTATCGTAGGAGAATAAATCAGCATAAAAGGCCTCCTTGCCCTTCGGTTCGCGTTGGTGCGTTGTGAATGGTATCAATGAGAGGTCATGGTCGTCAGACGGTGTATAGTGGTCTGTCGGGATGGAGTTCATCACTGGCCCTTGAGATGGTAGGCTGAGAGGATGAGGAAAAGCCATAGGGGGGACGGGGAAGGGAAGAAGACTCGGAGGGAGATGTTCTTAAGACATGGTGGATGTACTGGGCATTTCTGTCTCTGAGTCCTCAACTTCACTCAAGTAGTCAGTTTCACACTTTCAGTTGACCAGGTGGTCGTCGCTTAGCATCTTAGGTGAAGAGTAGTAAAAGGGTCCGAGATCACATGCCTTGAGGCAGTGGCGTTATCTCGTACTGCAATATGAAATGACGCCAGCATGTGCATGTGCAGATACCTCGAGAGACATTGTACCTCCACAAAATAAATCCGCCGCCGGTCAGTGATCGCCCCTCTGATCTAAGTGGCGGGGCGTACTTTTTTCATATTTCTTGTAATTCCAATCCTGGCCGCATGTCAGTGTATTGTGTACCCTCTCTCATTTCAAATTGTCTACAACATTTCTCGTCCGTGGTTGCCCTCCTTATCCGCGTAACTCTGATGCAAATTCGTTGCGCCAGAGACAGCCCGAGATCGCGAAAGGCATGCATTGTCCAGATCCAGACGGCGCAGTGTAGAGCGATAGGCGTCTGCAAGCGAGTTCGGAATTCAGAAGCAGAGGGTTTCGGAAGGGCGAAACAGGGGCTTTGGGCAAGTGACAGCAAACTTACTGAGCGCGCAGAAGACCTAGAAAAAGAGGCCAAGTTTCACCTTACTTCGCTTCCCCGGTTACAAGGAGGCATGCGGGGCTTGGGGGACAATAATAGGGATCCAAACAGGAAGTGAAGTGATGGCCGCGAGGATATCAGTGACGTCTTCTGCTAGTGGTAAGCGCGGGCCCGGCGCTCCGAGTCCGACTCGGATGCACTCACATCATGTACTGGCACCCGTAACGCGGCACTGACCGGACGCTCACCTTACAATTGGCTCCTGTGGACAAGGTATCAATCTGGGGTGAGTCACAAATCGTGCGCTGGCGCTATATTGACCCACCTGTATTACGCAGTGACGATTGGCACCTTCATAAGGTACTAGTGGCAATAGTTGGTCATATCGTATAATCTCTTTGACCATACATCCCTGACTAGCAGTCCGCTACAATCTTTTCTTTTTCATTTCCAGCATGCCATAATATGCATATCATAGATGTCCCATAGTCTAGTAAAGGGAATCGGTTCTTGCGTGTGCATTGATCACCTTTTGATTGGGTGAAAGTCGCATGCCGCGTATTACGCCACAGCAACCGGGGAACCACCCCATACACCACGTAGTAATTCACGAGAACCCGAAGGGAGTAAACGGACCCGGGGCCGACACGCGACACTGACCGACTGGCGCACTGTAGTCCACCAGCCGAGGCCCCTGAAGGGGCTTGCCGTGATTCACTGGGCGTAGTCCACTCCTCAGAAGAGGTATTTGTGTGGGTCACGTAAGATGATGTTAGCACGATATCAGCCATCACCCAAATTTGTACATCATACAATACCGGGCGCTGCTCAAAGGAGACCTTGTGATCCATTCATCACCTGGAAAACGACGTCCATCAAAGCCTGACATACGCCGGCGGCGGAGACGATCGTGATTCCCACAAGTATTCTCGGGATGCACGAAAGTCTGGGGGTGGAGCGTTTTGACATATTGGGACATACATTTGAGACCCGTTGGTATAGGGAGAAAAAGATATGCCCGTTGATGGCTCACTCCCACCAAGGACTAGCGGCGATTATGGATTACACCCATGAGATAACGTTGAAATGGACCAGAGAGAGAGGTAATATGACATGCTAGATCGGATCTTCAAAAGCCTTGGTCGGACAAGACCTCACTGATCATCCTGCTTTGAGTTGTTGGGAGAGGTGATGTACAAGGATCTTCCAGAGACCCCTGAAAGACAAGTGGGAAGGAAAGAAAGGGGGTGTGAGAGGAAGGGGGAACGGACCTCCGCATGCCCTTCTGCTGGATACGGTTTTCATTCCTCTGGGAAATAACCCCTGCCTCGTCATCGAGGATGAGTGAGGGAAAGCCTGATGAGAACAGCCGAGGTTATGACCACCAAGGCGACATTGCCTGCGAGTTTTGTAGTGCGCCTGAGTGCAATGAGGGCGTCGACGGAGGAGTCGGATTCCGCAAAGGAGTGAAAGTGGGGTGGATAAAATGTATGAGGGAAGGATGAGCCTCTTGGTCCTCTTTCTCCGCAATGTCCTTTTGACGACAAGTGATCAAAGAACAGTGTAAAAAGTGATAAGGACTGTGTGTACTTGTCCGCGAGGGCAACCAACCAATTGAAGTTGAACCAACAGTAAGTTATCCCTTAGCCTCTGGCCACAGGGTCCTGAGCGAACGGAACAAACATGTGGATTCGAACTAGGTTCCAGTTCGGGTCCTGGCTTTGGAGAGTCACCACGGGTGACGGGCAACGGGCGCAAGAACGGGCGACGCTAAACAGACCGTAGATCACGTGACGAGAGGAGATGAGCAGATGGCTACCCACTCAGGGATGTATCAGAGACCCCTCCTCAAGCACTCCGTGACAACCCAGCGGGGTGTAATTCATCCCATCGTTATACGTCGCAGGTCATCACGGTTGCGGCATAGTGTTGACTGTTGAATCCATAAATTACATTAATATTAATATAAGTCGTATATGATAAGACTCTAAACTGGGTTAAGTTAACCAATGATAAATAATTAAGACGCGGTATAATATATTAGTCTTGATACGTCATAGATAAGATAGTGCGCCTTAATCAATAAAGGAGGGAGGAGGTAATAGATAGAGGGGCTGTTACACCAACTACTACACACCAGGACTTTGTCGGCGAAAACTTATACCTCATGCGCCATGGGGCTCCCAGGAAGAATGCGCTTCAGCTTCCGCATTCCATGAAAAGTTGAAGTGGAGGACCATCTTCATCACATCTGGCCTGACCCACTCAATGGAGTCGTCCATGCGAACGAGCGGTTGACGCCTGTAGCACGAGCATCGCGGGACGGGTACCTGTCTAGGCTCTGCGCGCACCGAAGCGGCAGTGGTGGTCGCGCGGGCCATCGAGGGGACCGTTGCATCCCAGGCGCGCACGACGGGGCTGAGAGCGCCCGTCGGCCATCCGAACGTGGGAGCTACCGAGACGGGATCCATCAAGTTGAGAGATGATGAGGACGGCGAAGAGGGACCCGGAGGCGGAGCCAGCGCCAGCGCTGGTCCTGACGGTATGGATATGTTCTGAGTCCCGAAGAGGGACAGCTGTTCTCCAGCGCCGAGCGCGGCGGAGCTTGAACCGGCATGACTTGAGGCCGTGAAATGGGAATGTGGTGCATATGTGCCATCAAACGCGTCCAAGGTCGATTGTGGGAGGGCGTTGAAACCGGTGACCTGAGGAAAAAACGGCCTCACAACATCTTGTGGGAAGGTGCCTCCTTGAGGAGGGACGTCATGGGGAGAAAAGGGGCGAGGGTTAACACCAGAGTCCAAAATTGTTAAAAAGTCTTCGTTTGAAAATAAGTCATCGAAGGAAATCGGGACTTCGTATAGCGGTCCCTGCTGGGGGAGTATGAATGGTGGTGATGGTTGGTTGATGTCATCAGAAGGTAGAAGAGTGTTGGCCAGAACGGGGTCCATTGCTGCCGTTCGGAAGTCTAGGATGGGAGAAGGAAGCGAGAAGCGTCTACGAGGGGAACAGAGGATAGGAAAGAAGGGTGGGGGGAGAGAAATAGGGATTCAGAACATGGCGGAGAAGTGGGGTATTTTGCGCCTGCTAGGTTTGTCTGTCTAGAGCAAAGATTTTGTACTTTGGGGTGCATGCAGCAAGGGCAAAGTCGTCCCACGCGTTCGTTTCATTCAAAGGTAATGAAAGGGTACGCATTGTTAATGGTTGAAATAAGCATGCCTGGCGGAAACCGCGCACTCCCCAAATGCCAATTACGTCGTCACAAAGTGGAGGGCACCCCCAAACGTGAGGGTGTCTATAGGACGGCTGCTGCTTCATCAACGGTACGATCAATAGGCTTGACTAGACTGCACCTGATTCTACCAACGATGCGACCACCTTGAGTGCACGTGCAGCCAGGTTATGGGTTTTTCAGTGGGAAATGGGAAAGCCACGCACTGTACACTGAGGACAGACGTGAAGACATTAATTACATCATGATAAGAAAAGAAAGGGTCTGGGGGTGAGGGACAGGAAACAGCCGAGCGGGCCAAACGGGCCGACAGAAAGTCGTTCACACGCCAAGTGCGGTAGCCAATGGGATCCAACGGAACGAGTGAGTAAGCTAAGGCACCTGCGCCTCCGTGCAGTAACCTCGTTTTTCGACCGCCTCGATCGCCCAACATGACCGACGCCACAGGACACACCCATGCCGCACAAGGAAGCAGGAAGCACCCACTCCATCCCCTGTGTTATCCCCTCACCCTCGTTGTCGCGCGCTCATTTTCAGGACAGACACCTTTTCTATGGTTAAGGACAAGTAGTCTATACTGGAAGTAGCGACTGGTCGTTCTATATAAACCTGCGTGCAGCCTCGCGAGAACGGAAGGCCACGAGTGTCTCACCATCCACAGAGGCAACACCGCTCACAGTTTTCCCCATCGTTTTCGCGTTCGCGTTCGGTCCCGTCCCGTCTTAGTCTCTCTCGCTATCGTTCACGCGGCTCGACCGGAGCCATCTTGCGCCTGTGCGAGCATACCACACCTCACGCCTTTGCTTTCTTTCGGGATCACGGATTCGCCCTTGGTCTCAGACCGTCACACGAACTCTCACAAGCATGGACTCACCACCTATGCTACACTCGGGACAGATGGTGTTAGAAGAAAATAAAGGGAACGCGGCAGCGGGCCTTTGACAAAGGGCAGAAATGCGGACAGTATTTGGAATCCGTATCTAAGTAAGCTATACGAACCGACTATCTCTATCAACTGTCAATGGAGTGGGTCAATAGCACATGGTTCCTGGCCAGCCTTTGGGATTGGCTACTCACTCACTCATCACGCTTGGTCACCGTAATATGTTAACACGTCATAGATAAGATAGTCAGCGACAACATTGATGGATAGTAGCAGAGAATAAATAGGGGAGAATAGAGAGATGCCGCGTTATTGCACTCCAACAGTACCCGTCGGCAGAAACCGCCCTCAAGCCTCCCAAGAAGAATGCGCCTCAGCTTCCGCGTTTGATGAGAAGTTGAAGTAGACAACCATCTTCATCACATCTGGACGGACCCACTCGATGGTGTTGTCAACGCGGACCAGTGGGCGCACACACTCAGGGCATAAGCCGCGCGAAGTGGGCACCTGTCTTGGCTCTGCACGTGCGAAGGTGGTGGTGGGAGGGGTAGCAGCGGCGGGGGCGGAGCCTATCGGGACAATGGGCATGGAAGCACTGAACGGTGATCCGGATATGGGAACGACAGGAGTGAGAGATGGGTGGAATGGCGCTGACCCTGACGCCATGGGAAATGAAACGTTCCGGACGCTGGAGAGGGGCGCAGCCCGATCCCCACCGCTATAATCAATGCCAGGGATTGAAGTGGAGAGGGGCGATGACAAAGGTTGGGGGAGGAGAGGGTATGGGTCATCAAAGGTGTCGAAGGTTAGTTGATGGTGGACGGGTGGATGGAAGTTCAGTTGTGGGTTTGTGCTGATGCTTGAAGTTTTAGCCCTAGAGCGCACTTGCGGAATCGTACCCTGCCAAACCGGTGTTCCACCATCGAGCGAGGCGGAGCTTGAACGGCCAGGGTAAGATGGCGAGAGCGAGGGGTTGGGAGAGAGCGCATGTGCGCCCTCAAATGCACAAAAGGTCGGCTGGGGAGCGACGGTGGCTGGAAGGGCGCCGAATTGCGGGTGTGAGCTGGTCGTCTGAGGGGTAACTTGCGGGATTGTACCCGGACAAATGAGGCACCGAGTCGGGTGACAGACAGGTATCACATTACGGAAGTGCGTGCCTTGAGGGGCTTGGGGAGGAGGTACAACTCGGGTGTTAAGATCAAGATCTAGGTTGGCGTCGGAGGATAGATTACTGAGATGGAATGAGGCCTCTTGGCCCTTCGGTCCGCGCAGGCAAGTTGTGAATGGTACTAATGAGAGGTCAGGATCATCGAAAAGTGCAGAGTGGTTTGTTGGAATGGGGTTCATCGTGCCAGTGGACGCTCAGAACGACGGGCTAAGAGATCAGGGAAGACCACGGCGGGGATAGGGGGGCAGAAAGGGTGAAGTACGGAAGAGGGTTTTTAAGGATGGTGGAAAGAACGGAGTGCGTTGATGGTGGAGAGACGCAGGGCATCCGCAGGGGGGTATGAAGGAGGGGTGATATAAGGGAAAGAGCCCTTAGCGGGGCTGTTGAGAGGGGAAAGAAGAGGGCAGCCCCGAAGAGGGAACGGAGGCAGAGCAGGGCACAAGAATGAGCCGTTCAAGTCAGTCTGACCGAGATTGAGTGCTAAATGTAAGTATAGTATTACAACCCCCGGCCCGGTCCCGATCCCAAGAACCCGGAATTCGATTTCTGGAAAAAAATATTGAAGGTCAGTCCTCCCACGGCGATATAATCGACTGCTTGCCTGCCTGCTTGCTATCATCAATATCAAATCGCGTCACTTCCCAACACAAGGGCACCCTTCCTAGTTGATTTCTCCCGCCTACGATCGACTCCGGCTCTCAATCTCACAATTCTGGTGGTGCACTTCTCGCACCGATACTATGGTCCCCCCGCCGCGGAGAAGTACGGTATTTTGCGCCTTCCGAGTCTGTCTAGGGCAGGGATTAGGGATTTAATAAGGTGCAGCGAGGGCAAATTCGGCACACGAGTTCATTTTCATTCAAAGTCAATGAAATTGCCGATTATTGAAATTAGCAGGCCTTGCGGAAACCGCATACCCCCTAAATGCCAATTATACTGTGCATGACGTGGAGCGCATCCTTTGGAGGACTGACTGCACGTGTGCTCAAGGTAAGTGAGAGGAACAAGTGGGGTCCAGGTGAACTGCGGGAGCCAGCCAAGGAAGAGCGAGCCCAAAGGCCCTGGCAAGGAAGGACTCGGACGGGGATTCGGGCCAAATTGGGCCGACAGCTTTTTTTAAATTTCCATTTGCAGCCGATTTGGGAGGAAGTCATGGGAAAACTAATGGCCCTCCAGTGCCAAAGAAGCGAAGGATGGCGGCGTTGAGGGGTGATAGATCACTCACTCTCACCAGATCTCACTGGTTGACGGCGGCGACCACCCTGTGGCGTAGTTAGCCGAATTTATCACACTTCACTTTACCCGCTTTCCTATTGAGGAAATTGCAGATCGGCGGCTATATTCTGCCAAGGTTATCTGGGTCTACCACACCACAACTGGGATTTTTTTTATTTTTTTTTGAGATCCTTTTACTGTCCGCCTTGGGGTGCAGAACCCTATGTAGGACTTACAGTGTGTATCTGCTACTATGTATGAAAGTCTACTATGGGCCCACAACTGGGATTGGGCGGCCTGGATCCAGCGATCGCTGAATAGCTGTTTTTGATGGGAGCGACGCCTGTTGTTTGTTTTGCGGGCGTTGGTCTTGCTTGATGTGGGTGTTGGCCTTCTTCTGGAGGTTTGCCATCGCCTTGGTCAGCGACTTGAGCGTGTCCATAACCTCAGTGAGGTCCAGATGCGGTTGGGTCGGGAGGGGTGCTGGATATTGAGCTTGGTTCAGAAATGCCTTGACTTTGGTATTGCTGAGGAAGGCATGCAGCGGGGATGTGAAGGTAGCTGTTTGGCATGTCTAAGGCCTCTTCTTTGACGGCTTGAATGAAGTTCATGAGGGTTATAGCGCCTGGAGCACATCAGGGTGTGGGGAAATTGGAAATAATAGTGGTTTGAGTTCAACATCATGGTATAATTAAAGGAGGCAATGTCCACAGGTAAAGTACAAGTGTCGTAGGCCAATGGGAGTCCAATGGGACAGCTCACGAGATGACTCGGTGCAGATGATGTTGGAAGAAAGGGAACTGGGACACGGCCGTGGGCCGTGGGCCTTTGGGACGAAAGGCATAAATTTCCAGACAGGATTTGGAATTGTACCATCCTGTACTTAAGTGAGCTGTACGAATACCAACCATCTATCTATCAACTGTCAATTAACTGGGTCAATAGGACATCAGTTGTCTTTACCCTTCGCAAGTTGGGATATGATGATGATTGCTAAAGCCATAAATTAATAAGAAGCAGTAAAATGTATAGTCAATAACAGCCCTGATAGAGGTAGCGGATAATAAATAGGGGAGTAGAGAGATGCCGTATTATGGTACTCCATTACACTTCATGCACAACGGGGCTCCAGGAGGAATGCGCCTCGGCTCCCCCATTTGATGAGAAGTCGAAGTAGACGACCACCTTTATCACATCTGGACGGACCCACTCGATAGTGTCGTCAACGCGGACTAGCGGGCGCACACACTCGGGGCACAAACCGCACGAAGTGGTTACCTGCCTTGGCCCTGCACGTGCGAATGTGGTGGTGATGGTGGGGGCAGCCACATCCGCGGGGGCGGAGCCCATCGGGGCAATGGGCATGGAAGCGCCAATTGGTGATCCGCATTCAATGGCAGGGATTGAAGTAGAGAGAAGCGAGGGTTGGGGGGTATGCGCCGCCAAATGTGTCGAAGGTCAGTTGATGGTCGACGGGTGGATGGAAGTTTAGTTGTGGGTTTGTGCTTAGGTTTGGCCTTTTTGCCTTAAGGCGCACTTGCGGAATTGCGCCCTGGACCTGTGGTGTTGTACCACATCGCTCTGTGAAGCTTGAACTGCCACGGTGGGAGGGTGAGAGCGAAGGGTGGAGAGAGCGCGCGTGTGTGCCCTCAAATGCACAAAAGGTCGGCTGGGGGGCGACGGCGGCTGGAAGGGTGCCGAATTGTGGGTGTGAGCTGGTCGTCTGAGGGGTAACTTGCGGGGTTATATCCGGCCAAATGCGGCACTGAGTCGGGTGACGAACAGATTTCACGTTGCGATAGTGTGTACCTTGAGGGGTTTGGGGAAGACCCGGAGGTACAGCACGGGTGTTATAATAACATCAAGAGCTAGGTTGAAGTCGGAGGATAGACCACCGAGATAAACCGGGATTTCTTTTCCCAGTGATCCACACTGGCGAGTCGTGGGCGGTACTAATGAGAGGTCAGCATTGTCAAGAGGTGTAAAGTGGTTTGTTGGAATGTGGTTCATCGAGCCGGTGGATGCTTAGAATGACAGGCTGAGAGAACGGGGAAGACCACGGCGGAAATGAGTGCAGAAAGATGGAAGAGTGTCTTAAAGGATGGTGGATGAGGTTGGAAATTTCTGTCACCGAGTACTGACTGCATATCTATTATGTTATCGCGGCCAATATCCGAGGCGTCACCGGCACTGGCAGTTTCCCTTGGGAGGTCCCATCTCTTTAGGGCCAACACTACGGCACTCCGAGTCCGTCTAAGTTATCTGAGATGCCAGTGCGCGTGAGCTCACGAAAATAGCCAAATAACTAACAAAAGAATAAAATAAAAATAAAAACAACGCCGGACATTTCCGGCCCTCTTTTTGTACACGTGATTTCGCACGTGGTGGTTTTTCGGGCTGTTTCCAGTCAACGAAATTACCTTTTGTCTGAGAAATTTTCGCTGAATCTGCTCGTTAACTGTGTGCACCAGGAATACCTCTTGTTCACTAGATCGCCCGGAGCCATCGCGGACCTCCGTGCTGAGGCAGTGCGGACCCTGGGAAATTCCAGACGGAACAGATATCAGCCGGCTAATCCTACTCCGGAGCTGTAGGGCTTGATCCCCGTTAGAAGTGGGGAGCCCTCAATTACCTCACAGTAATGTCTCGATGCCCTTTTTCGGTCCCTGCAGCTGTGCAGGCTAACAGTGGGCGCAAATGAAGGCCTCATGTCACATGGCGTTTTTATCACGCTCCCACACCGCTTTGTGGACCGTCTCGTCTTTGTCCCTGTCACTCCCAGGAGTCCCATCTTCTCTCCATATGCTTTCTTGCTTTCTTTGAGGGTCACCACTGGGTACACGGCTTTATCTGCTTGTCCGGCCCTCGGTTCTAGGTGCGACTCAGGCTACTTCGTCCTGGCGTTGTGATATCCTAAGCTAAACAAGGTTCGTCGTGACTGTACCTTTTCACACGGGCGTTCTATGGGCACCCAGCATATGCTCGCATCTCTGAGACCATCCTCTCTGAGACCACCCTTAACAACCCACAAACGTTATGAAATGCCAGCAATCGCTGGTTGCGATTATCCCGTTTCGACTCCAAATGGATTATTTGTTCTCCTAACCCCTGTCGGATCCAATAAGCTTCTCACCCCACTTTCTCCTTCTTGATGGAAATCCATCCTACGCCTCTTGCGCATTGCTTAATTTTTTTCATTCTCCTTGCAACTCTAAACCAACCCCAATAGCGGCTAGCTCGATGGCAGGACTAGTGTAATATCACGTCATGGAGCCGTGTGCTGCTCGATGTCTTAGTGTAACGCCCCCCCGTGTCGGTCTTGACCCGGGCATTGATCAGGCATACACTGACTCAGGGCAGCTTCACTCGGTCACACTCGGAGCCCTACGTCGTGCGCGGCTAAAATCGGGAACCCACCCCATGGATCACACTACTAATTTACGAGAACCTTGAGAGAGCAATCGGGGTTTGACACTGCGACGCGAACTGACTGGTGTGCTGTAGTTCAGCTTGCCACTTGCCAAGGTGGATCTTATTATTGAATCTGATTTACTATCCCACTCAGACAAGGTATCATAAGATAAATATTGACATGATCTCGACAAATTTCTGTGCTTCATACGATACCAAGCGCTGCGCACAGGAGACCTTCTGGTCCCTTAATTCCCGGCAAACAGCCCCCATCAGAAAGCCTGACATTCGCCGGTGGAGACGATCGTGAGTTGCGTAAATATTATTGGGATGCACGTCAAAAAGGTCCGACGGAGACGTTCGACATCTGGACATACTTGGAACCTGTGGGATAGGGGCTCGGAGAAGAGATATACCTGTGACAGCTCACTCCCACGGCGGGCTAGCAGATGATTGGATTACAATAATGCTGTAAAGCTGTGAATGGACCCTCAGACCCTTAGAGAAGATATGAAATGGTTGTGCAGAAAATTTGGGGTCGAAAGAGCATGGATAGGAGCACTGAAAATGGGACTGATATGTGCGACAGCATGAGCGACCGGTAATACGATATATGAGATGAGCTGCCAGAGACCTCTGAGAGAGGCATGGTCGGGGAAGAATGAGAGGAAGGGGTGTACGTACCTGCTGCGCATCCTGCTGAACGAAAATTTCGTCCGCCTGACCTTTGCCACTGCCTTGTCCTCCAGTATGACAGCAGGAGGAGATGTGAATGTGAAGGGCTATAGTTTAAGGTTTGAAATTTCTGACCTCAGGTAATACAAACTTGTTCTGGCCTCCCTCAAAACTCCGCTGTTTATCGAGAAATAAAAACCATAGACTACAAGACTTACTGATTAGTTTTTAAAAATAAATAAATAAGGACTCATAGTACTCATCTTTTGACCAAAATTTGAAGCATAATTTCAGATACTCATGTTATCATGCTAGGAAGCCTTGTCCCTTGGGAGGCCTCTGCAATGAGATATATATTGCTTATCACGTTGAGCGCTTTTCCGGAAGTCGCGTTATCTAAAGCGACGGATTTGCGTATGTGCGTGACCTCGAACATGGGGTTCAATTGATTCCTAGTAGCCCGTGAGCGGCGTGAGGGGGACGGGAGACGGAAAGGCGATGAGTCACGTAGTAGTATCGAGAAGAAGCTGCTCGTCGAGCTATCGCTACTGTATGTCTCATGGGACATGGCATGGATGTAAGCTGTTAAGTCCATAAATTACAATGATATCGTATGTCGTATATTATAAGTACTGTATCCTTCAGTTAACCCATGATGCAGTAACTTAAAAATGTGACGTAATATCTTAATAAGTCGTAATAGATAAGACAGTCCATGCCTCGATCGACAAAGAATAGATAAGGAGTTACCGTCCTGCTCAAAGCTCAACTACGACGCACCAAGACTTTGTCGGCGGAAACGTAAACTAAAACCTCACGCATCACTGGGTTCCCCAGGAAGAATGCGCTTCAGCTTCCGCATTCCATGAAAAGTTGAAGTGGACGACCATCTTCATCACGCCTGGCCTGACCCACTCAATGGTGTCATCAACGCGAACGAGTGGCTGGTGCCTGTAGCACGAGCATCGCGGAACGGGTACTTGTCTAGGCTCTGCGCGCACGAAAGCGGTAGCGGTGGTGGCGCGGTTCATCGAGAGGACCATCGCATCCCGAGCACGCACGACGGGGCTGAGGGTGCCGGTCGGCCATGCGGACGTGGGACCCGCCGAAACGGGATCCATCAAGTTGAGATATGATGGCGACGACGACGAGCCCGGAGCCGGAGCCAGCGCTGGTCCCGACGGCATGAGCATGGAGATGTTCTGAGTCCCGAAGGGGTCCACCTGTTCTCCGGCGTCGAGCGCGGCCGAGTTTGAACCGGCAAGATTGGAAGCCGATGCATGGGAAAGGGGCGCATACGTGCCACCAAACGCATTTAAAGTCGATTGTGGGAGGGCGTTGAAACTGGCGGAGTGAGGAAACGGCCTCACAAAATCTGGCGGGAGAGGGCTTCCTTGAGGAGGGACATGAGGAGAAAAAGGGTCAAAACCAGAGCCCAAAAGTTTTAGAAAGTCATTGTTCGTAGATAAGTCATCGAAGGAAATCGGGACTTCGTCTTGCGGGTCTTGCGGTCCCTGCTGGGGGAGTATGAATGATAGTGATGGATCGTTGATGTCACCAGAAGGTACAAAGGTGTTGGCCAGGACGGGGTCCATCGCTGACTTTCGGAAGTCCAAGACGGGAGAGAGAGGCGGGAGAGTCTGCAGGGGGGACAGGGGACAGGAAAGGAGGGTGGGTGGGGGAGAGATAGGGATTCAGATCTTCAGAATTTGTGGGGTATTTTGAGCCTTTGAGTTCGTCTAGAGCAGACACTTTGTACTTTTGGGGGAGTGTGCAGCGCAGCAATTGAAAGCCGACCCACGAGTTCACTTCATTCTAAAGTTATGAAAGATACGCGCACCGTTAATGGTTGAAATTAACAGGCCTGGCGGAAACCGCACGCCCCCAAAATGCCGATTTCCCCGAACATGACGTGAGGTACACGGCTGCATCATCAAAGGTACGACAATCAGTAGTGGTCTTTCCAATTAGAGATAGGAGGAAAACGTAAGTGTGAGTGCGTGTGGTTGGCCATTCTGCGACGAAAGTAGGAGACTCAGGCTGGGGTATCTCTCCTTTATCTTTTTTTTTTTTTTTAGAAAGCGCTTCATTTTCAATAATTAGCTAATACCCGATGGCAGGGGATCTACCAACCCATCAGCAGCCCTATTTGACGCGACTCGACATTCTCTCTGTACTTCAAGACCTCGTCCAACAATTCAATCAAAGTAGCAGCAGCGATCAAGGGCTAAGTAGTTGGCTCGGCGTGACGGTGAACATCCTCAATGCGTTTTCAATCCAGCTTGGCGAAGGTGTTGGTGTGGTATGTTTCCAGCTATCGCATGAGAATTTGGGGTCCGATTCTGTTTTGCAGGTGTCCCCGCCCGTAAAAGTGATATTTGCAGGGTTCGGAGTGAGTATTCCTCTCGATTTCTCGGCGCAGGGTCGTATGACGACCTGATCTGTTAGGCGGCTAAGGATGCCAGGACGAGCTAAGATATGCTTGTTGATCTCTTCTCACGAATCGAGAATTTCATCAAGCGTCTAGAGGCTTACACGGAAGTCCAGTCGACTTCTGCAATGACGGGCGTCATCATCATGGCCATGGTTGAAGTGCTCACAATCCTCGGGGTCGCTACGGGGGAAATGAAACGAAGACGACTGAGTGGCCCAATCAGCATGTATTAATTGTTCTTGACTTACATTTCTCCAGAAAAATCCCTGCAGAAGCTACTGGGAAAGAACGATATCGGGGACGCGTTGAAAAGGCTGTACAGTGACTTAAGAGGTAGCTCGGATGGCAACCGCGGAAATCTTGAAAGTCACTTGACGATTTCAGTAGGCTCGTGTACTCACAAAAACCCAAGCTTGCGTTCGTTCAATGGCTGCTGGAACAACTATACATGTGAGAGCGCAACCTTTTATACTCGCTTCTCTCAGGTGAGACTTCAGCGGCCTTCTCGGGCCAGGAAGAGCATCTCTTAGACACCCGATCATACTATAAGAAGGTATATTACCGCCGAAGTCCCAAAGGAAAATGAAGCGGGATTCATTCCAATGAACGGTGCTGTAGAACGTACGGGTTCAGAGGGCACTGACAGCATTCCATTACGGTATTGCCAGCACACTGCCACAGGATCAACGTTCCGTTTCGCGAGGCAATGAAAGATAAGTCATTAGGCTGCGTCAAGTCTCTCAGATTGTGTACCCGACAGGGTACCGAACCGAGCATTGATCTGCGGCAAATCAGGTTTTGACCCATCACAAATTCCGAGGTCCCATCAGAAGCTCTGACACTCACCCCCTGCCGAAGCACCCGAAGCAATGGGAGTTACAAGGAAATAGGCTTCGGGCCGACCTTTGACACACAGGCCATGGTGAATTGCGCAGATAATCTCGGGATGCACGGCGTATAAAGTGCGGCGGAGACGTTTGAGGGCCGATCACACCTGTGCTATGAGGTCGGAGATGGACCTGAAGACACGTCATAATCATTCAGGAAACTGGGAGTCGAAGGTGTGGTGGCATGGTGCATTAAAAGGTGGGAACAATGCGTACGACAGCAGACATGAACGATAATGTAGTATGAGGAGACTAGATATTCAAAATCCTGGTGGGACAAGACCCTGCTGACCACCCTGCTTGGGGGTGTTGGTTGAGGGTGGGTACAAGGAGCTGCCAGAGACCATCTGAAAGAGGTATGGTGAGAAAAGGAAAGTGTGTAAAAGAAAGGTGCGTACCTGCTGAGCCCCCTGCTGCTGAGCGAGCATTTCGTTTTCCTGGGCGACTACCTTTGCTTCGTCCTCAAGGATGAGAGCGAGAGGCAGGCCGATGAGGAGGGCCGAGGTTGTGACTACCCAGATGACATTTCCGGCAAATTTTGTGGTTCGTTTGACGAAGGACGCTGTTTTTGAGACCCTTGAGGCGAGAGAATGACGCGTCGTGGGAGGGACGATGTCCTTGAGGGCTGCCAGACGGTCGAGGAGCGACTCGTCGACAGGAGAGTCGGATTCTACGGAGGAGAGGGAGATAGAGGAAGATGTGCGCGAGGAGGCGGGTGAAATGTAAGGAGAAGCTTGAGCTTGTGGGTCCTTCTCCTCGACAATCTCTACTTTGACCATTTCTCCTTGTTATGTGCTGTGCTGGTCAAAGCGTTGGGTTGTTGTGTGTACGTGTTTGTACGGGTGTTGAAATTTTGAGTTGTGCCGAGAAAATGCCTCGGGGCCGAGGTAAAGTGATGACATGGATGGATGACGTGAGGGTGAGGGCGGGACCGAGAAAGTGACATGGCAAGGGAAAAGCGAGGCGAGTTGAGGTGAGAAAGCCGAAAACGATGCGGTCATCCGCTTTGCTGTGCTCTCCTGTGCTCAGCTCAGCACTGCTTGTTTTATATAGCCCGATCTCTCGTGTATCGATGGTGCATCAGTGAAACGAGAACGACGATGAACAATAACAGCCCACCGTCTGATGCTTCGAGCTCGCTTTCCCAACAGGCAGCAGGTCAGTTAACCCCGTACAAATACATTCACACACTACCACTCTCTAAAACTACCACCCATACCCATGTTCCCATCGTCCCTCTCTCGCGATCCAGCCCTCTCTCTACCTTCCCCGTCAGTTCAGAATCAAATCCACGAACTCGCCAAAACTCTCCCTCCACCACGGAAGCAGAATATTGCCTGCGATGCATGTAGGTACGCGCGCATATATCCTCTTGTTCTCCTCCACACTCTCATCCCTCGTCACCTCCTCGCGCGCGCGCTCAATAGGCAAAGAAAAGTAAAATGTCACCAGCTCCCTAGCCAGCCAAAGGCACGTCCTCCTCCCTCCCTCGATCCCTCTTTCGGTACCGTCACGCTAATCGTGCCTGACGCTTTCCTAGTGCCAAGTATGCGTCTCCTCCCGTCTCACATCCGCGCACTGATTCACACCTACGCTCAGCATTGTATGGTGAAAAATTATCCATGCACGTCCGTTCTGTTCTCCCTTTCTCTCCCCGTCGCCAAGTCAACGTTCGCTTGTTTAGACACCATGCGCAGCAGGCTACCAGCGAGAAGAAGCGCATCTCCACCGTAAACCGACGTCCACGCGCATACACCTCAAGCATCCAACAGGGGTCAGTGTTCTCCCCCGCCCCTCTCTTTCCCCGCTGCCATGCAGGCACCGGCGGTGCCGCGTGCGGCAATCTTATCTGCGTTTTACTTTCTCATCCGCAACTTTCCTGTCACTCACCTCACCACCTATCCAGCCCACCCAGTCCTGACAAACCGTTCGTATTCCTAACCATGATCTTTTCGTCAATCTAATGGAATTCAAGGGCGTACCTTTCTTCTCCCACTCCGTCCAGCCCCCAATCGTCCCAATTTCACTATCCTCACACTACTTTCGGTCCTCCAGTCAGACGTCATACGAGTTTCACCAACCTCCTCGCCTATCTTCTATCCCCTCCTGAAGATGTACAGTAAGTCATCGACCTTGGCAGCATTCTTTCTGTACGTGTCCTTTAATCACATCTTTTCAGCGACGTGAATGAGAACCTGCTACCTGCATACCGTCTCAACCCGTGGAAGGACTGGGGCGAACTTGCATACAAGTTCCAAGATGAACATTTTCGTATAGAGTGTGTTCTTACTACCGTACCTCTTCTCTCCCCTGGCCGGAACCTCACCTACGTACCGCACGCCATCCATTCTCAGATTTGCGCTTGACCTAGTCGAGGTCTACTTCCAAGTTGTGCACACGCGTCTCCCATTCCTCAATCCGACGCATTTTCGCGCGCGTCTGAACGTGAACGTGCCGCAATACGCGTCCATATATGTGAACAATTCAGCCTCGAGTGCAGAGGAGACGCTACATCCCGCACTGATGGCGACCGTCGTCGCATGGGGAGCCAAGTTCTCTGAACACCCACTTCTCGTCGCAGACCGCCTCAACTCGCCAGCGCGGCAGAGCGGTCTAGCCAAGACCCTCATCGTACGCGCACGAGAGGTCGCAGAGGCGCTCAAAGTGCATCGCGTTCCAGCGGCGGAGCATGTCGTCATCGCACTTCTAATCGAACCATTGCAGAGCCGTGCGTTGGACTCCTTACTTTGTACTGTTATGCATGGCGGCAGCTGTGTTGACACATCCCTCTTTCTTTGGTTACCAGAGACACCAGACGATGCGAATGGTCAGTGCATATATCCAGCCCGGGGGCTCCAAAAGGCCTTCTCGTGTTAACTCACCTGTCCACGTAGGTTTCCGCGGGTTTTGGCTGACGTCTGCTATCCGGCAGTTGTTCGACCTTCAGGTGCGCGCGATGTATTCCACCCCTCTGCATATAATACGACTTGGAGCTCTTGTAGATCAATCATAAGTCGGTGATTTCGAATATTCAGGATCCAGAAGCACGGGGGACGATGATATTTGCGTGGTGGATGGCGTGTCTGTCAGACGCGTACGGCGCTGCCTACTATCGTCGAAAGCCCCAGGTCGAGGACGAGGACTATGACGTTGATTTCTACACCGTCGATCCCGTATCGATGGATCAGGATGGGCAAACTAAGCCAGATCCGCGTGAACATCTAGAGGTGCGAGCAGTCTATCTCTGTTCAAGACTAATCCTCATCCTCTTTTTTGTAGTTCTTGGTATGTTCCCTTTAGGATGTGATATGACACATGTAACAATGTAACGCTGACACGTTTAGGGCTACTATCGCGCCGCGCACGCTCTCGCGCGTATCTCAAGGCACATGTCCAAAAACCTGTGGATCCCGACGACCGATGCTGAAGGTGTTCCCGTCGAGGTCCTCCGCGTGATCATCCAGCAGCTGAACGACTGGCGCGCGCAATACCTCCCTCGCGTCGGCGTGCCGACGGACTTTGCCGCAGAGTGGGACTTTGTGTCTGCTGTTTCGGCCTGCGCGAGCGACGCGACGTTCCACATCATGTGGATCATTCTTTTCAACGCGCTCGACGACCGTGGAATTCGTGAGAGTTTGGGTTCCCCTGGCGCTGTAGGTACGAGCACGGCGCTGGCCACAAGTAGTGGGCTGCAGCAGCAGATCGAGGAGCTCAAGACAAAGGTATTGGACGAAGCACTACATGGGGCGATGCGCATTGCCGGCTTGGTACGGGCTTCCAAACATCCTCTACCGGATCATCCATACCTAATTTAATCCGCCATAACCTCTTTCCTTTATCAACCAGGCGGGCGTGTTGACGAAGAACGGCTACCTTCGTCTCGACCCCGCGGTGATGCACGTCTCGTGCAACTACGCGGGGATCCTCCTCGCGCGTTTCGGGCGACCAGAAGTGCAAAACTGCATCGAGGGCCTCGAGCAGTACTCGTACTCGTACGAAGAGGCCGCCGATCAGGCGCAGGAGCTCCGCCGCCTGTTTGCGCTCGCGCGTGCCGGACAGGCGGATTTTGCGCACATGGCGAGCGCCGTCACGCGCCAGCAGCAACATCCAATCCCTCACCAGCATCAGCACCAGCATCACCATTCGCCATCGCAACAACCACAGCGACCGCAGACGACGCAGGCCCCTTCTCAAGCGTCGTCGCACGGAACCCAGTCGGGGATCGGGAATGGGATGTATGTCGATGCGACGACGTTCTGAGATTGCGTAGAAGCTCAATGGAGAAGGCCTCCTTTTTTCCACCTTTCCTTCTCCGTTTCTTTTACCTTTTTCTCTTTCTTTCTTTCCGAGGAAGGGAAGGGAGGGAGGGACCCGATGTACGCGTGTCGCGCGTTACGCGCACAGCCGCTAGGGTGTTCGGCGCGACAGCAGCCTAAACAGTCAGAATAATGTGTTGAGTCTGACTCGCATTTGTTTTGTTTTGTTTTATTTATTTATCACTTTCTACCTCGTGGACTCAGTGCTCGGCTGCGCTCAGCTAGTGGGTCGCGTCGATATTCGATATATTTGTATGTTGTACGTTGTCGGACACCCTGTGTTTTTTTTTTCCCTCCGTATTGGCTTTTAATCGTCTCGAGTGTATCTTCGACCTCTCGCTTTATTATGTTCTTTAAAAAAATGACGAATTCGATATAAAAGATTCAACAGCGGGAGAATAGAAAAGCCTTACAAACATACTGCTGTACCCCGACATCTCGCCTAAGGCTGGCCGCCGCCCGCTCGCCACTTTGCCCCTTCGCTTGTCACCTTACCGACTTACTGTAACACGACCCTTTGACGCGCTTGACGTACTGTATGACGGTATGACGACAACACCGAAGCCGGTGGAAGCAATAAAAAATAAAATAAAAAAGAGGGTGGAAACCCGGCTCCGGATACCGCTTCCGCTGAGGGGACCTGAATATAACCGGACGCATGAACCCACAACTAGCGGACAGTCAATATGTTGGGTTCCGTCCAGGGTCAAGGCCAAAGGGCCCAAAGCGTCCCAAAAGGCAGGGGCGCCGATCTGGAGGGGTGCGCCTTCCGCCCAGGGTCGCTTACCCACCAACCCAGGCAAGCGGGCCCGGGGTTGCTCGAAAACTCTCGCAGGGCGCTTCAAGAGAAGAGAATAGAATAGAGAAAAAACTCTAAAACTATGACCGCCGGTGGACGGGTCCTGTCTCCTGGGCGCGCGCCTTTCAGATGGGCGCGGGCGCGTTACGGTCAATGATGGGGGTTATGACGCTGGTGCCGCAGAAGGGCCAAAAGAAAACGAAAGAGAAAAAAAGGAAAAAAAGGATAAGAAAAGATGACAAACAATAGGAAGATATGGAAAGGGAAACAAGATCCAAGCTTGCGGTACCATTACAGTTGCATATCTCCCACTTGGGGTTTGGCGTATCGCACCTACCATATGATGCCATATTTGTTGTTGCGACGTCGACGTTGGGTGCACCTGATGGTGCATGTGGATGGCTGTACTGTATGACTGATGGGTGATGATGCATGGTGACTCAATGACGTTCCAGGTAACAAGGAAAGGAAAGGAAATCGCAAAGCTTGTTTGTTTGGCCTGCTTTGATGGATGTTGAACTTATTTTAAGTCTATTATTCCCCACTAGGCCGTGTTCCTACCACCTCGCCCTTACCCCATCCCAACCCAGTCAAGTCTAACCGCCTTCGCAACGCACATGTGTGGGTCTCTACGGGCGTTTCTATTGTTCAGCTGTCAACTGTGCGAACCGCAGTGCGAGGAACCATCAACGCA
>Ga0307510_10001839_pt1 | contig 23770 bp, 21 predicted proteins | sample 12_EM_MG_FD_207224 | JGI IMG/M metagenome (GOLD analysis project Ga0307510, IMG submission 207224) | Populus trichocarpa ectomycorrhiza microbial communities from riparian zone in the Pacific Northwest, United States - 12_EM | ecosystem: Host-associated > Plants > Roots > Unclassified | place...
CGCAAGGCGGTCGATTCCAATGCGATCTTCATCGACGGCCTGTTCATCCCGGAGTCCGACCGGATCGGCGAGGAGGGCAAGGGCTTTTCCTACATCCTGCACAGCCTCAATCCCGAGCGCATCCTGATTGCAGTCGAAGCGATTGGGATTGGTCAGGATGCGCTGCGCCGGGCGGCAAAGTACGCGCGTGAGCGCGTCGTGTTCGATCGGCCGATCGGGCAGAACCAGGGTATCCAGCATCCGCTGGCCGAGAACTGGATGTATCTGGAGTCAGCCTGGCAGATGGCGATGCGCGCCGCCTGGCTCTACGATCGCGACAAGCCCTGCGGCGCCGAAGCCAACGCCGCGAAATTCCTCGGCGCCCGCGCCGGACACGATGCGACGTGGCAAGCCATTATGACCCATGGCGGCTTTGGATATGCCAAGGAGTATCACGTGGAGCGCCTATTCCGCGAAGTCTCCATCACGCGGCTGGCGCCGATCACCGAACAGTTGATCCTCAGCTTCATCGCCGAGAAGGTACTGGAACTACCGAAGAGCTACTGACGCGGAACTCAGAGGTTGCGTGAAATCAGCTCACGCATGATTTCGGAGGTGCCGCCGTAAATCCGCAGCACGCGCGCATCCGCGTAGAGACGGCAAATCTCATACTCGCGCATAAAACCGTAGCCGCCGAAGAACTGCAGGCACTGGTCCACAAGCCGGCCATGCATTTCCGTGATCCAGAGTTTTGCCGTTGAGGCGGCGTAGGTCGTCAGTTCGCGATTGATGTGGTCGCCCAGACACTGATCGACATAGGCCCAGCCGACCGCGAGATCGGATTTCAGGTCAGCCAGCTTGAATCTCGTATTCTGGTAACTGCCGATCGGCGATCCGAAGGCGTTGCGCTGCTGGACGTAATCCTTGGTGAGGTCGAAGGCCTTCTGCGCGGCTGCGATCGAATGCAGCGCGATGGTCAGGCGTTCCTGCGGCAGTTCGCTCATCAAAGCGCCCATCGCGCCGCCTTCCGCGCCCAGCAAGTTGCTGACGGGGACACGCACGGTATCGAAGAACAGTTCGGACGTATCTGACGAAAGATGCCCGAGTTTCTCGAGATTCCGGCCCCGGCGAAAACCAGGCCTGTCGGTCTCGACCAGAATGAGGCTCATCCCCCGCGAGCCGCCCTCCTGTGCGGTCCTGACCACGACGATGATCAGGTCGCACATCTGCCCGTTGGTGATGAAGGTTTTCTGGCCGGATATCACATACTCGTCACCCTCGCGCACGGCGCGGGTGCGGATGCCCTGCAGGTCGCTTCCGGTGCCGGGTTCGGTCATCGCGATGGCGCAAATGGTCTCGCCCGAGACCATGCGCGGCAACCATTTCTTCTTCTGTTCGGGGGTTCCGTAGCTGAGCAGGTAGCCGCAGCAGACGTCGTTATGCACGGAGAAGTCGGTGGCGGGGCCCGCGAAGCCGGAATAGCTGAGTTCCTCGATTACGACCGCATTATGCCGGAAGTCGCCGCCGGCGCCGCCGAATTCCTCCGGCACCTGCGGGCAGAGCAGCCCGGACGCGCCGCCGGCACTGAGCAGCGACCTGTCGATGATGCCGGCCTCTTCCCAGCGCTGGAAATTAGGTGCGATCTTCGCCGCCGTGAAGCGCCGCACGGTTTCCCTGAAATGGTTGTGCTCTTCGTCGTAAACCCGGCGGTGGGGCAGCATCGAAGTGTCTCCCGTTCATTCGTACCGACGGCGAGGCCGCCGCATCATGCCGATCGATCTGAGATCAGAACGCGACCTTGTCGCCGCCCTTGAGTTCCAGAATCTCGCGCGCTTCATCGGCGGTCGCAACTTCCAGGCCCAACCCCTCGATGATCTTGCGGACCTGCGTCACCTGGTCGGCGTTGGATGCCGCGAGCTTGCCGGCGCCGATCCAGAGGCTGTCTTCCAGGCCGACCCGCACATTGCCGCCGATAGCCGCCGCGATGGCCGCGACCGGCATTTGCGCGCGGCCCGCGCCAAGTACCGACCAGCGATAATTGTCGCCGAACAGGCGATCGGCCGTGCGCTTCATGTGCATGACGTCTTCCTGGTGCGAGCCGATGCCGCCCAAGAGGCCGAATACGGTCTGGATGAACAACGGCGCCTTCACCAGACCTTCGGTCCAGAAGTAATGCAGATTGTAGAGGTGGCTGGTGTCGTAGCACTCGAATTCGTAGCGCGCGCCGGTGCCGTTGAGCGTTTCCAGCGCATAGCGGATGTCCTTGAAGGAGTTGCGGAAGACCAGATCGTGGGAGCCTTCCAGCATCGCAGGCTCCCAGTCGTATTTGAATTCCTTGTACCGCTTGAGCATGGGGAACAGGCCGAAATTCATCGAGCCCATGTTGAGACTGGCGACTTCCGGCTTCCAGGTCGCCGCCGGCTTGATCCTCTCTTCGACGGTCATGTAGGGCGAGCCGCCGGTCGTCAGATTGACGACCACATTGGATCGCTGCTTGATGATCCGGAGAAACGGCTCGAACGCCTCCGGCGACTGGTCCGGGCGGCCGTCCTGCGGATTGCGGGCGTGAAGATGCACGATCGCAGCACCTGCCTCGGCCGCGCCCAGCGCCGATTCCGCGATTTCCGAAGCCGTCACCGGCAGATGCGGTGACATCGAGGGCGTATGAATCGAGCCCGTGACGGCGCAGGAAATGATGACCTTTCGTGCCACGATACTTCCCCTTGCAAATTGCGTTCAGACTTCGTCGGGGTGAGGCGCCGAAGGCGAAACCATCGGCGCCGCAACACTGTTGCCTGAAAAGCGATCAGGTGAATTTGTGGAAGTCAGGCATCCTTTTCTCGTTGAAGGCGGCGACGCCTTCCTTCGATTCCGCCGTATCGTAGAACAGTTTCACGGCATGAAGCGCGAGGTTGCTGATTCCGCGGATGTTGTCGGTATCGGCGTTGAAGGAACGCTTCGCCAGCGCGATCGCTGTCGGGGATCGCTGCGCGAGCTTGTCGGTCCAGTCCTTGACGGCAGCATCGAGTTCGGCGGCCGGAACGACCTTGTTGACGAGGCCCATTTCACGCGCCTGCTCGGCGGTGTAGCGGTCGTTGATGAACCAGATTTCGCGCGCCTTCTTGTCGCCGACGTGGCGCGCCAGCAACGCCGTGCCCCAGCCCGCATCGACCGAACCGACTTTCGGTCCGACCTGCCCGAATTGCGCGGTGTCGGCGGCAATGGTCAAATCGCACAACGTAGCCAGCACGTTGCCGCCGCCGATCGCAAAGCCGTTGACGCGCGCGATCACGGGCTTGGGAACATCGCGGATCAGGCCTTGCAACTCGTCGATCGGCAATCCGACGACGCCGCGGCCGTCATATTGTCCCTCATGCGCGGACTGGTCGCCGCCGGTGCAGAAGGCCTTGTCGCCGGCGCCCGTCAGCACGATGCTCGAGACGTTGCGGTCGTTCGCGGCGATTTGAAACGCCTGAATCAGTTCTTCAAGGGTCTGGCCGCGAAAGGCGTTGTAGACCTTGGGCCGGTTTATGATGATCCAGGCGGCACGATCGCGGACTTCGTAGATGACATCGGTGAATTTGCTCGGGTCGAACATCGGTTTGTCCTCACATCTGCTAGATCATGTTCATGCCGCCGGAGACCGAGATGGCCTGTCCGGTGATGAATTTCCCGTCTTCCGAAGCAAGCAAGGCGATGATCCCGGCGTAGTCGTCGGGCTCGCCCATGCGCTTGAGGGGAATGCCGCGAACCATCGCGTCCTTCCATTTCACCGCCTGCTCGCCTTCGCCCAGCACCGCCGCCATCATCGGCGTGTTGGTGGGACCCGGACACACCGCGTTCAGCAACACATTCTTGCGCGCGAGTTCCCGGGCGATCGATTTGGTAAAGGAGATCAGGCCGCCCTTGCACGCCGAGTAAACCGCCTCGTCGCTGGTGCCGACGCGGGCGGCATCGGATGCGATATTGATGATGCGGCCGCCGCCATGTTCGACCATCAGCGGCGCGATGGCGTGATGGGTGTTGAGGGGACCATAGAGGTTGATGCGGATGATCTTGTCCCAGAGTTCCCTGTCGGTCTTCAGGAACGGCATCGGCCGGTCCCAGCCGGCGTTGTTGACAAGCACCCAGATCGGGCCGAGGTCGGCTTCGACCTGGGCGACCGCACGATCCACCGAAGCGCGGTCGCCGACGTCGACGGTGTAGGTCGTGATCGCCGACTTCGGCGCCAGTTTCGCGGTCTCATGTCCGGCATCGGGATTGATGTCGAAGATCGCGACCTTGCAGCCTTCTTCGGCGAGCCGGAGGGTGATGGCGCGCCCGATGCCCTGGCCGCCGCCGGTAACGATCGCTACCTTGCCTGATAAGCCTTTCAAATCTCACTCCCTTGTTTTGCGGCGATTTGGCCGTTGTTTTGTTTGGGCCGCCGACGTTAGCCGACCGGCGAGCTCAGCCGCTCTTGGTGAGCGCAAAACCACATTGCGCGAACATCTGGCGGGCGATGATGGTCTTCATGATCTCGACTGATCCACCCGCGATCTTGACGATCCTGGCGTCGATATAGGCGCGCGCGATAGGATACTCCGTCATATAGCCCCAGCCACCGAACAATTGCAGGCATTCGTCGACCGCTTCGCAGTGAAGCTCGGAGGTGAACATCTTGGCCATCGCGGCGTCCACCGGATCGAGTTTTCCTTCCATGAAGAGCGAAATGCAGCGGTCAGTAAAAACGCGGGCGACCGTTGCCTTGGTCTTGAGATCGGCGAGCTTGAACTGGGTGTTCTGGAAATTCGCGAGCTTTTGACCAAATACGCTGCGGTCCGAGGTGTATTCGACGGTCCAGTCCAGCACGGTTTCGGTGACGGTGGCCGACCGGATCGCCTGGGCGAGCCGTTCCTGCGACAGCTTCGTCATCATCAAGGCAAAACCCTTGCCTTCCTGTCCCAGCATGTTGGTGGCGGGAATGCGGATGTTCTCGAAGAACAGTTCGGACGTATCCTGCGCCTTCATGCCGATCTTTTCGAGATTTCTTCCGCGCTGAAACCCGGGCCGGTTGCTCTCGACGATGAACAGCGTCACGCCCTTGGCGCCGGCATTGCCGTCGGTCTTGGTCGCCAGCACGACGAAATCGCAGAGCTGACCGTTGGAGATGAATACCTTCTGGCCGTTGATGACGAAATCATCGCCATCGCGGACGGCGCGGGTCCGGATCGCCTTGAGGTCGCTGCCGGCATGCGGTTCCGTCATGCCGAGCGAGCCGATCGCTTCGCCCGACACCATTTTCGGCAACCATTGCCGCTTTTGCGCTTCGGTTCCAAAGGAGAGCAGATACGTCGCCACCAGGTCGGTATGAATCAGAAACCCGGGGCCGCTGGCGCCGGAGCGCCACAATTCCTCGAACACGACCACATCGAAGAGGTAGTCGAGGCCCATGCCGCCATATTCCTCGGGCACGGTGCAGCAGAGCAGGCCCTCGGCACCGGCCTTGAGCCACAATTCCCGTGGCACGATACCGTCCTTTTCCCACTGCGCATGAAACGGCACGATCTCGCGATCGACGAAGCGCCGGACCGATTTCCGAAAAATATGATGTTCTTCGCGGAATATGGTTCGCTCAATCATCGACATTCGTCCACATCAATTTAGTTAGGTAGTGTACTATATGTTTCGAGATGTTAAAAGGCAAGCTGGCGTCGCGGGCTTTTTGCATCAACGGGCGATGGCACCCGCACTAGAACTTTCGTAAGCGTCCAGCGGCAGCATTGCTGCGATCGCAGGAGAGGGTTTTCCACGGCGGTAAAACCGTTCGTTTAAACTAGTACACCGATATACGGTATGCTATAGGGCCAAAAATGACGGCGGAGAACAAGCCCATGGACGAGTTGGGAGAGTTGCAGCAATTCCGGGCCGAACGCAGCGAAAACAATGTCCTGCATCTTGTTTTCGACATGCCCGGCCGTCCGATGAATGTGTTCTCCAACGCCGCCATCGCCGAACTCGCCGTCTTCAGCCGGTGGCTCCGCCAAAGCGACGTCAAGGGCGTGGTCATCCGCTCAGGAAAGCCGTCGGCATTCTGTGCCGGTGCGGATCTCGCCGAACTCGGATCGGCCTACGACATGATCATGGCGGCGCCGGCAGAGACGCGCGATCGTGTGGCTTTCGACCATTTCTTTCGTCTCAGTCAGGCGCTGCGGGGAATCGAAACCGCGGGCAAGCCGGTTGCGGCCGCGATCGCGGGCCTGGCGCTGGGCGGCGGCGGCGAACTGGCGCTGGCCACCCATCATCGGGTCATGGTCGACGATCCCAAGGTCGCGTTTGGCTTGCCGGAATCGCTGGTCGGGCTGTTGCCGGGAGGCGGGGGAACCCAGCGGCTGCCACGACTAACCGGAATCGAAAAGGCGCTTCCGGTCCTGCTGGAGGGCGCGCGGCTGTCCGGGCAGGCCGCGACTGCCGCAGGTGTGGTCGATCAACTGGTTGCTGCCGGTGAAGAAGTCGCGGCGGCGGAACGATGGGTACTGTCGCATCCGTCGGCGTCGCAACTATGGGACCGTCCCGGTTGGCGACTGGCCGATGTGGATCATGCAGCTTCCATCATCGCGCGGAAACGCGAAACCGTTCTGGCCGAAAGCCTCGGGCATTATCCGGCGCCACTCGCCATTCTCGATTGCGTCGCGCAGGGATTGCCGCAACCATTTGACGACGCGATCCGCACCGAGATGCAGATATTCTCGAAACTCATTCAGCGCCGCGAGCCGCGCAACATGATTCGGACGCTGTTTCTCGGCCGGCTCGATCATGACCGTCTTCGCAAGGCAGGAGGCATTCCGGCACCGGTCGAACAGGCCGTGGCGGCGGTATCCGAGGCACTGCATGCCGGTGCAACGGCGGACGCAGCGCTTGCAAGCGCATTCGCCCGCGCCGGCTTTCACGGGCCGGACAAGGCGCCGGCGTTCGACGGCGTCATTGCACAGTCCGCGTTCTGGCTGGAGGCGGAGCCTGTCACCGACGGCAAACGTGCACTGCGCCTGCGGCTGGCGCAGGCGTACGCCGTGGCCGACAATTGGCGCGCTACCTTCTCGGAGGATCAGCGCCGCGCGGCGGACTATCTGCTGGTCACCAAGCACGGCTTTCCCGCTTACATGGCGGGTGCATTCTCCTCCGCCGAGCCCGGCGCCTGATTGGTGCCGGCTTTGAAAAAATCCGCGATTGTGACGCAACCGATCGAGAGAACTGCAGTGTCAAAACCCCTGAGCGGCGTTCGCGTCCTCGACCTGTCGAAAGTCCTGGCGGGTCCCCTGTGCGCGCAATATCTCGGCGATCTCGGCGCCGACATCATCAAGGTCGAGGCCGTCGGCCAAGGCGACGAAACGCGCGGCTGGCCGCCATTCCCGGCGCCCGGCCTCGGCACGGTCTTTCTCAGCGCCAACCGCAACAAGCGCAGCATTGCCGTCGACATGAAGTCGGAAAAGGGGCGCGAGATCGTCCATGCGCTGGCAAAATCCGCCGACGTCGCCATCGAAAGTTTCGGGACCGGGGTCGCCGAGCGCCTTGGCATCGACGCGTCGACCCTTCGTAGCCTGAACGACCGCCTGATCCACTGCAGCATCTCCGGGTTCGGCCGCTCCGGGCCGCTGAAGAACTCGCCGGGCTATGACGTGATCCTGCAGGCGTTTTGCGGGGTCATGTCGATGACCGGCGATGAGGATGGCGGCTATATCCGCAGCCCGATCTCGCCGATCGACCAGATGACCGGCGTGCACGCCTTCAGCGGCATTCTGGCGCTGCTGTATGCGCGGGAAAAAACCGGGAAGGGCGGCGAGATACAGGTCTCGCTGTTCGAAACGGCACTCGGCTTGCTCGGCTACAATCTCCAGACCTTCTGGGAGCGCGGCGTGCAGCCGCCGAAATGCGGCTCGAGCCATGAGTCGCTCTGTCCCTACCAGGCATTCGAGGCGGCTGACGGTCCGATCATGATCGGGGTGGCTAACGACAATCTCTGGCGCAAGTTCTGTGCGGTCAGCGGATTGAGCGCGATCGTCGACGACCCGAAATTCAGGACCAATGCGGATCGCGTGGCGCACCGCAAGGAAACCCTCGATCATGTCCGGGCCGCGTTGACACAAAATTCCGTGGCGCACTGGAACGAGGCGCTGACGGGTGTCGGTGTGCCCTGTGCGCCGATCAATTCGATCGCGCAATTGCTCGACCACCCGCACACCCAGGCGAGCGGCATCATTGTCGACTACGCGCATCCGACCGCGGGCGAGCTGAAGGGCGTCGGCCACCCGGTTCTGATCAACGGCGCGGAACGTCGCGCGGGCCGGCCGCCGCCGGCGCTGGGACAGCATACCGACGATGTGCTGGGTGAAATCGGTCTGTCATCGGAGACGATCGGCGAGCTGCGCCGGACCCGCGTCGTCGGGTGAGGCTGCCTAACGGGGAGTTTGATTATGGGTGCATCGACGGATACGGCCTTTGCCGCGCTGAAAATCGGAGGCCGCGTCGCTTACGAGCGCCTGACGCGGCCAAAGGCGCGGCGGTTCGACGATGTGCCCTGTTCGCCTTATGCCATTACGGCGGAATGGCTGACGGCGGTGCTCTGCGGCAAGACCCCGGGGGCCATTGTCACGCACGTTGAAGTGAGGTCTGCGAGCGCAGGGACGCACGAACGCCATCAGTTGACGGTGTCCTACAACGAGGAAGGACGCCGCGCCGGACTCCCCGTCTTGATCTTCACCAAGTCGCTGCCGAGCATCGTCACGCGCATGATCGGCGGCTTCAACGGCACGGCCCGCGTGGAGGGAAGCTTCTTTACCCAGATCCGTCCTCAGCTCGATATCGAAGCCCCGCTGTGCTATCATTCCGCCTACGATCGGCGGACGTTTGCGGCGATTCACCTGCTGGAAGATCTGGTTGCAACCAAATCTGCGACGTTCTGCAATCACAAGACCTACGTCACGCGCGCCATGGCCGACGACATGATCGATCTGCTGGCGGCGCTGCATGGCCGTTTCTACAGCGATCCGACGCTGGCGGAACGCTACCGGTGGCTCGCGAGCTATCCCCGATGGTTCACCATCGGTGCTGCGAAAATGGGAACCGAGTATTACACAAGGAAGGCTTTTGACGCCGCCGCCCACGTCATTCCGCCCGAAGTCATGGCACGCCGCGACGAAGTATGGCCGGCAACGATGCGCGCGCTGGCGCTGCATGACAGCGAGCCGCAAGGGCTTATTCACTCCGACGTGCACATCGGTAACTGGTATCGAACGGGTGCCGGCATAATGGGGTTGTGCGACTGGCAATGCCTTTCGCGCGGTCATTGGTCGCGCGATTTCGCTTACGCCGTGACAGCCTCGCTGACGCCGGACGATCGCCGGAACTGGGAGCGTGACCTGCTGGCGCGTTACATCGAGCGGTTCGCCGACAAAACCGGCGTCAGGCCGGACTTCGATGTGAGCTTCCAGCGCTACCGGCAGCAGATCGTGCATGCGCTCGCGATGTGGACGATCACGCTGTGCCACTCGCCGCTGCTGCCGAACATGCAGCCGGAGGATACGACGATCAAGATGATCGAGCGGATGACGACGGCCATGGCCGATCTGGACGCGCTCGATAGTTGAAGCACTCCGCTTTGATCGGCTATGCCCGCGCAAGCCGGCATTCGCCGCGGTCGAGCACCAGCACGTGACGCTCGACCGCCCACGCCCTGAAGCGGATCGCATCGCCGCCCGCGAACATTTCGATCCTGATCGTGTCACCGGGGTAAGCCGGCGCAACGAACCTTACCGCCATGGCTTTCAGCCGCTCCGGCCGGTCCGGGGCGAAACGCTTCAGGATCGCGCGGCAGGCCAGGCCCATCGTATTCAGTCCGTGCGAGATCGGCTTGTCGAACCCGGCGTCGCGCGCGATCACCGGGTCGGCGTGGATCGGCATGTAGTCGCGGCTGACGAGGCGGTAGAGCAGGGCTGCCTGCCCGGATGTGCGGTAGTCGATGCTGGCGACGGGTGGCGTATCGACGTCAAGACCGGCGAGCCCGCCCGGCGGTGTGCCATGGCTGCCGCAGCCGCCGTCGCCGCGCAGAAAATCCGTCGCGCGCAGGCTCGCCAGCCGCTCGCCGGTGGCCGTATCGAACAATTCGGTGCCGAAATAGAGCAACGCGCCGCGTGCCGGCCCCTTGTCCGCAACCGCGCTGACGCGATGATCGGCGCGGATCGAACCGTGAGCGGGCAATGGGCGGTGAAGTTCGAAGCGTTGTTCGCCGTGCAGGACCTGGGTCCAGGCGATACCGGTGTCAAGCTCGGCGATCCACAGCGGCGGCCAGCCCAGCGTGACGCACATGCTGGGGACGGCGCGCTGATCGCGGCCTTCACAGACATAGGCGAGTTCATCCTCGTCAAGCGGATCGTCACCCATGCCGAGCCCGAGCGCGTAGAGCGCGGCGTCCCGCCAATCCCAGGACTGATACGTCGGCTCGAAGCGCCTCGCGATGACGTGCTGGAGATTCATGGCGATTTCGCTCCTTCTACCTCTGCCTGCATATCGTTGCGCACGCGTACTAATTTGATCGAGCAAGTCAGATTGCGGTGTCGCGGTGCGTCAGTGCAACGCACGCGCGCCGACGGGTTTACGTTGCAAACAGTAGAAGTATATGATAAACACGTGTACTAAAATACGGGTCAACCCGGATCTGCCCGGCAGGGTGGAGAAAAAATTGTGGTCGGTGGCGCGCCTGCGGTCGGATCGCGGCGCAGACGCCCCAAGGCAGCGTGGGAGGGCCTTTTGCGGGAGCAGGCGCACGGAGAGGCGGCGCGGCGGACGAATTCATCCCGTCAGCTGACGCATGACGCGAGGGCGCCGGCGTGATCGCGCTGCTGATCGCCAACTCGCTGGCGCTTGCCTCGCTGCTGATCATGCTCGCGAGCGGCCTTGCCCTGATTTACGGGCTGCGCGATGTCATCAATTTCGGTCATGGCGCAATTTACATGCTCGGCGCCTATCTCGGCTATACGGTCGCGCTCGTCGGTGGATTCTGGCTGGCGTTGATCGTGGTGCCCGTCCTGCTCGCGCTGCTCGGCATCGCTTTCGAATATCTGGCGCTGCGCCCCCTGCAAAACCGGTCGCATATCGAGGTCGCGCTGGTCACGCTGGGCCTCGGTATCATCCTGGGACAGATCATCATCTACTTCTACGGCGGCGTTGCGCGCAGCGTCGATGCGCCGCAAATCCTGTCCGGATCGGTTACGGTCCTGAACCTGTCCTATCCGGTCTATCGCATCTTCCTGATCGTGATGGGTCTCGGATCGTGCGCGCTGCTGGCGCTATGGCTCAGATTCACTCCCTCCGGGTTGTATGTGCGCGCAGTGAGTCAGGATCCATCCGTCGCGCGCATGATGGGCATCAATGCCGACCGGCTTAGCCTGCTGGTGACCAGCCTCAGTGCCGCGTTCGCCGGCGTCGCCGGTGTGCTGGCCGGTCCTTATCTGTCGATCGATCCCGGGATGGATGTCACCATGATCGTCGACTGCCTGATCATCGTGGTCATCGGCGGCACCGGAAGCATTGGCGGCGCGATCGTTGCGGCCCTGCTGTTCGGCCTCGTGCAGGTTGCCGGATCGGTATTCTTGCCGAACATCGCCTCGCTTGTTCCCTACATCTTGCTGATGGTGGTGCTGCTGATCGCGCCCCGCGGCATCGGACGCGGCAGGGTGCTGAATTGAACAACCGGACAACGACCGCGGCAAGCGCGCGCCCCGCCGCGATCGGTGCGCTTGGAGGATTGTCCCTGCGTGTACCCCTGGCGATCGCCGCCGTGGCGATCGTATTCGTGGTCGGCGCCGTCGTGCCAACCCGCATCGCCGGCGACTTCGCGCTCCGGCTTGCCAATGAAGGCCTGCTGCTGGGCATGCTTGCGCTGAGCGTCGCCTTCCTGATGAGCCAGGCCGGGCTGGTGGCACTCGGTGCAGCAAGCATCTATGGCGGAACCGGCTTGCTGTTCGCCATCGCGGTCGGCGAATGGAATCTCACGCCGACGATGGCGATGTGCGTGTCCATCCTCATCATTGCGGTCTACGCCACTGTCCTTGGGGCGCTGATCGTGCGCACCAACCCGCTCGCTTTCATGATGCTCACGCTTGCGGCCGGCGAGATGATCAGCCACGCCGTTCTGCTGGAAGGGTTGCGTGATTATACCGGAGGCGCTGACGGCCTGGTCGTCCGCTTCAAGGGCTCGATATTCGGGATGGAGTCGGCGGATTTCGCCGATCCTGCACGTTTCTGGCTGATGGTCTGGGTTGCCGCATGGCTCGCCGGACTGGCGCTTTGGGCCATCGGCCGCTCGCGTCTCGGCGCGGTCCTGCGTGCGGTGCGCGAGAACGAGGAGCGGATGCGGTTCTCGGGATTCAACACCTATCTGCCGCGTCTGATTGCCTATGTGCTCGTCAACATCGTCGCCGCCGTCGCCGGACTGCTTCACGTGCTCAACGCCGGCTTTGTGTCGCCGGAAAGCCTTGGCCTTTCGGTCAGCACCAACGCGCTGGTCGCCGCCCTGATGGGCGGCATCGCCGGCTCCGTGGGGCCGATCCTGGGCGGGCTGATCTTCTCCTTCGCGCAGGACGAATTCGGCGCGCGCGGGCTCACGCAGCTTTTGACCGGGATCGCGATCGTTTTGTTCATCGTGGTGTTTCCCCGTGGCGTCGTCGGCGGACTGTGGGGCGCGATGCGGACACGCGTGCTGAACGGGCGGCGGGAGATATCCTGACATGCTCAAAATCGAAAAATTGTCGGTGAGCTATGGTTCGGTCCGGGCGTTGACCGAGGTCGATCTCGAAGTCCGTGGCGACGGCGTGCTTCACGGCGTGATCGGACCGAACGGAGCCGGGAAATCCACACTGCTCGACGCGGTTTGCGGCCGCCGCCGTCCGACCACGGGAATCGTTCGCTACCGGGACGAGGACATCACGCGGCGCTCGGTGGCCTGGCGGCGCCGGCAGGGCATGGCGCGATCGTTTCAGCGCACCAGCATCTTTCAGGATCTCACGGTCCACGAGCAGCTTCACCTGGTCGCACAACATCTCGGCGATGACAGGCTCGACGATGTGATCGAGGTGATGGACTTGAACGGCTATCTCGATCAGAAGGCGGGGCGCATCGCCTATGGCGTGCAGCGCCGGGTGGACGTCGCACTGGCCTTGATCGGCCGGCCGCATCTGTTGCTGATGGACGAGCCGGGCGCCGGCCTTTCCGCGGCGGAGACGCTCGGCCTGTTCGAGCATCTGCGCGACCTCGTGCGCGAGCGAAAGATCGCAGCCGTGGTGGTCGAGCACGATGTCGACGCCGTGTTCGCCTGCTGCGGCACCGTCACCGTGCTCGACCTTGGCCGGCATCTCGCGACAGGCACGCCCCAGGAAATTCGCGCCGACCATCGCGTCGTCGCCGCCTATTTGGGAACCGCGGCATGAGCGCCCTGCGCATCGAGAGGCTGGTTGCCGGCTACGGCGCCTCGACGGTGCTGCACGGGATCGACCTCACGGTCAATGAGGGGGAATCGGTGGCCGTGGTGGGCCGCAACGGGGCGGGGAAATCCACGCTGTTGCTTTCGGTGTTTCGCGAGACCAACATCATCTCGGGTGCGATCTGGGTGCATGACAGCAGGATCGACGGAATGCCCGGCTATATGGCCGCGAAACTCGGCGTTTCGATCGCGCCCCAAGGGCGTCGCATTCTGCCTAATCTGACAGTCAGAGAGAACCTGCTGCTCAGCAAGGCGACGGGCAGAGCCGGGTATTGGGATCTGAGAGCTGTCTACGATCTATTTCCGGTGCTTGAGGAGCGCGCGAACCGGTCCGGTACCATGTTGAGCGGTGGCCAACAGCAGATGCTGGCGATCGGCCGGGCGCTGATGGCCAATCCGAGTCTGGTCTTTCTCGACGAGCCGTCGGAGGGCCTTTCGCCGGTGCTGATCGACGGGCTGGTCGGCGCCCTCAATACGATCCGCCAGGCCGGGACCGGCGTGCTGGTGGTCGAACAGCATTTGAATCTGGTCAAGCGAGCGACCGATCGATTCATCATTCTGGCCAAGGGCGAAGTCGTTGGGTCGGGGCCTACAACCGCGATCGGTGCACCTAAGAATCAGGCGCTGATGGCGTTGTAATCAGAAAATTGAAACCAGGCGGGAGAGGAAATATGAGGAAAGCACTTACCAGTTCGGGCTTCGGCACGCTGCTTTCGGCGGCCCTTGCTCTTGCGATGACGGCGATGGCGTCCACCGTCGCTTCTGCCGCCGACGACACCGTCAAGATCGGCGTCCTGCTCATCGATAGCGGACCATTAGCCGGTCTGAAAGAGACTCAGGTCAAGGCGGTCAACCTCGCAATCGAACAGATCAACGCGGCCGGCGGCGCCGCCGGCAAGAAGCTTGAGGCGGTTTTCATCTCCTATCCCGGCACGCCGGACACCGCCGTGGACGGCGCTACGCGCGCCGTGCAGAAGGATGGGGCGATGTTCATTACTGGAATGGATACGTCATCAGTATCGCCCGCGCTGCAGGCGAAACTCCCCGCGTTGAAGGTCTTGATGCTGGACGTGATGGCCAATGCCGACGGGCTGACCGGCAAGGGGTGCTCACCGAACTATTTCCGGGTCAACGCAAACGACTCGATGATTATGGGTTCGTTCCGCGAGTTCCTGAAGGATCAGGGCATCAAGAAGTGGGACATCATCGCGGTCGACTACGCGGCAGGGCGCGACTCCGCGGACAAGTTCAAGGCCTTGATTGCCTCGCAAGGCGGGTCAATCGGCAAGACGCTGTTCGCCCCGTTCGGAACGCCGGATTTCGGCGCCAAGATTTCGGATCTCGGAGCGGAACCGGCTGACGGCCTGTTCGTGACGATCTTCGGCAGCGATGCCATCAACCTTGCCAAGCAGCAGCAACAGTTCGGCCTGTTCAAGAAGTACAAGATGGTACTGGGAAATTCCTTCGTGATACCTCAAACGCTGCCGGCTCAGGGCGATTCGGTGCTGGGCGTCTATCAGAACATCGGCTTTGTCGCGGGGTTCCCCGGCGCGCAACCCGAAGCCTTCGTGAAGGCTTACAAGGAAAAGTACAACGGCGAATTGCCGCCCTACACCAGTGCTGACCAGTATGCGGCGATCGAGCTGATGGCCGCTGCAATCAAGAAGGCGAATTCGACCGACCTAAACGCGGTGCGCACAGCCCTGTCGGGCCTCAAGGCCGAAACGGCGCTTGGTGATGTCGAGATGCGCGCGGGTGATCATCAGGCCGTGCGGCGGATGGCTATCAGTCAGATCGTGACTGGTCCGGACGGCAAAGCGGCCTACCAGATCAAGAAAATCGAGCCGGGCCCGGACATCATCCCGCCGGTCGATCCCGCCTGCAAGATGTGAGCGTTCCGGCGCCGATGTCGATCAAGGTCCGACACCGGCGCCGGACGGTTTCACACCACCAGCGAGACTTTGCCGAATTGCGCGCCGGACGCGAGCCGGTCGAACGCCCGATGTATGTCCGGCATCTCAAACGTTTCATCGACGACGGGCTTGACCAAACCACGGTTGAAAACGTCGAGCAGCTGGCGAAACTCGCCAACGCTGCCACCGGTCGATCCGTAGATTTCCAACTGGCGGATGAAGACGCGTTGAAGATCGGCAGGAGGATTGGAACCGGTCGTTGCGCCGCAGGTGACAAGCCGGCCGCCGCGCCGCAGGGATCTCAGCGATTCGCCCCAGCTCGCCTCGCCGACGCTGTCGATCACCATATCGACGCCGCCATCGCTCATTTGCAGGATCGCGTTCGATACCCGGTCTCTTTGATAGTTGACACCACCGCTGGCACCCATTTCGACGGCGCGTTCGATCTTGGCGTCGCTCGACGAGGTGACGAAGATCCGTGCGCCCACCAGTCTGGCGAGTTGCAGGCAGGCGACCGCGACCCCTCCGCCGATACCGACGATCAGGACATTCTCGCCGGGCTGCAGTGTCTTCTTGCCGAACAGCATACGCCAGGCGGTGAGGTGGCCGGTCATCAGCGCGCCCGCTGCGACCATGTCGGCATCGTCGGGCAGCGGCATGAAACAGCGGCTCGGCATCGCGATGTATTCGGCAAAGCCGCCATGCCGATGCTCGCCCATGATCTTCACGTTCTCGCACAACGGCTGGTCGCCAGCGAGGCAATAGCGGCACCGGCCGCAATACGCCTCCGAGAACAGGACGGCCTTCATGCCCGGCTTCAAGCCGGACCCCGGCTCGGCCTCGACGATCTCGCCCGCCGCTTCCACGCCCATTACCTGCGGCAACGCGTGCGTGATCCCGGCACCGTTGTCGCGCATGTAGAGATCGACGCGATTGAGCGACGACGCGGCAACCCTGAGCACGGACTCGCCGGGGGCAGGGACCGGATCGGGGAATTCCCGCCAGTTGACGCCGTCGGCGCCGCGCCGTTCCAAAACTGCCGCTTTCATTGTGCATCTCCGTCGGTCAGCGCATGTTCGGACACACGTTTATCATATTCGTCCCACCCTGAGTCATCGGCGACCGAACACTTTACGGCAGGCCAGCACGGGGTGTCGGCGTACATGGCTATGGGGACGCATATTTTGGTGTTGCGGTCCATTGTAAAACTAGTACACTAGCTAACGAAAAGGCCGTCAAGCGCCCCGATTGAACCGACATGGAGGTTACGCATGAGCGAAAATCGCTTTGATCCGGTCGCCCACGCGCGATCGATGCGCGACGGTGGGTTTTGGGTCGACAAGAATTTCGACGAATTTCTTCAGCAGACCGTCGCGGCAACGCCGGGAAAACTGGCGTTGCTCGCCGACCGCGCCGATCGTGGAGAGGTGAGGCGCTTCAGCTATGCCGAACTCGGCGATCTGATTTCACGCGCCGCCGCCTCCTTGAAGCGCCTCGGCATCGGCCCGCGTGACGTCGTCTCGGTCCAGCTTCCCAATTGGTGGGAATTCGCGGTGATCGCGCTTGCCGCCTTCCGGGTCGGCGCCGTCGTCAATCCTCTGATGCCGATCTTTCGCGAACACGAACTCGGCTACATGCTGGGCTTCGCCGAGACGAAGTTGCTGATCGTACCCAGGATGTTCCGCGGCTTCGACCACGAAACGATGGCGCGTACGCTGCAACCCAGATTGCCGAAACTTCAGCAAATCATCGTTGTCGACGGCGAGGGGGCGAACAGCTTCGACCAGGCGCTCCTATCGGGAAGCGACCGTCTCGGCCCGCCCCCGGTCGGCGAGATCGGTGCGCTTTCCCCGGACCAAATGGCGGTGCTGATGTTCACGTCGGGCACCACCGGTTCGCCCAAAGGCGTCATGCATTGCCTCAATACGCTACTGGCCTGCAACATCGCACTCGCCGGACGCTTCGGCCTCGACTCCAATGACACCATGCTGGTCTGTTCGCCGCTTGGCCACATGACCGGCTTCGCGGCGGGTATGCTGCTCGGCCTCAAGATCGGTGCCTCCGTGATTTTCCAGGACGTGTGGGAGCCGAAGCGCGGTATCGCGATTATGGCCAACGAAGGCGTTACCTACTCGGCCGGTGCGGCAACGTTTCTAGCCGACATGTGCGAGGCGGTCGCCGCAGGCGCGGCAAAACCTGCGCGGTTGCGCAAATTCCTTTGCGCCGGCGCGCCAATTCCGCCCGCGCTGATCGATCGTGTCTACCATGAACTCGATCTCAAGGTCTGCTCGCTGTGGGGCATGACGGAATCGCTGTCGAGCACATTGACAGAGCCCGAGCGGGCGCTCGAGAAATCCTCGAAGACGGACGGCCGTCCGCTCGAAGGCGTCGCGGTGAAGGTGCTTCGCATGGATGGATCGCCGGCGTCGGTCGGCGAGAAGGGTTTGCTCAAGGTGCGCGGCGCGCAAATGTGCCTCGGCTATTACAAGCGCGAGGACATGGAGCCGTTCGACGCCGAGGGTTGGTTCGATACCGGCGATATGGCCTACATGGACGATGAGGGCTACATCCGCATTGACGGCCGTATCAAGGACATCATCATCCGCGGCGGCGAGAACGTGCCGGTATTCGATATCGAGAACCTGCTGTTCAGGCATCCCGCTGTGCTTGCGACGGCGATCGTCGGATATCCCGACCCGAGGCTCGGAGAACGCGCCTGCGCATTTGTGGTGCTGCGTCCCGGCCAGACGCTCGATCTGGCGGGTGTGCAGGCGCTGATGGCGGAGCACAAGGTCGCGAAACAGTATTGGCCGGAACGCATCGAGATCGTCGCCGACCTGCCGAAGACTCCGGCCGGAAAGGTACAAAAATTCCAACTTCGCGAGATCGCCAAGGCCTTCGCCGAACCGCCGCACAAGGCCAGCGCATGAATTGCCGGCTCGAGGGTCGCGTGTGCGTCGTCACCGGTGCCGCGCGCGGCATTGGCCTTGCGATCGCCGAGCGCTTCGGCCAGGAGGGCGGTCGTATCGCCTGCGTCGACGTCAGCGCGCGCCGTCTGGAGCCTGCCGTCGAGGGCCTGAAGAGCAAGGGCCTTGAAGCCAGGGCCTATGGTGTCGACGTCGGCAAGCGCGAAGACGTCCACGCGCTGTTTACGCGGATCGAAAGCGATTTCGCCGCGCCTGTTGCAGTCCTGGTCAACAATGCGGTCTGGGCGCGCTTCGAGCCGCTGGCGCAGATCGAGCCTGAGACGGTCGATCGCATGTTCGCGGTCGGCGTGCACGGTCTGATCTGGACCACGCAAGCAGCAGCCCCGCAGATGGAACGCCGTGGCGGCGGCTCGATTGTGAACCTGAGTTCGGTGTCGGCATTCAACCCGGCCAAGGATTCGATTGCCTATTCCGCATTGAAGGCCGGTGTCGTCGGCCTCTCCCGCGCGTCGGCGATCGAGCTGAGCGCCAGGAAAATCCGCGTCAATGTCATCGCACCCGGCATGATACGCACGCCGGCTTCGATTGCGCAGTTCGATGAAGCGACGATCGCAACGCGTCAGGCCGAGATGCCTGCCGGGCGCTTTGGCGAACCCGAAGAGATCGCAGCGTTGGCCGCGTTCCTTGCCAGCGACGACGCGAGCTACATCCAGGGGGCCGTCGTGACCGCGGACGGCGGTTGGACGATCCCCGCCAGATAGGAGAACACCCATGAACCGACTAGCGGGCAAGCGCGCGGTCGTGACGGGCGGCGGCAGCGGTATCGGCCGCGCCAGCGCGATCCGTTTCGCGCGCGAAGGCGCTTCCGTGCTGGTGGTCGGCCGTGCTGGCAATACCGATGAGACGGCAGCGGCTATCCGAAACGAGGGCGGAATCGCGTCGGCGTTGATAACGGATGCGGCGGTCGAGGAAAACGTCGCCGAGATGGTTCGGCGTTGTGTGTCGGAATTCGGCGGGCTCGAAATCTTCTTCGCAAATATCGGCGTCACCGGAACGAACACGCCGCTGCTGGAGCAGACGGTCGAGGAGTGGTCGGAAGTCTACCGCATCAACACCATCAGTTGCTTCCTTGCGATCAAGTATGCCGGCCGCCACATGACCGCCAAGGGCTATGGCTCGATCATTCTGACCTCGTCGGCCGCCTCACTACGCGCCAATGCCGGCGCCATCTCCTACAGCGCGAGCAAGGCGGCGGTCAACAATCTGGCACAGACCGCGGCAAACGCCTTTGCCGGCACCGGCGTGCGCGTTAACGCCATTCTGCCGGGATTGGTCGAGACACAGCTCACGCGCAAGGTGTTCGAGGACGCCCGCGCGCGCGGTGTCGAGGCCAAGCTCGGTCACGTCACGCCGATGAAACGGCCGGGGCGTACCGAGGAGATCGCGGCCGCTGCGGCGTTCCTGGCGAGCGACGATTCCTCCTACGTGGACGGGCAATTGCTCTCGGTCGACGGCGGCGTCAGCAGCACCCACCCCTACGGGCGGATCGCGCTCTAGAACGGCTTTCAACGAAAACAGAGCACCAGGAGAGGCGCCATGGACTTCGAACTGCCGAGGGAGATCACCGACAAGCTTGCCGAGCTGGATGCCTTTATCGAGGCCGAGATCAAGCCGCTTGAGCGCGATCACATGCAGTTCTTCGATCATCGCCGCGAGAATGCGCGAACCGACTGGGACGATGACGGACGTCCGCGGACCGAATGGCGCGCGCTGATCAGTGAAATGGAACGCCGCGCGGATAAAGCGGGGCACCTGCGCTACGGCCTGCCGAAATCATGCGGCGGCCAGGCCGCCTCCAACCTCGCGATCGCGGCGATCCGCGAACACCTCGCCGCCAGAGGGCTGGGCCTGCACAACGATCTGCAGGACGAATCTTCGATCGTCGGCAATTTCCCGATCATCCCGGCGCTCGCCGATTACGGCACTGAGGAGCAAAAAAGCTATATCGAGGGGATCATCACCGGAAAGAAGCATCTCTCGTTCGGCTTGACCGAACCCGGACATGGCAGCGACGCGACATGGCTGGAGACGACCGGTGTGCGGGACGGCGACCATTGGGTCATCAACGGCCGCAAGCGCTGGAACAGCCAGGTTGCCCGTGCGCATGCCAATCTGGTCTTTGCGCGCACCTCCGGCAAGCCGGGCGAAGCCAGGGGTATCACCGCCTTCATCGTCCCGACCGACACGCCCGGCCACAACGTTCTCTACAATCACTGGACCTTCAACATGCCCAGCGATCATGCGGAGACCGAATTGATCAATGTGCGGGTCCCCGATAGCGCGATCCTGCACAAAGAGGGTGAAGGCCTGGTCGTCGCGCAGCGCTTCGTGCACGAGAATCGCGTTCGCCAGGCCGCGGCGAGCGCGGGCGCCGCACGTTATTGCATCCTGAAGGCCGTCGAATACGCCAAGACGCGCGTCGCTTTTGGCGAGCCGCTCGCCATGAAGCAGGCGGTTCAGTTTCCTTTGGTCGAGCTGTGGGCCGAATACGAACTGGTGCGCAACTTCATCTTCCGAACTGCCTGGCAGATGGACCGCCAGAACCCGCTGGAAATCAGCGACATGGTCTCGATCTGCAACTACCGCGCCAACCGGCTGTGCTGCGAAGCGGCTGACAGGGCGATGCAAGTTCATGGCGGCATGGGTTACAGCCGCGCGCTGCCGTTCGAGCACATCTACCGCCACCATCGCCGCTATCGCATCACCGAGGGCACTGAGGAAGTGCAGATCCGACGCGTCGCGCAATACCTGTTCAACTTCAGCGGCAAGCAGGCCAGCCGGTGACGGCGGAGCCGACCGCGCTCGAGCGTGGCGTCGATTTCGACGTCGCCCGGCTCGACGCGTATCTGAAGGATTGGCTCGGCGGCGCCGATCCGACGCGGGTCGAGCGCACGCATGGCGGCATGTCGAACCCGACCTATTTCATCACCCGCGGCGAGTGGCGCGCGGTGCTGCGAAAGCAACCGAAAAATGTGTTGCCGTCGGCGCATGCGATCGACCGGGAATACCGGGTCCTGACGGCGCTGCAAGGCAGCTCCGTCCCGACGCCAAAGCCCTATCGATACTGCGAGGATAGCGAGATCGTTGGCACGCCGTTCTATCTCATGGAATGGCTGGACGGCCGGATCTTCAATGAGTTCGGGACGCCCGGACTCGCTCGCAAAGAGCGGACAGAGCTTTTCCGCTCGATGTGCGCCGCGCTGGCGGCCATCCACAGACTGGATTACCGGGCTCTTGGGTTGGGTGACTTCGGCAGGCCCGGAAACTATTTCGCGCGCCAACTCAAGCGCTGGTCGGAGCAATGGACGAAATTCCGCCGCGGCGATGACGACAACCCGGCGCTCGACCGGATGGTGCGCTGGCTTGCCGAGCGGCTGCCAGAAAGCGAGACCACAGCACTTTGTCATGGCGACTTCCGCATCGCCAACGTGATGTTCCATGCAACAGAGCCGCGGGTCGTCGGAGTGCTCGACTGGGAGCTCTCGACGCTCGGCCACCCCCTGGTCGATCTTGCCTTCAACAGCCAGGCCTGGCTGATGGCGCCTGATGAAAATGGCGGATTGCTCGGCTTGCCGCTGTCGGAAATGGGCATACCGCCCGAACGCGACTACCTCGAACTATATTACGAGCTGTCCGGGGCAACGGAGCGGCTCACGCAATTCCATCAGGTGTTTGCGATGTTCCGCGGCGCGGTCGGCAGCGCCGGCGTCGCCGCGCGCGGGGATCTCGGCACCGGGGTGTTGCCGGACGCGGCGCACGTCGGGCGGTATCTGGCGCGCGCTTATGCGAAGCGTGGTGTAGCGTTGATCGAGGAAGAACGATGAGCATGCATGAGCGGCCAACCCTGAACGTCGACGACGCGATCCGGCGCCGTCGCTCGGTGCGTGGTTTTCTGCCGGACGAGGTTCCGGAAGCGACCTTGCGCGAGGTGTTTGAACTTGCGCAATGGTCGCCATCGAATTGCAATGTGCAGCCCTGGACGCCCCATGTCGTATCGGGCGAAGCGTTGAAGCGGTTGCGAACGGCATTGGTCGCGGCGGGGATGCGCGACGAACCGATCAAGCCGGACTGGCCGGCCGATGGGAAATTCACCGGCGTCTATCGTGAGCGGCAGGTGGATGCGGCGCAGAAACTATATGGTGCGATCGGAGTTGCGCGGAGCGATGCGGTCGGCCGCAAGATGGCCTATATCCGCAACCACGCCTTCTTCGATGCGCCGCACGCGGTATTGATCTTCATGCCGGCGCCGTTCGATACGCGGGAGGCCGCCGATATCGGCATGTATGCGCAAACCCTGATGCTGGCGCTGACCGCGCGCGGCATCGCGTCCTGTGCGCAGGGCGCGCTCGGACTGTTTCCCGAAATCATCCGCCTGCAGCTCGGCATTCCCCAAAATTACAAGCTGCTGTTCGGCGTTTCGTTTGGCTATGAGGACCGCAACGTCAAGGCCAACACGGCGCGCGTTGGTCGCGCGCCACTCGATGACGCCGTCCGGTTCCATCGCTGAGAGAGGAGATTTCATCGTGACGGGACCGTTGGATGGCTTTCGCGTCGTCGAGATGGGCGGGATCGGCCCCACGCCATTCGCCGGAGCACTGCTCGGCGATCTCGGCGCCGACGTGTTGCGGATCGACCGCATTGCCAAGCCGGGCGTCGAGCCGGATTTGCCGCCGCGCTTCGACTTCTATAACCGCAACAAGCGCTCGGTCGCGTTCGACCTCAAGCAACCGCAGGCGGTCGCGGCGGTACTTGATCTGGTGGCGAAGGCGGACGCTCTGATCGAGGGGTTTCGCCCGACCGTGATGGAACGGCTCGGGCTCGGCCCCGAGGTCTGCCATGTGATCAATCCGCGCCTTGTTTACGCGCGGATGACGGGGTGGGGGCAGCAAGGACCGCTCGCGCAGGAAGCCGGCCATGACATCAATTATCTCGCGCTGACGGGCGCATTGCATTGCCTGGGTGATGCCGACCGTCCGCCGCCGCCGCCGCTCAATCTGGTCGCCGATCTCGGCGGCGGTGCACTGTATCTTGTGGTGGGTCTGCTCGCGGCATCGATGGAAGCGCGTCAATCGGGCCGGGGACAAACGATCGATGTCGCCATGATCGACGGCGTCACGCATTTGATGTCGGCGTTCCAGGCTTTCCGCCAACAGGGCAGCTGGACCGGGCGGCGGGCCGACAACATCGTCGACGGAGGCGCGCCGTTCTACGGGAGCTATGCGACCAGCGACGGCAAGTTTGTCGCGGTGGGGGCCATCGAGCCGCAATTCTATGCCAGTCTCCTGAAGGTGATGGGTATCGACGGCGAACGTCTCCCGGACCAGAACGATCGCACGGCGTGGCCGGAGATGCGCAGGCGTCTCGCCAAAGTCTTCGCA
>Ga0307510_10001840_pt1 | contig 23762 bp, 19 predicted proteins | sample 12_EM_MG_FD_207224 | JGI IMG/M metagenome (GOLD analysis project Ga0307510, IMG submission 207224) | Populus trichocarpa ectomycorrhiza microbial communities from riparian zone in the Pacific Northwest, United States - 12_EM | ecosystem: Host-associated > Plants > Roots > Unclassified | place...
GCTCCCGCCTCTCCTCGTCTTTTGCCTCTTCCTCATCAACGTCTCTGTGCTGCTCCTTTGGATCAGTCACCTTCAACTCCGTGCCCTCGTCGAGTCTCGCTACCCATAAAGTAGTGAGTTCACGACACTCACGCCCTACAAAGAAACAGACCAACATGGACCCAACTTTCTAGAACCACCACCAGAAATACTAGAAGGCGAACCAGAATGGGAAGTCGAGAAGATTCTGAAAGAGAGGTCTTTTGGCCGTTGGAAGAAGAAGCAATACCTTGTACGCTGGAAGAACTACTTGCCAGCACATGATTCATGGGTTAACACCAAGGACCTCCATGCTCTGGAGTTACTATCAGACTTTCAAAATACCTCAAGCAGTATAAGAACCCTCCCTCTCGATGAGTCATCCCCAGCATGTCCAACCAGGCGTTCTACACCTTTACTACCGACCCCCCTTTCAATTCGTTCCGCCACCTCTTCAGAGATCTCACTATCTGGCCTAGTCATAAGTTCCACATCTTTACCCCAACTACCCAGAAAACTTCATCACTGTACAGAACGATCCACCCCACTCATGCTCACACCCTTGAGCACTCCTCCTTCTGCAAAGAGCAGTACTGTCCCTACCATCGTTGAATGCCCCTCGACTTTACTCAGCCAACGCACTTCAGCTATGTCTACGTCAGACCAGGAGGTACCACAGTCCATACACAGCAGTCCATCTATGGCAATGGAGACATTACCCTTTTCTCCACGATCGTCCCCACCACCGGCCCCTCCTATCACTGCTGGACTAGAGGTCGCCTCTACGGCGACAGATATTTACTCCAATCTGAGGATAGCTTTGAGCAGCTTCCTGGGCGCATCACAAGGTCAACCACCATCCTTCCCCATCCCGGTTACTGGCCACACTTCACCATCCCCTATCCCGATCCCACCTCGTATCTCCCATCAGAATGAGGACAATATGGCTCAAGCACCATCCCCCTCCCCTCTATTAACCCTACCCCCAACCCCGTCACTCCAATGCCAGCACCGTCGCCCTCTATGTTAAGGTCCAAGGGCCTTAAAGATGCGACGTGCGTGGGTTGGTTTGGCGATGACTGGGATTGCTCAGTGGGTTGTCCTCCTGAGGCAATGATCACGTGAGTAGCGCGGTACTGGTTGGCTACACAGTATAACAAGTAAGTCCCCGATGATAAGGGTGACTTCTGAGTGTTCTGATAGAGGTGAAAGGGGAGAGCTTCAAGAGGGGATTGAAGCGACTGAGGGTTCGGGCTGTTTGACTCTGAGAGTCCTGGGTGGAAGCTACAAGTCTTGGATTAAAAACCAAGTTAGGCTTAGGGCCTAACTGCTAAAAGTATGGGCGCTTATATACAAATGAGAAGTAACGGGTCACAGGAGTCACAGAGAAATATGGAAATATTTAGTAAGGTGCATCATGACGTGGCAGTTCTAAGTATAGCTCCATCATGAGCTGGCAGTCTAAGAATAGCCCATCATGAGCTGGCAATCCAAAAGGGGTTAAATGGTGACGTGGCAGGATGCTGCGGACTGCGGAGTGATGGCATGTGATAGTTGACTGCAGAATGGTCAGGTGATCTATCAGGTGACTCTTCAGGTGATTTGGTAACGGTCCGAGCGGCGCGTGAGGGAATGAGTGGGGAATGAGTGACCGAGAGCACAGAATAAAATGGTAGAAATTGGTGGTAGGGCCCAGGATCGTAACATGACGCCCTTCCTAGAGTGGTCGTTACCACATGACCTAAGGGGAAGACGGTTGCAACCAGTCGGAGGGTACACGAGGTATCCCTATGTCCATACTGTCAGGGGTAGACCGTCCTGTGTCTGCGATTTGTCCTTCCTCCATTGACGAATCACTATTGGTGGTTTCTCCTTCTTCCACGAGTTCATCTTTGACCTCAATGATTGCTTGAACTGGTGTTCTGTACAAGTCGCCAAGTCCAAAGCTAGAGGGTGTTGATAGAGCAGTACTCCAGGGTGAATCGGGAGGGGTGGGTTGTTCTTCAGGACTCATTGACCTCTCTGTTACTGGGTCACTTCGTTTGCATTTAAGTGGCATTGCAACATGTTGCGGTGACTCTTGTCGTTTCCCAATGATTGGCGATGGTTGTTTACTTGACCAACTAGGTGGTCCTTTCCTGTTGACCAATGGTTCGTCCTCCGTGAGGGGGTGTTTGGGTAATGGAGTGGTACGAATGGGTGGAATTCATGGTAACCGAGACGATGAGGCTACCGGTGATGAGGATTTTGTTTCTGGTGAGAGTTCTTTTCGCTTTCCTATAACTGGTAGCGATTGGACTTGTTTCCATTCTGGAGGTGTTGGTCTATTGGATAGGGGTTCACTTTCTGTGAGGGGGTTCTTTGGGAGTAGGGGAGTGGTACGACTGGGAGTCATTGAGACAATGAGGGGGAATCCTGGTGATGGTTCAACTGGGAGTGGCATTGGTTCCTTGGGTAGGAATGATGACGAAGCGATTGGGGGTGATGATCGTGGAGTAATTCCTTTGAAAGGGGGAATATCCCATGGGAGGGGAATGAGATCAAGGGACAAAGGTCCTATGTATCGCTTTACTGATGGTCTGGATGGTGGTAATGGAATTTCTTCTGGTGTTGGTGACCTGTTCCATGGTGCTGGAATGATAGGCGTTGCCACTCTTAACGGTGGTGATGGGGTGAGTGACTGGGGTAGGAGTATATTGGCTGGTTCGGGTGTTTCGTTCATAGGTACTGGTGGTTTGTATTGTTCCATTGATGAATATTGGCGTCGATGCGATCCCCAGGGGACTAAGGGGAGTGGTGGCGATGCGACTCGGGGTGGTTCCACTGGTAAATTGGGTGGGGTAGGTACGAATGGGGGTGCGAATGGGGATGGGTCGACGAGGGGTGGCGATGGTACTCTTGGTACCACTGATGGCAATGCTGTGACCTCCTTGGGTAATGATGATGATGGGTGGATGTACTGTCGGATGACTGGTTTTGGTCCGACATGAGGTGGTGGTGCAGTGACTGGGGCTGATGACGGTGGTTCTGGGATGGTAGATGGGTCTCCTGTTCCTCCTGAAGGGCCTGGACTGGGTATGAATATGGGTGACAGTGATTTGCTCCTCATAGTCCTTTTGTGTCCTTCAAGAAGGGTTCGTAATCCTTTGAGGAATGTTTGGTCTTTTAGGGTGTGGTAGTGAGGTGATAGTGTGCCGAAGGGGAGGGTTGTTCTCTTCTGAAGGTCCTTCTCTTTGGTGACGATTAGGAGAATTTCTTTTGTGACCATGTCGTAGAGTTGTCAATGGAAGTGATAGAGGTAGAGGGTGGTGTTGCTGTCTTTCTTTCTGAACATCCTGGCGACTGAGGTATTCTTGAATCGGTTGTTAAGGAGGGTCCACTTGTCACTAAGTTGGCCCATGTCTTTGATACATTCCTCACGCTTCTTCTTGAGCGATATGGAGGAGGTGGTCTGAAGGGAGGAGTCTGGCATCGGTGTACTGCTCAGACTGGTTGTTGTTTTCGATTTCTTCAACAGGGGTAAGGGGGTCGGGGTTGGTGATGTGAAGTGGAACGTTTTCCGCTTCTTCGGGGGTAATGACTGTTTTATTGCTGCTGCTTCTGCTAGTAGTACTAGTGGGGATGACGATGTTGAAAGGGGTTGCGGGTCGGGGTTGATATCGAGGGGGATGGGGAGCGAACGGAAATCTTTCAAAGTTGATGTGGGTCCTGAGGACAGGGTCTTCATTATTAACTGGGACCATGATTGCTTTGTGGTCGATGTCAATGGCTTCGAAATTTTCTCTAGGTCGCCAAGTTGTCCAGTGGTACCCGACGTCGAAGTGTCCTTGTCGAATGAAGGTTCCGAAGAAGTAGAGTTGATTGTCGTCGGTGTGCATGCAGATGAGGATGACTCCATCATCGGTGCCCAAGGTGAAGATGGTAGAGGTGGCAAATCCTGAGTTGGGGAGTTTGTGGTGGATAGCAGACATGGGGATTGGGGATAGAGAGAGTCGTCTGAGGTTTCAAGGGTTCTTATACTCCTTGGTTGACTTTCAAAGTCTGCTAGTAGATCCGGAGTATGGAGATCCTCGGAGTTAACCCAGGAATCATAAGCTGGCGAGTATCCTTTCCAGCGCACAAGATATTGCTTCTTCTTCCATCGGCCGAATAGTCGTTCTTTGAGTATCTGCTTGACTTCCCATTCCGGTTCGCCTTCTAGGATGTCAGGTGGCGGTTCCAGGAAGTTGGGTCCGTGTTGATCGGTTTCTTTGTATGGCGTGAGTAGGGATGTGTGGAAGACGTCATGGATCTTCCAGGTAGGGGGTAATTTGATTTTATATGCGACTTTGGATATTTGGGAGACTACCTCAAAAGGTCCGTATCTCCTTGGTGATAGCTTGGGTGTGATGTTACTTGGGAGTCGTAGGTTTGTTCCTTCTAACCAGACTTTGGATTTGACGGGGAATGGTGAATGGCGTGGATGCTCTTTGATCCAGGATTCTTGCGCTTTACGTTGTGCCTCTTGGGCGGCTTTCCTGGCTTTATCAATAGCTAAGAGTCGTTGTTCAAGGGATGGGATGTCTGTCTTTCTAGTAGGTTGATGTATTTGTGGGGTGTAGCCGATGAGTAGGTTGAATGGCGTTTTCTTGGTTGTAGCGGAGGGCCAGGAGTTCTTAGTATATTAAGCGAGAGGTAACCAAGCATGCCAGTTATTCTGTTGAGTGCCACAGAAGACCCGTAGATATTGTTCAAGGGTTTGGTTAGTTCGTTCGCTGGCTCCGTCTGTTTGAGGGTGATAGGCTGTGCTGATGTTCTGGTGAATATTCAGGATGCGGCATAGTTCTGTCGAGAACTTGGATACGAAGTGGACGTCACGGTCCGAGATTATTTTGTGAGGTATGCCGTAGTGAGGGATAACGTTGTTCAGGTAGAGTAGAGCAACTCCTTCAGAGTCGATTGTTTCGTTACAGGGGATAAAGACAGATGCTTTTGAGCAATCTGTGTCGGTGATCGTGAGGATGGTGTTGTATCCTCCTGATAGGGGTAGTTTGGTGATAAAGTCCATAGCGACAGTTTCGAAAGGACGAGCGTTTTCAGTTGGGGTGATAGGGAACATAGGGGGATGAGCAGGGTAAGTGTTGACTTTAGTCATTTGGCAAGTAGCGCAGCCCTTGATGTACTCAGTTACGAAGATTTTCATTCTGGGCCACCAGTAGTAAGGTGCGATGAGTTGGAGGGTTTTGGTAATTCCGGCGTGTCCAGCGGTTTTGTGGTCGTGAAAAAGGGATGTTACTCCCCTCCTAAGGTCATTGTCTGCCATGACAACAAGTGCCATTCCGTGGCACCAATGGGTGCCATTGATTAAGGATAGGTTGTGAGTTGGTGCCCATTGCTTGAGTGTTTTCTGGTTTTGATATTGCGCAAGCTTGATCTTTGAGTCCAAATTATCTCCTATGCTGTCCATGTTGAATATGCAGATTGAAGTGTGCTGGTCACAGAAATATTGGTCTGGCCATACAGTGACATCTTTGTTGATTTCATTTGGTCCTTCATAGTTGGGTCGCCTAGATAGTGCGTCTGCTTGGTTAGTGGCCCCAGGTTTGTACTCCAGTAGGATGTTATATTGTTTGCGTTCTGGTAGGTAGCCAGCAACATGTGGCCCAATTTTGCGGGGCTCTCTGTAGTACCTAAGATTTGCGTGGTCAGTATACACTAGGACTGGGATTGTTGTGCCTTTGAGCAAGTGGGACCAGCAGCGAAGTCCTCTCATGACTCCAAGGAATTCGCGGTCGTAAATGGGGTAATTTTGCTCGGTTTGCATGAATTTTTGGGAGTGAAATCCCACCGGTCGTTGTGGTCCTGGTTTCTGAGTGCCGTCTGGTTTGGTGATAGGGGGGTCCCGTTGGTAAAGTATTGCTCCTGTTCCGACTTGTGAAGCATCAGTTTCTAGTTCGAATTGTCTGTCTGGGTCGGGTCTGGCTAGGATGGGTGCACTGGTGATTAAGGTGATAAGTTTGTCTTGGGCCTCAATTTGCTTGGGTCCCCATTTGAATGGTACGTCTTTTCCAGTAAGTGCTGTAAAGGGGGCTGCGATGATGCTGAAATTGGGGCAGAACATGTGGTGGTATCTGGCGACTCCCAGGAATCCGCGAACTTGTCGTTTGTCTTTGAGTACGCGTGGGTAGTCCCTGAGTCCGGCAACTTTGGCTGGGTCGACAGTAGCTCCTTCCTTGGAGATCCGGACGCCTAAGAAGTCCATTTGTGGCTGCATGAAGACGGATTTTGATAGTTTGAGGTGTAGGCTGTGATGTGCAAGTAGGTCGAATAGGAAATGAATGATTTCGACATGTAACTTGAAGTCCTTGAGGAGGGTGCCTATACCACAGTCGTCCATGTAGTTCTGGAGGATGCGCCATATGTCGTGTATGCCTTTCTTCTTGAAGTGTTCGTATAGTTCTTCAAGAATACCGTTCATGAATCGTTGGAAGCTGGCTGGTAAGTTACTCATCCCAAAGAACATGACTTTGGGTTCGAATAGTCCCCGACGTGTTTTGAATGCGGCCTTCCATTGATCACCTTCCCGTATACAGATGTTGTTGTAGCCCCAGTGGATATCGAACTTGCTAAATAGTTCCATTCCTTGCAAGTTTTCGATACATTGTTTGAGGTTTGGGAGTGGGGTAACGTCCTTCCGGGTGACTGCATTGAGGGGGCGATAGTCGATGATATATCTTTTCTCCTTCGAGTCTTTCTTAGGGACCATGAAGGTGGAAAAGCTGTAGGGGGAGTCTGATGGTGCAATGTAGCCTTTTTCCAAGTTTTCGTTGATGAATTTGTTCTCTGCTTCCTGCTTATCTCTTGAGAGCAGGTAGACTTTGCAGTTGAAGCGAGTAGGGGCGGTGTCCATGAGTACGATTTTGTGGTCTCCATCTCCGCGGGCTGGCAGGAACTTGTTTGCCTCTTCATCTGAAAATAGTGCCATATGACGTTTGAATTCTTCTGGGAGGGTGACTTCCTCCTTCCCATGTTCCGATGTGTACTTATGGGCCATTTCGACTGCTGTGTGGGTGCGACTGATCTCTACTGGGCCTTCCCTCATTTCTGAAGGAGTAACTCCCGACCATAGAGTGCATGTTTGTGCCTCCAGGATGAGGTCTTCGTTTTCTTGGTTCTTCTGTTTGAGCCATGTCTTTGCACGTTGAAGGGTGCTGTGGAGTAGGGTTTCGATTTGTACCTTTGGTCCTTTGAGTTCGCTTTTCTCCCAGTCGATGTCTGGGTTGAATTTCTTAAACCAGGGGTAGCCAAAGAGCATTCTGTCACGACCTAGATTCGTGACATAAAATCTTGTTCATTCCTTCTTGTTTCCCTGAGTGACAAGTAGGTCGCAAGCCCTAGTGATAGTTCCAGCTTGGTTCATAGTTCCATCGACGTTGTATACTGTCCGTGAGTAAGGGAGTCTTTTGGTTCCTAAGCGAAGTTTGTCGATAGTTGTCTGGTCGATGAAGTTTTCTGTTGCTCCAGTGTCAAGCAAGATTGTTTCTTCTGCCATCCCTCGATAGTGTGTGATTGGAACTTTAAGTTGTATTGAATTCGATTTGTTTACAAATACACTATCGAGTTGGAAAGCCCTAACTAAGGCAGCTAGTTTCGGGCCTCAGGAAAATCCTTTGGCATGAGTTTTCCTATGAAGTCCAGCTTAGTTTCTTCATCAAAGGAGTCCATGTTCTCCTTCATATACTCAGCGAGGTTGTCAAGATTGCTGAAGTCTGGCATAATGGGTGTGGTGTGGACCCTAGTGGATTCCCTAGTATTGTTGGAACGACCGCTGAAGTTACCATGGTCAGCTTGTTTCTTGCGACAATCCTTGGCTTGGTGTCCCTTGATTTTGCAGTAGAAGCACGAGTTGCTTCTCATGAGTTCCGCTTTCTTGGCTTCAGAGTGCTGTTGTCCTCTGCCAGCGGTGTCATTGATGTTTGAGGTGACTGTAGCGTCGACGTCCATATGATATCCTCCTTGAGAGGTGGTGCGTCGATCGTTCTTGTTCCTCCAGTTGTTGTTCCTTCCATAACCGCCTCTTCCTGGATTGTTGACCTGCCTAGGGGCTAGTTTGAATGCTTGGAAGAGTCCCTGATGTCTCTGGGTGAACTTGGCTGCCGCCTTCCATTTGAGATGGGATTTGCGGGCCTGTTCTTCCCACTGTTTGAAGGTCCAGGGGTCTTTAGCGGTAGGATCGAAAGTGGGGGAGTTAATGATGGCGCTAGTGAGTCCTTGAGTCATAGTGTGCTTGAGGGTTTCGATGGTTCCCTTGTCATCTAGGGGAACGTCTGCTTCAAAGGCGAGTTGCTTGAATTTGGCGAAGAAGTCGTCGAGACTGTCTCCTTGCTTGAGTTTGCATAACTCCTGGTAAGCTTCAGCTTGGCGATTTTGGTTAACGAAGGCATTTCTGAATCGTTCCAGGTAGTCGGTCCAGAGATCTTCATCTGTCTCTTGGGCTCCGTCATCCATGGCTTTGTTGAGTGTTAAGAGTTGTTCTCCTTTCCAGGCATCTATGCGAGTACCGTCCATGTAGCTAAGCATAGCTACGATTCTGGAGTAAGGTTTCTTCATGGTGTTGTTGTTTCGGTTTACTGCGAACCATAAGTCCCAGCTGAGTAGGAACTTGGTAGTCTTGTTTCTGTCTCCATCGAATATAAATGGAGGATTTCCTTTGAGGGCGCCATTAGAGGTGTTCATGATGACATTGATCCTCTGCACTTCTTGCTGGATTTGACCAGTAGCGATGTTAATTTCTTCCTGTTGTCCTTCCATTGCGGTTGGATGATCTGGGGTGTTGGGGCAGGTAGGAAGCTGCTGAAGTGCTGTGGTGACTGCTGCGATGGTAAGAGGGACGCTGGCCTCTTGTTGATAAATGCTGTGGTTGGGATGCTGAGGGTCTGATATGATCCACCAGCCGGTGTCTGGGCCATTGTATATGCCTGATTGATTGGTCTCCCACTGGTTTTGTCTGTAGCGAAGTCTAATCCAATAGTAGGTTCCGTTGGCCTCGATGAATTCGATAGGCGCGTGCTGTCTTCTTGGGGTATCAAGGTAGTATCTGGTGTCGGGATGTCCTGGTCCTTGATCGTCGAAGTATATGTTGACTTTAACGTGTTCTGGGAGATCGTCCTGTTGTCTCCTGAAGATTTGTGTAGACTCGTTGCTGAGTGTGTATGTCTGGGTGGTTGCCATGGTGGTAACAACTCTGTGTTTCAAGAGTTCGTAGGAAAGCCTAACTTGTGTTAAGGTCCAAGGGCCTTAAAGATGCGACATGCGTGGGTTGGTTTGGCGACGACTGGGATTGCTCAGTGGGTTGTCCTCCTGAGGCAATGATCACGTGAGTAGCGCGGTACTGGTTGGCTACACAGTATAACAAGTAAGTCCCCGATGATAAGGGCGACTTCTGAGTGTTCTGATAGAGGTGAAAGGGGAGAGCTTCAAGAGGGGATTGAAGCGACTGAGGGTTCGGGCTGTTTGACTCTGAGAGTCCTGGGTGGAAGCTACAAGTCTTGGATTAAAAACCAAGTTAGGCTTAGGGCCTAACTGCTAAAAGTATGGGCGCTTATATACAAATGAGAAGTAACGGGTCACAGGAGTCACAGAGAAATATGGAAATATTTAGTAAGGTGCATCATGACGTGGCAGTTCTAAGTATAGCTCCATCATGAGCTGGCAGTCTAAGAATAGCCCATCATGAGCTGGCAATCCAAAAGGGGTTAAATGGTGACGTGGCAGGATGCTGCGGACTGCGGAGTGATGGCATGTGATAGTTGACTGCAGAATGGTCAGGTGATCTATCAGGTGACTCTTCAGGTGATTTGGTAACGGTCCGAGCGGCGCATGAGGGAACGAGTGGGGAACGAGTGACCGAGAGCACAGAATAAAATGGTAGAAATTGGTGGTAGGGCCCAGGATCGTAACACTCTATCACCCCAGCCATCCAGCATCCACTCAAACGTAGTTGTCGACACACTCCCCAATGATGAGATACTCACACTAGCGGGACAAATTCCCTCTTTGGCACAGGTTCACCATGTGAGAAAGCAATGCAGAGCCTTGTTGAAATACATGGAGCATCAGGAGTGTATCACTGGGGCACTTTCAGCTTGGACGGAGGATCTCCTCCCAGCCCTGAACATTCTGGGGAACACTGAGCTCAATGACCAGGTGTTCACTACCACCTTCCGTGATTACACGGCAGTTGAACACCTCTTTCTCATTCCCCAAGTTCTTGACAAAATCGAGGGTTACATGTCAGACGATGACATGCAGAGCGATGAGCCAGTCAGATTCGCTTGGTATAACCCCACCATTTCCATTTCATCTACACCCAGTCCCATCCCCAACGTCCCTCAGCTTACTCAGCAGCTTGATGACCCAAACCATCCAGGAGTTGGATGGAGCAAGTACAACTGTGGTGACGCGCGACAATACCTGCTCGTCTTCCTCAACGAGTACAGGCAGGACGAGGTGGCACACTATGTCACCTTCAGGCAAATTGGGGTCGACACTCATCTTGTAGGAACTCGCAAATGGGGTGATCCCGAGTTTTCTATTCCCCTCCATGCACGTGCACACCCCGCCCCCAATTTCAATCGCCCTGGGGTCAAAGATTACGACCTCAACATTTTCCACCCCTCCTCTACTTCCCGACTCCTCATTGACAATGCCATCATTGATCTCAAGGATCCCGGTGTTGTCACTGACGTTTATAGGTATCGAGCGCATCAGAGTGAACTCAAGGCGGTAAAGCGCCAGCAAGTTGAGCTTGATAAAAGGGAAGATAGCACCCAGAGCAAGCTCAGTATGGTGGAATGACACCTCACTAGCGCAGCTGTTCGCACCTGACTTGTCCCTCACCTTAATTGTCTCCACCCCCCTTCTACTAATGCCATCCACATCCCATGCATTTTCGCCGCTCAAGGGTGTTACGTTCCTGGGCACTTGGCCCACATTTTTCTTTTCTTTCTTGCCCGTTATGTACTTATACGACCACATGATCCCGACTCACATGACCGCTTACCTGTACAACAGAGCCATCTTGTCGGGAACTTCATTGTTCCCTCCTTTCGTACGTTTCCTATTGTTCTCTTCTTATGGTAGTCTGTGACCACCATTGTTCATGACTCTATTGTTCTGTGACCCTTATTGTTCGTGACCCCATTGTTCTCCTCATTTGTATGCTTAGTCAGGTAGCTGCCCCTTTTGTATATAAGCTGGACTTATATCCTAGAGTTGGGCCTTAAGCCTGACTTAGTTTGCAATCTATTGCGTTCTCAGTCTTTGTTGCTTGAACAAACATTCCCCTTTTACTTTTCTTTGAAGTAATCTTCAAGTCCTTGAAGTTACTTCCCTTTCCTCTTTATCTCCACCCAGACATTGGTCTTAGCGACCCTTTCACTTTTATCACTTTCCAAAGCACTTAAGTTATAAAGGGAATCACGACCCTTATAACTTTGTCACTGCCGCACACTTCACCTTTGCGCACGTTGTGCCTTAAGGTTCAATAGGCCTTAACATAAGTCAGGCTTTCCTTGAAACGTCCTTGAAACACAGGACAACACCAGTTACACCCTGGCAGCAGTAGTACTTATCGGAACTCTCGAACAAAACAAGAGAGTTCACAGGAGACAACAAGACGATCTCCCAGCACACGTCAAAGGCGAAGCATACTTCGAATACTACGGAAACGGACATAAAGATACCGGATACTACATCGATCTCCCAAAGAAATCACACGGAGTCGTTGAATTCGTCAAAGTAGAAGACGAAGACTATTGGGTAAAACTCCTCTGGAAAGATAACCAGTGGTACACAAACCAAGGAGGAATACTTCACACCTCAAAACTTGGTACTTGGAAAGAAATGGACCCTCAGCACCCACATTACGTTAATCCAGAGCACTACAGCCCAACACTCCACACCACCATTGAGCAATCACCACATGAAGAAATACTTGCAGGAGGAGTTCACCATATCGCAACCCTCCAAGGAACCAACCTGTTCACAGAACAAATCCCTATCCTTCCTCAAATCGAAACAGCAGTCCAACAAGGCATCGCCATCCCCCTTGATACTACCCCAGCCGCTGCTGTTCAACCCCAGCTATCTATCCAAACCACAATGACAGAACAACCACAGGAAATTAATGTCGCTACTGGACAAAGTGAACAAGAAACACGACAAATCAACGTCATCACTAGCCCTGCCAATGGCGCTCTTAAAGGGAACCCGCCACCCATCTTCAACAGAGACAGAAGCACGACCAGAAAATTCATCAATAACTTTGATCTCTGGAAAGCAATTAACCGACACAATGACACCATGAAGAAACCCTTCTCCAGAGTTGTCACCCTCCTCACCTATATGGACGGTCCCCTAGTAGACCCTTGGAAAGAGGAACAAATGCACAAACTCCAAGAAGCAATCGATGATGGAACCCAAGAAACAGACGAAGATCTCTGGGACAGCTTCATAGAAAGATTCAAAACAGCCTTCACTAACCAAAATCAGAGGGAAGAAGCCTATCAGAAACTATGCAAACTCAAGCAAGGAGAAAGCCTCGATGACTTTTTCGCTAAATTCAAACAACTTGCCCATGAAGCAGGAGTTCCTCTAGATGACAAAGGAACTATCAAAACTCTCAAACGTGCCATGAACGAACCGCTTACTAGAGTGGTTATACAATCCCCTGACTTCAACCCAAACGCAGAAATCCCATGGACTTTTAAAAAATGGGAAGACCAGGCTAGAATGTCCCATCAGAAATGGCTAGCCGCCTCTCAATACAGTCGACAAAAACAAGGACTGTACAGAGCCTTTGGACTAAAGCCAAACCAAGGGAAAAACAACCAATATGGAAGAAACAGAACTTCCAGACCACAAACCACTTCCCAAGGAGGATACGCCATGGACATCGACACCAATAGAATGGGACAAACACATTCCAACGCCAAAAAGCAGCAGCTCATGAATGAAAACAAATGCTTCTATTGTGAAATCCAAGGACACCAAGCCCGTGTCTGCCGCAAGAAAATAGCGGACCGTGCCAAAAGTGGCAAAACTGCTGGCAGTAACACTTCTACTGTCCGAAACCAGGACCCCATTGACATGACCCCAGATGACATCTCTGGCTTCTTGAAAGATCACATGGGCTCGCTTGATGAAGATACCAAGCTGAGCATCATCGAATCCCTTATGCCAAAGGATTTTCCTCAAGCCCAAAACTAGCTGCCATAGTTAGGGCATTCCACCTTGATAGTGTTTTTGTAAATCGCTCAAATTCTGTGCAAATAAAAGTCGCGTTTTCACACTATCGAGGAAAGGCAGAAGAAACAGTCCTACTTGACACTGGGGCAACCGAAAATTTCATCGACCATACAACTGTCATTAAACTATGCTTAGGAATGAAGAAACTTCCCTACCCCCGCCCAGTATTCAATGTCGATGGAACCCTTAACCGCCACGGAACAATCACTCATGCCTGTGACCTACTTGTTACTAAAGGCAACAAAAGAGAACGTCAAAGATTCTTTGTCACTAATCTAGGATAAGATCGACTTCTCTTTGGCTACCCATGGTTTAAAGCTTTTAAACCAGAAATCGACTGGGAAAAAGGAACACTCTTAGGCCCAAAAGTTCAAATGGAAACCTTATTATTTGGAACCCTTCAACGCGCAAAAACATGGGTTAAAAGTAAAGTACCAATCAATGAAGACCTCATCCTCGAAGCACAACAAACCAGGTGCGCTCCATGGTTGGGAGTAACCCCTTTAGAAATAAAGGGAGGCCCAGTGGAAGTCAATCGCACCCATACAGCGGTAGAAATGGCCCATAAGTACGCAATGGAACATGGAAAGGAGGAAATTACCCTCCTGGAAAAATTCAAATGGCACATGACATTATTTTCAGATGAAGAAGCAAACAAATTTCCACCAACTTGTGGAAAAGGAGACCATAAAATCGTACTAATGGACACCACCCCCACCCGTTTTAACTGCAAAGTTTATCCGCTCTCACGGGATGAACAAAAAGCAGAGGATCAATTCATCGACGAAAACTTGGCTAAAGGATATATCACACCATTGGACTCCCCCTACGGTTTTTCAACCTTCATGGTCCCTAAAAAGGACTCTAAAGAAAAACGGTACATTATCAATTATCGCCCCCTCAATGCGGTCACAAGGAAAGATGTCACCCCACTCCCCAACCTCAAACAATGCATTGAAAATTTACAGGGAATGGAATTATTCAGTAAATTTGACATCCGATGGGGCTATAACAATATTCGAATACAAGAAGGGGACCAATGGAAAGCTGCTTTCAAAACTCGCTGAGGACTATTCGAGCCAAAAGTAATGTTCTTCGGCATGAGCAACTCACCAGCAAGTTTTCAACGCTTTATGAACAGTATCCTCAAAGAGCTATACGAACACTTTGAGAAGAAAGGTGTACTCGAAATACGGCGCATACTCCAAAACTACATGGATGATTGTGGAATCGGAACCCTACTCAAGGACTTTGACCTTCACGTCGATATTATCCACTTCTTATTCGATCTCCTTGCACGCCATGGCCTACACCTCAAATTGTCAAAATCTGTTTTTATGCAACTACAAATGGATTTCTTAGGTGTTCGAATATCAAAAGACGGAGCTACAGTCGACCCAGCTAAAGTTGCAGGACTCAGAGACTACCCACGTGAACTCAAAGAGAAGCGACAAGTCCGTGGATTCCTGGGAGTCTCTGGATATTATCGAATGTTCTGCCCTAATTTCAGCATCATCGCTGCACCACTCACAAAGCTTACTGGAAAAGACGTACCTTTCGAATGGGGACCTCAACAAAAAGAGGCCCAAAACAAGCTCATTGATATGATCACCCATGCACCAGTACTTGTTCGACCGGACCCAGAACGACAATTCAAGCTTGAAACAGATGTGTCGCAAATTGGAACAGGTGCCATACTATATCAACAAGACCCTCCCATAACAAAACCAGATGGCACCCAAAAACCAGGACCAAGACAACCAGTTGGATTTCATTCCCAGAAATTCACCCAAACTGAACAAAACTACCCTATCTATGACTGGGAATTCTTAGGAGTTATGCGCGGACTATGTTGCTGGTCTCATCTTCTCAAAGGAACAACTATACCTGTCCTAGTCTTCACTGATCACGCCAACCTTCGCTATTATCGAGAACCCAGAAAAATAGGCCCTTGCATCGCTGGATATCTACCAGAAAGGGAGCAATACAACATCATTTTGGAGTATAAACCTGGCACTACCAATCGTGCGGATGCATTATCCAGAAGACCTGACTACGAGGGACCTAATCCAATTAATGACGACGTCACTGTTTGGCCAGACCACTACTTTTGCGACAATCATACCTCAATCCGAGTATTCGACATGGACAGTATCGGTGACAACCTGGATGGTCGCATCAAATTGGCTCAATACAAAGAGCAACCATTACTCAAAAAATGGGCACCAACACATAACCTTTCCCTATTGGACGGCACACATTGGTATCACGGGACCGCCCTGGTTGTTGTGGCAGACAACACTCTTAGGAGGGGAGTAATTTCCCTTTTTCACGACCATGTGACTGCTGGTCACACCGGGATTACCAAGACACTTCAACTAATTACCCTGTACTACTGGTGGCCCAACTTGAAAACCTTCGTCACTGAATATATCAAAGGATGTGCTACATGCCAAATGACCAAAGTCAACACCCATCCTACCCATCCACCCATGTTTCCTATCACTCCTGCAGATAACGCGCGACCCTTTGAAACTGTCGCAATGGACTTCATCACTAAACTCCCACAATCAGGTGGTTTTGACACTATTCTCACGATCACGGACACCGATTGCTCAAAAGCGTCTATCTTCATCCCTTGTCACAAGACAATCAACTCAGAGGGAGTAGCCTTACTCTATCTCAATCACGTCATACCCCACTACGGCATTCCCCACAAAATCATTTCGGACTGAGACGTCCGCTTTGTATCGAAATTCTCAACAGAACTCTGTCGTATCCTCAACATTCATCAGAACATCAGCACGGCGTATCACCCTCAAACTGATGGAGCAAGCGAAAGAACCAATCAAACCTTAGAGCAATACCTCCGAGTATTCTGCAGAACCCAACAGAACAACTGGCATGCATGGTTACCACTCGCTCAGTACACCAAAAACTCATGGCCATCCGCGACTACTAAGAAAACACCATACGACTTACTCATCGGATACACACCCCAAGTACACCAACCAACCCAGAAAACCACCATTCCCTCCCTAGAACAACGACTCTTATTCATCGAAGAAGCCAGGAAAGCCGCCCAAGAAGCCCAACGTAAAGCACAAGAATCCTGGATAAAAGAGAAGCCACAATATGTTCCATTTGCAGTAGGCTCAAAGGTCTGGCTAGAAGGAACCAACCTATGACTTCAAGTAACACCACACCCAAGCTTTCCCCAAGGAGATACAGACCTTTTAAGGTAGTCTCCCAAATATCAAAAGTCGCTTACAAACTCGAACTCCCTTCCACTTGGAAAATCCATGACATCTTCCATGCCTCATTACTCACACCTTACAAAGAAACCGATCAGCACGGCCCCAATTTTATCGAACCACCTCCTGATATTCTAGAAGGCGAACCTGAATGGGAAGTTGAGAAGATTCTAAAAGAGAGGTCTTTTGGCCATTGGAAGAAGAAGCAGTACCTCATGCGCTGGAAGGGCTACTCACCGGCGCATGACTCATGGACTAACTCCGAGGATCTCCACGCACCGGAGTTACTAGCTGACTTTCAAAACCAATCAAAGAGTATAAGAACCCTCCAACTTGACGACTCAACCTCATCACTCTTATGTCCAACAACTTCACCATCCCTCATTATCAAAGTTATGTCTACCAACGAGAACAGTGCACCATCTACACCCATGAACGCATTGACTGGAATGGCAACATATCCCTTTTCTCAACAATCGTCACCCCAGGACATGCCACCCGCCATAGTTGGACCACTGGACAACAACATGGCAATGGATATGTCGTCACCTGTGAAGACACCTCTGACAATTACCCTGGGCAAATTACCCGCTCCACCAGCTACCTCCCCCAGCCTAGTTTCTCAGTCATCGACACCACCACTCCCAGTACCACCACCAACGTTCCTAGCACCCCCTCCTGTTACGGGGCTTTCTACATCCCCCTCCCAGAGACTACTTGCCCTGGCAGATGCCACAGTGAATGCGACCACATCCCCACTCCCATTCGACGATCGGTCCCCCAACCCTCCCCTTTCATCCATACCAGCTACCCCGAACCCCTCCCCGTCTCGCCCACTAACACCAGTAACCCTCCGCCATACCTGGTCTCCCCTCCCATTGTTCTTCCGCAATCGATCCCAGTCCCCCCCTTTGGAGTATCAGGAGACTCCACTAATGATTTTCGGGATAGGGACACCCACTCAAGAGGACGTAAAAGACGTCAGGAAGAACTGTCGAGCACTCCTGAAGGCTATGGAAGTGCACCAAAGACTCGAAAACGCTCTTGAGGCTTGGACTGAAGGACTAATGCCCGCTATTAACATTCTTGGGAACAACGGACTTGACGATCAAATCTTCACTACTAGTTTCCAAGACTTCTCCGCTGTCCAACATCTTTTCTTTGTCCCTCAAATCCTAACGGAGATAGAGCAATTCTTGGATGATGACAGTGTCCAGAGCGACCCACCCGAGTCTTTGGGTGCTCGATACAACCCCACTATCTCACAGACTAGTAGCCCATCCCCCATTACCATTAACCCACCACTGAGCGATGAACTTAACGACCCCACGTACCCTGGTGAAGGGTGGGCTCTCTTTGACGCTGGGGATCCTGGACATTACCCCCTTGCCTTTGTCAATGACGAAGGACAACCAGAAGTTGCCAAATATATTTGCTTTCGCTCCACAGAGGAAGATACTTATCTGGTGGGAACTCGAGGGAAGAATGAAAAGGAGTATGCCACCCTGCTACAGGCGAAAGCCTACCCATCTCCCAATTTCAATCGTCATGGGGTCAAGGACACCAACCTCAACCTCTTTCATCCCACCCATCTTTCTCGCCTCATGGTGGATACGGCGCTGGTCAATCTCAAAGACCCTGGGATTCTTGCTGATGTCCATCGCTTTCGGGGTCTTCACAACATTATTTCTAGTGCCAAGCGACAACGCCTAGAATTGGAGAAGAAGGAAAGTCGGGCGGAGGCTGACCTACTTGTAGTAGAATGATGCCTTGCTTCTAGTGCGGTTCGCACTCGCCTTCAGCAACACCTTCTCGCCACACGTCCCCCTTCCCCCCCCACCTTCCTTCTTCCAACCCGTGATTATCGGGTCCCACACATCTTCGCTGCCCAAGGACCACCTGATATCGAAGGAGAAGATAGTTTGGAAGATCGTGCTGTACTTGGCAAGGGGCACTGGGGAACTCAAGTCAAGTTCCCCTACTGCCTCAAATGCAATCACAACACTCCTGGTCATGTTGTCGAAAACTGCCCCCTTTGGAAGATGTGCCGTTGGTGCCTTAGTACTCAGCACGCTCACGACGAGTGCCCCTCCCCCCACAATTCCTGTGCAGCCAATCGCTGCCTCGTCTATTTTGGGCATCCTAACTTTGGCAGTTACTGTTCGGCAACCCCAGCTGGGTTACTCCGTCACGAATTGGAGGTTGCATATGCGGAAGCAGAGTGGGACAACACTGATACTGGCTATGAAGGATCTGACAAGTAGTTGCGTGGTAGCAACTCCCTAGGAAGGGCGTCGTGTTACGTTCCTGGGCACTTGGCCCACATTTTTCTTTTCTTTCTTGCCCGTTATGTACTTATATGACCACATGATCCTGACTCACATGACCGCTTACCTGTACAACAGAGCCATCTTGTCGGGAACTTCATTGTTCCCTCCTTTCATATGTTTCCTATTGTTCTCTTCTTATGGTAGTCTGTGACCACCATTGTTCATGACTCTATTGTTCTGTGACCCTTATTGTTCATGACCCCATTGTTCTCCTCATTTGTACGCTTAGTCAGGTAGCTGCTGGTGGAATCAGGGTATGACGAGGGACGGGCACAGGCAGGAGGAGGAGGGTAATGACTGGGGACGACGCCAAGAGCGCTCCCTTGTCTCGCTTGCATTTCTAACGCCTCCGGCACATTGCACTTGATCACACTAATTTGATTTTATTCTCGAATAGGGCGGCGCCGCATGTATGTCTAAGGCGTCGCCGCAAACTCATTTCCAATTTCGATGAAGTGCCCCTGAGCACGGACCCTCGGCCAGCGTCAATGGGCAGCATTGGCAATCCAGCGCCCCAGGCCAAGTGCCCTTTTCCCCACTTCTTCATTAACGTCCTAGTAACGCTCATTCCCTTTCTTCCATGTCCGCTCGATCCTCTTTGCCTTCACCTCAGTATAGTGGAGTCACTTAATAGTGCTCCACATCCTTTTATTGACCTCTGGACTACTTAAACGCGCCCTCAACGGGCTGGCAATGTCATCTGTGAATCTCTTCCCACTTGTGTGTGTGTGTGTGGTCCCCCACTTCCGACGGCTTCCCACTGCTTGTCTCCAACTTGTCGTTCCCCTTGCGCCCGCTGCGCTCACTTGTTCGATCCCTCAGCAAGCTCATAGCCTCTCTAGGTTATGGGCCCTGGCCTTAACGACAACATGCACTTCAAAGACAAGATCACCATCCCGAAACTCTCTGACGACGGCTCTAACTGGGTGTCGCGAGCGGTACTCGCGCCCCCCAGTCTCAGCTACAAACCCGTAACTCCAAGACCACGTGACCGTGGGAACATACCACATGACCCTACATGTGACTCATCACGTGACCCCTTCTCCACTCGTACATCACATGACTTATCAGCACGTGACCCTGGGAACCTACAACCCCGTGACCCTGGGAAGATAATGCATGACCTATCAAGGAACTGGTCATCAACAATGTCACATGACAAGACGCGCTTTGGACGCGCATCTAACCCATTGATCAACACGTGGCAGATCGTGGGAACGATCAACAAGACGCGTCCACTAAACAATCAACGAACACGCGACGCGACTCGATCAACGAAGATGCAACTCATTAGGGCTAGACCCTAATCGAGATGTATTATATAATCCGCAGTTGCTGCGCATTGACTGCGCAGTCCCCCGTTACCTGTAAACTTACCTACCCTAAACTGTGCACAGACCACCCTGTATTAGTATATAAGACCTACGAATTTAGGTGAACAGTCCTTAGACTGTTCTCTTGTCAATCCCCACACTGGAGCCTTTCAAAGCTCCCTCCTCGTTAGCAGCAACCCGCCCCTTGTCTTCAACAATCTACCCGCTCCCGCCTCTCCTCGTCTTCTGTCTATTCCTCCTCAACATCTCCTTGCTGCTCCTTTGGATCAGTCACCTTCAACTCTGTGCCCTCGTCGAGTCTCGCTACCCTTAAAGTAGTGAGTTCCCGACATTAGAACAGTCTCCTTAGTTGAAGCTGACTGTTTGGAAGTGTCCTCACCTTCCCTCTCCGTCGCCTCCTGGTCCGACCTGAACGCCGTCTATCAGGAAAACTCCGCCGCCACCCTTGAGGTCGTCAACAACGTCCTCAACAGTCCCCACAACACTTGGAATTATCCAAGCCCCGGAAGCCCCCATCTCCAGTATCCCCCTATCTCCCGCGCATCGTCCCCCGTTGTCCCCTGGTCGCCCACCGTTGCCTCCAGTCCCGAACTCCAATTCGAGTTCGTCGTCCCCGGCTTCCCCTTCCTTGTACCCACGGGCCCTGGCCCCTACGACATCTACATCCCCCAGTCCCCCCAGTATTCCACCTCGTCGGCCAGCGCCGGCATTACTCTAGTCGACCCAGACACCCTTGAGCCTACCCCCATTGACCCCAACCCCTACGTTGTCCGCTCCCCATCCCTGCTCACTCCTGCCCCTACCCTCGAAGCACTTCGCGCCGTCGCCAAGTTCGATCTTGAACAACTCGGAGAAGAAACCGCTGACCACGTCGTCCGTCTTGCCCAAGCAGAGCTTGACGCCCTCCTTCCCTCGCTCACCCAAGACAGCTGGTCCCATTTCCAGCTTACCGGCGACGTCACTGACCACGTCTCTCTCAAGGACATCCCCCTTGAGAACATTCCCCCGCCCATTGTTACAGCCCCCGCCGCCGCGCTTGCTTCCCCCGCCCCGCTGTCACCCGCTCCTCTCCCGGCCCCCATATTCTACCCTACTGTCGACGTCGGCCCATTCGAATACCTCTTCGCCGCCCCACCGTGCCTCCCTGCCAACGGCCACCCTCACCAGTACACGGTCCACTACGAGCAGGGTCGCCACATTTGGTTTTCATCTGAGGAACTCGTCAATAGTCAATTCCTCAACCACATCCCCCAGGCCCAAGACCTCAACACCAACGCACCCCTGTACTTTGTCACCCCCTTCCGCGCCGACGCCCATCACTCCATCCACATCCACTCCGACGGCGCCCTCCCCCCGGTCCACATCTGCGCCAAAGTAGGCAAGCACCTGTGGTCCCCCAAGTTCCCCTTTGGTTACATCGAGACCACCTTCTTGGACTCGATTAAGTTTGTCTTTTCTTGTTTCCCTCCCCTTTGGCTCGCTCACTTCGAAGGAGCCCTCGTCCCCCTTGTCGCCTACGACTTTTTAGACGGTCGTACTGCCATCCTCTGCGGACATTTACATTTCGTAGAACAGGGGATTCTTTTTATTAACTGGAGTACTAGGATTATGGACTTACTTCGCATGGACCCCCAGTTTTCTTGCTTCGTTCCTACTCCCTGTGTCCCTGCTAAACCTTTTGATTTCATTACGCCCCCCTCAGAAGACCCTTTGTAATACTTTTTAGTAAGTTACAAAGGACTTATTTGGTGTAAATAAATCAGAGGTTTATTCAACTTGTCTCCCTTTTGTTTGTCTTAAGTGGCAAATTTTCGTGAAGAAATCTTAAGACAAACTTACCCAAGAATCGCCAATCTCCAGGAACAAGTCCAACTTACATATTGGAGCAAACATCACTTGGTTCCTCAAGATCTTTTAGATATCCTCCCCTTTGGTCGACTCTTCAGCGCTCAAAGTTTTTATCGTTACATCGATTTTCAACTTGTTGACCTCCTTAACGCAGCAAGACGTTGTACTGCATATTGGCAACTTTCTGGCGCTCGTAACCTTGACCAATCCCCAGCCACCCAGATCTCTTTATTCTACGACGAAACCTTCCTCTGGCACCACTTCGTCCCATCACATAGGCCAGAAATCATCATGCAGATCCAAGCCGGACACAGAATTAGATTTCTATCTAGATTTTTCGTGTCGGAAACCAAAGTTGAAGTGGAATTTAACGAAATTCGACTCCAGACAAACCCAAGCGGAGAATTCACTCCAACTGATCTGTACCAAATCGTCTACAGCGACGAATGGATCCTCACGTATCATTGGAACAACCGCGCCTGGAACACAAACCTTCTCACCCCACCGACCACTCTTATCGATCCCTCTTCCTACTTTACCCTCCCCATCACCCAGCCAAACACCCAGGGAAGAGACACCGAATACCTGGAACGTTTCCAGCGTATCCTCCTGGAACCAGATCTTCTCTCGCTCGATTCATCCTATCACGACAGCGTGGACAGTACATTACCCCCCACTCTGGTTGGTACCCCTCAATCCAGTCCCCCAAGCACACCTGAGTCGGTATATTGGCGTGCCCGAGAGATCACCTTTTTGAACGACAACCCGGATCTTTGTTTCTGCGGAATCGACCTTTGTTGTTGCGATAGCCGTCACCCCGGAACTCCCCCCACCCCACTTGGAATCCACCTCTGGGACCCCCGATTCTTCAGAGCAGGACCTATAGAAGGTCTCCATTACAACCGACAACCTGGCCAGTCCACGTAGCCGGAGAAATCACTCAGCCCCAGCCCAGGAACGAGGACGCTTCATACCCTCCAATGAAAGAGGAAGACCCAGACTTCATCGTACCCAGAACTTCATCAACCGATGACCCCAGCACGTTCCATCGCCCCAAGTTTATAGAGAACCCACCCCACCCCCAAATCCTTTCACGGTACCAGTAGCACACCACATCCAAGAAGTCCTACACGGACCATATAACATGTTACCAAGAACCGAACAACCACTACCCCCTACTCCCCATAGTCATCACACCAGCGTCTCAGGAAATTCAGATCTAGTTGGAGCCACATCACAGATCTACCTACCCGAAGTTATCTATCTCGGCGTCACTGCACCTACAAGAAACCGCACAGAGCTTCATATCTTCAAGCAACATTGCTTGTTCCTGCTACAGAATCGTATGGAGAAACATATTTGCCACCCCTTGACAGAGTTACAGACTATCACTCCACATATTGGGGCCTTTAATAAGTTCTTTTGGAAATACCGTACTTCGATCACAATCAACGGTATTCTGGAGGATTATAGAGGCATTACCCACCATAGTGATACTAGAACTCCTTGTCTGGTTAAAGTGTGTATGATTTTCTACAGTTGGGATAACCCCAGTTATACCGTTACCCTTGCATGAGCTCTTGGGAGAACGTCCTTAATAACTTCCCGCCCGAACACCAACTAGAACTTACAGAAGAAGAACAGGCGTATATCCCAGTCTACGCCACTGACGCCTTTGCCGCAGATTATAA
>Ga0307510_10001841_pt1 | contig 23760 bp, 20 predicted proteins | sample 12_EM_MG_FD_207224 | JGI IMG/M metagenome (GOLD analysis project Ga0307510, IMG submission 207224) | Populus trichocarpa ectomycorrhiza microbial communities from riparian zone in the Pacific Northwest, United States - 12_EM | ecosystem: Host-associated > Plants > Roots > Unclassified | place...
ATCGTTCGCGACATGCTGGTGGGCGAGGTTCCGCCCGAGGCGCTGCGCCACTGGCCGCTGGTCTCGGTTGCGCTTGGCGGCGCGGTGCTGACCATATTTTTCATGCAGCAGGTCAGGGCGATCCCGGAAGGTCCGTTGCTGGTCATCGACGCGCTCGGCCTGTCGTTGCTGGCCGTTGCGGCGGCAGAGAAATCGCTGGAATACAAACTCACGCCGCTTGCCGCGGTGATGATGGCCGCGATCGGCGGGTGCGGCGGCGGCGCGATGCGCGACGTGCTGTTGACCCAGGTGCCTGCCATCCTGCGCACGGACTTCCTCGCGACCGCGGCCATTGCCGGCGCGGCCGTGCTGGTGATCGGGCGCCATCTTGGCCTTCGCCCAGGCTGGGCGGCACTGGCCGGCGGCACGACATGCTGCCTGCTCCGGCTGGTTGCCATTTGGCAAGGGTGGCATTTGCCGCATTTTTGAATTGCCTGACTTGTCCGTCGCAGGATCTCTCAGCCCTGCCTTCGACAACAAGATTCGGAAAGGCGTTTGCTGCCACCTGCGCTACACGGCGAACAATGACCGATCCCGACTTCCCCGCTTTGACCCGCGCCGCCGAGGCCGCCATCGCCTATCGCCGCGACGTCGCGACGGCGGAGCACACGCCGGTGGCGAGTTATGCCGCGATGCTCGATGCGTTTGCCGGGCCGTTGCCCGAGACGGGCGGCGATGGCGAGGCGATCATCGCCGAGCTGGTCGCGCGCGCCACGCCGGGCATCCGCGCGTCGACCGGCGCGCGCTTCTTCGGCTGGGTGATCGGGCAATCGCATCCGACCGGGGTGGCGGCCGACTGGCTGACCTCGGCCTGGGGGCAGAATGCCGCCAACCTCACCGCCGCGCCGGCCGCCTCGGCGATCGAGGCGGTGGCGGCGGGGTGGCTGCTCGACCTGCTCGGGCTGCCCAAGGACGCCTCGGTCGGCTTCGTCACCGGCGCCACGGTGGCCAATTTCGTCTGCCTTGCCGCGGCGCGCAGCGAAGTGCTGCGCCGCGCCGGCTGGGACGTCGAGGCGGATGGCATGTTCGGCGCGCCGCCGATCACCGTGCTGATCGGTGCCGATGCGCATGCCACGGTGTTTTCGGGGCTGAAATATCTCGGGCTCGGCGCGCGCCGGGTGAAGACGGTCGCGACCGACGCTGCCGGACGCATGCTGCCGACCGCCTTTGCCGCCGCGCTCGCCGCCGCCGATGGCCCGGTGATCGCCATCGCCCAGGCCGGGCAGATCAATAGCGGGGCGAGCGACCCGTTCGCCGAGATCGCGCCGATGGCGTGCGAGGCCGATGCGTGGCTGCATGTCGACGGCGCCTTCGGGCTCTGGGCTCAGGCCTGCCCGTCGCGCGCGCATCTGACGCGTGGTGTCGAACTGGCCGACAGCTGGGCGAGCGATGGGCATAAATGGCTCCAGACGCCTTATGATTCGGGTTTCGCTATCGTCCGCGATGCCGAGGCGCACGCCCGCGCCATGGCGATCTCGGCGAGCTATCTGCCGCCGGCCGAGGGTGCCGAGCGCGACCCGTCCGCCTATGTCCCCGAACTGTCGCGGCGGGCGCGCGGGTTCCCGGCCTGGGCGATGATCCGCCAGCTCGGCCGCGCCGGCATCGCCGAGATGGTCGAGCGGCATTGCCTTGTCGCAACCGACATGAGCGCGCGCATCGCCGCAGAGCCCGGCGTGCGGCTGATCATGGTGCCGGAACTCAACCAGTTCATGCTGCGCTTCGGCGACAGCGACGATGCCACCCGGGCAGTGATCGCGCGGGTGCAGGAGGATGCGGTGGCCTATATCGGCGGGGCGGAATGGCGCGGAGAATGGGTCATGCGCGTATCGGTCAGCTCCGGCGCGACGACGCTGGAGGAGGCGCGGATCGCCGCCGATGCGGTGATCGCGGCATGGCGGGCGGTGCGATGAGCGAAGACCTGATCGAGCTTGCCGGCGACGGGTTGCGTGCAGGGATCAATCCGTTCGGGGCTGAGCTGACCTGGTTGCGCGATGGCGAAGGCCGCGACCTGATGACCGATGCCGACCCGGCCTTCTGGACCGGCCATGCACCGATCCTGTTCCCGATCGTCGGGCGGCTGAACGGCGACGTGCTGCGCATCGAAGGCGCCGAATATCCGATGAAGCAGCATGGTTTCGCGCGGCGCATGGCGTTCGCGGTGACCGAGCATGAAACCGATCGCGCTACATTCCGCCTGACTGACAATCCCGATACCCGCGCGGCCTACCCTTTCCCGTTCGTGCTGGAGATTTCCTTCGCCATCGAACGCGCGGCGCTGACCATGACAGCGCGGATCGCCAATCCCGGCGCGACGCCCCTGCCGGCGAGCTTCGGATGGCACCCGGCCTTCGCCTGGCCCTTGCCTTACGGCCATTTGAAGGAAGCGCACCGGGTGACCTTCTCAGCGGACGAGCCGGAGCCGCTACGGGAGGTCGCGGATGGGCTGATCGTTGCGGCACGCCCGCCATCGCCGCTCGAAGGACGCGTGCTGTCGCTCGATGATTCGCTGTTCGAGCGTGACGCGCTGATCTGGGACCCAGTGCATTCGGATCGCGTGCTCTATGGCGCGCCGCATGGGCCGGCGCTCGACGTCGCGTTTCCCGATACGCCACAGCTCGGCATCTGGACCAAGCCCGGTGCGCGCTTCCTGTGCATCGAGCCATGGCATGGCCATGCCGACCCGCAGGGCTTCAGCGGCGAGTTCCGCGACAAGCCCGGCGTGTTCGAGATCGCGCCCGGCAAAGACTGGCATTGCTCAGTAAGCGTGACCTTGCGCGCGTAAGGCGCTAGGGCGCCCGGGCAATGACGACCATCTCCGACCGCCGCACCTTCGCGATCATCTCCCACCCCGACGCCGGCAAGACCACGCTGACCGAGAAGCTGCTCTATTTCGGCGGCGCGATCCATCTCGCCGGCGAGGTCAAGGCGCGCGGGCAGAACCGCCGCGCGCGCTCCGACTGGATGAAGATCGAGCAGCAGCGCGGCATCTCCGTCACCTCCTCGGTGATGACCTTCGAACGTGAAGGGATCACCTTCAACCTGCTCGACACGCCGGGGCATGAGGATTTCAGCGAGGATACCTATCGCACGCTGACCGCGGTCGATTCGGCGGTGATGGTGATCGACGCGGCGCGCGGCATCGAGGCGCAGACGCGGAAATTGTTCGAGGTGTGCCGGCTGCGTTCGGTGCCGATCATCACCTTCGTCAACAAGGTCGATCGCGAAGGCCGCCCGCCGTTCGAACTGCTCGACGAGATTGCCGACATGCTCGCGCTCGACGTGACGGCGATGAGCTGGCCGGTCGGCATGGGCAGCGATTTCGAGGGGGTGTACGATCTACACGCCAACACACTGAGCCAGCCCGAGGGGCCATCGCGCGAGTTCATGGGCAAGTCGGTGGCCTTTTCCGGGCTCGACGACCCCAAGCTGGCGGCAACGATCTCCGCCAAGGGATTGGAGACGTTGCGCGACGAGGCCGAGCTGGCGCTGGGCGGCTATGCCCATTTCGACGTCGAGGCCTATCGCCATGGCGACCTGACGCCGGTCTATTTCGGCTCGGCGCTGAAAGACTTCGGCGTCGCCGAGCTGATCGACGCGCTCGCTCGCCACGCGCCCGGCCCGCGCCCGCAGCCGGCCGAACCGGAACCGGTCCTGCCCGACCGCGCCGACGTCACCGGCTTCGTGTTCAAGGTCCAGGCCAATATGGACCCACAGCACCGCGACCGCATCGCCTTCATGCGGCTGTGCTCGGGCGTGTTCAAACGCGGGATGAAACTGACCCCGACCGGGCACGGCAAGCCGATCGCGATCCATTCGCCGATCCTGTTCTTCGCGCAGAACCGCGAACTGGCCGACGAGGCCTTTCCCGGCGACATCATCGGCATTCCCAATCACGGCACACTGCGCGTCGGTGACACGCTGAGCGAGCGCGCCGATGTGCGCTTCACCGGCCTGCCCAATTTCGCACCGGAAATCCTGCGCCGCGTCGCGTTGAAAGACCCGACCAAGACCAAACAGCTGCGCAAGGCGCTCGACGATATGGCCGAGGAGGGCGTGACCCAGGTCTTTTATCCCGATATCGGCGCCAACTGGATCGTCGGCGTGGTCGGCCAGCTCCAGCTCGAGGTGCTGCTGTCGCGGCTCGAGGCCGAATATAAGGTCGATGCCGGACTGGAGATGGCGCCCTATGAAACCGCGCGCTGGCTGTCGGCCGAGACGCCGGCCGAGTTGAAGGCGTTCACCGACCTGCACAAGGGCGCGATGGCCAAGGACCGCGACGGCAACCCGGTGCTGATGGCCAAGTCGGCGTGGGAGGTCGGTTATCTGGTCGACCGCTATCCCAAGGTGAAGTTCGCCGCGACGCGGGAGCGCTGACCCTCACTACCGTCATCCCAGCGAAAGCTGGGATCTCATGCGGCAAGGGCGCGCGCTAGCAACCGGAGATCCCAGCTTTCGCTGGGATGACGGCAATTTATTCTACCCAGTCCTTCCTGAGCGGCGTGGACGCCAGCCACATCAGCACGCCCGCCAGCAGGTACAGCGACAGCCCGCCGAGCATGGAATAACGCAACGCCTCGTCGCCGAAGCGCGCGGTTAGCCCGTCCGACACCGCGCCGAGCGCGAAGCTGCCCGCGCCAAGCCCGATCAGATTGTTGATCAGCAGGAAGCTGGCAGACGCCGTGGCGCGCATATGCGCCGGCACGAGATGCTGCACCGCCGTCACGACCGGCGCGAGCCACAGATAAACCAGCGCCTGGGGGATCAGGAAGAACAGGAAGGCCGCGGCGGTCGAGGTCGACATGATGCCGGCGGCGAACAACGGCACCGCGACCAGGAAGGCGATTGCCGGCGCGCGGGCGTAGATGGCGCGGTCGCGCCCGCCGAAGCGGTCGCCGATCACACCCCCGAGCAGGATACCCGGCACCCCGCCGATCAGCAGCACGGCGCCGTAGAATTGCGCCGTCTGGACGAGATCGAGATGAAAGCTGCGTTTGAGCAGCGAGGGTAGCCAGAAAGCGAGACCGTAGCCGAGCATCGAACTCGACGCAGCGCCGAAGGCAAGCAGCCAGAAGCTCGGCTTGGCGGCGAGAATCGCGAACACCCGGCCGACCGGCGCGCGGCCTGCCACGGCCGCATCGCGCACCGGCTCGCGCACGACCAGCCGGAACAGCGGGGCGAGCAGCACGCCCGCGCCGCCGACGACGAAGAAGGCGGTGCGCCAGTCGACCCGCGCGGCGATATAGCCGCCGAGCATCACGCCCGCCGCCGAACCGAGCGGGATGCCGAGCGAATAGACCGCCAGCGCCCGCGCCCGGCTCCGGGCTGGGAACATGTCGGCAATCACCGCATAAGACGGCGCGATGCCGCCCGCCTCGCCCACGCCCACGCCGATGCGTGCGGCGAACAGCTGGCCGAAGCTGGTGGCGAAACCGCACAGCCCGGTGAACAGGCTCCACACCGCAAGGCTGAGCGTGATCACCCAGGTCCGGCTGGTGCGATCGGCGACCCAGGCCAGCGGGATCGCCAGCGTCGAATAGAGCAGCGCAAAGGCCGGGCCGGCGAGAAGGCCGAGCTGCTTGTCGCTGAGCTGGAGATCGGTCTTGATCGCCGAAGCGAGGATGCCGAGAATCTGCCGATCGACGAAATTGAAGGTGTAGACGAGCAGCAGCATCCCCAGCGCGAAATTGCGATAGCCGGTGGCGGCGGGCTTGTCGGTCGTCACATCAATTCCCTTCGAAACGGAAAGGACCGGGCGCTTCGCGATGGAAGCACCCGGTCCCCTTCCCCCTTTACCGTCGCCCCGAAGGAGCAGCGGCTCAGAACTTGGCCGACACCGTCACGAACACCTGGCGCGGGTTGCCGTAGAAGGCGGTGGCGATGCCTTCCTTGCCCAGCGTTGGGGTGTTGACCCCAGCGGCACTCGTGCTGATATATTGATAGCCGCCGATCTTGTAATGCACGTCGGTCAGGTTCTTGCCGTGCACACCGATCGAGTATTTTCCGGCATCGAAGCTGTAGGTAATGTGCGCATCGAGCAGGGTGTAACCCGGTTGGTCGAGGAACGGGCTGGCCGTCTCGAACTGATGGGTCAGGCTGCGATACGACACCACCGTCGACGCGTTGATCGACCCCGGTCCCGCGTTGAACACCGCACCGAGCGTGCTCGACACCGACCAGCTCGGCGTGTTCTGGAACACCCGCGCATTGGCGACGTCGGCCCCGGTCGGGCCGATGAAGGTCTTGTACTTGGCGTCCATGTAACCGAGCGTGCCGGCCAGCGTGATCGCCGAGCCCGCACCGGCAAACCCTTGCGCGAACCGCGCATTGGCCTCGACCTCAACGCCGTTGATCCGCGCCTTGGCGGCGTTGGTGGTGATGCCACAGAAATTGGGCGCTCCGTTGATGATGCAGCCGACCGAGCCGGGGATCTGCACATCGGTATAGTCGGAATGGAAACCGTCGATCGCCCAGGTCAGCGCACGATCGAACGCCGAGCCCTTCCAGCCGATTTCATAGCTCTTCACCGATTCCGGGCGGAAAAGGAGATAGTTGTAGATGTCCTGATAGGTGCGGCCCACGGCGGTGTTCGAGATCGGTGCCGAGGTTCCCGCCCCGCGCGGATCGAAACCGCCGCCCTTGAAGCCTTCCGAGTATGACAGATAGAACATGTGCTGGTCGTTGGGCTTGAACGCGACCGAGGCGCGCGGCGTGAAGCGTTTGAATAGCGCGCGACCGGTGAAATCGGTCGCGGTCGCGCCGGACTGCACCGGCGTACCACCGAATTCCGACGTCAGGCCGATATAATTGGCCTTGAAGATACGCGAATTGCGCTCGTCCCAGGTGTAACGGCCACCCAGCGAAAGGCTGAACTGCGGTGTGAAATCGTAGGTGAAGTCGCCATAGAAGGACTCGGTCTCGGTCCGCACATCGCCTGCGGTATAAGCATTGAATCCCGGGAACGTCGTGCTGAGCAACACGCCGAAGCCGGTCTGCGCCTTGGCGCCGAGATAGTAGAAACCGACAATGCCGTTGAGCTTGTCGCTCTTATAGGCGAACTGGAATTCCTGGCTGGTCTGCTCGTTGCGATACACCGCCGGCACGTCGACATCCGCCGCAGGCAGCGAGTCGAAATCGATCGGCGCCCAGGAACGATCCTTGCGGAACGCGCTGATGCTCTTGAACGTCACATGGTCGCTGAGTTGCGCCTCGGCGGTCATCGACAGGCCGCCCGCCCAGATATCCTGCACCGGATTGTTGAGCCCCGCCTGGGTGTCATAGACATTGGCCAGCACGGGTGCACCCGAAAGGAAGCCCGGAAGCAGGCGGTGGCCGTTGCGCGGGTTCGACTTGTCGTGCGTGTAATCACCGGTGAGGCGGATCGACATGCGCGAATCGGGCGTCTCGAACTCGATCGTGCCGCGCGCGGCCCAGATGTTCTTGTTGTAATTGTCGATGCCGAGATTGAGGTTGCGGCCGAAGCCGTCGCGCGTCAGCCGCGCGCCCGACAGGCCGATCTTGAACATGCTGCCGATCGGCGTCGACACGCTGACCACGCCATCGGCCTGGTTGTAGCTGCCATAGGTGCCGCGCAGATTGATCTCGAGATGGTCGGGCAGGCGCCGCGTGACATATTTCACCGCGCCGCCGATGGTGTTGCGGCCGTACAGCGTGCCCTGCGGCCCGCGCAGGATCTCGATCCGCTCGACGTCATAGATGTCGAGCACCGCCGCCTGCGGGCGGTTGAGATAGACGTCGTCGAGATAAATGCCGACGCCGGATTCGAACCCGGGCACCGGATCCTGCTGGCCGACGCCGCGGATGAAGGCGGCAAGCGTCGAGTTGGTGCCGCGCGCATCCTTCAGCGTGATGTTCGGCGTCGTGGTCTGAATATCGGTCAGGTCGATCGCGCCGCTCTTGGCCAGCTTGTCGGCCGAAAAGGCAGTGACCGCGATCGGTACGGTAAGCAGTGTTTCCGAGCGGCGACGCGCGGTGACGAGGATGTCGCCATTCTCCGCGGTGGCAGCCTGTTCGGCCGGTGCGGCGGCGGCGGGCGTGTCCTGCGCAAAGGCCGGTGCGGCCAACAATGCGGCAAACGCAGCCCCGGCGTTGAGCAAGGCGCGCGTTGAATTCGGGCGTGTCATGATAAAATCTCCCCTCCTGAGGCGCCAGATCGGCCCCGGTCTGTTACCGGGTTGTGCGCCAGTTGAAGTCGCTATACTGAAACCTGAACCAGGTTTCAACTTGGGATTGGGGAGGGACACAAAAAATGGTTGGTGAGCGTGTCCAATCGGCAACGCCGGGCAGTCGTTCAGAGGCGCTGGCGGCCAGCGAGGGCAAGGCGCCGCGCACCGAGCGCGGACGCAAGACGCTGCGCGCGATCCTCGACGCGGCGGCGATCGAGTTCGGCGAGCGTGGTTTTCACGAGGCGTCGATCAGCGGCATCACGCGGCGCGCCGGCGTCGCGCTGGGCAGCTTCTATACCTATTTCGACTCGAAGGACGCGGTGTTCCGCGCGCTGGTCCGCGACATGTCGGACCGGGTGCGCGACGAGGTCGCCCCGGCAATCCGCGCGGCGAAGGGACAGATCGCCGCCGAGCGTGCCGGCCTGCTCGCTTTCATGGAGTTCGTGCAGGGGCACAAGGAGATCTACCGGATCATCGACGAATCCGAGTTCGTCGATCCGGAAAGTTTCAAGCTGCACTATAATACGACGGCAGATCGTATCGCCGCGCGCCTCAGGGCGGCGGCCGAACGCGGCGAGATTCGCGGTGATATTTCCGAGGTCCATGCCTGGGCGATCATGGGAATGAACGTGTTCCTCGGCCTGCGCTACGGCGTGTGGGCCGAAGACCATGAACCCTCGGCAATCGCCGACGTGATCGCAGACATGCTGGAACGCGGCATCGCGCCGCGGTGAGCCCGCCACCCTACACCCCATTCGTCATGCCGGACTTGTTCCGGCATCCAAGGTTCCGCAAACGCTCAGGCTTTAGATTTTGCGGCACGTTGGACCCCGGAACAAGTCCGGGGTGACGAAGAATTTGTGAACGATGTACGCCCTACCGCGCTTTCACATAACTCCCCGGCGCATCCTCGATCGCCTTGAGTTTGCCCTTACCCGGCTGACGCGCGGCCTTGGTCGGCACCGTCGCGGAATCCTGCCCGCTCAGCCAATTAAGCCAGTCCGGCCACCAGCTGCCCTTGGTCTCCGTCGCGCCGGCGACGAACTCGGCCAGTGAGTCGGCCGGTCCCGGGTTGGTCCAATATTGATATTTGCCCAGCGCCGGCGGATTGACCACGCCGGCGATATGGCCGGAGCCGGCCAGCACGAACCTGATCGGTCCGGCGAACTGGTCGGTGATCTTCCACACGCTTTCGGCCGGGGCGATATGGTCCTCGCGGCCGGCCTGGACATAGGATGGCGTCTTCACCTTCTTCAGGTCGATCGGCGTGCCCAACACCGACAAGGCGCCCGCTTTGACCAGCAGATTGTCGCGATACAGATCCGTCAGATAGCTGAGATGCCAGGCCGAGGGCAGGTTGGTGGTGTCGCCGTTCCAGTGCAGCAGGTCGAACGGCGCATAGTCCTGACCGAGCAGGTAATTGTTGGTGACGTAATTCCAGATCAGGTCGCGCCCGCGCAGCAGGTTGAACGTCATCGCCATGTAGCGCCCGTCGAGATAGCCCTCGGGCGTCAGCGACTTGAGCAGATCGAGCACCTCGTCATCGACGAAATGCAGCAGCTCACCGGCGCGTTCGAAATCGACCTGGGCGGTGAAGAAGGTCGCTGTCTTGACCTTCTTCGCTTCCTTGCGCGCCGCCAGCACGGCAAGCGTTGCGGCCAGCGTGGTACCCGCCACGCAATAACCGATCGTGTGCACCGCCTCGACATCGAGCAGATCGCGGATCGTGTCGATCGCATCGATCTGCGCGGCGATGTAATCGTCCCACAGCACCCCGGCCATCGACGCGTCGGCGGAGCGCCACGACACCATGAACACGGTGATGCCCTGGTCTACGCACCAGCGGATGAAGCTCTTCTCCGCGGTCAGGTCGAGAATGTAGAAACGGTTGATCCAGGGCGGGAAGATCACCAGCGGCACCGCCAGCACCTTGTCGGTGGTCGGCGTGTACTGGATCAGCTCGTAGAGGTCGGTGCGATGCACGACCTTGCCCGGCGTCGTCGCCAGGTTGCGCCCCACCTCGAACGCGTCGGGGTCGGTCTGGGTCATCTGCCCTTTGGCCATATCGGCGAGCATGCGCTTCAGGCCGGTGAGCAGATTTTCGCCGCCTGTTTCGATGGTCTTTTCCAGCACCGCCGGGTTGGTGGTCGGAAAGTTCGACGGGCTCATCGCGTCGATGAAACCCTTCATCGCGAAGGTCATCTGTTGCTTCTGTTTTGCGTCGAGCCCTTCGACCGCGTCGATATTGCCCAGCATGTAATCTGCGACGAGGAAATAGCTCTGGCGAATCCAGTCGAACACCGGGTTCTCGCGCCAGCGCGGATCGCGGAAGCGCTTGTCGGCATCGTGCTTCGACGGTTCGGGCGCGGCGGCCGATGACGGATCGATCATGCGCTGCCACAGCTCGAGGCTCTGGGTCCAGAAATCGCGCGCCCGCTCGATCGTCGCGGGATCGGTGAGGCCGGGTATCGGCGGCACCGCCCCGGTCATTGCCGGCATGTCGAACCCCTGCTCCATCATCTGCTGCTGCAACCGGCCGAGCAGCCAGGTCCAGTGCTGCATGTCGGCGAGGCTGGGTATCGTCGCAGTGGGATCTTTCGCGTCAGCCATCAGCGGGCGAGCTCCTTAAAAAGCGGAACGATCGGCGCTGTGAGCATAATTTCCTCTCCACGGCGGCGCGGCGGCGAATTTCATGCTACATAGCCGCATCGCCGCGTTGGCGACCATAGCCGAAAGCACCTTCGACCCATGTCCGACGATTTCTACCGCATTCGCCGCCTGCCCCCCTATGTCATCGCCGAAGTGAACGCGATGCGGGCCCAGGCGCGTGCCGCGGGCGAGGACATCATCGATCTCGGCATGGGCAATCCCGATCTGCCGCCGCCACCGCACGTCATCGACAAGCTCTGCGAAGTGGCGCGCAAGCCCGATGCGCATGGTTATTCGGCGTCCAAGGGCATTCCCGGACTGCGCAAGGCCCAGGCCAATTATTATGGCCGCCGCTTCGGCGTCGATCTCGATCCCGAGACCGAGGTCGTCGTCACGCTCGGCTCGAAGGAAGGGCTCGCCAATCTCGCCCAGGCGATCACCGCGCCGGGCGATGTCGTGCTCGCGCCCAATCCGAGCTACCCGATCCACACCTTCGGCTTCATCATCGCCGGCGCGACGATCCGCAGCGTGCCGACCACGCCCGACGAGAAATATTTCGAGGCGCTGGAACGCGCCATGGCCTTCACCGTGCCGCGCCCGAGCGTGCTGGTGATGGGGTATCCATCCAACCCGACTGCCGAGGTGGTCGATCTCGCTTTCTACGAGCGCGTGGTCGCCTTCGCCAAGGAGCATAAGCTGTGGGTGCTGTCGGACCTGGCCTATTCCGAGCTTTATTATGACGGCCAGCCGACCCCCTCGATCCTCCAGGTGCCCGGCGCCAAGGACGTCGCGGTCGAGTTCACCTCGCTCAGCAAGACCTATTCGATGGCCGGCTGGCGGATCGGCTTCGCGGTCGGCAACAAGCAGCTGATCGCCGCGCTGACGCGGGTGAAGTCCTATCTCGATTACGGCGCCTTCACCCCGATCCAGGCCGCCGCGGTCGCCGCGATCAACGGGCCGCAGGACATCGTCGAGGCCAATCGCACGCTTTATCGGCAGCGTCGCGACGTGCTGGTCGAAAGCTTCGGTCGCGCCGGCTGGGATATCCCATCCCCACGCGCCTCGATGTTCGCCTGGGCGCCGCTGCCGCCCGCGCTTGCGCATCTCGGCAGCCTCGAATTCTCCAAGCAATTGCTCACCCATGCCAAGGTCGCGGTCGCGCCGGGTGTGGGCTATGGCGAGAATGGCGAGGGTTATGTCAGGATCGCGATGGTCGAGAACGAGCAGCGGCTGCGCCAGGCGGCGCGTAACGTGAAGCGCTATCTGACCAGCATGGGCGTCAATACGCCCGCGCAGCAGAGCGGCTAAGCGCCCATGTTCCTGCTGCGTGGCGTCGAGAGCCACCCGCGGTCGTTCGTCAAGGCTGTGTCGTGGCGCGCGCTGGGCAGTATCGATACTTTCGTACTCGGCATGATCTTCACGCACGGCAACGGCAAGATCGCCGGCGCGATCGCCGGCACCGAGGTGATCACCAAGATCATCCTGTTCTATTTCCACGAACGGCTCTGGTCGTTGGTGCGCTGGGGGCACCGGCTGGACACGCCCGGGCCGGAGCAATCGTCGGAAGGCGTGCCTTTAGCTCCCTGAACCTTCGGGTTATCCCGTAGCCGCGCGAAACGTGCGCTTAACCTCGTCGTCTTATGGTTCGCATGACATGCGACCAGCCAATTCCCTGCGCGCGCGCCTGTTGTTGCCGGCGGTGATCGCGATCAGTTACGCGATCCTCGCCATCGCCGCGATCATGCTGACGCGGCGCAGCGGCGGTATCGCGCTGATGTGGTTGGCCAATGGCCCGCTGATCGCCGCGCTGGCCGTGGTGCCTTATCGTCGCTGGCCAGCGCTGATCGTCGCCGGCTTGCTGGGCAGTGTCGCCGCGTCGAACATCGTTTCACCGTTCGCCCCGGTGGCACCGATATTCGCCTTCGCCAATATCGGCGAGGCAATGCTCGCCGCCTCGCTGATCCGCCGTTTCAAGGTCGATCGCAACGCGTTCGACAGCGCGGCGTCGATCGCACTGTTCGTCGTCGCGGCGGTGATCGTCGCGCCGCTGGTCAGCGGCACCCTGGCATCGGCGGCGCTCGCTTTGTTCCTCCCGCTCGACCCGCGCGCGACCTTGTTCGACTGGCAGCTCGGTCACGGCATCGGCAATCTCATCGCGACGCCGCTGCCGCTGCTGTTCACCCGTCGTGACGTCGACTGGCGGCGCTTTCGCGCGCGGCACGGCGTGTGGCAGGCCATAGGCTGCACGGCACTGGGCGCGGGCACGACCTTCGCCGTTTTCTACCAGAACGGCCTGCCGCTGCTGTTCCTGCCGATCGTGCCGCTGCTGGTCTCAACCTTCGCGATGCAGCGCTTCGGCGCGGCGGGCGGCGTGCTGGTCATCGGGCTGGTCGGCGGCGTGATGACACTGCAAGGCTCGGGGCCGATCATGCTGATGCACGGCGGCCAGGCGGCGCAGTTGCAGTTCTTCCAATTCTATCTCGCAGTACTGTTCCTCACCGCGCTGCCGGTTTCGGCGACCTTGTGGCAGCAAGACCAGCTGCGCATCGCGCTCGCCGAGAGCGAGGCGCGCTACCGTCTGCTTGCCGACAACGCCACCGACATCATGCTGACGCTCGACCCCGACGGGACGATCCGCTTCGCCTCGCCGGCAGTGCGCGAGCTGGGCCATTTCGATCCCGCCGAGCTGATCGGCGTCAACGCCGCAGCGCTCGTCTACCTGCCCGATCGCGAGCGCGTCAGCGGCATGCACGTCGCCACGCTGCATGACCCCGACCAGACTTTCAGAGTGGAATATCGTGCGGTCCGCGCCGACGGCTCGCTCGGCTGGTTCGAGAGCAATATGCGCGCCGTTCGCGGCGCGGACGGGATGGTCGGGGCGGTGATCAGCGTGATTCGCGCGCTCGACGAGCGCAAGGAACGCGAGGCCGAACTGGAACGCGCCGCGACGACCGATCCGCTGACCGGCCTGCTCAACCGTGCCGCCTTCGGGCGCGTCGCGACCGAAGCGATGGCGGCGACGCGCAGCGGTACGCCATCGACACTGGCGATCCTCGATCTCGACCATTTCAAGGCGATCAACGACACCTGGGGGCACGGCGTGGGCGACAGCGCGCTGCTGATGGTCGCTGACCTGTTGCGCGAGCATGTCCGCGGCAATGATGTCGTCGGCCGGATCGGCGGCGAGGAATTCGCCATCCTGTTCCGCGGCCTGACGCATGGCGCGGCGGCGCCGGTGTGTGACCGGCTCCGCGTGCTGCTCGCCGAGCAACGCCTGCCCGGCAGCGATATCGGCGTCACGATGAGCGCGGGCCTGGCCGAATTGTGCCCTGGCCAAGGGCTCGACCCGATCTTCGAGGCGGCCGACCGCGCGCTGTACCGCGCCAAGGCGGCCGGACGAAACCGGATTGCGGTGGAAAGCGATCCGCTGGCAGGCTAGCGCGCGCTGATGAACACGCGCCCCGGCTACGCCTTCTCCACCCGCTTCAAGGTCCGCTATGCCGAGATCGACGGCCAGAAGGTCGTCTTCAACTCGCGCTATCTCGAATATGCCGATGTCGCGGTGTCGGAGTTCTGGAACTGGACCGGCATCGCCGCCGCTCTCGGCAAGGCCTGGACCGAAACCGAGTTTCATGTCCGCCATACCGAGATCGATTACCTCAAGCCCTTCACCTATGGCGACGTGATCGAGGCGTTCGTTGCGGTAACAAGGCTCGGCAATTCCAGCCTGACGCAACGCTTCGAACTATGCCACACCGTGACCGGCGCGCTGCACACGGTGATCGAGATGGTGATCGTCAATGTCCATCTGCCGTCGGGCCAGCCGGCACCGATCGCGCCCGAGGTGCGCGCATTCCTGGAAAAGCTCCCGAGCTGAGACCTACTCCGCCGCGCGCGCTTCCGGCTCGGCGTGGCTGACATCCTCGCGCAGCGCCCAGTGCATGTCGTGCTTGGTCAACACACGGCCATCCCATGAGGTCACCGCGACCGGCGCGACCGGGCGCATGTCGCGCGCGTCGACCAGCACCGGGCTGGCCGGCGTGCCGGTTTCCCAACGCTCGCCCCATTGGCGCAGCGCGACCATTGTCGGCAGCAGCGCCATACCTTTTTCGGTCAAATTATATTCGATCTTGCGGCGATCGTCGGGCATCGCCTCACGCGTGAGAATGCCATGCTCGACCAGCCGCGCCAGGCGATTGGCCAGGATGTTGCGCGCGATGCCCAGTTCGGACTGATATTCCTCGAAGTGATGCAGCCCGTTAAAGGCGGCGCGCAGGATCATGAACGACCAGCGTTCACCCATCGCCTCCAGCGCCGCCGGCAGGCTGCACTTGACCAGTTCGCGCAAGGGCTCGCGGAGCTTTTCGTCCATCAATCCTCTACCCATATCATCAGCCTATCGCATTTCTGTTCGTCATGGGAATGAAATATAAGTTTCTAGTTGCAACCCGCAACCTAAACGACTAGGTAGTGATTCGCAACTGAATAAACAGGAGGTCCCCCATGATCCGTTTCACCGCTCTCGCCGCCGCCGCGCTTGCGTCCGCAGCCCTTCTCGCGCCGATCGCCGCCGACGCCCAGGGTCCGGCCGGCTTCTATGTCGCCACCCCGGTCGCCAAGCCGGCCAGCTCGACGATCATCACCAATGCCACGCTGTGGACCTGGCAGGACACCGCGTTCACCGCCAACCACGCGCCCGAGCGTCCCAACATCCTGTGCGAGCTGGTCGTCAAGCGCGTCGGCGCGCTGTCGAGCTTCTCGGCCGGCGGCAAGGCGTTCGACGCCGATGCCCTCGCCAAGTGCAACGCCCGCGCCAAGTAATCCGTAATCCTCGTCCCCGAGGCTTGCCTGAGCCCTCTCCGCCACAAGCGGAGGGGGCTTTTTTCGCGCCTGAAAGCCCAATTTTGTTGCAAAGCAACAGGATCGCACGCCAAGTTGAACCTGTGTTGCGTCAATATGAACTCGTCGATCGTGTCCTGAGCTACGATCCCAATGCCGACGAGGCTCTGCTCAACCGCGCCTATGTCTTTTCCTTACAAGCACATGGCAGCCAGAAACGTGCTTCGGGCGACCCCTATTTCAGCCACCCGATCGAAGTCGCCGGCATCCTGACCGACCTGCATCTCGACGACGAGACGATCGCCACCGCCATCCTTCACGACACCGTCGAGGACACGGTCGCCACGCCGGAGGAGATCGAGCGCGTGTTCGGCCCGAGCGTCGCGCGGCTGGTCGATGGCGTCACCAAGCTCTCGAAGATCGAGGCGCAGACCGAGAGCGAGCGCGCCGCCGAGAATCTGCGCAAGTTCCTGCTCGCCATGTCGGACGACATCCGCGTGCTGCTGGTCAAGCTCGCCGACCGGCTGCACAATATGCGCACGCTGCATCACATCCCCAATCCCGACAAGCGCCGGCGCATCGCGCGCGAGACGATGGATATCTATGCGCCGCTCGCCGAGCGGATCGGCATGTACGAATTCATGAAGGAGATGCAGACGCTCGCCTTCAAGGAGCTCGAGCCCGAGGCGTTCGAATCGATCGACAAGCGCCTCACCCAGTTGAAGGACGGCGGCGGCGACCGTATCGCCAAGATCGGCTCGGGCCTCAAGCTGCTGCTGTCGCGCGCCGGCATCGAGACCGATATTTCGGGCCGCGAAAAGCACCCTTATTCGATCTGGAAGAAGATGGCCGAGCGGCATATCAGCTTCGAGCAGCTGTCCGACATCATGGCGTTCCGCGCCATCGTGCCGAGCGAGGAGGATTGCTACCGCGCCTTGGGCATCATCCATCGCCGCTGGCCGATGGTCCCGGGGCGCTTCAAGGATTATATCTCGACCCCCAAGCGCAACGGCTATCGCTCGCTCCACACCAGCGTGATGCATGCCGACAATACGAGGGTCGAGATCCAGATCCGCACCGAGGAGATGCACGAGGAAGCCGAACTCGGCCTCGCCGCGCACTGGGCCTATAAGCAGGATAAGGTTCGCCCCGAAACCCAGGTGTCGTGGATCCGCGATCTGGTCGAGATCCTCGACCATGCCGAGAGCCCGGAAGAGCTGCTCGAACATACCCGCATGGCGATGTACCAGGACCGCATCTTCGCCTTCACCCCGAAGGGCGAGCTGCACCAGCTGCCCAAGGGCGCAACCCCGATCGACTTCGCCTATGCCGTGCACACCGATCTCGGCGACCAGGCGGTCGGCGCCAAGATCAACGGCCGCGTCGTGCCGCTGCGCACCGAGATCGCCAATGGCGACCAGGTGCAGATCCTGCGCTCCAAGGCGCAGGTGCCGCAGGCCGCCTGGCTCAACTTCGCCATCACCGGCAAGGCGCGCGCCTCGATCCGGCGCTTCCTGCGCGCCAAGGAGCGCGAGGAGACGCAGAAACTCGGCCGCAAGCTCTATGACGATATCGTCACGCGGTTGCCGGTGCCGATCGGCCCGGAGGCGCTCAAGGCCGCGCTGAAGAAATTGAAACTCCCCGATGAAGCCGCGTTGCTCGAAGCCGTCGCCCGCCGCCGCATCGCCGATGCCGATGTGATGGAGGCGCTGATCCCGGGCAGCGGCGCGAGCGCCGGCGCGGCCGAACGCGCCATGCCGCAACAGGCCGGCGCGATCTCGATCCGTGGTCTCGCCCGCGGCGTCGCCTTCGATCTCGCCGAATGCTGTCACCCGGTGCCCGGCGACCGCATCGTCGGCCTGCGCCGTCCGAACGAGGGGATCGAGGTTCACACCATCGATTGCCCCTCGCTGGCCGACAGCGACGATGCCGACTGGGTCGACCTGTCCTGGGGCGACAAGGCGGAAGGCGCCACCGCGCGCATCACCGTCGGCGTCAAGAACGAACCCGGCACGCTCGGCGTGATCGCCACGATCATCGGCCAGCAGCGCGCCAACATCGTCAACATGCGGCTCGACAGCCGCGATACCGGTTTCCACACCAACACGATCGACGTCGAGGTCCATGACCTGCAGCATCTCAGCAAGCTGATGACCGCGCTGCGCGCGGCGGACGCGGTCAATAACGTCGAGCGGGTCTAGGGTTTCACCAACACCGCGTGCGGCGTCGAGACGCGCTTGAGGAACAACCGCTCCTCACGGCGGATAAACTTCTCACGCTGGGCAAAGGCGAAATTCTCCCGCCCGATCGGATCGTCGCGCAAGCGCGCGCGATAGGCCTCATAGGCGGCGAGATCCTCGATATCGTAGAGCGCATAGGCACGTGTCGCCGAGCCTTCATGCGGCGCGTAATAGCCGACCAGATCGGCACCGCAGCGCGGGATCGCCTGGCCCCAGGCACGGGCATATTCGGCAAACGCCTCGGTCTTGAAGGGGTCGATCTCATAGCGGATCAGGCAGGTGATCATCGTCTTGCTCCATCATCGGATCGGATCGGCCTAACCGATCGCTCCATGACGATGCTTCGCTCAGGGCCGAAGCATGCGCGGCGGCGACGCAATCTCCCCATGACGGATGCGACGCTTGTCGCTAAACAGCCGCGCCATGCACCGTCCCCAGCTCTCCGTCGTCGTCCCCTGCTATAATGAGGCCGCCTGTCTCGAACTGCTCCACGCCCGCGTGTCGGGCGCGGCCAAAGCGGCGGTCGGCGAGGATTACGAAATCCTGTTCATCAACGATGGCTCGCGCGACGACAGCTGGGCGGTGATGCAACGCATCGCGGCGAGCGATCCGCGGCTCATCGCGATCAACCTGTCGCGCAACCATGGTCACCAGCTCGCGCTGACCGCCGGGCTCGATCTGTGCGCCGGCAAGCAGATCCTGATCATCGACGCCGATCTGCAGGATCCGCCCGAACTGCTGACCGACATGCGCGCGACGATGGTCGAGCAGCAGGCCGATGTGGTCTATGCCGTGCGCCGCAAGCGCGCCGGCGAGACGATCTTCAAGAAGATGACCGCGGCGTTGTTCTACCGCATGCTCGACCGGCTGACCGACACGCCGATCCCGCTCGACACCGGCGATTTCCGCCTGATGAGCCGCCGTGCGCTCGACGCCTTCCTGTCGCTGCCCGAACAGGCGCGCTTCATCCGCGGCATGGTCGCCTGGGTCGGTTTCCGCCAGGTGCCGTTCCTCTATGACCGTGCCGAGCGCCATGCCGGCGAGACCAATTACCCGCTGTCGAAGATGTTGCGCCTGGCGTTCGACGCGGTGACCGGCTTTTCCACCGCGCCGTTGCGCTTCGCCAGCCATGCCGGCCTCGCGCTGACCGGCGCGACCTGCCTGTTGCTGCTCTACATCGCTTACGGCTTCTTCTTCGGCCATCCCGTGCAGGGCTGGACCTCGACCATGCTGGTCGTCGTGCTGCTCGGCGCGGTGCAGATGTTCGTGCTCGGCATGATCGGCGAATATCTCGGCCGACTCTATGTCGAATCGAAGCGCCGCCCGCTTTATCTCGTCGGCGATGTGGTCGGCCCGGTGCAGGGCCATGCCACGCTTGGTTACAACGCGGCGGAAATCGATCCCGGCGACGACATCATCGGCTACGCCCCGGGCGAAACCAACGTCACGATCGACACGCCCGGCGACATCGGCACCCGCCCGAGCAAGTGACGCTCGGCGCGGAAGATGCGCTCGAAGATCGCGTTGAGGAACGGCGGCGGCGGTGAATCGTCGCTGTCGTCCTTGCCCGTCATCCGCCCGACGATCCGCGCCGCGGCGGCGAGCGGGAACAGCAGCGAGTTGAAATAACGCAGGCCATTGTGGCTGAGGCCCGCCCTGGCGATCGCCGCGGCGAGCGTGTTCTTGGAATAACGCCGGTGATGGTGGTTGACGACGTCGTGCGCGCTCCACAACCATCGATGCGCCGGCACGGTGACGAGGATCTTGCCACCCGGCGCGAGGCAATCGGCCATCGCCTTCAGCGCGGCGACATCGTCCTCGATATGCTCGACCACATCGAGCACCGCGATCAGGTCGTAATGGCCGCGCGGTACGTCGGGCAGCATGGGCAGTGGCGAGGCGCTGACCGGCTTGCCGAGCCGCGCACTGGCAATCGCGCGCGCCGCGGGGTCGATCTCGATCGCATCGACCGTGCCGAACCCTGCGAGCATCGGCAGATTATGCCCGGTGCCGCAGCCGATCTCGAGTATCTTCGCATTGGCCGGCAACTTGCCCTCGCGCGTCAGGTAATCGGCCAGGATGTCGCGCCGTGCGCGGTACCACCAATGGGTCGAATCATGCGCCGCCATGCGGTCGTAGACGATACGGTCCATGGTTTAGCCGAACACCCATTGCCGATTGAGCGCGAAGGTCGCGACCGGGATGACGGTGAAGGCCGGGATCAGCGCCACCCACGCCGCGCCGTGGAACAGCGGCCCGGTGATGATCCAGGTGAAGGCGAGGTTGAGCAACAGGCCGAAGCCCTGGACGAGCACGAACTTCACATGCTGCCGGCCGCTCTGGTCGCGCGTGCCATGGCCTTTGAAGCTCCACGCGCTGTGCAGGAAGAAGCCCGCCGTCACCGCCACGGCAAAGGCGAAGGGCACCGCGAACACGGCATGGCTGCCGGTGAACACCCGCGCGGTAAGCGGCAGATAGACCGCCGAATAGATCGCACTGGAAATCGCCCCGGCAATGCCGAAGCGGATCAGCTGGCCGAGCATGCCGCTCGCCCGCATCTGTTCAACCTGTCGAAGAATTGCCGTCACGCCTGCCTTGCCCTTTGCGGGGGTGCCAGTAGAGGGATTCGCTCGGGAGTGAAACCGGATTGTTCCGGCTACATGGGACGGAGCGCTTGCAGGACAGCCCAGATCACGTTTCGCCCGCCCCCGACCAGCGAGCGAACATCCCCTTCGTCCGCGAACTCGAGCAGGACTGGCTCAAGCTGACCCTGATCGCCTGGGCAATGATCGCTGCCTTTTACGTGTACAACCGCTGGAACGGAATCCACTGGCTGTCACTCGGCGACACCGACGACAATATGCGCCTGATGCAGGTCCGTGCGCTGCTCGATGGGCAGGGCTGGTATGATCTGCGCAACTACCGGCTCAACCCGCCCCAGGGGCTCGATATCCATTGGAGCCGCATCGTCGATCTGCCGATCGCCGCGCTGATCCTGATCCTCAGGCCGTTCGTCGGCACGGGCGAGGCCGAGCGGCTGGCCTGCGGCATCGCCCCGCTGCTGCCATTGAGTCTCGCGATGCTCGGCGTCGCGGCCACCGCACGGCGCCTCGTCGACAAGCTCGCCTGGCCGCTCGCCATCGTCTTCCTGATCTGTTGCAGCGTGACGATGCTGATGTTCATGCCCGATCGCATCGATCATCATGGCTGGCAGCTGGCGATGCTCAGCCTGACCGTCGCCGGCCTGTGCGACACCAAAGCGATGCGCGGCGGCGCGATCGTCGGCCTGTCGACCGCCGTCTCGCTGTCGATCGGGCTGGAGATGCTGCCCTATGCCGCGATGGCCGGGGCGATCATCGCACTGCGCTGGGTATGGGACCGCGCCGAGGCGCCCCGCCTCACCGTCTATGCCCTGACCCTGGCCGGGGGCAGCAGCATCGGCTTCGCGCTGTTCGCCTCCTATGCCAATCGCGTGCCGCGCTGCGACGCGCTGACCCCGGTGTGGCTGTCGGTGATGGTCGCCGCGGGGCTGTTCCTCTATCTGCTCGCCCGCCTCAACCCGGCACGCCGCGACGTCCGGCTCGGCCTCGCAATCCTCGCCGGCGCGGCGATCGGCATCGGCTTTGCGCTGGTTTTCCCGCAATGCCTCGGCCGGCCCGAACAGGTCTCGCCCGAACTGGCGCGGATCTGGCTCAACAATGTCCGCGAAGCCAAGCCGATCTATCAGCACCCGTTCCGCACCGCCTTCCCGATCGTCGTGCTGCCGGTGATCGGCCTGCTCGGCGCGCTGCTCGCGACATGGCGCGCGCGTCATACGCCGCGTCTGATCGGCTGGGCGGCGGTGTCGCTGTTCGGCACCTTCGCCGCCGCGATGCTGCTGTGGCAGGCGCGCGCCGGCCCGGCGGCGCAACTGCTCGCCGTGCCCGGGGTGACCGCGCTGGCCTGGATCGTCCTGCCCTGGTGCCTCAGGAGCAAGTCGGTGCTGGTGCGCGTGTTTGGCACGGTGCTGGCCTTCGTCACCGTCTCGGGCCTGTTTGCCGGCCTGGTGTTCACGCCGTTCAACTTCCGGCTGTTCGGGTATAATTTCGGCTATCAGCCGCCCGACCGGCCCAGCGCCTTCGTCCAGCGCGTCAACAATGCCAGCGGCCTGTGTCCGACCATTCCCGCGCTGCAGCCGCTCGACAAGCTGCCGCCGCAGACCATCTTCACCTTCGTCGATCTCGGCCCGCGCCTCGTCGTGGTGACGCATCACAATGCCATTGCCGGCCCCTATCACCGCAACGGCGATGCGATCCTCGATGTGCAGCACGGCTTTTCGGGGAGCGCAGACCAGTTCCGCGCCATCGCGAAGCGCCACGGCGCAACCTTGTTGCTGACCTGCCCCAATATGTCGGAATCGACGGTCTATCGGGCGCGTAACCCGGGCGGTTTCTACGACCAGCTGGCGCACGACAAGATACCGGCCTGGCTCGAACCCGTCGCCCTGCCGGCCAAATCGCCGCTCCGGCTGTGGCGCATCCATTATTGAGCGCCGGGATGACGGACCGCCCCGACATCCTGATGGTCGCGCCGATCAGGACCGGTGTCATCGATGCGCTGGATGACGCCTTCACGCTTCACCGCCTGTGGTGCGAAGCCGACAAGGACCGTTTCCTGCGCGAGACCGGGCCACGCATCCGCGGGCTGGCGGCAAGCACGCTGGCCGCCAGCCCGGTCACCGGCGACCTGCTCGACCGATTGCCGGCGCTGGAGATCATCGCCAATTTCGGCGTCGGCTACGACAATGTCGACGCCGCTGCGGCGGCGCGGCGCGGTGTGATCGTGACCAACACGCCGGGCGTTCTCGACGAAGAGGTCGCCGACCTGGCGATCGGCCTGTTGCTGGCGACGATCCGCCAGATTCCCCAGGCCGATCGACATGTCCGCCAAGGCCGCTGGCTGGAAGAACGCTTCCCGCTGTCGCCGACACTGCGCGGCCGCCGCATCGGCATCGTCGGCATGGGCCAGATCGGCCAGGCGATCGCCCGGCGGCTGGAAGGTTTTGGCGTCGGGATCGCCTATCATAGCCGGCGGCCGGCAGACGATGTGACCTATGCCTATCACCCGACTTTGCTCGGCCTGGCCGAGGCCAGCGACACGCTGATCGTCATCGTGCCCGCAACCCCCGCGACGCACCACATGATCGACATGCCCGTGTTGCAGGCGCTGGGCCGCGACGGCATGCTGATCAACGTCGCCAGAGGCAGCGTGGTCGACCAGGACGCGCTGATCGCGGCGCTGGCATCGGGCACGATCCTGTCGGCCGGGCTCGACGTCTATGCTGACGAACCGCGCGTGCCGCAGCAATTGATCGACATGCCGCAGGTCGTGCTGCTCCCGCATATCGGCTCGGCCTCGGTCCATACGCGTGATGCGATGGGGGCGCTGGTGGTGGCAAACCTTGTGAACTGGTTCGATCGGGGCCGGCCGCTGACCCCGGTTCCCGAATCGGCGGCACTGGTGAAGGCGATCTGAGGTGACGATGCCGCACGCCGCAATCCCGCCAGCCCTGCGCAGCCGCTACGACGAGCCATGGCGGCACTATCACACCATGGCGCATGTCGACGCCATGGAGCGCCATCTGCGCGATGCCCTGGCCGCCGGTGAGACCGTTCACGACCTGCCAGCCTGCCAGGCCTTCATCTGGTGGCACGATGCGATCTACGAGCCTGAGGCGTCGCCCGGTCACAATGAACGGCGCTCGGCGGAACTCTGTCGCGCCGAGATGAATGCATCGGGCTATGAATCCGCGACGATCGAGCGCGCCGTGG
>Ga0307510_10001842_pt1 | contig 23757 bp, 19 predicted proteins | sample 12_EM_MG_FD_207224 | JGI IMG/M metagenome (GOLD analysis project Ga0307510, IMG submission 207224) | Populus trichocarpa ectomycorrhiza microbial communities from riparian zone in the Pacific Northwest, United States - 12_EM | ecosystem: Host-associated > Plants > Roots > Unclassified | place...
ACTGCACTTTTTGTCTGCGATCACCGTGATCTGGATTCATTATGTGCTTTCTCGGACCCAGTATATATTGTCACATGAGGTCACTGTGTGACAGGAAACATCGTCATCTTGACGATTCTGCGACATGGTGTCGAATGGAGATATTTTGTGATAGATCCTGAATTATTTTTAGCAGTCGTCCCTCCGCGGCCCTGGCTTGTGTGCCCGAGAGGCACAGACCCGTTGTTTGCATCTTGTGGTAAGTTGTTGAAATATCACACGCGGCCAGCAAGAACAGACGGGGAGAAAAGCGCAAGGAAAGGAAGAGGTAAATATAAGAATCCGCAACAAGGGCACAATCTCAACTGCATGTGCCGCCACAAGTGCCTGAGCATGCAGACCATGTCAACGAGATCGACCGCCGATGTACTACCTATGTTGTGTATTATTGGTCACTATAGGTCATTATGGTCGTATCCACTTTGTTCTTGAAACCAAAACGAAATGTTACCATCCGACGCTGATAATTTGAGAGTTGCTATAGAGTGAGTCCACCTGGTGAAAGAAGTGGGTTCGAATATGAACGGTATTTGGGGGGACAACGGAAGCCCCACAGTTTAGTCATCAGGGAAAGTGCCGAAATTGCTGAACCGTACTGTGCTTTCTGAGCGAAACTGTTTGTGGCAATCCTCCCTCTCCCCGTCCCAACTTGTATACAGTATCCCCGTTACACACCACATCTTCAATACAAATGTCATAAGCCACTGCATACATCCACAACTTCCTCCTTCCCTCTCCCAGCTACGCAAATAGCTCAGCGCGCCCGGCGACACCGAGATCGTGAATGGCGCTCCCGGGCACAACCTGAAGGGGACGGTGCGCCGTCTCATTCCCTCTCTCCTTCGCTTCCGCGCTCACATCGTACCGTAGTACCGCCATTGAGACTTAGTAACAATACTGCCCTACGCGGACCCGGATGTTTTCCCGTCTTTGACTCCCGCCCCCGGGAACCGTGGAGGACCAATGATGTACCTCTCAAGTATCTCGCACAGCCAGATAGCCGAGCGCGCAAGGCGGAAACGAGTGCGTGAAGGGCGCTTGCTAGCATGCAAAGAGGGTGGTGCGTTGTCTCCCGCTTCTCGACCTCGGAGTTCCCCTCCCGTACCCCCACCGAAAAAATACCTCCTTTATGTCCCATCTCTACCCTAATGGCCCCCAGCGACGTCGCGTCCTCCTCTCCTCTAGTGGGAGCCCCGCGCAATCCTCATCTTGGCGACGACTCGGATCAGTTCGTCCTTAGCTCGCACTGCCCGGGCCAGCGCACTATTAGTGATCACCAGGTACACCTCTCACCGCCGCTCAGCGCAAGGCAGGTTGTCCAATGCGCCCGACGGAAGCGAGAACGACAGCGGCACGAGACACCGTGGCCTTGCTATTCTTCATGGACGCGGAGTCGCGCTTTCCGGACTTAGAAATGCGTCTTGTTTCGTACGGCCGCTGTCACTGCGACCCCCATGGAGTATCATCCATTATGGTTGGAGAAGTGGGCTTTTATAATATAAAAGCAGAAGTTCGCTGCTCCCAGGGACGCGAGTGGGAACTCTGAGAGTCCTTCCATTAGGTGGTGCCGTTCCTAGTTTTACCTTTGTGCCTCTGGGGGTTGGGCCAATGTGAAAGTGGTGCATTGCGCTCCGTGTGTCTGACGGAAGGTTTGTGCCAAGATTAAATTGGTTAAATACTGTAAGTTTCCACCAGTAAACTTGAATATTATCTCGAGGCCTCCTACCACATTTTTGGACAGGAGCCACAGGACTACATGACGTTCCGTCACTTCGAAGCCTCAATATCTTACAGCACAGCTACAAAAGATCACATACGATGTCTAATAGCATCTCAATATATTTCATGTATTTATTTATTTTTGATACAAAGTGTGTTGTGTACTGTTATATATAGCATACATCAGGAAAACCCCTTGTTTGCTTTTTGGTGCTTTTTCTACTTTTTTGGTGCTTTTCATGAAAAATGTAGAAAAAGCATGAAAAAGCATGAAAAAGCATGAAAAAGCCAAGTCCTCTACTTGCCAGAGTGCTTTCCAAGGCAGTCAAAAAAGTACATTGCTTTCAAAAGTATTCTAGGTCACAAAAGTACATAAAAGTACAGCCAAAAAATGACAAGTAGTGATAAAATGGAAGTAGTCTCAGTTATATTGCATGAAAAAATATTGAGCTGTGTAAAAAAGTAGAGCAGTAGTGAAAAAGTACATGGAAAGTAAAGGGGTTGGCTTGTCACAAGTAGTCTGTACTTTCCAAATTTTTACTTTTTTTACACAATAAAAGCAATAAAAGCAGTAAAAGTAGCAAAAAGCAAATGAGGGGTTTTCCTGATGCTATAATCAGTGATCTTCAGAATTGGTGTTTTCATTGCAAGAACTTCTCGTGTCAGTGAGTGGAACTGGGGGGACACTAGTGACGCAACCACAGAGTCCTGATGGTGAAAAGTGTTCCGGGCACGCGTGTAGGATCCTAGTTCTGGCTTGTGTTGTCCGTTCCTCGGTTTGTCACCGTTCAATAGGAATACACATGACTCGTTGCCTCGATGCTTCGTCTTTCCTCGATACTGCCTGTGCATCTAGTACCACTGGCACATGCTCCCACTGGCGTCAGTCTAACATCTGGTTCTTGTGTGGGGCTGTGTAGAAAAGGCTGTGCGGGATCCCATAAATAGGTGTACACAACGGTTGGGAAGATGGCGATGATACACGTAAGTTACTAGTACCTGGCGCCTAGGTAGACCGCTCATTCTGTTGATTCCCTGCTGTGACTATCGCCTCTGACAGGTAAGATCTAAAGTTACACCGTGGCTCTATTGTTGTGAAGAGATCTGATTTGTCACTCACTAGTTTTGACCCTCTTGATAACTCACCTATCCTCAATGTCTACTGTCGAGGGCTCAAATGCGGAAGATAGCATTCCATGTCAACAAACAAGGCTATTTGTTGAGGAGAATCCAGGTGAGTGTTAACCCGCACGTTCGTCTTGAACTATCACAGAGTTGGTCAGTACAGGTCAGCCTTACCCAAGGGCAACAATCCATGCGCTCCCCGACAACGTTCTCCTAGAAATATTCAAGTTTGATGTGGACGAAGCTTGGGAGATTGCCGATTTCCCTGAAGATGCATGGCATACTCTGGTGCACGTGTGTCAAAGGTGGCGACTTGTCGTGCTTGCCTCACCACGTTGGCTAGATCTACATATTCTTTGCACGAACAAAAATCAAGTAGAGAAAAATCTGGATATCTGGCCTCAGTTACCTATTGCCATAGAGGCCTTTTCCGACATCGAGACCAACCCATCGCTACTGCCAGGCGAAACCAACATCATTGCTGCGCTCAAGCATCACCATCGCGTGAGCAAAATTGCCATCTATTGTGTCCCCAATTCGCTCTTGAAAGAACTTGGGGCGATAAAGAATTCTTTCCCCGCGCTGACAGAGCTGAAGCTTCAGTCGGACGAAGCATACCCACCGGTTCTTCCAGATTCATTCTTACTCGGATCTGCCCCACGTCTAAAAACTCTCTGGTTGAATGGAATCTCGTTCCCAGCTTTACCTAAACTATTTTTGTCGACCAGTGACCTTGTCAAACTTCACGTTAGGCGTGTTCCTCCTTCTGCATATATTTCACCCGAAGCGTTGGCCACCAGCCTATCAGTGTTACCCAGGCTCCAGTCGCTTTCGCTTACACACCAATCCCCTCCATCTTGGGCTGACAGAGCAAATCCACAGCCGCCTCGGTTCACACACGTCGTCCTCCCTTCTCTCACTGATTTTTCTTTCAACGGCCATAGCGAGTACTTGGAGCGCATCGTGTCCCAAATCGAGTGCCCTCTACTCAACAGCACCTATATAACATTTTCCGATCAACTGGCATTCGACACACCACAACTCCGCCACTTCGTCAGTCGGACAGAAACATTCAAGGCACCCCATCGGGCGGACATAGAATTTTCCAAAGATTCCGTGCGGGTCGCCTTGTTTCGGCGAAAAGGGCTAGTTGATCGCAAAAAGATAGAGTTGCGAATATCTTGTAACCGGTCGTCTTGGCAGATTTCAGCTATCACACACGTCTGCAGCTCACCGTTGCCTCCCCTTCCCACATTGGAATGCCTTGGCCTCTGCGAGAATCAATATTGGAAACCAGAGTGGCAAGACGACATTGTGAACACCCAATGGCTACAGCTTTTTCACCCATTCAGCTCTGTGAAGAACCTCTTCCTGTCCGAGAGATTAGCTCAACTCGTCGCACCCGCCCTGCAGGAGCTCACCGGGGGAAGGGCGACGGAAGAATTACCAGCGCTACAAAATCTTTTCGTACAGGGACCAGAGCCATCAGAAACTGTCCAGGAGGTTATTGGCCAGTTCGTCGCTGAGCGACGGCTCTCTGATTGCCCTGTGGCTGTCCATTGTGAGCGAGATGGTTGGTGGTAAATGTGTCGGGATAGCGGTGATTGGTGCGCAGTGCTTCTAGTTGATGATTCATGTTTCTGCGTATTGCCCGCCATTGTCCTTCACACCGGTTGTTCGACATATGCAAGCCCAGTTACTATACTTTTGTCTGCGACCACCTTAATCTGGTTTCGTTATATGATTTCTCATACACAGTATATATTGTGGCATGGGGTCACCGTGTAGCAGGATATATCGTCATCTCGACGATCACGAAATGTGCTATAGTGTCAATTAGAGATATTTTGCGATAGATCCCGAATTCTTTTTGGCAGACCTCCCTTAGCGGCCCTAACTTGTGTATCCGAAAGGCTCAGACCCGTTGTCTGCATCTCGTGATAAGTCTGTTGAAATTTCGCGCGCGGACAGCAAGAACGAACGGGGAGAGTGAGATTGAGAGTCAACTCACGAAGGTGGGCCAACGTACGTACAACGAATTTATGCTAGGAAAAGCGCAAGGAAAGTAAGAGGAAATTGCAAATCCCTTACTCTTCACACGCACGAGCCGAGCGTCTTGAACTACAAATTACAACAACTCCCCATGCTTTCTCTGCCTCGGTAGCAGCCTTGGCCTTGTTGAGGGCATCAGGAAATGACGTTTAGGACGATGATAGCGACGTCGTTGTCTTTGGAGTCCCCTTTGTCACGAGTCCCGCTAGCTCGCCGTATTGCGCGATCATCCGGCGATGAGGTGAAGGGCGCTGCTGCTATCCCTTGGAGTCCGGTTCCGGGCGTAGCGCGCCACGACGGCAACCCACTTCGGCTCCCGTTATTATCTTCACCGCCAGAGTGCCAGCTGGTCCTCTTTGTTGGTGTTCGCGCCATTACTTTTGTATTGCGTTGCGCCAGGGTCACGCGGATCAAAGTTCTCGCGTACGCCGCTGAGGCCATGTTCCATCAGAGGCGCGAAGCTCATGAGCCATGTATGTGACAGTGCCAGTGCTTGCTTGGCGGTGAGGCGACGTGTCGAGAAGGGGTCGAGAAGGGCACGGATCAAGTTCTTGGCTGTGATGTAGGGCGCGAAACTCAGATAAGCGCTTTCCCGGCTTACGACCACTCGGCGATGGTCCTTGACGTACCTTTGTCAGAAATACTCTTGCACTATCTGTCGTGGAGGTTCACCCTCGCCCCTGTCCGTCTGGCGTATCACCCCCTTCATGTAATCTGCCACGAACGGCGTGTATCTGTAGAAGAGAACATAAGTGATGGTTCTGCAGGTAATCAACATTCCATCGCATTATGAATGTTCGGTCAGGAAAGCAAGTAACCGTACCCTATTGACCAAAGGTCGACAGGCTTGCCGTGGCCGTTTTGGTTGAGTACCTCTGGAGCGACTTCCTGTGACCGACGTGAGTGGTTCTCCAGAGGAATCGAGGTACCCGGCACTGCAAGGTCAAATGACATGCATATGAGACATGGTTCCGGAGAGAGAGCCCAGCGGGCGTACACGCCAAAGTCGGCTATGCGTCCTTGGTACAAAAGAGGATGTTCTCCGGTCTGTTCACAAGCTATGTGTTGGATCAAAAGATCCCGCCGAAAATCAGAAAGGTGAGTGATAAAGGTGAGGGGCAACATACTTGAGATCCCGGTGGACGATGCCGTAGTCGTGCAGGCACTTCACGCCAGACAAGACGGAACTAGGGATTGAACGAAACGCATCGGTCTCCCGTTGCTATCACCAGGTGAAGAACAATCGACATACGGAAGCAAGACCCGCTACGGTATCTCGTTCCGAGAACCGAGAAGTGGCCACGCCGACTGAGGCGCCCAAAGAGCTCGCCGGACAGCGAGCCCGAAAGTACGAGGTAAGTTAGTATTTTGTCCGAGACTCGAACCATTCGTAGAGAATTTGACCTACAAAACACAACCAAAAATGTTAGGAGACAAAACAAGGATACGCGCGCGCAGGCGCATCATGGAGAAAAGGGTGGGGACCCACGATGTTGGAATGATCGAGACAGCATCTCACCCCACACGCTCTCCTCCCTTTAACTTTCTTCTTCGGAATGGCCTTAGTATGATCTCGCTCTTGACGTCCCCGGGCACCGTCTGGGCGGATTTCGCGTGGCTGCGGGGGAGAGCGGGTAGTGGGGAGAGAGTTGGGGTTGGCGGTGGAGGGGTGTAAGGTGACCTATGCCTTTGTGCGCGGAGAGTATTGGTGACACCAACACTATCCCCGCGAGAGCCACATCGGTTCGAGCTTGTCGGCTCACGTGGCGTGGCAACTGGCAAGACATTGAAAATTTCCTTACTTTCCCCGCGCCCTTTCTGGACCTTTTCTAGTATATTCACACCGTGCTGCACCATCGCGCGCTTGGTTCATAATTCTATCCGTTGTCCCGGTGCACGAAATCGCGACATTCTGTTCACCAGGAACATCTGATGAACCAGCCAGTCTCGAATTTGTCACGTGACGGCTAGTGCGAGGGGCTGTTTACGCCGGACAACCACAAGCAGCTGGACCAAAACGGATCACTCATTTGTTTGTAACCTCACATGTGGGTCGGGGCCATCAATCAGTGTAGAAAATAAATGAACGTACCGAAGCACTCTAGGGAATCTTGCTGCGGAAAAAAGTGGCCGCATGACGACTGAAAAGGCTCGTCACGGACAATGAGCTTGAAAGTGGGGTTCAAGCTTTGGCTCGGGTTGGTGGGATTCTGGCTTAAGCCCGGGCTTCAGCTGCACGAGGTCAAGTCGAGTAAGAAGTGACGGAAAGGGAACGAGAAAACGTGGCGAGCGACGGTCTCGCGACTACGAAGAGGGAATCACACGAAAAGTTGAGCATAGAACAAGAGTAGGATTGGGGATGTACAATAATGCTGCTGATGCACTCCACAAGAGCAGGAAGCATAACTTAATACACGCACCACCTGCTAAGGTTTGTACAAGGTAAGGACATTGGGAGAACGAGGCCGCGAAGGCGAAGGCGGGAAAGCAATGCAAAGAGGAAGAAGCAGTGGTGTCGGCGTCGTCAGGGCGCGGAAGGCGGTGTTGGTGGGTGTTGGGGCGATGTCGACGGGGTCGGAGCGAGAGGGAAGGGATGTGTGGACAAATGATAAGACGATGCGAACTAAGGAGGGTTAGAGCTTATGAACGGACTAAGGACAGGAGCGTACGAGGGCCGGCGGCGGCGACTACCCAAGCGACGTCGTGTGGGCGGGCAAGAATGAGAGGGTGTGTGGAAGTAGAAGAGTGAATGGAAGGCGATAAAGCGGAGTCTGGAAGAAATGAGAGGATGGAGACGTTGATTTCATGTTGTGGTGACAGTGATGTCGTCGACTAGCGAAGGTGATGATCATGGATTCGGAGAGGTTGAGAGTGAAATTTGCCAGTGTATCAGGAGGTCGGACGTGTGTTGAAAAGGCTGTGCAGAACTCCAAGTCATAGTAAATAGGTAAATAGGTGTATACAACGCTTGGCAGTATGATGAATGATGATAGGCCACAACTTACTAAAGGTAGACTGCTCATTCTGTTGATTCCCGTGACTATCGTTTCTGACAGGTGAGATCTAAAGTTACCTAGCTCTACTGTAGAGAGGCCTGACTTGTCACTCACTAGCTTCGACCCTCTTAGTAACCCACCTATCCTCAATGCCTACTGTCGAGGGCCCAAATGCAATTAACGGCATTGCATGTCAACGGAAAGGGGTGGTTGCTGAGGAGAATCGACGTGAGTGATGACCCCCAGATTCCTCTTGGACTATTACAGAGCTGGTCTGGACAGCCCAACATTACCCAAGGGTAACTATCCATGCACTCCCCGACAATGTTCTCCTAGAAATATTCAAGTTTTATGTGGACGAAGCTTTTGAGGTTACCGAATTCTCTGAAGATGCATGGCATACTCTGGTGCACGTGTGTCAAAGGTGGCGATTTGTCGTGCTTGCCTCACCACGTCGCCTAGATCTACATATTCTTTGCACGAACTTTAATCAGGTGGAGAAAAATCTGAATATCTGGCCTCAGCTGCCTATTGCCATAGAGGCCTTTGTCGACCCCGACCCCGACACCGACACCGACACCGACACTGACACCGACACGTCGCCACTGTCAGGTGTAACCAACATCATTGCTGCGCTCAAGCATCACCTTCGTGTGAACAAAATTGCCATCTATGGTATTCCCAATTCGCTCTTGAAAGAATTTGGGGCGATGAAGAGTCCTTTCCCTGCGCTAACAGAGCTCAGGCTCCAGTCGGATGAAGCATACCCACTGGCCCTCCCAGATTCATTCTTACTCGGATCCGCCCCACGTCTACGAACTCTCTCATTAAACGGAATCTCGTTCCCAGCATTACCGAAGCTATTTTTGTCAACCAGTGACCTTGTCGAACTTCACCTTAGGCATATTCCTCCTTCTGGATATATTTCGCCCGAAGCGTTAGCCACAAGCCTGTCAATGTTAACCAGGCTCAAATCACTTTCGCTTATACACCGATCCCCTCCATCTTGGGCCGACAGAGCAAATCCACATCCACCTCTGTTCACACGCGTCGTCCTCCCTTCTCTCACCAGTTTTACCTTCAACGGCCACAGCGAGTACTTGGAACGCGTCGTGTCCCAAATCGAGGGACCTCTACTCGACTACACCTGCATAATATTTTCCGATCAACTGGCATTCGACACACCACAACTCCGCCATTTCATCAGTCGTACGGAAATATTCAAGGCACCCCATCGGGCAGACATAGAAATTTCCAAAGATCGCGTGCGGGTCGCCTTGTTTCGGCGAAAGGGGTTAGTTGATCGCAAAAAGCTAGAGTTACAAATCTCCTACAGTCGGTCGTCTTGGCATATTTCAGCTATTACACAGCTCTGCAGCTCTCCGTTGCCTCCATTTCCCACTTTGGAATGCCTTGGCATCTGCGAGAATCAATATTGGAAACCAGAGTGGCAAAACAACATTGTGAACACCCAATGGCTACAACTTTTTCACCCGTTCAGCTCTGTGAAGAATCTCTTTCTGTCCGAGAAATTAGCTCAACTTGTCGCGCCCGCCCTCCAAGCGCTCACTAGGGGAAGAGTAACACAAGTGTTACCGGCGCTACAAAATATTTTCTTACAGGGTCCAGAGCCATCGGAAACAGTCCAGGAAGCTATTGGCCAGTTCATTGCCGAACGACAGCTCACCGATTGCCCTGTGGCTGTCCATTGCGAACGAAGTGGTTGGTGGTAAATCCGTCCGGATGTCTGCGATCATCATAATCTCGGTTTCGTCACGGACCACGGTTATTTCTCGGACCCCCGGAATCGGCCACCTTTGACCACGTGACGACCCTTCGGCGCGCTCAACGCGACACGTCAGCCCCTCGCACGGCCAGGCCTCCATCGTCCCGGCCGTCATCGCCCCGATCCACCTCTTGTCCTGTCCTGCCCCAAGTCCCCTCCCGCCTCACCTCAAAACCGGCTACCGACAATACCCCCATCTCCCTCTCTCGCCATGTCAAGATAACAGCGTACGCGACGCCTCGCCAGTCAAGCCCTCGCTCGGGACCACATCGCCGGACTCGTAGTTTGCTGATTTAGGATCTCCCCTTCCTCCGTACGTTTTCCTACCGCTCTTTTACCTTAGAACTCCCACTCCCCTCTTTCCTTTTCCATATTCTGCTTAGCCGTCGGACACAAGACGACACCGTTCCCTTCTACTCGCATAGCGTACTTATATATAAGTTAATAATATAACACCCTCACCTGGAGGAGGACCTCTGAGCAATCTTAGTCCACTCTTTCCCCCCTTCTCATCACGTGCCGTCGTCACCTCAAGCCTCCGTTTTACGACCGTTACGGTTCCCCTCGCGCGGTCCCGGCCTTTCGGGGACGCGGCCTTCCCTCGCTTCCCCCCTTTCCTTCCCCTCCCTGGCGCCTTCGCGTTCCCCTCGGGAATGTGGACCCGTCTCGGATCTCAGACCCCTTATCGAACTCACACAGCGGGGAGTTACCTCCTGCGCTACAGGGGTATGAGATCACCATTTAGCAGGATACATCGTCATCTTGGCGATTCTACGAAATGTGCTGTAGTGTCGAATAGATATATTTTGCGATAGATCCTGAATTTCTTCTTGGAAGTCGTCCCTTATCGGCCCCAACTCTGTGTGCCCGAACTTGAAAGGCTCAGACCCGTTCGAGGCCACTCGCCCCACTCGCCCGTCATCCAACGCAGTTAAGCTTGCATATTGCGTGCACATGGCCCTCTTACCGTTACAACTGGCATGCGTATCGCCAGCTCCGAATTTTATTTTTTGGTCTCCTCGACGACTGATAGCGCTATCTCACCATAGGCTTTCCCGTTTCCTTTACACCTTGTCACACGGTAACACCCTTTCCGCATTCCCAACTTCCCTGTCGATGCAGCAAGTTGCAGCAAGGCCTCATCACGAGGCATTGCTGTGGCCCTCGTCTCCATGTAGACCTCCGTCCAAGTCTCGGGGAGTATTTTGCAGTCCAAACCTCTTCCTTTCCTTGTCTAGACCATTCGTTATGACCAATCACGACGTAGTCACGATCACCGTGAGATCCGCTCTGCTCCGCGCGCTCACATGCCCTCACATTCGACGAGGCGCGCATATACACGTGTGCGTCGTGCTGATGAACCCTATTTCTGATTCGCATCTCGCATCCCGCTACCCTCGGCTTCATGTTCTAATACTGAATCCCTCCAGGCCCCACCAAGCATAGCCCCTGCTGGTGCGTCATAGGTGATCCAATAGACCATTGTCGAAGCGACTAACCAAATCTCATGTAGGCAGAAGGTCACCTTGTAGACTACCAGTGCGATAAGCCCCCTCTGAAGACCCCATATGGGAGATCGTGACCCACTTCACTTGGAGGAACCAGATGGACACCTCGTAGATGGACGTAGGTCCCATTCAGCATCTTCCCACCAATCATTAACTAGTATTGCACAGGGCCGGTCGCAATCGACATACTCCCAGACGATGTCCTCCTGAATATGTTCCATTTTTGTCGGGTGGACGGTATCAACACATTTGGCGTTATGTGGGATTGGGAAGCACTGGTACACGTCTGTCGAAGATGGCGCCACCTCATATTTGCCTCACCGCAGGGTTTGGACCTGCGACTTCTCTGTACACGAGGGACGCCTGTGCAAGGAATGCTGAGCGTTTGGCCGCCCATCCCAATTGTCATATTTGATCAGGGTGGAGTGACACCGAATCTTCCTATTCCCAACATCATTGCTGCTCTTGAGCGCCACGATCACGTATATGGGATTTGGGTCCACAATCTAACAAAATCTCAATGGAAAATATTCTCCGCGGCATCACAGAGGCCATTCCCGACGTTAAACTTCCTAAAGCTTGGGCCCAATATTGGTACAGGATGGACTCTTCCCCTTGAGTTCCTAAGTGGATCTGCCCCGTCTCTACGTGTCATCCGGTTGAACGGTATCCCGTTTCCAGCGTTGCCCCATCTTCTTTTATCTGCTAGGGACCTTGTCCATCTCCACCTTAGCGATATACCTATCGAAGGGTATGTTTCACCGATTGCCATGGTCGCTGGCCTCTCCGTGTTGGCCAACCTCCGAAAGCTTTCCATTGGGTTTAGATCCTCGAAATCGCCCTCCAATTGGACAATTGGATTTCCACGTCCTCGCAGACGCATCATCCTCCCTGCTCTCACCGACTTTGGGTTTCGAGGCGTCAGCGACTACTTGGAAGATTTTGTGGCCCGAATTCATACCCCTTCCCTCCGCCGTGTCGTAATAAGGTTCTTTAACCAACTCATTTTTCATGTATCACAACTCGCCCAATTCGTCAATCGAACAAGACTCAGGTCATTCATTCAAGCCGAGGTGGCTTTGAGAACCAACGTCATCAGGTTGTCGCTACTTTCATCAGGGAGGGAAACTTACATATCATTAGAGATCTCGTCTTGTGGGATGGACTGGCAACTTTCGTCCCTTGTGCAGGTTTGTCGCCATCTCCACCCCCTCATCTCCAGAGTAGAAGGGCTCGACTTGGCCGAGAAGAGAACTCTGAAGCCAAATTGGCAAGATTACATCGACCCCACACAATGGTTGGAACTCTTCGGAGAATTCATCGCCGTGGATACCCTTCGTCTGTCCTTAGATTTGGCTCCACACGTCTCGCGTTCACTGCAAGGACTCACCGAAGATTATGCCACAGAAGTGCTGCCCGCCCTGCGCGACCTCCTTTTGGAGGGCCATGAGCAGTTCTCATCTATAACGCAGGCCCTAGAGCCGTTCCTATTTGCGCGCTCGCGTTCTGGCGATACCGTAGCTGTCCGCCCGTGGAAAGGATAGCAGGAACGAGGTTTAATTTTTGGGGCTGATACCTCGTAATCTTTCGTAACTTACCATGAACACTCAATGTGACTTGTGCCATCATACCTATCATTCTAACACGTCAGTTGTTTAGTCCTTGGACACCCATTGCAGTTGGTTACCCATTATCGGTCCCCCCTCAGTTCCCTCATTATATATCAGATACAGCCGGTACTATCCCAACGGATTCAGAAAGGTCGAACTTGAATACCAATTAGCTGTGAAGCTGTCTGCGTTTATGATTTTTACGACATACACTGGCACCCATGGCCACCTACTCCCGGATCTGCACGCACCCACACGGTAGCAGTGAGCTCCTTTCCCATATCTCCACCCATACATGACAATACCATGGTCGCTCTTGCGGCTTGCACTTGGGCTAAGACATGGTTTATGTGGTGGGTGACGCTGGACTCGAGGAACCGAGTCGCGCGTACATTATCTAAGCAGGTCACGCGCAAGCTCTCTGTTACGTTACCATGGTGAAAATAGTAAAAACAGCAATATGTTGCACAAACCAAAGCCTGATTATGGCCTCTGGTGACCTTGACGTCCCTCAAATTGCCGCAGTTGGCTTATTAGAAGGCAACGATCACACAACCCCCACACAAACCCTTCTCTGCCCATCCTCCGATAATTCCCACCCGCCCGTCCCCGATGGACATGCCATATCACCCGCAGATAACCATTTTGTCCCCCACCCAACCCCCATTCCGAGGCCAGCACAAATTTCGTCAGATACTATCGATTCCCCTTCCCCCGCCTCACATATCTCTGACACGTCCTCATTGAGACCCCCACCCTCCCTTGCACCGTCCGCCCACTCTTCGGACTCTATTCAGTTTCCAATCTCGACGGTTTTACGCGACAATAACACAGACGAACATGATGGATTGTCCTCATTGAAACTTCTTGCTCCATCCTCGCTACATAATCGCCGAAAGGGGAACATAGATATTGTCCCAGGCGTTGGCAGTAGCTCGACCGAGCGTGAAGTTGAGGCTGATCAGAGTTCAGGACTCAGCCCAGTGCGCTCCGCTCAATCTGACGTGGCTAGTCCCCCCCCTTCACCTACGCATACCCACGTGGATACTAGTTCTGGTGTTATCTCCCATCCATCATCCACAGCCAGCTTCTTCAGAGCTACTCTACATCCCATGCGGCAGTCATCACCATCTCCCAGTGACAAAACGTTCACAGGCTCGGATGAAACGCAAGACAATGGACAGAAAGGAGACAATGCAGACGTCAAGCGCAACAGAGCTCAACTCATACGCCCTGCTGTGTTGGATCTCAATCAAGAACCAGATCTAGATGTCCACCCATTCGCATTCAACCCACTTCAGCTTGCCAGTCTTTTTAACCCGAGGAACTTGGAGACCCTCGAGGTCATGGGCGGCGTTGATGCAATACTCCGTGCTCTAGGGACGCATCCCACTCACGGTCTGAGCACCATCCTTAGACCACCAAGTTATCTTAGACCACCCGATCCAGCATCTCAAGATTTTAGGGAATCCCACACTGCGAAAGAGGAACCGCTAATGCTGAACAGCGTTACACTTCCCGCCGCTGTGCCCCAGGGGCTGCAGAGCTTGGCCAGCCTTGCAGGCAGGTCTGGTGCGAGCCTTCCTACGGCTTTTCAGGGTTTCCAGGACGTGTACAGGGCCTCTATTGAGGACAGGAAACGAATTTTTGGTGGGAACATCATTCCTCAACGTACGAACAAAACATTGCTTCAATTAATTTGGCTAGCGCTCAAAGACAAAGTTCTAGTATGTTGAATGTGATCCACTTGTGCCAACTCCCAATTCTAATGGTTGTGCGTACTACAGATTTTATTATCGATTGCCGCCTTGGTATCGTTGGTCCTTGGCCTCTTCCAGGACTTCGGTCGGACCCGCCCCAAAGGAGAACAGGACCCCTGATAATGCCAGTTAACGTCGGGTACTGATTTTGGCCAATTCGGGGTCTCATGGGTGGACCAAAAACATCTCAAATTGGGGTCCTATGGGTGGACCGGTACCCGACCTCACCAAAAATAGTATTTGATGGGTGGACTCCGGTACCCGACCTCTAGATGGTGTAAAAAAATCATAAAAATTCCAAAAAAATCATAAAAAATTATCAATACAATGTTTGAACCAGTTCTAAGCTGGACATTGAGCTGTGTGAAGTACCACAAAAGAAAGCCTGAATCCAACGCTATTCTTCGCCCTCTTCAATACCTGTGTCAGCTGAATTTGGCGCCTACCACCGGACTTGAGGAGAACCTTGACCGACGCGAGAACAGCAACGTGTTCAGACAACAATGCGTGAAACATATCATGGAATGGTCCAGGTCAGATTTTGATGATGTCGCTCGAAGGCACATGTTCGATTGCACTCAGTGGGACCATGCAAAGGAATGCATGAGAGGGGATAAGACTGAAACGCCATGTCCTGGTGGCTACACATTCCATAGGACGAAACCGACACGATGACTGCCAACCATGAAGGTACTCATAGCACTGCACCGCGATGTATGACAATGCACTAATGGACGTAGATTTTGATGTCCATGCGTGTCTTGCCCCCTTGCTGGTGCCCTTCTCGTACAGTGTATGAACTGATGTCCATGTGAAATGAGAGAAGAATTTGGAGATATGAACTACTATAAAACGCACCATGTACCATAATTATCTGCTCATCGAGTACAGCAAAGCTGAACGACTCATCACTGATAGCACTATATGGGTAGACTTTGGCTGATGCCAGGGAGTCAGAGTCAACGACCTTGAGCGTTTTGAACACACTAGCCCATTTTTTCATGATCTGAAAATAAGGATCAAGTGTTAATTGAAAGCGTAGTTGTAATAGAGGTGCACTCACAACTTCTGCTGTTTTTCGGGCAGCACTATTTGCATTGGCAGTATTCCCTGTCGCAGTCACTGCACTACCGGCTGGGAGGGTCGATCCCGCAGCAAGTTTCTCCATATTCCATCAAGAACGACGATTTAGACCTGTGCTCCCACCAGTGGATTCTGCAGAGGCCTTGATTATTTCGTTAATCTCTCTGGCAAGACGTCGCCTCTGAGAGTCGTGTGAGGCATCTACTGGCACCGGTCTATGTGGATGGACTTGGTTTTCTTCTTGTTCCGAGTCATGGTCAGAGCTCCCTGTCCGCACCTGTGGAATGCGCACAGAGTTGGCCTCTTCTTCTGATTGGTGAGCATAACGAATGCTGATCAGCGTGGAGAGGTCAGAGAACGTCTCAGAATATGATGTCGCCTTAGTTATTGCAGGACTGTGAATGCTCAGATTTGGCTGCCATCAAAAATAAACAACAAGCGTACCTCATTTGTTTGCCTTCTATTGATGTTCCTGTCACATCTGACCGAATGAATGTGAGGCCGGCTTGTACACGAGTCCTCTCATTCGATGTGAGGGATTCAACTTCCAGGATAATTTCCAATACACGCTCCATGAGAGTGCGCTGCGTTTCTTGATCTTCTTCTGGAAGAGATTCACTGAGCAATTAAATATATCAATGAAAGCACTACAGTTCAAGAGATGGACATACTCACATACTCTCCTGGTCAGTAATGTCTAGGCAAGCTGCGGCGTATGTGCACTCATCAAGACGTGCTTGGGAACGACCATCTAGTCCAGCCATTTGTCTACTGGTGTCAAGGGCATTCCGAAGAATGCAACGATCGCAATTCCGGAATGCAGAATCATCGGCATCGCTGTCATGGCTGTCGATTCCATCATCTTTATCTTCGTCTTCATCCTGTTCAGACAATTCTGGTACACTGGCATGTGCTGAGCAGTCTGGGTTGCTAGTGTCATAGAAGCCCAGAAGATCCCAGAGAGCATTCGCTTCATTGAAGGCAGCACTAGCGGCGCAAGCAATCTCATTATCAGATGGGAACTCTGTAAGTATACCCAGAGGAAGGTCATTGGCATCAAAGTAGGTATGGGAGTAGCCAGCAGCTATGCGTCGAAAATCGACCTTTATGTTCTTGGCACGACAGGCTGCCATGAGACGCACATGTAGCTTGGGGATGAGTTGAAGGACGTCAAGCATAGTAAAGTCAGTTACAAGCGACCTTAGTAGACCAAAGACGTGTTCGTTTGCTTCGCTTCCATGCATCCAAGGTAGGAGAGGATATGGTTTCTCTAGATGGTCGTGATATATGTAAATGAGTCCTAGGAGGCCATCCACAAGTGTGTCAATTATGTCGTCGGCATCAGCAGATATGAAATAGTGTAATGTGGGGTACCCTGCACTTTGTAGAAAAGACTTCCAAATGAGCTTGAAAAACTGCATGCGAAGGACCATCTTGACACGGTCGATGTGAGGTATGTGGCGGTTTTCATATGCGTCAATGAGCTTGCCAAAAACAAAGAGATATATCGAAAGTGCAACATATGACGACTTCTTGTGCTTTGTGCAAAACTCAAAGAAAGACGCGCTGAAAAGTCGTGCAGCTGCGCGATCATCTTGTCTATCCATACGATCAACATCTCTCCAGAATAAAGGTGTATCCTTTTCGTTAGCAAGGTAGCGGACTTGGCCATAGTGAGCAATGTGGTTCCCAAATGCAAGCAGCTGTGAGCCAGAGAAAAGGTTATTTCGTGCAGTTTTTCGCCCATGCTTTGGGTCCTGGATTGCAGCAACACATCGCCCATAGATTCGCATCAAGGGGACCTTGAGAGGCTCGGATTGAGTCATGTCGGGATGAGGGATAGTGTAGGATAGACTCTCTGCAAAGCCAGATCGGATGAGAGCTCAACAAGCATCGTGTTCCAAGACACTCCCATCTGACCCAAGTGAAACAATGCAGAGTGGTCTGTCTGATCCAAGTAGAATGTGAAGCAGCTGCTGTTCAAAGTCAGCAAGCATTGCTACGTTGGTGGAGGATGCAAGGGGTACCACAACAAGTACTAATGGGGGGACATAGGGGAGGGGGATTTGGAGTACCCAAAGCCGCAGTTTGGTCGCAAGCAATGCTCTAGCATCTTCTAGCTGGCATTCAAGGGCACCAAGATCAGACACCTCAAGTGGCTCCCCAGTGTTGCCAACTATATACCACTTCTTGGTAGAACCATCGAAATAGGGACGGAAAGCAGGGAGAAGTTTAGTGTCATCAACACTCAGGGCCAGGGGGGCTGTTTGTGGGTAGTTATAGTCGTTAAGATACTTCAGCGCACGCTCCAGGACATCTTGTGAGATACCTTGGCGAAACCCAAGGGATGCAGAGCGTTTAGAAAGAAAGCTATGCTCTGTGCGACCAGCAAACTGTACACGGAATGAACGATAGGCCTCTGGCCGAATGCACAGAAGCTTGTGGCACCAGTCATCGAATGCGGGCGGATAATTCATATTCTGAAGGCCGTGCCCCTTTTCAAGTCGCTCAGCATCGACAACAAGGACGTGCACAAGGTCCATAAAGACTTGCTTGTCATTGAAATGACCTGCAACAACTTGACGAACAAATCGTGTCAAGGTCTTGCCATGATTACATGTCTGGAATGATATATTTAGTTGTGTTGACTGCCAAGTGGGTATGCAGGTAGTACGCACGCCATCAAGAAGGCCATATAATCCAAGACTGTAAATCTTCCCAACATCCGGAGACTGGAATACATGGGGTGTAAAGCCACGATTCTCATTCTTGCAACACTTCCGGGAGATCGCATTCTGGAATGCACGCAGATTTAGCAAATCTAGGCATTGATTGCATGGCATCAAGCTGCCATCTTTGGCCAGGCAAGCTTTGCCATCACAAGGTTTCTTTCCGATGGCATGAATACACTTCCTAATGTGATCATTTGACCAAGTGTGTGTTTGGAATTGTTTCTGGCGCACGATGTCTTTCTTCTTTCGGCTGAGGTTCTTGAAATCGTCATTGAATAGTTCTATGGCAATGTCATAAAAGTTAATGCCACCGGCACTGTTCGAAGGAGTGCGCTTGAAGTACTGTGCAATTCGCGGGTCATCCTTCTCAGTGATGCCAAGACAAGGGAGATTGGTGCATGAAGAAGATGACATTGAGGGAATGGGTGGTGGAGGTGACTGTGCATTCATTGGGTGTACAAGAATACCATAGTTAGCAAGGGTTTTCATCCCGCCAGATTCCATTGAGTAGGAGCATGACTTGTAATGAGATTTGAAGCATCCCACTTCATAGGGGGCAGACATGAGAAGCCACGATCCGCAGCGAGTGTGCTTTACAGAGCGAGCAAAACGTGGGTCCTCAAGGACCTCGAAATGACAATCTATCTCTCCAAGCTTAGATAGGTATCTTTCCCACTTCTTGGTGTCCTGGACCCAAGTTCCATTTTTCATTTTCTCCAGAGCCTTACGTTTCGAGACAGCTTGCTTGCTTGTACCAACTGGTGTATTCGTTTTGGCCTGCTTACATGGTTCATCATCAAGGGTTGGAAACGCAAGTGAGCGTGATTGTTTGGCCTTAGCAGAGACATCCATGCCAGCATCCATGAAAGGTGGTGTTTGTATTTCTGTATCGGAATGACTGTCATTGGATGTGCATGTAGTTGGTGGTGAGGGGAGAGGGGCAGGTGCACACAGGGGCGTGATGTTCACCAGTGTTGTCATAGATGACTGTTCGCGTTATGAGTGTTTAATAAGCCTGTGAAGAGCAGGGGCACTTACATTGACCCTCCATCTCTCTGAGAATTCCATGATATCGACAAACTCTGTGATGCGAAGGATCTCTTGATGTGGTGAGGTCCAAAGATCATCCCCAAAGAGATGATGCTTCAGGGTATTTATCGCAATGATGCCACATGAATAGCTGTCCGATTGATGCGCACAGGAAAGAGTTTGGAGAGGTAGGAAGTGCATGTCAGGGAGGAAGAATGATAACCATGCTCTCAGTTGGTTCTCACCACCAGCAGGCATGGCACGTCCCAAGGAGTCGCCCCAGTGTATTGTCCTGGCCTGGGAATCAATGAGCAAACATGCCCAATGATTTTCAGGTGAGTAGGAAACTGCCGCAATGCAAATTCCTGATGCAGCACATTTGATCTTGTCACCGAGCCTGATGATGGACTTTGGGGCATTTTGGGGGTAATCAGGTGTGATATGCGTCGTTGAGAGCAGTGGAGAGTCAAATATGTGTGAAGGGAAGTCTGGCAAGGCAATTTCTATGCAAGGATCTGCACAAGAAAGGATGTCATTGCGAAGATGTCTAGTGACGGCAAGCATTGTATGGATGTGTGTGTCAGACAGCCATCCTTTGGATAAGAATGTAGCCATCTCCATCATTGTGAGACCAGACCCCAGGCCCTTGATATAGTCCTTCCAGGGAACTTGACACAAGAATGATTTGATGCGTGCTGCGTATTCCTCTGGAATGGTGTGTTGCTGCTCCTCCATCCAATGCAACGCATCGATCCATGCTTTTTTTGCAGTGTCAATCTCAAGGATAAGGGCCCATGTCCCAAGGGCGTCGAAAGGAAGGAAGACATCCCTCCTGTCCCAGTGTTGAATTGAGACCTTCCCATCAAGCATTGCTTGACCAGCAGATGCTCGCAGCTTTCTAAGGAAATCACATGTAGGAGCTGGGATATGACAGCACTCCAAGGACAAGTGTGTGGTTTCATTAAATGTGAATAAGTCGTCAGGGTCTATGCCAAGGGTGGTATTTATCCGAGGTGTAGGGAACTCGAGAAGTTGCAGGACAGGGAGAGAAGCAGAGGGCAGAAGCTCTAACACAGAATGTAGAGGAGAAGTGCGCCGACAGAGCTTGTTAGAGACATAGTTGGTGTTAAGGCTTCAACGGGCCTTGATAGTACGACTTGTACTAAGAGTGAACTGGTGGCGAGTACTTGAAGGAGTAGAGGAGTCTCTAGCTTTACTAGAGACGACTTAGAGTGAAATGGGTAAAAGGGGAGGCACAAGGGAGGCTTTCAAGAACGTTGATATTGAGAATCAAGTCAAGCTTAGGGCTTGACTGTCGAAATACAGGGCACTTATATACAGGCACGGCCGCGCACGGGCCATGGTCACTAAGGTAGGTACTTCTGATCAAGAGGGGGCTGTCTGTATCGTATGGTACTCCGCGGACAAGTGCTGCGGTCTGTATGAGTCGAACAATAGAGAATGAGCGAGAGCGAATGAAGGATTAGGGAATTGCCTAATCTATCCTTTAAGGGTCGAACAATGGCGGCGGGTCATTTCAAGAAGAGAAGCGTCGTCATGATGTGATGACGACCACAAGGTTTGAGGTTGATCCGAGGAGATCTGATCTCCGCGTGCCCATTCTGGTCTAATGGGCGTCTAGCGTAAGCAACTACCCTTTAAGGTAGTCTGTATTGATGGTGACCCAATTAAGGGTCATCTCGCTATCCGCGTCATCTGCGGAGCTCTGCGTGGATGGGGGATTGTCTGCGGATCCTTCAGGAGAGGTCGACTGGTAGCCCTGGCTCTGGGGCGAGGTGCCAGCTATGGGCAACAAGGTAGTAGGCGTGATCGAATGGTAACTGCCTTCTCTACTAGTGCGTTGGTGTATGGGTGCTGAGGAGGAACTTGTTGGTGACAGGGAATGCTTGCGGGACACAGGGCTTTCTGGGGCAAGGTACTCTTGCCATGGTATGACGGGGGACTCTTCTGGGGACAAGGTGTGCATGTTACCTCCAGGGACATCGGGTTTGTATGGAATGAATGGTTCTGGCTCTAAAGGCGGCGCATCCTCCATGGGACTGTCTGGATCTTCCAGTGGGTTCTCTACTGGGGTTGGCTCTTGGTACGCCTCCATTGAGGAGTACTCCCGACAATGGATGTTCCATGGAACGGGGACAAGGGGCTCGACTGGGGGTTGATCAAGGGGTGACGATGGTTTGGATGGTTCACTAGGTGGCAATGGTGGCAGGTCTGGTAGGGGTGATGGGTTCAAGGGTAGTGGTCGCTTAGGCATGGGTATGGTGACAAGGAAGGGGTCCGACGAGGATGAGAAAAATTGGGGTGGATCATAACAGTTGGGCACATTACAGTATTCCTTTTGCTGCCCGATCCAGAGACCAAGGTCTCCTACCTCATCGGCAGTGAGATCCTCAATCACATTTGTATCCGAGTGAAGAGGCTGTGCGGACATGATAGCAAAGGGATCACAAGTTTGACGACTCTTGATCTTGGGTCCAGAGTATTCACAATTCGCAGCCCAGAAGCTGGACCATTAAATAATATTTCAGGGTGGACATGTGGATAGAGTTGACTGTCGTGGAAGAGCCATGGAAGCGAAATGTAGACACAGCGTAGACACTTAGTAGGCACCAATAGAAGACGACAGAGACAACAAGAAGACAACTGGCTGCATGCACAAAACACAATTTACATGCAACACATGAAGACTGCACAAAGGCGTCACTTGTGGCCATGTAAGTTTTGTGATTGTGTCATTCAGCAGTCTGACCTTCCATGGGTGGACCGGTACCCAACCTGTTGTGGCGAGAAGCAGCATGAAGCAGCAGGAGGGTGTCAGGGGTGGACCGCGGACCCCAACCTCAGCCCGAAAAAGGTGGCCCCATGGGTGGACGGACCTTAGCCGGTACCCAACCCTCCTTCCATAAAAGGGATAAGGGTAGGTGGACCAGACTCCAACCCTCTGTGGGCATTATCAGGGGTCCTAGGAGAACCATCGGTGGATTGGGCCGAGGGTGTCACTATCCTTGTTTGGATTCTTATTGTTGTTTTCATCGGATCCTTGAGCGACTGGCAAAAGGAGAAGCAGTTCAAGTCGCTCAATGAGAATAGAGAAGGACGGGTCGTCAAGGTTGTTCGTGATGGCGAAGAGCAGATGATCTACGTGCAGAATGTTGTCGTGGGTGATGTTGTGCTATTTGAACCAGGCGAGATAATTCCATGCGACGGCATCTTCCTCTCTGGCCATAATGTATGGTGCAACCAATCTCCTGTGACGGGCGAGTCGGATGCAATCAAGAAACTTTCCTATAGCGAGTGTATCGCACTCAGGGAAGGGCGACTCGCAGAGCTCGATCTTGACAGTTATTGCTGTGACGGCAAGAGTATCAGTAACCCGCGGACGGGTGTCAAGCTTTCCGGTTTGGATCTGCTTGACCGTACAGACTGCTTTGTAGTCAGTGGAAGTGAGGTCATCGAAGGGATTGGCTCTTACCTGGTCGTCGCTGTAGGGCCGAGAAGTCTCATGGGCCAAATCATGATGGGTCCGTTCCTCGTCCTTCCTTGCATTTATGTTCCCTAACAAGCCAGTGACTTGTAGCATTGCGTCGAGATCCAGAGTGCACACCCTTGCAAATCAAGTTGAACAATCTGGCCGAGATCATCGCGAAGATCGGAAGTATTGCTAGTGGACTCCTTTTCTTCTCGCTATTAATTCGGTACTTCATTCAACTCGGCACCAATAACCCTCCAAGGTGATTTCACGTTATAATCCGTCTTTCTGTGACCCACTGACCGTACAATTCGAAGGACACCAATTGAAAAGGGAATGGTTTTCGTGCAAATCTTCATAATCTCTGTGACCCTTGTAGTCGTCACAGTTCCTGAAGGTACTTACAACACCCCTTAGTTCGAATCCCTGTTATGACCTCACCCTGTCGATCGCAGGACTTCCCCTTGCTCTCACATTAGCTTTGGCCTTCGCAACCAAACGAATGATAAAGGAGAATTTACTCGTCCGTGTGCTTGGATCGTGCGAGACCATGGCCAATGCCTCAGTCATATGCACCGACAAGACAGGGACTCTTACCCAGAACGAGATGGCAGTCGTTGCTGGCTCTTTAGGCGTTCACGCCAAGTTCGAACGGAACCTGGATGAAAATCGGACAAGGGCAGGCGACGAAGAAAAGAGCCGCCCAAATCCCAGGGACTCTGCCATCGATATGTCGAACCTTAATGCAACTCTTACTCCCAAGCTAGTGGAACTTCTCAACGCTTCGGTCTCCGTCAACTCGACCGCATTCGAGGACGTGGATCCCGA
>Ga0307510_10001843_pt1 | contig 23753 bp, 18 predicted proteins | sample 12_EM_MG_FD_207224 | JGI IMG/M metagenome (GOLD analysis project Ga0307510, IMG submission 207224) | Populus trichocarpa ectomycorrhiza microbial communities from riparian zone in the Pacific Northwest, United States - 12_EM | ecosystem: Host-associated > Plants > Roots > Unclassified | place...
GTCAATGTCAGATTGGCGCCGGCACAGATCGCCTACACGTTGGCCCACGCCAAGGCCGAGATTCTCCTCGTACATCGTGACTTCTTTCCAATGATCGAGACAATCATCTCCCAGGTACCGTCGATCAAGACCGTGATAGCGATAGCTGACGGTGCCGTCGCGGCATTGCCGGCTTTTGCCGCCGGGGAATACGAGGCGTTGCTCGCCGAGTCGGACGCCGATTTTGAGTTTCGCGATTTCGACGAAAATGCAATGGCGACGACCTTCTACACCACCGGCACGACCGGTGAGCCCAAGGGAGTCTGCTTCACTCACCGCCAGATCGTGCTGTTGGTCCTGAACGCGAAAGCGCCCTTTGGAGTTGGCCAGGCCGGTGGCCTGGGTCACGGCGACGTCTACATGCCGCTCACACCCATGTTTCACGTTCATGCCTGGTGTGTGCCGTATGTTGCGACGATGTTGGGTCTGAAACAAATCTATCCCGGGCGCTATGAGCCGAAGACCATTCTCGAGCTGCACAAACGCGAGGGAGTCACGTTCTCACATTGTGTTCCGACTATTCTGCGCATGGTCCTCGATGCCGCGGCCTCTTGTGACGCTGACCTCTCGGGCTGGCGGATAAAGATCGGCGGATCCGCGTTGACCGCTGCGCTCTGCAAGGAAGGGCGTAGTCGTGGGATGACGTTGATCAGCGGGTACGGGATGTCAGAGACTGCCCCGACAGTCGCGGTTGCCCGCATGAACCTCGCTTATGAAAACGAAGAGGCCGAGATTGCCGCCATGACCGTTTCGGGCGTGCCGTTGCCGCTGGTCTCGGCGCGCATCGTCGATTCCGACATGCGGGAATTGCCACACGACGGAAAGACGCAGGGCGAGCTCGTGTTACGCGCGCCCTGGCTGACACCCTGTTACATGGGCGACCCCGCCGCTTCCGAAGCTCTCTGGCGTGGAGGTTGGTTACACACCCAGGATGTGGCAACCATCGGTCCGGACGGCGCGATCATCATCCGCGACCGGCTCAAGGATGTGATCAAGACCGGCGGTGAATGGGTCAGTTCACTTACGTTGGAAAACCTGGTTTCCGCGGTCGAGGGAGTGGTGGAGGTCGCGGTGCTCGGCATTCCGGACGCGCGTTGGGGTGAACGGCCCATGGCCGTCGTCAGGTGTTTGGATCATGTGACTCCGCCCACCCTGGAGTTGATCAACGCGCCGATTCGCGCCGCCGTCGTCCGTGGAGAGCTGAGCCGGTACGCTTTGCTCGATAAGGTCGAAATTGTACAGGCCATACCCAAGACCAGTGTGGGCAAGATCGACAAGAAGGCCCTGCGGACGCTCTTCACCGGTCAGGCCGGGACTTTGCGATGATGTCATGAGTGACCGCCGTCCCAACCAGAGATCGCCTTCGCTTCCAGGAACTCCTCGATCCCCCAGACACCACCCTCGCGGGCACGACCGGACGCTTTGACGCCGCCGAACGGCGAACCCGCCCCGCGTGCGGAGCCGTTCATTTCAACCATGCCGGAGCGCAGGCGTGCGGCGACACGATTGCGCTTGTCGCCATCGGTAGACTGGACATAGTTGGCCAAGCCGTAGGGTGTGTCATTGGCGATCGAGATCGCCTCCTGCTCGCTGTCAAAGGGAATGATCGACAGTACGGGGCCGAAGATCTCCTCGCGGGCGATCGTCATCCGGTTGTTGACGTCAGCGAAGACGGTGGGTCGGACGAAGTAGCCTCGGTCGTGTCCTGCCGGACGCCCAAGGCCGCCGGCGACCAGGCGTGCGCCCTCGTCGATGCCCTTCTGAATCATCGCCTGGACCTTGAGGAACTGCGCCGCCGAGGCGAGGGGGCCGATGTGCTTGCCGGGCTTGTGCGCCGAGTCCGCCTTTACGCTCTCGGCGACGGCTCTGGCCTCGGCGACCGCGCGGTCATAGATCGAGCGCTCGACGAGCATGCGCGTCGGTGCGTTGCAACTCTGTCCGGTGTTGTTGAAGCAGTGCAGGGCGCCGCGCTTGACGGCGTTGGGATCCGCATCGGCGAATACCAGGTTGGCACCCTTACCGCCGAGCTCCAACACAACGCGTTTGAGGCTCTCCGCGGCCACCTTGGAGATTGCGATACCGGCCCGAGTGGAGCCGGTGAAGCTGATCATCTCGACATCCGGGTGGCCCGAAAGTCGGCTGCCTACGCCGGCACCGTCACCATTGACCAGGTTGAAGACACCGGGTGGAAAGCCCGCCTCGTCGATGTATTCGGCGAATAGCATTGAGGAGAGCGGTGCGATCTCGGAGGGTTTGAGTACCGCCGTGCACCCTGCCAACAGCGCCGGCACAACTTTGAGCGTCACCTGGTTCATCGGCCAGTTCCAGGGGGTAATCAAGCCGACCACGCCGATCGGATCCAACAGGATCCGGTCATTCGGCGCATGCGCCCCCAACGGTCGCAGGAACTGGAAATCCTGGAACGCGGTAATGAAGTTTTTGATGTGCCAGGCACCCGCCCCGACCTGTTTTTCGAGCGCCATGTCGATCGGCGCGCCCATTTCCAGGCTGATCATCTGGGCCATTTCGGGGGCGCGTCGCTTGTAGATGTCCAGCAGGTGCTCAACCAACCGAAGGCGTGTGGGAGGCTCGGTGCTCGACCAACTCTCGAACGCCCGCTTGGCTGCAGCGACGGCGCGGTCGGCATCGGTGTTGTCCCCAATGCAGATCACCGCACAGGGCTGCTCGGTGGAAGGGTCGATGACGGGCAACTCCCGCATCTGTCGCGGCGCGACCCATTCACCATCGATATAGAACTGTTTCTTCTCCAACACGAGATACTCCAAATGTCAGATCATGAGGGCGTGCATGCCGCGCGCCGTCAGGCCAGGATTTTGCCGGGATTGAGGGTGTTGTTCGGATCGAGCATGGATTTGAGGCGGTGCATGAGCGCGAGCTCGGCGGGGTTGCGCGTCACGCCCAGGGCGTCGCGCTTTGACAGGCCGATGCCGTGCTCGGCCGAGATGCTGCCGCCCAGGGGCCGCAAGGGTTCGTAGATCGCTTCGTCCAGGGCATGGCGTGTCGCCGGATCGTCGGCGCCCACGCCCACGGTCAGGTGAATATTGCAGTCGCCAACATGTCCGAATACCAACAGCCGGGCCGCTGGCCAGCGAGCGCGCAACCGCCCGTAGACCTGCTCGACATAACAGGACATGCTGTCCATCGGCAGGGAGACATCAAAGCTGACTGCGGGCCGCAGCGCGGCCACGCGAGCCGCAGAGTCCTCGCGGATGCTCCAGAGTGTGGCCGCCTGTGCCTCGTTCGCGGCGATGACGGCATCGCATGCCTGGCCGTCCTCGAGTGCCGATCCGAGGGTGGTTTCGAGCAGCGCGTCGGCATCCGGCCGTGCCACTTCCACGAGCGCCCAGAAGTCGTGTCGGTCTGTAAAGGGGTCTTTATGCCGGCCGCTGGCGAGCACGGTCGTGATGAACTCAGGCCACATGACTTCGAAGCTCGTCAGGGCCTCGCGCGCGGCAGTGTTGAGTCGCTGCAGCAGGGCGAGGACGGCCTCGAAACTCTCGAGTGCCACGAGCGCCGTCGCGGTGAGCCCCAGGGGCGGGCGCAGCCGCAATACCGCGCGGGTGATGATGCCCAAGGTGCCTTCGCAGCCGATGAACAGTTGCTTCAGGTCGTAGCCGGTGTTGTTCTTGAGCAGGCGGTGCAGGGAGGAGACGACCGTCCCGTCGGCGAGGACCGCCTCGATCCCCAGGACCTGCTCGCGTGTCATACCGAACCTCAAGACACGGTTGCCGCCGGCATTGGTGGCGATCGTGCCGCCGATGGTCGCCGAGCCGCGCGCGCCGAGGTCCACGGGGTAGAACCAACCTCGCTGCGCCGCTTCGTCCTGCACCCGTTGCAGCGGTACGCCGGCCTCGACCGTCATGGTTCCGCCGATGACATCCACCGCTTCGATTCGAGTCAACCGCTCGAGTGACAATGCGACATCGCTGCTGCTCGAGCGTGCGCCTTTGGCGAGGCCGGTACGCCCCCCCTGAGGAACCACGGCGAGCCGCGCGTTGTTGCAATAACGCAGGACGGCCGCGACCTCGGCGGTCGTACCCGGACGAACGATGCATCTCGCCTGCATCGGCGTGACGTGCGGCCACCCGTCGAACCGCGCCGTGACCTCATCACCCACCAACACTTGGGACGGTCCGAGCAGTGCGGCAAGCTCGCTGATGATGGTCGTGTCGCTCATCACCGCATGCTCTCGACGGTCTGCCTGGCGGCGCCAGCCAACAAACCGAGGTCGCTCGCCACCGTGACCAGTTGGAAGCCCATCGCGATCATCCGGGTCGCATAGGCAGGCGCAGCGTTGTGGATGCCCGCAACGCGTCCCCGGCGGCGCGTCTCGGTCAACAGCCGTGAGTAGATCGCGAGAATCTCAGGATCCTCGCGGTCGAGAGTGGGTGGCAGCCCCAGGGACAGGCCCAGGTCGTTCGGTCCGATGTAAATCCCACTGATGCCGGGTACCTCGAGAATGTCGGCGGCGTGCTCGACCGCCTCGCGTGTCTCGATCTGGGCCAGAACCAACATCTGGTCGTTCGCGATCTCGTGGTAGGGCTGCTTGCCGCCGTAGCTGCGGGCGCGAATGGGTCCATACGAGCGGCTGCCGAGCGGCGGATAGTGGCAGGCTCGCGCAAACGCGCGAGCCTCTTGCACCGTGTTGATCATTGGACAGATGACACCCCAGGCGCCGGCGTCGAGAACCTTGCCGATCACCCCGGGCTCATTGCTCGGCACCCGCACCAGGGGCACCACCGCATAGCGTTGCAGAGCCTGGATCAGGGCGACCGCCGACGCGTAGTCCTGCAACCCGTGTTGCAGGTCGATGGTCAGGCTGTCCCAGCCCGCCTGGGCCATCGTCTCCGCCACGAAGGGCGAGGGCAATGTCAGCCATCCGTTGACGCAGTGCTGCCCCGCGCGCAGCCGCTCCTGTAACGTATTGGCGCTCATGGTGTGTGGTCCCGATTGTTCAGAAATACGTCCTCACTGATTCCACCACTGTGTAGTCGGCGGCGACAATGTGCAGAACGCGCCACTTGTCGAATGTCAGGCACGGATGTGAGATGCCGAAGCTCACGAGGTCGCCTACCGCCAGCGGCGAGTCTGGCGGCACGCCGAGGTAGCAGTGTTGGTCATTGAGTCTCAATGTCCGGTGCCCCATAGGCAGTGCGCTCGGTTGGTCTGATCCACCGCCCGGACGAAACCAGGCCAAGGGCACGGGAAGCTCGTCGTATGACACGTCACGCTTGCCCAAGCCTGCTATCGCCAACCGACTCTCGGGCCGGGATTGCACGTAGGCCCAGACCTCGATCGCCGGCATGAGCCCCGTGTCCAGGGCTGCCACTTCCGGCGTGCGTGCCTTCATGTGTTCGAAAGCGCGGGTGTACATGAGAGAGTCGTGGGTGAGATAGCAACCGCTACGCAAAACCGTCAGCGTTGGTCGCGACAGACCGGCGGCCGCGAAGACCTTCACCACGAGGTCGAAAAAGGCCGAGCCGCCTGCGCTCAGCAATATCGGATTGCTCGCCAACAGGCCCTCGGCTTCACACGCACGGGCCAACGCCGTGATCGTACCGAGAAACGATTCGACAGTGGCGGTGGTCTCGGCGCTGGACGGGCAGCGAATCAGACCTTCAAATCCCTCGACCCCACAGAGCCTCACCGCCTCGGGATGCGCGGCGACCGCTCGGGCAACATCGAGGCCGTCGCCCAGGCTGCGGCATCCGGTGCGACCACCTTCATAACCCATCTCCACCAGGACGTAGATCGGTCGTGACGGCCGGATCCGTTGAGCGACACGTACGAGTTGCTCCACGGCGGCGATGGAATCCACCAGGCAATAAAACTCGAATTCCGGCGCGGCAGCGAGCTGATTGAACACGTATTCGATGGCGTTGCGGCCGACGAGTTGATTGGCAAGGAGCACTCTCGGGTAGCCAAATTGTCGCGCGACCTGCAGTTGGTGTGGCGTGGCCACGGTGATCGCCCACGCACCGTCGGCCAATTGCTGCTCGAACAGTTGCGGACTCATGGTGGTCTTGCCGTGCGGGGCGAGCTGTACGCCGGCGTGTTGTTGAAATGCTTGCATCCAGCGCCGGTTGTGCTCCAGGGCCGGCTGTTTGAGCACAGCGACCGGCAGGGGCAGGTCCTCGCGTAGGACATTCCAGCCGCGCGTGCCAACTGTCTTCGGGTCCTGCCCCTCGACATCGCCCGGCACACCCTTGTCACAAGCATCGATCATCAGGCGTAGCTCGGGGTACATGCGACAGGCGATACCTGAAGTGCCGGAAGGTAGCAATCACGAAGGCGATGAGAAAACAGCACCAACACACGAGCAATGCGCCGCGCGCGTCCGTGTCGGTGACGAAGGATGAGATCAGCAGAGGGCCTGCGCCTGCCCCCAACAGTTGCGCGCCGGGCAGCACCACCGCGATCCGGCGTGTCGGATCGGCCTCGATGGCCATCGGCACCTGAAAGGGCAAAAAGAACAGCCAGAAGAAGCCGAACAGCGCGGCCGCCACCAGGAACCACAGCGCTTGCGGCATGGCGGCGAATACCAGGAGCACCACGGCTTGAACCAACATGCTGGTTACGAACACGCTGTAGTACGGCAGCCTCGCGGCCGCTGTCGCTGCCAGGGCTGATCCCAGCGTCGAGGCGGCCAACACAATGGATACTGCATATCCGATGGTGACGGCGTCCAGGTGAGCCTGAGCGCCCAGCGGCTCGAGGTAGGCAAACAAACCGATCGATGAGGCTGAGATCAGGAACACGCAAAGCAGGCATGCGACCGTGGCAGGCGTATAGCCTGCGCGTCCTGCGCGATCTTTGGACGGCGCCGGTAGCGCGACGAACGAGGGCGGCGCGAATGGAGCCGCCACCAGGGCCAGGGCGGCTGTTGCGGCAAGCGCCAGAAATCCACTGTCGGTTCCGTACCAGTGCATCAACGTAGCCGGCACGATGGCCGCGAAAATAAACTGAGAAACGTTTTGCAGAGTGAGAAAGATAGCGGCCATACGCGCCGGCGTGGGCGATCGCGCGACCATGCACCCTGTGACCCAGACGAGGACGCCCTCCGGCAGTCCGGCCAAGCTGCGGTTGATCAGTATGCCGGTGCCGTGCTCGCCGCTCACCAGGCAATCCGCGCCCAGCGCCAGCAACGCGGCCAGCGCGACCCGAGCTCGCAAGTGAGTGGGCTTCCAGAAAGTCGCCGCGATCCAGATACCGAGCGCCAAGGTCATGAATTCCGCAGTCGTCGCCCAACCGAGCGCCGCAGTACTCAAGCGATGGTCCATCACCAACGAACCGAGCAGCACCGGTTGTACGCCGCAGATCATCATGCCCATGGTGCCGATCGTCAGCACCGCGGTCAGCCCTACCCGGGAGGGCTGCGGCCCGACCCATTGGGCCGGGTGCTCGCGTTGCGCGGCGTCGGTTCGAGCCACGTCCACCAAAGCCACTCCTGCTGCGTGATTGCCGGTTGAGTTCGCATAGTTATTACTATCTATATGGAATTTGTCAACCGCAGATCTCGCCCGGGTCACGCATCTGGGATAAGCTGTGCGCCCGGCAGAAGCCCAGCTGTGGTCGAAAGTGAAGTCGTCGAAAGTAGCGCCCAAGCAAGCAAAAGCAGTTGCTACCGCGAAGGCAAAATCGCTCCGGCGCGAGGTTCCCACCGGCGGCAAGGCGCTGCAGACCTACAAGAAGCTGGTCGTCGCAGCCGGCGAGCTGTTGGGCGAGGTCGGTTTCGAGAAGCTGACCACGAACAACATCTGTGCGCGTGCCAAGCTGACCCCGCCGGCGTTCTATCGATATTTCAACGACAAATACGAGATCCTCGAAGTGCTGGCGCGCCGCCTGCTCAAGCGGCAGAACGATGCGTATGCGGTGTGGTTGTTCCAGGGCGGCTCATGGTCGAACCTGGAGCGACAAACCCAATCCCTGGAGGAATGGTTCCGAATCGCTGCCGATATTGTTGCGAGCGAGCCAGGAGCGCTGTGGACCATGCGCGCACTGCGTGCGCTGCCCAACCTCGCGCATATCAGGGTGGAATCGCAGCGGATGAATACCGACCGCCTGTTTGAGTTCTACCGCCGGGTGCTGCCGGATATGGATCCCCAGGCGCTGTGGTATCGACTGCGCATCCGCTCGGAGTTTGGTTGGGTGGTGGACGAGCTCGCACTGGAAGAGGACCGGTTGCCGAAAGACGTCCTGTTTCGCGAGGCGGCACGCCTCATGGGGCGCGCGCTGCTGGATGATTACGAGTCGCCCAAGAAAAGCTAGCTATTGCTATCTCGCGTTTGCTGCGCCATAGTCCCGCCCGTCCGCGACGGGTGCGACCCGTCGCCACTTCCTCACTTCAACGGGACTGCGCAGTGAAGACGGTCAAGTCTAGGAGCATGCTCATCACCGGTGGCGCCAGCGGTATAGGCGCCGCGACCGCCCGGCTTGCCGTGGCAAGGGGCTACCAGGTGCTGGTCGCGGATATCAATTATCGCGGCGCACGTTCGGTAGCTAAAACTATAGGGACTGGTGCCGCCGCCGTTGCGCTCGACATCACCGACGGCGAGCAGTGGCGGCGGGCACTGGACGAAGGCTGGGAGCGGTTCGGCGCGCTCGACGTCCTGGTGAACAACGCGGCGGTGGTGTTTACCGGGCCCGCGCAGGAGGTGTCCATCAAGAATCATCAGCGCACCCTGGATGTCAATTACATGGGGCCTTTGCGGGGCATGCTCGCAGCATTGCCCCGTTTTCAGCGGCAGGGTTTCGGTCATTTTGTCACCGTGTGCAGCATGACTGCGTTCCTCCCATTTCCCGGCCTCGCCAGTTATGCGGCCGCAAAGCATGCATTGCGAGCGTTCCACCACGCATTGGCGTTGGAGCAAAGGCAGACGCCTCTGAAGTTCACCATCGTGCATCCGACTTCGACGGAGACCCCGATGCTCGAAGCGGAGGCGCGCAGCGAGGTCGCGCTCGCGTTCGCCGTGCCGGCGATGTCGGCGGAGGCGGTCGGCACGGTCATCCTGGATTCCATGGAAAAGCAGGCGGTGGAAGTCTATATGCCGCCAGAGCGCGGGAAGATTGTGCGGCGCGTCGGTACCAATCCGCGCTCTCTGCGCGAAATGGTGATTCGGGGCGAGGCGCTCGGCGAGCAGCGACTGCGGGCAAGGCGCGGCGCCCGAGCCTGACATGTCCGACGTGAGCGTTGTGGATCCCCAGCAGCGCCTGCGCGAGCTGGGGATCGTGCTGCCTCATCCGCCGCCGCCCGTTGCGAACTTCGCGCCTGCAGTCCGCGCTGGAAATCTGCTGTTCCTGTCCGGACAGGGGCCCATTACGGCCGCCGGTGAGAGGCACGTCGGCAAGGTGGGGCTCGACGTGAGCATCGCAGATGCCTATCAGCACGCCCGCCTCACGGCTATCAACCTCCTTGCCGTCCTGAGCCATGAGTTGGGTTCGCTGGCGCGCGTCTCCCGGATCGTGAAAGTTCTGGGAATGGTCAACGCCACGTCGGGCTTCCAGGAGCACCCGCGCGTGCTCAACGGCTGCTCTGATCTTCTGGTTGCCGTGTTTGGCGAGCAGATCGGGCGGCACGCCCGCTCGGCTGTCGGTATGGGATCGCTGCCGGCGGGCATTACGGTGGAAATCGAGCTCATCGCTGCCGTTCGTGATTGAGTATAGCGTTAGCTACCATTTACGACGAGACTCCGTATCTACATAATGTCGGGAAGCTACGTAAAAATCAGATCTAAAACCTGATGTTGCGGCCACCATCAATTGGTCATTTAGTTTTATGTGGCGATTTAGATAGTTTTTGCTACTATCCTGGGAAACATTATTCCAACCCTGGGGGTATGCCATGGCTCTCGAGCGAGTGTGCACTTTGGGCGTTGCGGCGAGTCTGGCCGCTTTCACTGTTCAGGCGCAGGATGCACAACCCGCGGACAGCTTGGAGGAGATCGTCGTAACCGCGCAGCATCGAAGCGAAAATATCCAGTCCGTACCCATCTCGATCAACGCCTTTACCGGGCAGGACATTCAAAAGTTGGGACTGGAGAGCACGACCGACATCGGGCTCGTGACGCCCAACGTGAACATCGCCCTGTCGCAGGGCGCCGGCAATCAGCCCATCATCACCATCCGCGGCATCGGCATCAACGATGAGAACACCAACAACGCGGGTCCCATCGCCGTGTACATGGACGATGTCTACCAGAGCTCCCCAGCGTCGCAGACCTTCTCGATGTTCGACCTGGAGCGGGTGGAGGTTTTGAAGGGACCGCAAGGCACGCTGTACGGCCGTAATACCAGCGGTGGCGCGATCAGTTATGTGAGCGCCAAACCTACGGATGCCTTCAGCGCCCAGGGCCATTTCGAGTACAGCTCATTCAACACCGTGAATGCCGAGGGCGCGGTGGGTGGCCCGATCGCGCCGACTCTGGACGGGAGGATTGCCTTCATGAAGGACAGTTCTTCCGGCTATGCAAACAATTTTCTGACCGGCAACAGGGAGAACGGCGCCGACGATGAAGCCGTGCGAGCCCAACTTCTGTTCAAGCCCTCGGACCAGGTCCGGGTGTTGTTCAACCTCCACGGCGGGCACGTCGACACGCGTCCGACCGAGTACGGCCACTACGGCGATTTTGTGCCTGGGACGCCAAGCTCCGCCTCCCCGGTGCAGTGCTCGGTGGCCGCGACGCTTGCCAATCAATGCGTGGATATATTCGGCTACACCCAGCCAAACGGCTACTTCAATGGCGCTTTCAACAAGCAGGCGCATCTGAAGATCAGCGCTTTGGGTGGCAGCATCCGTGCTGACTACAACGGTGACTACCTGACTCTCAACTCCATCAGCGCGTACGATCAAAACAGCAAGATCGAGCCGGAGGATACCGACTCATCCCCCTATCGCGAGCTGGAAATCAACTGGGGGGTGCGCAACCGCACATTCACCCAGGAATTTCGCGTCAATCACACCGAGGCGCGCTACAACTGGAGCAGCGGTCTCTACTATCTGCACGAGGACTTGTGGCAGAACCAGCCGCTGCAGTTCCTGCTCGACTGTGACCAATATCCGGTGTTCGGCCTGCAGGCGGGTCCGGGTGAATGCGACGGGATCGCCAACACCCAGACCGACAGCAGCCACCAGGTCACCGACGCCTCTGCTGCCTTCGGCCAGGCGGAGTTCCAGGCAACACAGCGTTTGAAGCTCATTCTCGGCGGCCGCTTCACCCATGAGCGCCGTACATTCGACTACGCGGGTACCATCCGCTACCAGGACGGCGGCATGGATCACTTCGGCCCGGCCATTTCCCTGGTTCCGCCGGGCGCGGTCATTCCCGCCCTCACCGCCAACAATTTCTCCTGGCGTGCCGGTGCCGATTACAACCTCAGCTCGGACGTGATGGCTTACGCCAGCGTCGCGACGGGGTTCAAGAGCGGCGACTTCAACGGGGGCTTTCTCAGCACTGTGCCCGAGCAGGCACTCATCCAGTTGCAGCCGGTGGGGCCGGAGAAAGACACCGCCTATGAGCTCGGGCTCAAATCAACCTTTTTCGACCGTCGCCTCAAGCTCAATGTGGCCGCTTTTTATACCGACTACCGCGACCTGCAGGTCTTCTCACTCATCGCCAGTCCCATCGGGCCAATCAACTCCCTCACCAGCGCCGCCAAGGCGCACACCGGGGGTGCCGACCTCGACATTGTGGCCCGCCCCTGGAGCCCTTTGACCCTGACTGCGCAGGTGGGTGTGCTGTCCACCCGGATCGACCGGTTCAACAATACCTTGCCCGGTGTCGCAACCAACCTGCAGGGACTGCAGCTGGCGTTCTCGCCCCACGTGTCGAGCTTTCTGATGGCGGACTATCGGATTCCGGTGGGAGCCGATGCCCTCGATTTCCAACTCAGCGCCAGCTACAAGAGTCACCAGTTCTACGACAGCACCAACGATCCGTACCTGGCCCAGGACGGCTACTGGCTGGAGAATTTCCGCGCCGCCTACGAGTTCGGCCGGGGTCGCTGGGAGGCGTCGTTCTCGGTCAAGAATCTGGCCAACAAACAATACAACAGCGATGCCTTCGACTCGACCGGGCCGTTCGGTTTCATCCAGCCGGTCTGGGGCACGCCCCGCTGGTTTTATGGGCGGCTCAGCTATCACTACTGACGACCCGCCTCGCAAGCTGCGCACCGTTGCGACGGGGTTGGCGTTCGGAGAAGCACCGCGCTGGCATCAGGGCAGGCTCTATTTCTCCGATATCCATGCCAACCGGATTGGTGTCTTACGTCCGGATGGCGCTCCTGAGACGGTCGCGACTTTCCGCGGACCCGTCTCCGGGCTGGGCTGGATGCCGGATGGCCGACTGCTGGTCGTGTCGATGCATGACAAGCGAGTCTTGCGGCGTGAGCCGGATGGTCGCTTCCTTGAGCACGCAGACTTGGCCGCGCTTGCGACCGGTTTTGCCAATGACATGCTCGTAACCGCCGACGGCTCGGCCTATGTCGGCAACTTCGGCTTCTCCTTGCACCCGCCGGGCGAACCGCGGGCCGCGGTATTGGCACTGGTCGGCGCAGATGGCGCCGTGAGCTGTGCGGCGGACGACCTGTCCTTTCCGAATGGCATGGCTCTCACACCCGACGGCAACACTCTCATTGTTGCCGAGAGTCGCGCCCGATGTCTGACCGCGTTCGATCGGGCCGGAAATGGGGTTCTGAGCCGACGCCGGCTGTGGGCGAAGTTGCCCGACGGCGCGTTTCCCGACGGCATCTGTCTGGATAGTGAGGGTGCGGTGTGGGTGGCCTCGCCATCAACTTGCGAGGTACTGCGCCTGCGCGCGGGCGGAGCGGTCCTCGAGCGCGTCCCAACGGGGCTGGAAGCCATTGCCTGTATGTTGGGTGGAAGAGATCGGAAGACGCTGTTCGTCTGCACGGCGCAGAGCCGGGACCCGACGTTCTGCCAGGCGCATCACACCGCGCGGATCGAGGCCGTGGAGGTGGATGTTGCCGGGGCAGGTTGGCCCTGAATCGATGCTCCTACGGGCGGCGCACGCACGCTATTGACGATGTGGTAAATAACTATTGACCAGATAGTAAATAGAGATTAGCTTAACGCCATCCAGTGCGAGGGCTACTCCTATGCAAAACCCGTCCCGGACGCCCGCCGACCTAGTGATCAAGCCGCGTAACGTGATGCTTGGGCGGGGAGAAAAGTGCTTACGGTGGTGGAAGGGCGGCGACCCGGTAGCCACGGCGTTCTACAACACCCTGTCTGCCGTGTTTCCCGTGGGTGAAGCTTTCTTCATCGACAGCGTGCGTCATTACCGGGATTCACTTCCTCCTGACCTGCAGAGGCAGGTCGACGCCTTCATCAAGCAAGAGGCCGTCCATAGCCGGGAGCACGCCTTTCTGAACAAACAGATCCGCGAAGCCGGCTTCGACCTCTCGAGGATGGAGGCTGAGACCAATGACTGGCGGGCCCAGACAAAGGATGATCCACCCGATGTCAATCTGGCGGTCACGGTGGCGACAGAGCATCTGACCGCCATCATTGCTCACGCTCTCTTGAAGACCGACCGCCACTTCAGGCACGACCCGCCGGAAATCTCTCGGCTGTGGAAATGGCATGCAATCGAGGAAATCGAGCACAAGTCTGTTGCCTTCGATACCTTCTGCGCCGTGACCCGGGATCTCTCCCGATACGAGCGTTGGAAATTCCGCTCAATGGTCCTGCTGGTGGTCAGCTGGGAATTCGTCACCGAGCGCGTCCGCTACATGCGCGACCTGTTCAAACAGGACGGCATCGACAAGCCCTCGATCTGGTTGCGCACATTCTGGTACCTGCTCGTCTATCCTGGTGTTTTCCGGCAGATATTCCCCGCGTGGCTGGCATTTTTCCGGCCCAATTTCCATCCCTGGCAACAGGATGATCGCGAGTTGATCGCGAAGACGGAAGTCGGGCTCGCCTTGCGCGTTGTAGGTCAATCGGCGGCATCCGAGTCGTGAGCGTCCAACTCGCCGGCAAGGTGGCTATCGTCACGGGCGCCGGATCGGGTATCGGTCGAGCGACGTCGAGGTTATTTGCCGCCGCGGGTGCCCGCGTCGTCGTCGCTGACGTTACCGAGTCAGTTCGCGAGACTGCTGCGCTCATCGTCGAGGCCGGCGGCATCAGCAGCGCTGTGGTATGCGACGCGGGCAGCGAGCCCGCGGTCCAGGGGCTCGTTGAGAAGGGGATAACACTTTACGGCGGTGTTGATATTTTCCACGCGAACGCCGGTATTACTGGTCAGTCAGATTCGGGTGTCTTCGACTCGAGCGCATCGGAATGGCTCGAGGTACTGCGTGTCAACCTCGTCGGCCCGTTTCTCGCGATCAAGTACTCCGCGCCGGTCATGAACCGGCGTGGTGGCGGCTCGATCATCTGCACGGCATCGGTTGCAGGCCTGCGGGCGGGTGCCGGACCCGCACCTTATTCTGCTTCCAAGGCAGGACTGATCAACCTGGTTCAAAGCGCCTGTCAGAACCTCGTTGGCACCAATATCCGAGTCAACGCGATCTGCCCGGGGCTGATCGCTACGGCCATGACGAGGCACTGGTATGACGAGTCCGGCGTGGCGCCGAAAGAGTTGACTCGCCTCATTCCCCAGCAGCGCGGGGGTGAAGCGGAGGATATTGCCGCCGTCGCGTTGTTTCTGGCGTCCGATGCGTCGTGTTACATCAACGGTCAGCATCTGGTCGTCGATGGTGGACTGACTGCCGCCATTCCTTCACCGTGGACGCCGGACCCGCAGAGCATACAGGCCATGCTGAGGGCGCAGGGGTGAGAGATCTCGCGCTCCGGGCAAGTCTCGACTCGGTCATCACGCGCGCCTTGCAGGAGCAGCGCATTGTCGGGGCTGTTGTTCTGGTCGCGTACCACGGTGAGCTGATTTACAGCCGGTCAGCTGGGCTCGCGGACCGCGAAGCGCGGGTGCCCATGAAGGAGGATTCGATCTTCCTTCTGGCTTCGGTGACCAAGCCCATCGTAACGGCCGCTGCCATGAGGTTGATTGAGGACCGTGCGCTGACTCTCGAGGACCCGGTGACACACTGGCTGCCCGATTTCAGGCCGCATCTGCCAAACGGGGTGTTCGCCCCGATCACGGTTCGACAGTTGCTGACTCATACGGCAGGCTTGAGCTACCGTGGCTTCGAGCCGACCGAGTCCCCCTATCATACGCTCAATATCTCGGATGGTCTCGACCAGCCGGGTCTGAGCCTCGCCGAAAATCTACGCCGCTTGGCCGCCGCGCCTCTCGTTTACGAGCCCGGGAGTAGTTGGCGGTATTCGTTGGCGATCGACGTGCTCGGTGCCGTGATTGCAGAAGTCGGCCGGAAGCCGCTGGAGGATGTGGTACGGCATGCGATTACCGGTCCGTTGGGAATGACGGATACGGACTTCGCTGTCGTGGATCGAACCCGCTTTGCGACGCCCTACGCAGACGGTCAAGAGGAGCCGGTGCTCATCACTGAGGGGATGACCGTGCCTCTGTATGGCGCGCCTTTGACCTTCGCTCCCAGTCGCATTTTCCACCGATCCTCGTATCAGTCCGGCGGCGCTGGCATGGCGGGAACAGCTCGTGACGTCCTGCGGTTCTTCGAGACCATCCGTACAGGATGCGACGGTATTTTGCGCGCTTCGACCGTAGAGACAATGTTGACTTCTCACGTCGGCTGCGCGGCGCAGACCTGGGGGCCTGGCTGGGGCTTCGGTTTCGGTGGGGCGATCCTGGAGGATCCCGCGGCAGCGGGGACCCCTCAATCCGTGGGCACCATCCAATGGGGTGGCGTCTACGGTCACACCTGGTTCGTGGATCGCGCCAGTGCGTTGAGTGTTGTCGCTCTCACCAACACTGCTTTTGAGGGTATGACGGGCGCGTTTCCCTCCGACATACGCGATTCCATTTACAGTGCGCTGCGAGAGTAGGGCTGCGATGACTCAACACTTCGACGTTTTGATCGTCGGCGCCGGGATCTCCGGGGTTGGGGCCGCGTACCACCTCACGCGGCACGCGCCGGACCGCTCTTTCGCCATCCTGGAAGCCAAGGAGAGCTTCGGAGGAACCTGGCTGACCCACCGTTATCCGGGTGTCCGCTCAGACAGCGATCTCTACACGTTCGGCTACCGGTTCAAGCCATGGACATCTGCTCCCATCGCGAGCGCTGGCGCGATCCGCCGCTATATGGGAGAGGTGATTGAAGATGCTGATCTCGCGCGCCACATCTGTTACGGACACCGGATCGAGCGGGCGGACTGGTCCAGCACCGACAACGTTTGGACCGTGACGGCACGGCGCGTTGGTTCGGGGGAAGTCGCGTGTTTTACAGCGGGCTTCCTCTGGATGTGTCAGGGATACTACCGTCACGAGAAAGGCTACACCCCCGAGTGGCCGGGCCTGCAGGAATACCGGGGCCGGATCGTGCACCCACAGACCTGGCCCGAAGACCTCGAGCTCGCCGGTAAGACAGTCGTGGTGATCGGATCCGGTGCCACGGCTGCCACGCTCATTCCGAACATCGCCGACGAGTGCGCGCAGGTCACCATGCTGCAGCGCTCGCCGACGTACTTCGCCTACGCAGCCAATTCGAACGAACTTGCGGACAAGCTCCGTGAGCTCGAGATCGACCCGATTTGGATACACGAAATCGTCCGGCGCCAAATCCTGCGCGACGAACTGCAGTTCGCACGCCGCTCATTCGAAGAGTCGGAGTCCGTCCGTGCAGAACTGTTGGGCGCAGTCCGCGAGATTCTTGGGCCGCAGACCACTCAGAAGCACTTCAGTCCCAGATATCGGCCGTGGCGTCAACGTCTGGCGTTCATCCCGGACGCCGATCTGTTTCGCGCGATACAGGCCGGCAAGGCGTCCGTGGAAACAGACGAGATCGAGTGCTTCACCGGGCAGGGTCTGCTGCTGAAATCGGGCAAGACTCTCCCGGCGGATGTCATCGTGACAGCCACGGGATTCAACTTGTGTGTCATGGGGGATATTGAGTTTGTTGTCGATGGCAGATCGGTCAACTTCGCGGAGTCGGTCACGTATCGCGGCATGATGTTCACCGGTGTCCCCAACATGGCCTATGTGTTCGGATATCTGCGCTCGAGTTGGACGGCCGATCTGGTGGCGGACTTCGTGTGCCGGCTGTTGAGTCACATGAAATCCCGGCAGAAGGTGCGGGTCGAGGTAGCGCTGCGGGCCCAAGACGCCGGACTCCCAAGGTTGCCCTGGATTGATCCGGAGAACTTCAACCCGGGCTACCTGATGCGCGCCCTGCATCTCATGCCCAAGCGACTCGCCACGGCGGAGTGGCAGCATTCGCAAGACTATGCGAGTGACCAGAAGTCCTTTCCCTCCATCGATCTCGATGCGCCGGAATTCGTCTACAGAGGCGGCCTGTAGGAAGCCGAGCGCGCGCGGCCGGTTCACGAACCTCAGAAACTGGGAATCGGTGTTGGAAAGGTTGCGTTGGGCGCAATCAACGGGTCATGATCCGCTCCCGGACATTCACCTCTATGTCCTGGGTTGCGCCCTGCGAGATAGAGCCGCGGACCCAGGTTGCGGCGCTGAGTGTGCACCGCAGCCAGCACTTTGGGTTGCGGTGCGATCAGAGCCGCCCCGGGCCACTCGAAGTGCGCCGGTTGCGGTGCAACTTCACGAGTTTGAATTGTGTCCCGCTTCTTCACACCCGCAAATTACTTGCTGCTTTGCGAATACTCGCACGGCAACTGTTCGAACAACGAATTCGTAGACGTGTGTCTATGTATTCGTACATTTTTGGACTACATTCAACACGCTCTTCAATCGGTGGTGGGAGAGAGCGTTGATCCGCGCGGACGAGAACGATCGTTTCCTTCTGTGTTGTATTGGATCGCGTATCGGCGCGCTGCCTCTCCGGGACGTCAAGGAGACGATGCGTCCCTTGCCGGTCGTACCGCTGGCGGGAGCCCCACCGTTTGTTCGTGGGCTGGCCACCATTCGAGGTTTTCCCACGCCGGTGGTCGACGTTGGTCGGCTCCTGAGCCCGTCTGAATCGTCTGTAGCCCCCCCGACGCTCTCTGCGTCTCTGGCACGGTTCGTGTCGCTCGGGTTGGCTGAACGGACAGCGGCTCTGGCAGTCGATGCCGTTCTGGGTGTTCGTTCGGTCCCGTCAGGAGTCCTGCTGGACACTCCCCCACTGCTGCAGGACGCGTGCGCCTCCCTGGTTACGGTAGTCGGTGCCCTCGATGCCAGGCTGTTGCTCGTGCTCGAGGCGGCTCGCCTGGTACCGGATTCAGCCTGGCGTGCGATGGAACTGCCGCGTGATTGAGCGTGGATGCGCCGAGCCTTACCGTTTCCGCGGCTGGATCGCCCGACGAATGGGCCTTTCTTTCGATGATTCCAAGCTCGAGTTCCTGTCCGAAATGCTGGTCCGGCGCGCAGAACGGCAGGGGCTGGACTTGGACTGCTATCTGGATCGACTCGAAAACACGGCCGTCGATCCCGAGCTTCAGGACCTCGCCCTCGAACTGACCGTCCCGGAGACGTACTTCTTCCGGCACATCGAACAGCTGCATGCGTTTGTGGAGGTCGCTCTCCCCCATGCCCGAGCCGCGCGGGGCCCGCTTCGCACGCTCAATGTTTTGTGCGCGGGCTGCGCTTCGGGTGAAGAGCCGTACTCGCTCGCCATCTTGGTGCGCGAACGCTTTCCGGAGCTCGCCTCGAGTGTCGCCATTCACGCTGTAGACATCAACACGGCCATGTTGTCTAAAGCGGCGCGCGGCTGTTACACGGAGTGGGCGCTGCGCGAGACGTCATCAGAGGCCCAACGGCGTTGGTTCCGGAGTGTTGGGCGGGAATTTGTGCTCGACGAATCCATCCGGGCTGCAGTGACATTCCAGGAAATCAACCTTGCGCACGAGAACGCCGAGCTGTGGAGACCGGAGACGTATGATGTGATTTTCTGCCGCAACGTCCTCATGTATTTCACTCAGGAGAGCGCGCAGGCGGTGGTCACGCGCCTGACGCGCTCGCTCGCGCCGGCCGGCTATCTCTTTCTAGGGCATGCGGAGACGCTGCGGGGATTGTCGCACGACTATCACTTGTGTCATTCACACGGCTCCTTTTACTACCAGCGCAAAGATTCGCTGGAGGTTGAGCATGGAGAGAGTAACCCGGTCGCTGGGGATTCGGCGAGCGCAGCGGTCCCGGGTTCGTTCTGTACAAAAAACTGGCTCGAAACAATTCAGCGTACCTCGGATCGAATACAGGCGCTCACTGAACGATCTGCCGCGGACAGTGCCCAACGCGGTACCCCGGATCCGGCCAGTGCGCCGCAAACTGCGACACAGTTGCGATTTGTGTGGGACCTGCTGAAGGATGAGCGATTTCCGGACGCTTTGGATCAGCTCGGCCGGCTGTCGGCCGGTTCAGTTGAAGATCCTGACATCCTGCTGTTGCGCGCGGCATTGCTGACACATAGCGGGCAACTGGACGCCGCCGAGGGTGTCAGCGCACAACTGCTCGAGCGCGATGAGTTGAATGCGGGGGCGCACTACCTGCTTGCGCTGTGCCGCGAGAGTGCAGGGGACAGGCAAGGCGCGCTCGATCACGATCGCGCCGCCATCTATCTCGATCCCGGCTTCGCGATGCCCAGGCTGCACCTCGGTCTGATGGCCAGGCGCGGGGGCGACGCGGAGGGCGCCCGGCGCGAATTGGGTGAGGCGCTGCTGTTGCTCAGGCGGGAGGACGCTTCCCGTCTGCTGCTGTTTGGTGGGGGGTTTGGGCGCGAGGCATTGATTGCTCTGTGCCGCGGGGAGCTGCTGTCAGCCGGAGGACTTCCGTGAGTGCCAACGGGTCGCGGGTCGGCGCAACCGCGGCTGCACTGCGCAGTCTGTTCGATGAAAGCTTTACTGTGGCCGCGGTATCAAAACAGGATCGCCTCGAGGGCCTGCTCGCAATTCGTGTTGGCGCCGACCCCTACGTGTTGTGTCTGTCCGAGATTGCCGGCTTGTACGCGGACCGGAGGGTCGTGGGTGTCCCCAGCCCGGTTCCTCAACTACTGGGTATCGTAGGGCTTCGCGGGATGCTGGCACCGGTTTACGACCTGGCGGCGCTTCTGCACTACCCGCCCGCTGCAAGCCCGCGTTGGGTGGTGCTTGCCGGCGGACCGCAACCAGTTGGATTTGCCTTTGAGAGCTTCGAGGCACATGTACAGGTGGTGGACGCGTTGTTGGTCAACGACGCAGAGCGAGCGGGGAGTGCCGTCACGACCCGGCAGCATGTGCGCGGAAACGTTCGTGTCGCAGGGGCGCTGCGTCCGATCATTCATATCGCTTCGGTGGTGGAAACGATAAGGAACAACCACTCATGATCGACAACTGGACCTTTGGAAAAAAGATCGCGGCCGGTTTTGCGCTCTCGTTTGTATTGCTGTTGGCCATCGGAACGGTCTCGTACCGCAGCATCGGCAAGCTTACGGGCACCAGCCAATGGGTTACCCACACGCACGAGGTGCTGGAGCATGTTGCTGCCGTGTTGAGCCTGATGAAGGACGCGGAGACCGGGCAGCGAGGCTACATCATTACCGGCGATGGGGCCTTCCTGGAGCCCTACAACTCAGGCTCCGGGGAAGTACTCAACGTCATCAAGGAGCTGCGAAAGCTGACAGAGGACAACGCAAATCAACAGAAGCGGGTCGATGTGGCCGAGCGGCTCATTGCCGCCAAGCTGGCCGAGCTCGAGCAAACTATCGATCTGCGCCGGGCAGGAGATCCGGAAGGCGCCGTGAAAATTGTGCGCGGCGCTGACGGCAAACGAATCATGGACGATCTGAGACGCATATTGGATCAGATGGACGCGGAAGAGCGCGGACTGCTCCAGCAACGCGACCAGGAAGGCGCGGCAGCCGCCAGCAGCGCGAACTCGGTCATCATCTTCGGCACCTTGCTCTGCCTGTTGCTCGTCACAGTCGCAGGGGCGCTGATCACGCGTTCCCTCAGCCGCCAGATCGGCAGTTCCGTGGGACAGATTCAAAGCTCATCGAGCGAGCTGCAGGCGGCCGCCAACCAGCAGGCCACGGCGACCAAGGAACAGGCGACCGCCATGAGCGAAATCAGCACGACCATCAGCGAACTGCTGGCAACCTCGCGGCAGATTGCCGAAAGCGCGCAGCGCGTGGCTCAGATCGCCGGACAGACCGCCATCGCCGCGCGTTCCGGCGATGCCACTGTGTCAACGGCGCATGACTCGATTGCGACCATCCGCAGACAGGTTGATCTCATCGTGAATCACATGTTGGAGCTGGGGAAGAAGTCGCAGCAGATCGGGGCCGTGCTCGATATTGTGGCCGAGCTGGCGGAGCAGACCAACATCCTGGCAATCAACGCGACCATTGAAGCTGCCGGCGCCAGCGAAGCCGGCAAACGTTTTGCCGTGGTGGCGGAAGAGATCCGCAAGCTCGCCGACCGGGTCGCGGGGTCGACCAAGGAGATCCGGGGACTGATCGAGGATGTGCGCAGCTCGGTGAACACGACCATCATGACGACCGAAGGCGGTTCGAAGTCGGTGGATGCAGGCGCCAGTCAGTTCTCGCAGGTGGCGGCCGCTTTCGGTGAGATCGCGGGATTGGTGGGCACCACGACCGAGGCAGCCCGCGAGATCGAGCTCTCAACCAAGCAGCAGGCCACTGCCGTGGAGCAAGTCAACGTCGCCATTACCAGCGCCGCGCAGGCCACAAAAGAGACCGAGGTCAGCTCGGGCCAGACGCTGCAGACTGCCGTGGAGCTCGGCGGCCTGTCGCGGGCGTTGTTGCGTATCGTGCGTCCGCAGGAAGCGCACGCAGTCTTCGCTACCCACGCTTCCGCTGAATGAGCGATGGCGCGCGATCCTTATCAATATTTTCGCGTCGAAGCGCGCGACATCCTGGATCAGCTCAGCAAGGGGACTCTGGAGCTCGATGAAGGAACCGCCGCGCCGGAGCAGATCGCCAGGATGTTGCGGCTTGCTCACACACTCAAAGGTGCGGCACGTGTAGTCAAACAGCGTGAGATTGCGGATCACGCGCATGAGATTGAAGATGCGTTAGCCCCGTTTCGCGACCAGGCCGGCGCAGTATCCCGCGCGGAAGTCGACAAGATGCTGCAGGCCCTCGACCAGATTGCCCTGCGGATGGGGACACTGGCGCCGCAACCGCAGAGCGAGATGGTTGCTGGCGGCCCAGGTCTGTCTTCCATCCCGATTGCACCGCTCGAGGCCATGCGAACCAACGCCGATGAAGTCGATGTCTTGCTGGACGGACTCACGGAAGCGAGCGTGCAGCTTGCCGCTCTGCGCCGTGAGGTCGAGCCGTTGCAACGCGTTCGCCGGCTCACACAATTCTCCGAGGAACATCTGGCCGCGCCGCGGGCCGAGCGCTCCATTGGTTCCGCTCCCAAGCTGCTCGCAACGATTGCGGAGTTACGCCATCTGGTCGAGGGTATAGAGCGTGGCGTCAGCGATGGCATCGAGCAGGTCGGTCGGGAGTTGAGTCAGGTGCGCGAGGCGGCGGAGCGTCTGCGCCTGCTGCCGGCAAGCTTCATGTTCGTTTCGCTGGAACGTGCCGCGCATGACGCCGGCCAGGGAGTCGGCAAGCGCATCGTCGTCGTCACGAGTGGCGGAGACGTTCGGCTGGATGCACAGGTGTTCGGGCCGGTTCAAAGCGCGTTGGTTCAGGCGGTGCGCAATGCGATTGCCCACGGCATCGAGCCGGAGGTGGAAAGGAAAGCTGCCGGAAAACCAGCCGCGGGCCGTTTGTGGATCGAGGTGCGTCGTCGCGGGCACCATGTCGTGTTTGTTTGCCGCGATGACGGGCGCGGCGTGGATCTCGATGCGGTTCGGCGCGCAGCGCGGCGCGCAGCGCGGCGCAAGGGGTTGCTTTCGACGGACGCCACAGACCTCAGCACCGAGGAACTGCTACGGGTGCTGCTCGATGGCGGCATCAGCACCTCGGGCGCTGTGACCCAGATTTCCGGACGCGGCGTCGGTCTCGACGTCGTGCGCGAAGCGGTTGGTCGGCTTCGGGGGCAGGTCGCCATTCGAACCGACAAAGGCCTCGGCACGACTTTGGAGATTGTTGTGCCGGTATCACTCTCAGCGGTCGATGCGCTGATTGTCGAAACAGGCGGGCGGGTCGTGGCCATACCGCTGGATGCGGTCAAACGCACGCTACGCATTGGAGCAGATGATCTGGCGCGGTCGGCGCAGGGCGCATCGATCATGTTCGAAGGCCGGGTCATCCCTTTCGCTCCTTTGGAGCGTGCATTTCGCCGCGGCCTTCGAGGAACGGACGGTCCGCGATCCTGGTCCGCGGTTATCGTCGAAGGGGCAGATGCGCTTGCTGCAGTGGGTGTTGATCGTCTGCTCGGCACGCAGAACCTGATTCTGAGGCAGCTTCCAACGCTCACACCAAGCGATCCAATCATAGCTGGCGCTTCAATGGATGCCGAAGGGCATCCGCAACTGGTTCTCGACGCCGACGGGCTCGTTGAGCATGTCTGCCGTGCAGAGCCACCAGTTGCCGCGGCCCCCCGGCGGCGCGCCCCGATTCTGGTCATCGACGATTCGCTGACGACGCGGATGCTCGAGCAGAGCATCCTCGAGTCAGCGGGCTACGAGGTTGACGTCGCTACGTCAGGTGAAGACGGCCTCGAACGAGCGCGCAAGCGA
>Ga0307510_10001844_pt1 | contig 23750 bp, 19 predicted proteins | sample 12_EM_MG_FD_207224 | JGI IMG/M metagenome (GOLD analysis project Ga0307510, IMG submission 207224) | Populus trichocarpa ectomycorrhiza microbial communities from riparian zone in the Pacific Northwest, United States - 12_EM | ecosystem: Host-associated > Plants > Roots > Unclassified | place...
GCGACATCGACGCTGCGCAGCGCCGTCGAATGGTCCGCGCTCGCCGCCAGGAATGGCGCGTCGTCGGTCCGCGACAATTCGCCCAGACGACGATTGAGCACGGCGAGGCCGAGCTTCTCGATCACATCGCCCTGCCGCTTTGCCTTGGTGTCCGGCGCCAGATCGGGCGCCTGGGTGCGGGTGATGGCGATGGTCGAGCCGACGCCCGGCTCGACCGTGACGTGCGTCTCCGCGCCATGCGCGGCGACAGTGCCGAGGTCGGGGTCCGCGCCGTCCGGGCCCTTGGGCTGCCAGTCGGCAAAGTTCTGGCGGATCTTCCCTTCCATCGCGGCGACGTCGAAATCCCCGACCGCGACCAAAGTGGCGCGCGACGGGCGGTAATAGCTGTTGTAGAAATCGACGAAGCGATCGCGCGTCGCGCTATTGATGATCCTGAGGTCGCCGATCGGAAAGCGCACGGCGATCTTCTGCCCCCGGGCGAGCACGTCGAGCTGTGCCCGCGAGGCGCGCAGGCCCGGCGAGTTGCGCAGCCGCTCCTCGCCCGCGATCACGCCGCGCTCGCCGACGATATCGTCCTCGTCCATCGTCGCCTCGGAGACCTGTTCGCGCAGGACATGCAGGCCGGTGTCGAGCGTTGTGTCGTCGCTGCGCGGCATCTGCAGCTGGTAGAAGGTCTGATCGAAGCCCGTCGCCGCGTTGAGATCGGCGCCAAAGGCAAGGCCGAGCCGCTCGAGGATGGCGATCATGTCGTTCTTCGGGATATGGGTCGTCCCGTTGAACGCCATATGCTCCATGAAATGGGCAAGGCCGAGCTGGCTATCGGTTTCCATCAGCGAACCGGCGTCGATCCGCAGCATCAGCGACGCCTGGCCCGGCGGCGTGGCATTGTGCAGGATCGCATAGCGCATGCCGTTGGGCAGCGTGCCGAGACGGACCGCGGCGTCGGCCGCGAGATCGCTGGCGTCCTGCGCCCAGGGTTGTGACGGCCTGGCCAGAGCGGCTGGCGTGGCCGCTACCGGCGCCGTCGCGGGCGGGCGTGTCTGCGCGACGCCCGTGCTTGCGGCGAGGGCGATCAGCGCCGAGCCGCTCGCCAGATGCCGAATATATGACGCTAACCTACCCCGAACGACGGCGATGCCCATTTTCTATCCTCTGCCTTTCGGGACTGGTCGAGCGCCCCGCACTGAACGAGAACGCAAGCGGCGCCGAAATCCACACTGCGCGGGATCGAGATTTCTGAAAAGGGTTGGCCGCTGTTTGATATGAACCAACCGGCGGCCGGAGGAGAGCAGAGATGACAAGCGCGATCGAACCCATAAGCTGCGCCGCCACGGCACCGCCCGGCGGCCATTACAGCGCCGCGGCCGCCTATGGCGATCTCGTCTTCATCTCCGGCCAGTTGCCGGTCGCACCCGATGGCAGCCACCTGGCGGACCGGGATTTCGATACCCAGGTGCGCCAGGCGCTGGAAAACCTGCTGGCGGTCGCAGCCGCCGCGGGGTCGGGCCCGGACGGCCTGTTGAAGGTGACCGCCTATATCGTCGGCGTGGAGAACTGGCCGCACTTCAACCGGGTCTATGCCGATATGCTGGGCGACCACCGACCGGCCCGGGCCGTCGTTCCGGTGCCGGAACTGCACCATGGCTATCTGATCGAGGTCGAAGCCGTGGCGATCATGCGAGAGAAACGCATTGTACTGCCGGACCGCACGATAGAATAAGTCTTCAGGCCTGCGAGTCAGGTATCTTGGACGAGAGGCGGCGACGTGGCGGGTACGGGCACCAGTGAAGCGCCGTTGCTGCCCGGACTGACGACGCTGCTCGCGGACGCCAGCCGATCGGCGCAAAGTTTCGTCGACGCTGCCTTGCCCGCAATACGGACCCGGACCGCGGGCCCAGAGGGGCGGCTCGACCGGAAGCTGGCCGATGTCGAGCAGCATGTGGTGCACGGCCTTGGCTGGTATGCCGCCTATGCCGCCCTGCTCGAAAGCGTCGCGGCATGGGCCGCCCGCCTCGAACAGTCCGGCGCGTTCGGCGAGATCGAGGCCCTGCTCGCCCAGTTGCTGTTCGCTGAATATGCCGCCCAGTTGCAGGGTGGCATTGCGATGAACCAGGCCGAATCCATCAGGCCATGGCAATTGACCCCCGATGCCGCGACGATCGCGCACCTGCATGAACCGGCGATCGAGCGGCTTGCCCGCTACGGCGGCACGCAAGCCGTCAAGACCGCGATCGCCGGCCATCTCGCCCGTGCCAGCGGCCGCGCCATCCTCGAGGATGCCGGCCTCGGCGACACGCTCGACATGGTGCGCGACCAGTTCTTCGCCTTCACCGCGCAGAAGGTGGCATCTTATGCGCATGGCTGGCATCTCGCCGACGAACTGATCCCGTTGCCGCTGATCGCGGAACTCGGCGCGATGGGCGTGTTCGGCATGACCATCCCGGCGGCCTATGGCGGGCTCGACATGGGCAAGCTGGCGATGTGCGTCGTGTCCGAGGAGCTGTCGCGCGGCTGGATCGGCGTTGGCAGCCTCGCCACGCGATCGGAGATCGCCGCCGAGCTGATCCTGACCGGCGGCACCGACCGGCAGAAAGCGGATTTCCTGCCCGGCATCGCCAGCGGGGAGATGTTGCCGACGGCGGTGTTCACCGAGCCCGACACCGGCTCCGACCTCGGCGCGTTGCGCACGCGCGCGCAGCGCGACGGCGATACCTACCTCATCCATGGCAACAAGAGCTGGATCACCCATGCCGCGCGCGCCGACCTGATGACCTTGCTGGTGCGCACCGACCCCGCGACGCGCGATTATCGCGGGCTGTCGATGCTGCTGGCGGCCAAGCCGCGCGGCGATGGCGCCGATCCCTTCCCCGCGCCGGGCATGTCGGGAGGCGAGATCGGCGTGATCGGCTATCGCGGCATGAAGGAATATGAGATCGGCTTTGACGGCTTCGCCGTGCCGGCCGGGAACTTGCTCGGCGGCGTCGAGGGACGCGGGTTCAAGCAATTGATGGCGACCTTCGAAAGTGCCCGCATCCAGACCGCGGCGCGCGCCGTCGGTGTGGCGCAGGCGGCGCTCGATGTCGGCCTGGCCTATGCGCGGGAGCGGCGACAGTTCGGTAGCGCGCTGATCGACTTTCCCCGCATCGCCAACAAGCTCGCGCTGCTCGCCGCCGAGATCATGGGGGTTCGTCAGCTCGGTTATCTCGCGGCACGGCGCAAGGACGAGGGCAAGCGTTGCGACAGGGAGGCCGGCATGGCCAAGCTGGTCGCCGCACGCATTGCCTGGGCCGGCGCGGACAATGCGGTGCAGATCCATGGCGGCAATGGCTTCGCCACCGAATATCCGGTTAGCCGCCTGCTCGCCGACGCGCGGATCCTCAACATCTTCGAAGGCGCGGGCGAAATCCAGGCGCAGGTCATCGGCCGGCGCTTGCTGGACTCGGCGGCCTGAACGACGCTGACGTCGGTTTCATCAGACCGTCCGCACGTCGCCACAGGCGGAGCTCGGTTCAGGAAAACTTAATATCGTACGTACTTTTCTCGCTTTATTGCGGTTGCGCTTAATCGCGCGAAACTTTCTATGTTGCGATGTTCCATCAGTGTGGCCAAAGAACCACACCGGAGTAGATAATAGTATTGTACGTACTAAAATTGCTTGTCTTCCCCGGCATGCCGACGGCAACAGCGGCGCCATCGACGCGTCGTGCGTCGGCCCGTTGCCGCGCTTTTCGTCGCGCCACGGGTGGGGCAAAACAGGAGTTCCTCCCATGCGGAAGACCAATTATCTCACCGCCAGCTGCATTCAGGCGCTGGTGCTGCTCGGCGCCGGATGCGTCACGGCGACCAGCGCATCGGCGCAGAACGCCGCCGTCGCACCGCCGGCCGCCGCCGCGCCGGCCGACGAGACCGCGGCGCCCGACGTCGTCGTCACCGGCTCGCGCATCGCACGGCCCAACGACACCTCGATCGTGCCGGTCATGTCGCTCAGCCATGCCGAGCTGACCGACACCGGTCGCGTCTCGATCGGCGATCAGCTCAACGATCTGCCGGCGCTGCGCAGCACCTTCAGCCAGCAGAACTCGACGCGTTTCCTCGGCACCGCCGGCCTCAACCTGCTCGATCTGCGCGGCCTCGGTCCGCAGCGCACGCTGGTACTGGTCAATGGCCGGCGCCATGTCGGCGGCGACATCCTCAGCTCGGGCGTGTCGACCGACATCAACACCATCCCGACCGACCTGATCGACCGCGTCGACATCGTCACCGGCGGCGATTCGGCGGTGTACGGCTCGGACGCCATCGCCGGCGTGGTCAATTTCGTGCTCAAGGACCATTATCAGGGCCTCGCGCTCCACGCCCAGGGCGGGGTCAGCGAGCATGGCGATGCCGGCTCCTATTTCGCCAGCCTCGTCGCCGGTAAGAATTTCGCGGATGGTCGCGGCAATATCGCCGTGAATCTGGAATATGCGCGCCAGAACGACTTTTATGCGTCGGATCGGCGTGACCTGGAGACCGTCACCAACTTCGTCATCGTCGACACTGATCCGGGCGGGACGCCCAATGGCAGCGACGGCAACCCCGATCGTATCCTGTTCAGCGACATTCGATCGGCGACGCTCAGCGACGGCGGCCTGCTTTCCTTTGCCAGCCCGACCGGCGCCTGCGGCAAGGACAAGGACGCCCGCAACTATAACTGCACCTTCCTGTTCCAGCCTGACGGTTCGCTCGTCGCCCAGACCGGCACCCGTGTCGGCCTGGCGGCCAATGGCAATTTCCTTGGCGGCAATGGCTATATCGGTCGCGAGGGGCGGCTGCTCGGCATTCTGCCGCGCAACACCCGTTACAGCGCCAACGCGCTCGGCCATTTCGAATTCTCGCCGGCGGCGGAGCTGTTCTTCGAGGCCAAATACGTCCGCACCAATACGCTGCGCAGCGTCAGCGGCCCGGCCTTCATCCAGGGCACGACGCTGTCGGCGTTCGGCGGCGACAGCCGTGAATCGCCGCGGCTCGACAATCCCTACCTCACCGCGGCATCGCGCGCGCTGATCACCAGCCAGCTACTCGCCGCCAACCCGAACGCCGTCATCACCGACGCGACGCGTTTCGCCCTGCGCGAGAATCTCACCCAGCTCGGCTTCCGCCAGGAAGCCGCCAAGCGCGAGACCTATCGCGCGGTCGTCGGCCTGCGCGGCGAGTTCAACGATGGCTGGAAGTACGAGATCGCGGCCAATTACGGCGAGTTCAAGGAAGCCACGCGTGTGCTCGGTAACATGAACGTGCAGCGTTTCCTGCTGGCGATGGACACCACGCGCAACGCCGCAGGCCAGATCGTCTGCCGCTCGCAGATCGACCCGACCGCAGCACGCTCGACCAACCCGACCAACGCCTATGCCGCCGGCAATCTCGCCAATGACGTCGCCAGCTGCGTCCCGCTCAACCCGTTCGGCATGGGCAACATCTCGCAGGCGGCGCGCAACTATGTCGTGCAGGACACGATCTCGGGCGGCAAGATCACCCAGTTCGACGTCTCGGCCTTCGTCTCGGGCGATACCGGCAAGTGGTTCAAGCTGCCCGGTGGTCCGGTCGGCTTCGCCGTCGGCGCGGAGTATCGCAGCGAGACCAATTATTTCCACGAAGACCCGCTGATCGAGAATGGCGAAACCTTCTACAACTCGATCCCGACCTTCTCCTCGCCGGCGTTCATGGTGAAGGAAGCCTTTGCAGAGCTCCGCCTTCCGGTGCTCAAGAACCTGCCGTTCGCGCACGATCTGACGCTCACTGCCGCGGCGCGCGTGTCGGACTATCGTGCCTCTGGCACGACCTGGGCATATAATTTCGGTGGCGAATATGCGCCGATCCCGGACATTCGCTTCCGCGCCAATTATTCGCGCTCGGTACGCGCGCCCAATGTCGGCGAAGCTTTCGCCGCGGCGGGCCAGAACTTTGCCACCGTGGTCGATCCCTGCTCGTTCAACAACCTTGGTGCAGGCACGACCTTCCGCGCGAAAAATTGCGCCGACGCTGGCCGTCCCGCGACAGTAGTAAGCGCCGATCCGGTCGTCGCGTCGCAGGGGTATAATTTCACCTACACCCAGTCGCTCAACATCTTCAGCGGCGGCAATCCCAACCTGAAGGCCGAGACGTCAGACTCCTATACCTATGGCGCCGTGGTGACCCCGCGCTTCATTCCCGGGCTGTCGCTGTCGGTCGATTATTACAACATCAAGGTCAACAAGGTGATCACCTCGCTGACCGCGCAACAGGTGCTCAACGGTTGCTACGACGCGCCGACGTTGAACAACCAGTTCTGCGCGCTGTTCAAGCGCAATGTCGGTCCCGCCAACGGCCCGGCCGGTGAAATCCCGTTCCAGGTGCTGGAGAAGAGCCTGATCGCGGTCACGCAGAACTTCGCCTCGCTGCATGTGCGCGGCATCGATGTCGACCTGTCGTACCAGCACAAGACGAGCTTCGGGAAGATCAGCACACACTTCCTCTACACCCATGTGCTGCAGAACGACCAGTTCACCGACCCGAGCCGGCCGACCTTCCCCGACCAGATCGTCGGCGAGTTGAACGACCCGAAGGACACGTTCAACTGGAACGTCAACCTGACCGCGGGGATCTTCGACTTCGGCTATCAGCTGCGCTATATCGGGCCGCAGGTGGTGAACTTCGCCGAGGATCTCTACTCGGTCGGCGGCTTGCCGCCGCAGAATGCGGACTATTCCAGCCCGACCCAATATCCCGAAGTGACCTACCACAATGTCCGCTTCGCGATTAACCCGACGCCGCGGTTCAACCTCTATTTCGGCGTCGACAATGTGATGAACAAGCGCGTGCCGCTCGGCGGCACCGGTGTCGGCGCAGGCACCGGCATCTACGAGGCCAAGGGTCGCTCCTTCTACGCCGGTGTGACCGCGAAGTTCTGACCCGCCGCGAGGCAATATCGGGGGCGCCGGTTTCGGCGCCCCCTTTTTTGTGCAGGATGCCGGCAACGCTCATACCGTCCCACCGCCGCACACAGCCGACCAACGGGCGTCAGCCGCGACAAACGGCGCTGGACAGGGGTCGAACGAGGATCGACAAGGCGCGGATGTTCGATCGTAATCGGCGTGGCATGACGGGGCGGGCTGGGCCGTCGCTGGCGCGCGCCACCTTCATGCTCACCGTCACCTTCTGGGGCGCCAGCTTCCTCCTGCTGAGCATGCGCGCCGAGCTGCTCGGTCAGTTCAACGAGCTGCCGACCTATCTGCGCCGCCTCGCGCTCAGCCTGATCGGCGTGGTGCTGTGCTGGGGCGGGCATTTCATCATCATGCGTTATGACGGCGTGCGCTTCCGCAACCGCGCGCTGATCGGCATGGTCTTCGCGATGGCGGCATCGGTGCTCTACGCGCTGATCAGCCAGGCGATGTACGCCAGCGGCATGTCCGAACCCGACGACATGCCGTTCATCAGCCTCATATTGTCGATCAACTATTGGCTGTGGTTCTTCGTCGGCTGGACCGGCCTGTTCCTCGGCCTGGTCTACAGCGTCGAATCGATCGAGCACGAACGCCAGTTGAGCGACGCCCAGATCTCGGGCCATCTCGCCAAGATCACCGCGCTGCGGTATCAGGTCAATCCGCACTTCCTGTTCAACACGCTCAACGCCATCGCCTCGCTCGTGCCGCGCGAGACCAAGGCCGAGCGGCTGATCCTCGATCTGTCCAACTTCTTCCGCGTCACCTTGTCGATCGACCCGGTCGCCGACATCAGCATGGCGCGCGAGTTCGAGATCCAGACGCTGTACCTCAACATCGAAAAGGTGCGCTATGGCGAACGGCTGGAACTCGACATCAAGCTCGCGCCCGAGGCGCGCGATATCCAGGTGCCCAGCCTGCTGCTCCAGCCGCTGGTCGAAAATGCCATCAAGCACGGCGTCGCTTCGTCGCGCGACGTCGTCCATGTCGGCCTGAGCGCGTGCCTTGTCGGCACGACGCTGACGATCACGGTCGACGACGACGGCGCGGCCGAGCCGAGCCTGCAGCCCGGCACCGGCATCGGCATCGAGAATGTCCGCCAGCGCCTGCACTCGCGCTTCGGCAATGCCGCCCGGCTCACCGCCGGTCCGCGCGACGGCGGCGGCTTCGCCGTGGTTATCGCCATCGACCGGTCGACCGATGCCGCCTGACGAGATCCTGCGCGTCGTCCTGGTCGATGACGAACCGCCGGCGTTAGACCGCTTGCGCGACGCGGTCGCCGCGCAGCCCGGATTCGAGGTGATCGGCGAGGCGCGCGACGGCCGCGAGGCGGGCGCGATGATCGCCGCCGCGCCGCCCCATATCGCCATTATCGATATCGAGATGCCGGGCATGAACGGCCTCGACCTGGTGCGCAGCCTCGACCCGGCGACCATGCCCGTGGTGATCTTCGCCACGGCCTATGATCATCACGCGATCAGCGCCTTCGAGGTCGGCGCATCGGACTTCGTGCTCAAGCCGATCGACTACGACCGGCTCCACGCCGCGCTGCGCCGCGCGCGGGTGATCTGCGACAGCGGCCGGCGCGGCGAGGCCACCGCGGCGCTGTTGCGCCAGATCGATACGCTCAAGGCCCAGCTCGGCGGTGACGAGGACGATGCCTGGTTGCGCGACATCTGGGTGCAGAAGCGCTCCGAATTCCGCCGTATCGACGTGCGCGACATCGACTGGCTGCAATCGGAACGCGATTTCGTGCGCATTTTCTCGCGCGGCGAATCCTACCTCCTGCGCGAGACGTTGGCCGGGCTGGAGGCGCGGCTCGACCCGGCGCAGTTCATCCGCATCCATCGCGGCTATATCCTCAATACGCTGCGCCCACTGACCCTGCACCGCACGTTGCGCGGCGGTCTCGCCGCACGCGTCGCGGACGGCACTACCCTGGCGGTCGGGCGCACCTATGTCCGCGCGCTGCGCGAGCGCCTGCATCTTCCCCGGACCTGACCAGCGACGCCGCGAGATCGGTGGCACGGCTTCGTTGTATCACCTGTTCCACCTGTTCTTGCAGGTGATGTTTTTTTCGGCGCCGCCCTGTTGGACGCCGATCGACCATATCTCCCGCATTTCCCGCATGTTGCCGCGAAACATGTTGGCCTGGGAAATCCAACTTAACAGGTGGCGAGCAGGTGCGCATGGCCTGCTAGCAGGTCCTGTTCCGGGGCGGAGCAGGTCGATGCGCGGCACGGATATGCCGCGACGATTCCTGCATGGTTGACGATGAGAAAGAGCCTGCGGCGCCAGCACCGCAATCACCAGCGATCATGACGCAGACGAGCGCGCGGTTGAATCACCACGCGTCGATGCGGTTCATCCCTTGTGACTCCCGTCCGTCGACGCGGGGCCACCATTGGCGCGTCGGCATGTCAGGTTGCCGGTTAGGCATCATCCTGCGACGGGAGGCAGGCAATCATGGGCATGCATCCGACGATCGACACGAGCGACGCCCCTGATCCTTGTTCCGCCGGGATCTTCGTCGAAGCCGCCGAGCGTATTCAAAGTTCGCTGCGCCAGAGCGCAAACGACGCACCGGTGGCGATCGCCGCGCTGATCGCCGATGCCGTCGAGCAGAGCAGCGGCGAACGGATTCGCGACCAGGCCCGCCTCGCGCGGCAAATGCTGCTGTGGCACCATGATTGCCCGCCCGAACGGGCGCGGACGCTTACCGTTGCCGCGCTCGCCGACCGCGCCGGGGCGCTGCGCCGTTCAGTCGCTCGTCGGCGGCTTCAGAGCGGCGCGGGCGAGTGAGGCGATCGCCTGGTCGACCCAGGCCAGCCGCGCAGCCGTGACCAGCCGCGCCTGGGCATTTTCCAGTTCGGCACCGATCCCGACGCCTGGCGTACGACTGTCATCGAGGCCGGCGAGCGTCCCCTCGATCGTGTCGCGCAAGGCGAACAACCAGTCGCGTGCCGCCGCCGCTTCCAGCGTCTCGACGAAGGCGATGCGCGTGCGCCACGGATCCTCCGGCAAGGCATCGCGCGCATCGAGCCGAACGATCCAATCGCGTATCGCCTGCTCGCCGGCCGGGGTGCAGCGCAAATGCTCGGTTTTGCGCGCGTCGTTCTCATCGGCCTTGGCCGATACCAGCCCGGCGCGCTTGAGGCGTTCGATCGCCGGATACACGCTCCCCGGGCTGTCCGACAGATCGGTAGCGAGGCGCTGCCCGAGCGCCTTGCGCACGAAATACGCCGTCGTCGGCTGCCATTTGCCGATCAGCGCGAGGACATGGCTTTCGTGATGGCTGAGGTTCGACATGGCATATCCGGCGGTGACGTGCGACCTATCGCATAGTCCGGGCGATATCAGAAGCGTGGGTCAAGAGGGGGAGTGACGATGCTCAGATCAGGCATGACGATGGCCGCACTGCTCGCCGCCACACCGCTGGCGGCGCAGACCGCGACGCCCGCGACGACGATCCCGGGGGCGCCGCCCCGCCCAGCCCATGCCTGCACAAGCGCGGAATATCGCGCGTTCGACTTCTGGGTCGGCAAATGGGATGTCTATGGTCCGGCCGGGCGGCTGGTCGCGCACAGCCTGATCGAGAGCGTCTATGACGGCTGCGGCATTCGCGAAAACTGGATGCCGCTTGGCGGCACCGGCGGCGGCAGCCTGTCGACCTATGTCCCGGCGAAGAAGCAGTGGGAGCAATTCTGGATCGATTCCGGCAACACCCGTGCCCTGTTCACCGGCGGATGGAACGGCCACGCCATGGTCATCCAGGGGATATGGCCCAGCGCGCCGACCAATATCGGTGGGCCGGTCACGCGGATGACCTATAGCAGGAACCCGGACGGATCGGTGCGGCAACTCGGCGAGAACTCGAACGATAGCGGCGCTACCTGGACGCCATCGTTCGACTTCACCTATCGCAAGGCCGCTGCCGCTACAGGTTGAGCAATGCCGGGTCCCCGCCCTGCGCGGTGATGTTGATCGAGATCGCCCGCTCGACCGCATAACGCAGCAAGGCGTGCGGACCGCCGGCCTTGGGGCCGGTGCCCGACAGGCCTTCGCCGCCGAACGGCTGCACCCCGACCACCGCGCCGACGATCGAGCGGTTGACGTAGAAATTGCCCGCCGGGACCAGCGCACGTACTTCCTCGGCGAAGCGATCGATGCGGCTATGCACGCCGAGCGTCAGGCCATAACCGCGATCCGCCAGCGCCGTGGCAACCGCGGCCAGATCCTGCGGGTCGTAGCGATAGACGTGCAGCACGGGGCCGAACACCTCGCGGGCGAGGAAGTCTGGGCTCGGCACCTCGGCGATGACGGGTCCGAAGAAGCTGCCCTTGTCACGCAAGGCGCCGACGTCACGGCGAGCAAGTATCTTCGCCTCGCGCGCGAGCCGTTCGACATGCGCGTCGAGCAGCCCGCGCGCCTCCTCGTCGATCACCGGGCCGACATCGGTGCCGGGATCGGCCGGATCGCCGATCACCAAAGTATCGAGCGCGCCGGTCAGCGCGGCGATCGTCGTGTCGGCGGTGTCCTTGGGCAGGAACAGCAAGCGCAGCGCCGAGCAACGCTGCCCGGCCGAACCGATCGCCGAGACGATCACGTCGTCGACCACCTGCTCGCGCAGGGCGGTGGAATCGGCGAACAGGCCATTGAGGCCGCCGGTCTCGGCGATGAACGGCACGATCGGGCCGGGCCGATCGGCCAGTTGGCGGTTGATCGCCCGCGCCGTGTCGGTGCCGCCGGTGAAGGCGACGCCATGCACGCCGGGATGCACCACCAAAGCCGCGCCGACCGTCGCGCCGTCTCCCGGCAGCAGCGCCAGCAGATCGGGGTTGAGGCCCGCGGTGTGGAAAAGCTTGACCGCGGCGGCGGCGATGAAGGGGGTCTGCTCGGCCGGCTTGGCCAACACGGCGTTGCCGGCGGCGAGCGCCGCGGCGATCTGACCGGTGAAGATCGCCAGCGGGAAGTTCCACGGGCTGATGCAGGCGAAGGTGCCGCGCCCGCGCAGTTCGAGTTGGTTGGTCTCGCCGACCGGGCCGCGCAGCGTCTCGGGCGCGGCGAATTGCTGCTCGGCGAGGTGGGCGTAGTAACGACAGAAGTCGACTGCCTCGCGTACCTCGGCGACGCCGTCGTTGAGCGACTTGCCCGCTTCGCGCGACAGCAGCGCGATCAGCCGGTCCATGTCGCGTTCCAGCGCATCGCCCATCGAGCGCAGCACATGCGCCCGGCCCAGGCCGCCGCGCTGATCCCAGTCGCGCTGCGCCGCCTTGGCGCGGCGCACCGCCTCATCGATATCGGCGGCGCTCGTCTCACCCGCCATGCCGAGCGTGATCGAACGGTCGGAAGGGCTGGTCATGGCATGCGGCGTGGCGCCCGCGCGAAGCTTCCCGCCGATGATCGGCCCGGCGGCTAGCTTCTCGTCCGCAATCGCGCGTGTGGCGGCGGCGGCCCGCGCACGTTCGGCGGCGATGGAATAGTCCCGGCCGAGCGGGTTCTTGCGCGACGATCCGTAGACGTCCGCCGGCAGCGGGATCTTGGGATGCGGCCCCGGCGCCGCCTCGACCGCTGCGACCGGATCGGCGACGATCATCGCCGCTGGCACCGCCTCGTCGAGCAGCGCATGGACGAAACTGGTATTGGCGCCGTTTTCGAGCAAACGCCGCACCAGATAGGGCAGCAGATCCTCATGCCCGCCAACGGGGGCATAGGCGCGCAGCACCGCACCGCGCTCGCCCGGGCCGGCGGCGCGGTAGAGCGCCTCGCCCATGCCGTGGAGCCGCTGATGCTCGATGCGCACGTCGCGCCGCTCGGCCATCAGCCGCACCGCCGCCAGCGTATGCGCATTATGCGTGGCGAATTGCGGGTAAAGCGACGGGCTCGCCGCGATCAGCGCCTCGGCGCAGACGAGGTAGGACAGGTCGGTCGCCGACTTGGTGGTGAACACCGGATAACCCGGCCGACCGGCGATCTGGGCGCGCTTGATCTCGCTGTCCCAATAGGCGCCCTTGACCAGCCGCACCATGATGCGCCGACCGCTATCCTTGGCCAGCGTCTCCAGCGCGCCGATCACCGCCAGGCCGCGCTTCTGATAGGCCTGCACCACGACGCCAAGGCCCTTCCAGTCACCCAGCTCCGGGTCGCGCGCCAGCCGTTCGACCAGCTTCAGCGACAACACCAGCCGGTCGGCCTCCTCGGCATCGATCGCCAGGTTGAGGTCATGCCCGGCGGCGATCAGCGCCAGCCGCTTCATGCGCGGATAAAGCTCTTCCCAGACGCGCGCTTCCTGCACCGCCTCGTAGCGCGGCGACAGCGCCGACAGCTTGATCGAGACGCCATGCCCGTCTTCGGGCGCGAGACCCTTGCCGCGCGCCTTGCCGACCGCATCGATCGCCCGGGCATAGATATGCTCGTAACGCTCGGCATCCTCGGCCGTGCGCGCACCCTCGCCGAGCATGTCGAACGAGCAGAGATAACCCTCGCGCTTCGAGCGGGCGAGCGCGTCCTCGATCGTGCGGCCGAGCACGAACTGCTCGCCCATGATGCGCACCGCGGCGGCGACCGCCTGGCGGATCACCGGCTCGCCGAGCTTGGCCGCCATGCGTTTGACGAAGCCCATCGGGTTGGAGCGCGCCTCGGGATCGACATCGACCAGCTTGCCGGTCAGCATCAGCCCCCAGGTCGAGGCGTTGACGAACATGCTGTCCGACTGGCCGAGATGCGTGCCCCATTCGGCCGAGCCGATCTTCTCGGCGATCAGCCGGTCGCGCGTCTCGGGATCGGGCGTGCGCAGCAGCGCCTCGGCGAGGCACATCAGCGCCAGCCCTTCACGCGTGCCGAGCGAGAATTGCTGCAGGAAGCTCTCGACGATGCCCTGCTTTTCGGTCGTGGCACGCGCGCCCTCGACCAGGGTAGCGGCGCGGGTGACGACCGTCTCGCGCTCGGCCGGCGAGAGCGGCTGGCGGGCAAGCAGGTCGCGCACCACGGCGGTTTCGTCGCGATATTTTCCCTCGTCGAGGCGGTCCCAGTCGATGGCGGTCATTTGTGCGTCCTGCGTTCGGGATTCCGCCCACCGCCTCCTCCGTCATGCCGGACTCGTTCCGGCATCCAACGTTCCGCGAGCGCACCAGCCGGAGCTTACGCGGCACGTTGGACCCCGGAACAAGTCCGGGGTGACGAAATAGGTGGCGTTATCCACGTCTAAGATGCGCTGACTATATCCGCGATAAATGCTAAGGTGCTTCGTCATATCGGCCTATACCCCGAATATAACATCTCCATTCCCTGTTCAGAACGAAGGATCATCAGTGGACAATATGGACCTGAAACTGCTGCGCGTGCTGCAGGAGGATGGCCGGATCACCAACCAGGCGCTGGCCGAGCGCTGCGGCCTGTCGCCCGCTGCCGCGTTCGACCGGGTCAAAAGGCTGCGCGCCGGCGGGGTGATCACCGGCTACACCGCGCTGCTCGATCCGGCCAAGCTCGACCATGCGCTGATGATCTTCGTCGAGGTGCTGCTCGACAGGACCAGCGACGCGACCTTCATCGAGTTCGCCGCCCATGTCCGGCGCATGCCGGCGGTGCTCGAATGCCATATGGTGGCGGGCGGGTTCGATTATCTGCTCAAGGTGCGCGTCGCCGACATGGCGGCCTATCGCGCCTTTCTCGGCGAGGCGCTGGTCACCCTGCCCGGCGTGCGCGAGACGCGGACCTATGCCGTGCTCGAAGAGGTCAAGTCGACGACCCATCTGTCGATCTGAGTCACGCGTTGGAGCCGCTCGCCCGGCGCGCGAAATGGCCGGCCGAAAGACCGCGCAGCAGCGCGCGGCGGTAATCGCTCGCCTGTGACGCCCAGGCGGTGTCGGTCGTCGGCCAATCGCCGATCAATGCCTCGAGGCGGGGGATATCGAGGAACGGCGCCGCCGCGCTCGATGCGATCCGTTCGACCTCGTCCCGCGCATCATCTTGCACCCGCGCCAGGGCGATATGCCAGTCCGCACCCTGAAACCCGCCGCGCCGCTCGTCGAGCAATGCTGCCGGCAGCCGCTCCCCAAAGGCACGCCGGGCGAGCGAGCGACGCTCGCCGCCAAGGATGAACTGCTCCTCGGGGACGCGCAGGCAGTATTCGACCAGCCGGCGATCGGCGGTCGGATCGCGATAATCGACGCCCCAACCGCCGAGCAGACCCTTGTTCACTTCGCCGAGATCGATGCCGCGCAGGATCGCCAGCCGCCGCGCGACACCGTCGCGCCATGGCTGCGCCGTACCGTCGATGCCCTGCTCGCCGAGGCCCGTGACGGCAGATGGCGTCAACGCCGCAAAACGGGTTACCGGCACCGCTCTTCGCCGCGCTATCCCGTTCCACAAGCGCGACGGCAGAAAACCCCCGGCCGCCGCCGCCACGCCACCGCGCCAGCGCATCCCGTCGCCGCGCAGGCCGCGGAGCAAGCGGAACAATGCGACCAGCCGGCCGCGCGCCAGCAATGCCGGGAGGTGTGGCATCCCATCATGACTGATCGTCGGATTGCCGAGCTGACCGGTCAGCATCACGCTGATCCCGTTCGCCTTGGCATGGTCGGCGATCGCCTCGCTCCAGGTGAGGTTGCACAGGTTGAGCACCGGCCGCTCGAACAGGAAGAAATTGCGGTCGAGGCTGGCCAGCGGCGAGCGATCGTCGCTGCGTATCAGCTGGTGTTCGATATTGGGGTAAAGCGCGGCGACCGCCGCAGCGATCGGCCCTTCGTCGCCCAGCCGCCCCGCAGGTGCCCGCGCCTCGGGATTGGGTATAGCGGTGTAGGCGGTCAGCCGCGCACCTTCCCGGTCGAGCAGCAGCGCGGCACTGGTCGTGACGGCGGAACTGTCCCGCCCGGCGCTGAGATGGCTGCCGACATTGCCCCCCACGCGCCGCAAGCGGCTGGCCGTCGCGCGATCGAGCTGCTCGCGCAGGCCATCGGCATAGTCGCTGTCGCGCGCGAAGCGCAGCGGTTCTGTGGGCGGCGACCAGAAGGGCTGCGACGTTACACCGTCCGGGGTGAGGCGAACGATGTGCCCGGGCTCGACGCGCTCCACGCCGGCGAAAAAGCCGTCGCGACCCTGCTGCGGCACGCCCGCGAGAAATTCGATCAGCGCCTGTTCGCGCGAAGCGCGCGGAACTTCCGCCAGCGCGTGCAGGCCTTTGGGCATCGACGCCACCGCCACGAAGCCCGCGCCGCGATGATAGCTGAGCGGGCGCTGGCCAAGGAAATCGCGGGCGAGCAACAGATGCCGGCGCGTCTCGTCCCACAGGATCAGCGCGAAATCGCCGACCAGCCGTGCGATCGCCGCCTCGCCCCAGCGCTCGACCGCGGCAAGGATCAGCGCCGGCTCGGCCAGCGTGTCGGCGTGCGCGGCGCTCAGCCCGAGCGCGGTGGCCAGTTCGTCGCGATTGTCGATCCGCGCATCGGCCACCAGCATGTAGCGCCCATCGGCACCTGTCACCGGGCCATGGTCGTGGCGATCCTCAGGCAGCAGGCGCGACAGGCATCGCCCAAGCGCCACCGCCGCATTGGCCTGCACCGCCTGGCCGTCAGGACCATAGACCGCCTGCGCCGCGACCATCCGGGCGCAGCGCTCGTCAGCGCCCTCGCCCGCCCCCCACCAGGCGGCGAGCGCGGTCACGCGTCCGGCATCGTCAGCGTTACCAGCCCATCGGCTTCGAGCTCGCGCAGCATCGCCAGCGTGTCGGCGCGGCACGTCGCCGGCGCCACGTCGAATTCCTCGGCCAAAGTGGCGCACAGCGCGTCGAGCGATTGCGGTTGCTCGATCAGTGCCCAGATCCGCGCCGCCGTGGCATTGAAGCCATAGAAATTGCCGTTCTGCGGCTCGAGGCCGAACATCTCCTCATCGACCGGCTGCTCCATCAGCACGCGGCCGCGGCTGACGAGAAGATTGTCGGAATCGGTCACACTGTCACTCCCGTGTTCGCATCGCTTCGCGTATCACCGCGACAATGCCCGCTTCGCCATATCATTTCTATCGCGCCTTCGGCCTGACGCTGCGTTCCGATATCGCGTTGCCGGAACTGGTCGCCGCGCCGGACGACATGCCGGTCGACGTCACGATCAATCGCGTCGCCGCGCTGGTCCCGCTGCCCGATCTGCCCCGCCTGACCGGCCAGGTCACGGTCGACGCGCACACCTTCCGCTTCACCACGCCGGACGCGGCCGATTTCGAAGCGCGCGACGGAAACGCGATCAGCGTCTGCCCGACCACGCCATCCGATCCCGCCGCCGTGCGCGCGCACCTGCTCGGTTCGGTGATCGGGGCGTTGCTGCTCCAGCGCGGGCTGCTGCCGTTGCACGCCAGCGTCGTCGCGATCGGTGGGCGCGCCATCGCTTTCACCGGCAAATCGGGCGCCGGCAAGTCGACCCTTGCGCTCAACCTGCAGCAACGCGGCCATCCGATCATCGGCGACGATCTCTGCACGATCCACCTCGACGGCGAACGGCCCGTCACCTCGACCGGCGTGACGCGGCTCAAATTGTGGGCGCCCAGCCTGCATGCCGCGGGGCACGGCACCGATGGCCTGGAGCCGATCGCCGCGCGGCAGGACAAATATCACTGGCCGGCCGCGGAGGCGGTCGCGGACATGACCCTGCCGCTCGCCGCGATCGTCACGCTCGACTGGTCCGACGATCTCACCGTCACGCCGCTGAATGGGTCCGACGCGGTCGGCGCACTGGTCAGCAACACCTTTCGCGGCGTGCTGGTCGAACCGATGGGGATCGCCGCGGCGCATCTCATGCGCTGCGCAACCGTTGCGCGGGCGGTGCCGGTGCTGCGGCTGAGCCGACCGCGCGATCTGACCGAGCTCGGCGCTGCGGTCGACGCCGTGCTCGACGCGCTGATCTAAAGGCAATCGGCATTCGACTTTTCCCCTCCCTGCGAGCAGGGAGGGGAGTAATTTCGGCTCCAGCCAGCGCTTACTTGTCGCCAAAGGCGTCTTCGCGCACCTGGGTGATCGGCGACAGGATGTAATCGAGCACGCTGCGCTTCTCGCCCAGCACATCGACCTCGGCGACCATGCCCGGGCCGATTTGCCGCATCCGTCCGTTGAGGTCGCGCAGCGCATTGGCCGTGGTGCGTACCCGCACGATATAGAAGGTCTCGCCGCCCTTTTCCTTCTCGACCGTGTCGGGCGAAATCGCTTCCACGGTGCCGTCGAGCAACCCGTAGATCGACCGGTCATAAGCGGTGATTGCGACGCGCGCCGGCTGTCCGAGCTTCACGAAAGCGATGTCGGCCGGCTTGAACGCCGCCTCGATCAGCAGTGAGTCGTTGCTCGGCACGACCTCGGCGAGCGGTTGCCCCGGCGTGATCGCCGAGCCCGGCGTCGATACCAGCACGCGGTTTATGCGCCCCGACACCGGTGCGCGGATGATCGTGCGATCGACCTTGCGCGCCAGTGCCGGCAGGCCCTGGCTGCGTGCCGACAGTTCGGCCTGCGCGGTGGCGAGTTCGTCGGCGGCGGTCGCGCGCCAGTTCTGCCGTACGGCTGCGGCCGATGCCGAGGCCTCGGCCACGGCCGAGCGCGCGCGTGCGATCGCCGCGCTCGCGCTTTCGGCGTCGCTCGTTGCCGCCGCCGCTGCACTCTCGGCCTGGATCAGGCTGATACGCGGTTCGACGCCATGCTCGACCAGCGGACGCAGGATCCGCGCTTCTTCCGCCCGCGAATCGCGCTGCGCGACACGCGACCGATAATTGGCCTCGGCCTCGCCGATGGCATGTTGCGCCTGGCTCAGCCGCGCCTGCGCGCTGGCCATGAGATTGCCGAGATCGGCCATGCGCGACGCGTGCAGCGCGCGCTCGATCAGGATCTGGTTCTGAACCGATTCCGCGGTCGATACCGGATAATGCGGTTCCTGCCCCATCACCTCGGCGCGGAGCCGTGCTATCTTGGCGGTCAGCGCGTCGGTCGACGCCTCGCCGCTGCCCAGTTCGCCCTTCGACTGGGTCGGGTCGAGACGGATGATCGGCTCTCCGGCGGTGACCAGCTGGCCGACCTTGACCAGAATCTGCGACACCACCCCGCCTTCGAGGTTGGAAATGGTCTGCAGCTGCGAGCTGGGAATGACCTTGCCCTGCCCGCGCACGGTGCGGTCGATCTTGGTCAGCGCCGCCCAGCCGAACAGCATGACGACCATCGCCACCACGACCCATAGCAGCATGTTGGAGGCGGCTGCCGGGCTGATGCGGTCGGGGATGTCCTCGAGGACCGAATGCTCCTCGCTCATGCCGCCGCCCGTGGCGTGCTGAGTTGCTTGATCACCGCGTCGCGCGGGCCATCGAGCGCGATCGCGCCATTTTCCAGCACGATGATGCGGTTGACCAGCTTGAGCAGTTGCGGCCGGTGGGTGATGACGATCAGCGTCTTGTCGCCGGTCGCGGCGCCGAGCCGGTTGATCAGCATTTCCTCGGTCTGCGTGTCCATCGCGCTGGTCGGCTCGTCGAGCAGGATCATCGCCGGGTCGGCGACGAGCGCGCGCGCGATGGCGATCGACTGGCGCTGTCCGCCTGACAACCCCTCGCCGCGATCCTGCAGCTTGAGATCATACCCATTGGCGACCTGTCCGATAAACTGGTGCGTGCCCGATATCTCGCTCGCCCGCAGCAGCGCCGCGTCATCGATATCCGGCCGGCCAAGCGTGATATTCTCCCGTATTGTGCCGCTGAGCAGCACGCTCTCCTGCAGCGCCACGCCGATGCCGCGCCGGAACGAGGGATGAAGCTGGCGCAGATCGACCCCGTCGAGCATCACCAGCCCCTCTTCCGGGGGGTAGAGTCCGAGGATCAGTCGCGCGAGGGTCGACTTGCCCGAGCCGACGCGGCCAAGCACGCCGACCCGCTCGCCGGCCTGGATGGTGAAGCTGATGTCCTTCAGCGTCTTCTGCGTTGCCCCCGGATAACTGAACGACACGCCGCGAAACTCGACCTTGCCCGAGATCGTCGCCAGCTTGATGCCTTCGCCGGCCGGGCCCTCGACCGCATTTTCCATCATCGGCTGGAGCTGACGGTAGGCCGCGCGAGTCGCCTCGAGTCGCGACAGGAGTTGCGAGATCTGCATCAGCGGCGCGATCGCCCGGCTGCTCAGGATCGAGCAGGCGACCAGTCCGCCGGTGGTCATCTTGCCCGACGCGATCAGGAACACGCCGAGGATCACGACACCGGAATAGGAAATGGTCGAGGCGGACCCCGCAAAGGTCGTCGCGATCGTGCCGATCAGACGCTGGCGCAGCGCGCTGTCGGATTGTGCGACCAGCGCACTCGACCAGCGCTTCTCGAGCAGCGGTCCGGCACCGATCGCCTTCATCGTCTCGATTCCGCCGACCATCTCGGTCAGCACCGAATTCTTGAGCAGGCCCTGCCCCATGGTCCGCGCGCTCAACCGCTCCATCGAGGGATGGGTCAGCCAGCCGACCAGGATGATCAGCGGGATCACCACAAGCGGGACGATGACGACCCAGCCGCCGATCAGCGCGATCACGATCAGCGTGAGAAACACGAACGGCACATCGACCACCGCGACCATCGTTGCCGAGGCGAAGAAGTCGCGCATCGCCTCGAGCTCGCGCATGATCCCGGTCATCGCGCCCGTCGAACGCGTGCGCAGCTCGAGTCGCATCGCCAGAATACGCGCGAAGACGTTCTCGCCGACCTCGCGGTCGATGCGTGCGCCGGCATAATCGATGAAATAGGCACGCAGCAGTTTGAGGATGAAATCGAAGATCACCACCATGGCGAGCCCGATGGTCAGGCCGATCAGCGAGGCGATGGCGTTGTTGGGAACGACGCGATCATAGACCACCATCGAGAAGATCGAGGTCAGCAGGTTGAAGCAGTTGATCAGCACCGCTGCCAGCGCGACCTTGCCATAGACACCGCGATTGCGCAGCATCGGCTCGAGCAGCCAGGGTGCGAAGCGCGGCTTTGGTTCAATCACGTGATTCATGGTCGGGCCTGGTTCGTGTCGGCCGCAATGCCCAGGCGGGGCAGCAGCTGACCGGTACGCGAGAGCAGCGCATAGCGTGCCGCGTCGAGATCGATAAGGCCCTGAATGTAGGCGGTCGCGCTGTCGTAATAGCCTTCCTGCGCCGACAGCACGTCGAACATCGTGCCGCGCGTCGCGCCGAACCGCTCGAACGTCGCATCGCGCGCGCGCTTCGCGGCGACATAGGCGCTCTCCAGCGCCGCCAGCTGCGTCTGCAAGGCCTGGACGTCGGACCAGGCGATCGCCGCGTCGCGCGAAGCTTCCTCGCGCACCACATCGGCGTGCGCACGTGCCGCCCGTGCCCGCGCGCCGGCCTGTGCGGCATTGGCGTCGGTCCCGCCGAACAGCCGCTGCCTGATCGTCACACTGCCGCGTATGTCGTAATCGGTCGGATTCTCGAGCAGGCCGTAGCGCCCGGCATCGATGCCGCCGGTGATCGCCGGCTTGCGCTGCGCCCGCGTCGCCGCGGCATCCTGCGCACTGGCCGCGGCAGCCGCGTCCGCGCTGCGCACCGTGGCAACCTTGCTGCCGAGGAACGCGGCGGTGTCATGATCGGCCGGCAGACCCGGCGGCGTCGGCGCGCGACCGAGATTGGCGGGGGCGGGCGCGCCGGTCAGTTGCTCGAACCGCGCCTCGGCATTGGCGAGACCACGTTGATAATTGGCCAGCCGCGTATTGGCGCGCGCGATACCGCTATCGACCCCGGCCACGTCGGACTCGGCGGCGACACCCTGCTTGATGCGACGCGCCACCCCGACCCGGACTTCCTCCTGGTCGGCGACATAGGACTTTACCAGCGCGACGAGCGCGCGATAACCGAACACGTCGTACCACGCCGCGATCGCCGACACGGCGATGCGGTCGGTCGAGGCTTCGGAATCGGCACGCGCGGCGCGCAGCCGGTCGGTGGCGGCGCGAATCTGTTTTTCGGTCGCGCCGAAGTCGAACAGCACCTGCTGCGCCGACACCAGGACGTCGGTGCGATGGTCAGGGCGCGAGCGCTCGATGATGTTCAGCGGATCGTTGGAAAATTCGCGCGCGATGACGCGGTAGCTCGAGGCGCTGATATCGATCCGCGGCAACAGCAGCTGCCGCGCGCCCCTCACCCCGAGTCGCGCTTCGTCTTCCACCGCAGCCGCCTCGGCGGTCGACGGATGACGCCTGACGGTCGCCTGGATCGCGGCGCGGAACTGATCGGGATCGATATGCTGGTCGCGCAGCGCCAACACCGGATCATCGTTGCGTGCAACGGTCGCGGTTTGCCCAGCCCCGGCCTGCGGAGCTGCGGCCAGCGGGCCGCTCAACCCCAGCAGGGCCACCATCGAGAGAATATTGGAACGCAACTGTTACTGGCCCCGCCTGGCATGTCCGCATCGCCGAGCGCCCTTCTCTCCCCAAGGGCGTTTCGCACGACGGCAATGTGTCAGGAAAAAGAGAAAGCGCCGTCCGCATTGTCCGGATTGGGACCGATCTCGGCATCGCCGGCCTTCATCTTGGACACCGCCGGACTGACCCAGACCCGACGGACATCCGCCCGTGGTGCGGCGCTACGCGTTACAACTTTACGAGACATGACAACCCTCTCCTGAATATCCTGATCATCGCCTAGGCAATGAAATGCTGTTCGCTGATCGGCGCCGGCAACCCGTCACCGCCCAGGAACGTCCCCATCTCATGATGGCCGAGCTCGAACATGCCCGTCATCGCAAAATTATCGATCGAGGCGACCGCGCGCGGCCCCTCGAAGCTGCCAAGCGCCGACTGACCGGCGATGGTTACATGAATGTCGTCCGGAACGCGCTGCTCGCCGGCGAAGGCAAGCGGCGTGGGGCCAGGCCCACTGCTATCGGGCTCTCCCTGGAACAGGTCGGCGAGTTGAAGGTGCACATCGCCGGCGATCGTCGGAGTCGGCAACGCGGCCAACCCGAAATCAAGCGTTACCGACGCGAGCGAGCCGCTCGAATAAAGGTCTGCGATCATGCCATGCTGACCGACGCTGATTTGGTTCGTACCGCCGCCGTCCGGCGCGGCCATAACGGGCGAGCCCCCGCCCTCGATCAGCGAAGCGATGCTGACGCGCGCCATCTCCCCCTCCGCGCCGATAGACGTGGATGGGCCGGTCGGTATCGAGAAAGCTGGCGCTCCCTTAAATCCCCCAACAGCCATCAGGCTTCGCTCCCAGTGTGAGTCGTTTCGAGAAACGAGACACCGGCAATGTCATAAGCGCCGGTGAATTCGCGACAAGCCACTATTTAACGCCTTATTTACCGCCGTCCGATTTTGTCACACAAACGCCGTCGTATCGGTGATCGGATTGATCGGTGTCTGCAGCTCGATGACCATGTCCTGGCCTGCCTGGTAACCGGCGATGCCATTGGTATCGATCACCTCGAAGATATGACCAGCCAGCGTGCCGCTGTCGGCGGTGAACTGCACCGCATGATTGGCGTTCAGCCCGGCGAGCGCGGCGGCGAGATCGCTGTCGAAGCTCGCCGCATTGAGCGCACCGGTGCTGATCGCGGCGTCGATCCCGGTCACTGTCGTGGTCAGGTCGATATGGTCGTGCAGGGCGTCGAAGTTGATGATCATGTCGTGCGACGTGCCGATCGATTGCGCGATATTGCTATAGGCGAAGATGTCGTTGCCCGTGCCGCCGTCGAGGATGTCGGCACCCAGCCCGCCATGGATCCAGTCATTGCCGGCACCCGTAGTGATGGTGTCGCCGCCCAGCCCGCCATAGATTTTGAGGTTGCCGTCGCTCTCGC
>Ga0307510_10001845_pt1 | contig 23745 bp, 22 predicted proteins | sample 12_EM_MG_FD_207224 | JGI IMG/M metagenome (GOLD analysis project Ga0307510, IMG submission 207224) | Populus trichocarpa ectomycorrhiza microbial communities from riparian zone in the Pacific Northwest, United States - 12_EM | ecosystem: Host-associated > Plants > Roots > Unclassified | place...
CGTACGGCCCAGCGCGGCGAGGGCGAACAGGACGTCCTCCGGGGTGACGTCCGCGCGGATCGTGCCCTGGTCGCTTCCGCGGCTCAGCAGCAGTTCCACGGTGCGGCGGTTGTGGGCGTGCACGGCTTGGAGCGAGTCGACGCCGTCGAGGTGAGTGGTCATGAGGTCGTTGGTGCCGCGGTCGGCGGCCAGGCCGGCGAAGACGGTGTGCAGATAGCCGGTCAGCCCCTCCCAGGCGTCGTCGGCGGTACGTGCCTGCTCGCCCACGGTCATCGTGCCGGTGAGCAGGTCGCGGAAGACCGCGTCCACGAGAGCGGCGCGGGTGGGGAAGTGCCGGTACAGGGTGGCGTTGCCGATGCCGGCCCGGCGGGCGATCACGTCGATCGGCGCGTGCAGGCCCTGCTCGGTGAAGACCTCGTGGGCGGCCTCGATCAGGAGTTCCCGGTTGCGCCGCGCATCGCGCCGCCGAGCAGGTGCCGTCGAGTCGTCCGCACCGGTCATCTTCACCCTCCGTACTAGTGGGGAGTGCTCCCCGGTAGTGATGCTATCGTCGACCCGTCAAGTGGGGAGTACTCCCCACTTGGGTGTCGAAGGGGGCTTCATGCAGGGCACGGCACTGGTCCTGGGCGGTGGTGGGCCCGTCGGCGGGGCGTGGATGACCGGGGTGCTCGCCGGTCTCTCGGAGGCCGGCGTCGACCTCGGCCGCGCCGACGTGATCATCGGCACCTCCGCGGGCGCGATCTTCGGCGCCCGGCTCGCGGCCGGCGAGGCACCGCGGGAGTCGTACGAACGCCAACTGGCAGGCGCCGACAAGGTGGACCTGCGGGTCGGCGTGGCCCAGACGGTCCGTTTCCTGTGGGCGGCACTGGGATCTCGCGATCCGGGGCGCTCCGTACGACGACTGGGCCGGGCTGCCCTCGGCGCACGCACCGGACCCGAGTCCGAACTCCTGGACGCGGTCGGCACGTTGCTGCGCGGCGCCCGGGACTGGCCCGACCGTGCCCTGCGGATCGCGGCCGTCGACGCCGTGTCCGGGGTCTTGGAGACCTTCGACGGGGACACGGGGATCTCCCTCCTCGAAGCCGTCGCCGCGAGCTGCGCCGTACCCCTCGTCTCGCCGCCCGTCACGGCCGCCGGCCGGCGTTGGATCGACGGCGGCAGCGGCACGACCGCCAACCTGCACCTCGCCGACGGCTGTCGCCACATCCTGGCCGTCGCACCGATCCCGACAGCGGTCGGCCCACACCCCAGCGCGCCGCAACAGGCGGCTCAACTCGCCGCCCAGGGAACCGAGATCACCCTCGTCACCCCGGACGGCGCGGCCCGGCGCGCGATGGGCCGCGACCTGACCGCGAACGCCCGCCGCCCGGCAGCCGCCCGGGCGGGCCACACCCAGGCAACGGCCCTCGCGCACACAGTGGACGCCGTATGGCGCGGCGACGGATAGCTGCACGGCCCACGTGCAGGCCGACCATCGAAAGGAGTGCCATGCCGGCACCCACCCTCCAGGACCTCGCCCCCGACGGACACGACCTGACCGCCGATCCCCACCTCGTCCACGCGGCCCTGCGCGCCAAGGGTCCCGTGCACCGGGTCCTCGTCCCGGGCAGCGGCGAGAGCTGGCTGGTGGTCACCCGGGACGCGGCCCGCGCCGCACTGACCGACCCGCGCCTGCGGAACGACATCCGGCACTCCTCGTCGTGGCAGGACGACGGCGGACACGCCCTCGGCCGCAACATGCTCCAGACCGACCCACCAGACCACACCCGGCTACGGCGGCTGGTCGCGGGCCACTTCACGCCCGCGCGGATCGCCGCGCTCCGCCCGCGCATCGAAGCGATCGCCGTCGAGCTGCTCGCCGGGCTTCCGGCGCGGGGGACGGCGGATCTGGTGAGCCGGTACGCCCTGCCGCTGCCCGTCACGGTGATCTGCGACCTGTTCGGGGTGCCCGCCGCGGACCGTACGGTGTTCCACGCCTGGTCCAACGAACTCGTCATGCCCGCTTCGCCCGAGAGGGGTGCCTCGGCCGCCGCCGCCCTCGGCGCCTACCTGGCCGAGCTGATCCACCGGAAGCGCGGTACCCGCGAGGCCGACCTGCTCGGTGACCTCGTCGCCGCGGCCCGCGTACCCGGCCCCGAGTCCCCCCTCACCTCCGAAGAGCTTCTCGGGATGGCCTTCCTCCTCCTGGTCGCCGGGCACGAGACGACCGTCAACCTGATCTCCGCGACCGTCCACGCCCTGCTCACCCACCCCGACCAACTCGAACTGCTGCGCGCGGAACCGGACTTGGCCGGTGCCGCCGTGGAGGAGTCGCTGCGTCACTGCGCGCCCGTCCACGCCACCGCGTTCCGTTTCGCGGCCGAGTCCCTGGACCTCGCCGGTACCCGCATCCCCGCCGGAGACGCGGTACAGATCTCACTGGCCGCGGCCTCCCGCGATCCCCTCCACTTCCCCGATCCGGACCGCTTCGACCTACGGCGGCGGGGCCCGGGGCACCTTGCCTTCGGCCACGGTCTCCACCACTGCCTGGGCGCACCCCTGGCCCGCGCGGAGGCCACCATCGCCGTACGCCTCCTTCTGCGCCACTGTCCCGGCCTCGCTCTCGCCGCGGACCCCGCGACACTGACGTGGCGAACGAGCACGCTGCTGCGGGGCTTGAGCGAACTGCCGGTGCGTTTCGGCCCGGCGGGAGACCAGGGCGGTGCCGACTAGCCCAAGTCCAGGACGCCGGTGGGCAGTTGAGTGTCGAGCCAGTGAGGTTCGTAGCGCCACGTCCCCAACCCCCGTTCCGCAGCGAACGGTCCGACGGCCCCCTCGATCATCGAGACCGCCTCCTCGCGAGCCTTCTCCACCGCCCGGTGATCGGCCTCGCTCACCACCCCCAGCCGGCGCCCGTGGGCGTACTCGTCCTCGTCCTTCCAGTCCCACCGCGACAGGTCGGGCGCGACCACCAGGTCCAGCAGCAGGTCGAAGGTGTCGAAGCCGATGGGCGTCCGGTGCATCGGATGCTGGAAGTTGACGTACCAGTGCGTGAGTCGGCAGTCTCCCGCGGCGTCGAAGAACGCGTTGACGCTGAACCAGCTGTCGGGCGGCACCCATTGGAGATGGGCTGTGCTGCGCCAAGTCCACCGGCCCAGCTGCCAGTTGCCCTGAGCCAGGTTCGACAGGGCGCGCAGGCGGGCGGTTTCGTCCCCGGTGCGCAGCCACTCGATCCAGCTCGTCGGGACCAGTAACTCCGCGCCCGGTCGGCATCCCAGGACCAGCGCCTCGGTGGTGTCCTCGACGACCCGCAACGCATGCGCACTCCACACCTTCCGCCGGAACACATCGCGCCGTACGGCGGTCTCACCCGGCTGGAACTCCCGCATACCCACCTCCGGTTGCTCGGGCTACTCATGTCTGCCCGCGCGCCACCGCCCGGAACTCCAGCGGCGTACGGCCCTCCCGTTTGCGGAAGAACTTCGCGAAGTCGGTCGGCTCGCCGAAGCCGAGTGCGCGGGAGACGTCCGCCGCCGTCGCGTCGGTGTGGACGAGGAGACGCTTGGCCTCCAGGAAGACGCGGGCGTCGAGGTACTGCTTGGCGGTCGTGCCCGTGGCGGCCAGGGTCGCCCGGGTGAGGGTGCGCGGGCTGTAGCCCAACGCGGCGGCGTAGTCGGCGACTTGGTGACTGGTGCGGAAGTCGCGTTCCAGGGCGGCGCTGTAGCGGCGGAACGTGTCGTCGGCCGGGGCGGACGACACCGGGTCCGGGCGGACGTGGGAGAGACGCAGCAGCAGGACGGAGAGGAGCATGCGGAGGGTCTGGAGGTGTGCGTCGAGCGGGAGCGAGGTCAAGTCGGCGTACTCATGGGTGAGATGACGGAGGGTCAGGCATGTCGCTCGCGCGTGCGGTCCCGTCGGGAGCAGGGGTGACTGGTCGAAGGGGGGATCGGCCAGGACGAAGCCGGGCTGCCAGATGACGATCGTGCCGCGGGTCGTCGTCAGGTCGGCGGGGACGTACTGGTGCACCTGCCCCGAGCTCACCCACAGCCAGCCGCCCTCCTCCACCGCGCAGTCCGTGAAGTCCACCCGGTGGCGCAGTGTGCCCTCCGTGACGTGGATCAGGTGGTGGAAGTCCGGCCGCTGCGGCGCCGACAGGTCGATGCCGCGCCGCTCACCGCGCGCCAGCAGCTCGGTGAAGTCCACGACGTCCATACCGATGGGTGCCGCGAGCGACGGACGGTACGGCACGTCCGTGATGTCAGGCTGACCGTTTTTTCCCATGGCGAGTCCCGAGCCTACCCCTGTCGGGCCCCGAACCGCTCCTACGGTCGAAAGCACAGAGACCGGACTGGGCAAGGAGCTGGCGACGTGCGACTGATCGTGGGGATGACCGGAGCGACCGGAGCCGTCCTCGGCGTCCGGCTGCTGGAGCAGCTCGCCGAGCTGCCCGAGGTGGAGACCCATCTCGTCCTCAGCCGCTGGGCCCGGACCACCCTGGAGCTGGAGACGGGACGCACCGCCCGCGAGGTCGCCGGGCTGGCGGACGTCGTCCACAACCCCGAGGACCAGGGCGCCACCATCGCCTCCGGGTCGTTCCGCACCGACGGCATGGTGATCGTGCCCTGCTCCATGAAGACCCTGGCCGGCATCCGCACCGGCTACGCCGACGGGCTGATCGGCCGGGCCGCCGACGTGATCCTCAAGGAGCGCCGCCCGCTGGTCCTCGTACCGCGCGAGACACCCCTGAGCGAGATCCACCTGGAGAACATGCTCGACCTCGCGCGCAAGGGCGTCCGGATCGTGCCGCCGATGCCCGCCTTCTACAACCACCCCGCCACGGTCGACGACATCGTCACGCACATCACCTCCCGCGTCCTCGACCAGCTCGACCTGCCCGCCCCCGCCGCCAAGCGCTGGGACGGCATGCGGACCGCCCGCGACGCCCGCATCCAACCCGCCGCCTGAGACACCAGCCGATACATCCGAGGCGCCCAAAGCACCCGCGCCACACGCCCCTTCACGTACGGAGCCCCCATGCCCTACGACGACCTGCGCAGCTTCCTGGACACCCTCGACAAGGAGAGCCAGCTGCTGCGGATCACCGAACAGGTCCTTCCCGAACCGGACCTGGCCGCCGCCGCCAACGCGGCCGGACGCATCGGCGAAGGCGCCCCCGCCCTCTACTTCGACAACGTCAAGGGCTTCACCGACGCCCGGATCGCGATGAACGTCCACGGCTCCTGGCGCAACCACGCCCTCGCCCTCGGACTGCCCCCCGACACCTCCGTGCGCGAGCAGGTCGAGGAGTTCGCCCGCCGCTGGGACGCCTTCCCGGTCGCACCCGAGCGCCGTGAGAACGCGCCCTGGCGGGAGAACACCCAACAGGGCGCCGACATCGACCTGTTCAAGGTCCTCCCGTTGTTCCGGCTCAACGACGGCGACGGAGGCTTCTACCTCGACAAGGCCGCCGTGGTCTCCCGCGACCCGCGCGACCCGGACCACTTCGGCAAGCAGAACGTCGGCACGTACCGCATCGAGGTCATCGGCCGCGACCGCCTCGCCTTCCAGCCGGTCCCCATGCACGACGTGGCCCAACACCTGCACGCCGCCGAAGAGTTGGGTGAGGACCTGCCCATCGCGATCACCCTCGGCAACGATCCCGTCATCACGATCGTCGCCGGTATGCCGATGGGCTACGACCAGTCCGAGTACGAGATGGCCGGAGCCCTGCGCGGAGCCCCCGCCCCCATCGCCACCGCGCCCCTCACCGGCTTCGACGTCCCCTGGGGTTCGGAAGTCGTCATCGAGGGCGTCGTGGAGAGCCGCAAGCGCCAGATAGAGGGCCCCTTCGGCGAGTTCACCGGCCACTACTCCGGCGGCCGACGCATGCCGACGATCCGTATCGACCGCGTCTCCTACCGCACCGACCCGGTCTTCGAATCCCTCTACCTGGGCATGCCGTGGACCGAGGTCGACTACCTGGTCGGCCCCAACACCTGCGTCCCGCTCCTCAAGCAACTCCGCGCCGAATTCCCCGAGGTACAGGCCGTCAACGCCATGTACACCCACGGCCTCGCGGTGATCGTCTCGACGAAGAAGCGCTACGGCGGCTTCGCCAAGGCGGTCGGCATGCGCGCGATGACCACACCGCACGGCCTCGGCTATGTCACTCAGGTCATCGTCGTGGACGAGGACGTCGACCCCTTCGACCTGCCCCAGGTGATGTGGGCGATGTCCGCGAAGGTGAACCCCCAGGACGACGTGATCATCGTCCCCAACCTGTCGGTCATGGCCCTGGCTCCGGCCGCCGACACCCCGGGAATCACCAGCAAGATGATCATCGACGCCACGACCCCGGTCGCACCGGACAACAGGGGCCACTTCGACACCCCGGTAGGGGACCTGCCCGAGACTCCCGAGTGGGCCGACCGGCTGCGCGCTCTCATCGCCGCCCGCTGAAAGCCCGCTGAAGCCCACCGAAGCTCACCGAAGCCCCACCGAAGCCCGCTGAACGCCCAGTGAACCGACCTCTGGAGTCGCCTGCCATGATCTGCCCCCGCTGCGCCCACGACACGGTCGACACCGTGACCACCTCGCCGGTCCCCGGTGTGTGGGACGTACTCCAGTGCGCCCGCTGCCTCTACATGTGGCGCACCACCGAACCCGACCGCCGCACCCGGCGCGAGGCGTACCCCGCCGAGTTCCGGATGACGCGGGCCGACATCGAGGCCGCCCCGGAGGTGCCCGTCGTACCGCCGCTGCGCGTCGGCTGAATCACCCACGCTCGGCTATGGCCGCAGCGAGCCCAACAAGCCGTGGAGAACTGCCTCTTGACGGCGGGGGGTGGTGGTGTGGGGAAGCAGGACCGCGTTGATCTGGAAGCCCATGAGAGCCGCGAGCAGGGTGTCGACGACTTCGTCGTCCGGGGTGCCCGTGACGATGTCGCCGTGTCGGCGGGCCTGTCGCAGACAGCCGCACATCTGGGCGCGCCAGGCCGCCATGGCGTTCTCGTGCACCTCGGCCATGCGCTCGTCGTGGACGGCGCGGTCCCAGAAGGCGATGACGACCCGGGCCTCCATGAGGCGCGCTTCGTCGAGCGGCATGATCTCCAGGCAGAGCAGGCGCAGGGCCGGGAGGCCGGTCGCGTCGCCGATGGACTCGCGGGCCCGGACGTTGGTGCTCTCGAAGGCGTGCTGGAACGCGGCGAGAAGGATCTCGTCCTTGTTGCGGAAGTAGCCGGCCAGCGCACCGTTGGCGTATCCGGCCTCGGCGGCGAGGTCGCGCATGGTGACGGCGTCGAGCCCGCGTCTTGCGATCAGGGCCCACACGGCTTCGATGATCTCGCGGCGGCGAGCGTCATGATCGACGATTTTGGGCATGCCCAGACCTTAATCCAGCCGCTCCGGCACCGGTCCGACCCGGTCAGGCCAGCATGGCGGCCATGCCCAGGGCCATCAGCGCGCCGCCCGCGTCGCCGAGCGGACCGGCGCAGGGCGCACCGGGACGCAGTGCCCGGTGCATGAAGGCACCCGCCCGCGCCAGCACCCACAGCACCACCGCCAGCGCGAACAGTCCGTGACCGCCGGTGTGGTGGTGCCCCTGCGGAAGCCGGGCCATGGCCGCCGTGACCACGGCCATCACAGCGAGGTCGGCGGCGGCCGGCCCGCGGGCGAACAGACACATGCCCGTCGTCACGGCGGCGCACGCCAGCAGCGGGTACGGCCCCGGGCTCCCCGCCACCATCAGCAGCGTCACGGCGAGTACGACGGCGTGCGGCCCCCAGCGCCGTACGGGCCCCGGTACATGCCCCGCGAGGCACAGACCGGAGCCCGTCAGCGCGACGGCGGCCGGGAGGACGTCATGCGTCACGACGGCGCCGGACGACGGCCGAGACCGCGCCGGCCGCGAAGAACAGCACGACGATCCCCTCGAAGAGCCGCGCGAGGCCGGCCGAACCACCGATCAGGGTGGTGAAGTTGGCCAGCACCATGAACGTGATCCCGCACAGCCCCAGGGCGCCGAGCGCCGGCGCGAGCCGGCTGTGCCACAGCCGCGTGTCCGCCCCGGTCCGGGCGAAGAAGGCGATGATCGCGACCCCGACCAGGATCATCAGCACCAGCACGCCGAGCGTGGCCAGACCGCTCATCCAGGTGAACAGCTCCAGCACCGGATCGGACCCGGCGAGGACGAACGCCCCCACCACCACGGCCGCCGACACGCTCTGCACCAGTGAACCGGCGTGCGGCGAGCCGTGCTTGGCGTGGCTGCGGCCCAGGACGGCGGGGGCGTCGCCCTGGCGGCCGAGGGAGAACAGATAGCGGGAGATCGCGTTGTGGAAGGCGAGCAGCGCCGCGAACAGACTGGTCAGCAGCAGGACTTCCATCGTGTCGGAGGCGGCCGGGCCGACATATTGCCCGGCCACCGTGAAGACCAGCCCGCTCGTGTCCTTGGCCGCCGCGCCCCGCACCTCGTCCGTGCCGACGGCCAGCACGACCGCCCAACTGGACACCGCGTAGAAGCCGCCGATCGCGATGACCGCGAGGTAAGTCGCCCTGGGCACACTGCGTTTGGGGTTCCTGGCCTCCTCGCTGTAGAGGGCGGTCGCCTCGAAGCCGACGAAGGAGGCGACCGCGAACATCACCCCGATTCCCGGCGATCCCGTGGTGAAGGCACCGGGCGTGAAGGAGTCGAAGTCGATGCCGTGGGCGCCTCCTTGGGCGAGGATCGCCACCGTCAGCACCGTGACGATGCCGACCTCCAGGATCAGCAGCACCGACAGGACCTTCGTGCCGACCTCGATGTTCCGGTAGCCCAGCACCGCGACCAGTCCCCACAGCACCCCGGCCCACAGCCACCAGGACAGGTCCGGCCCGCCGTACTTCACGACCAGCCCTTGCAGGGTCACGCCGGCGAGGCCGTAGATCCCGGCCTGGATCGTGCTGTACGTGAGCAGCGCCAGCCCGGCCGCTCCGGTGCCGGTGATCCGGCCGAGTCCGGCGCTGACGTACGAGTAGAAGGCGCCGGTGTCGACGACATGGCGGCTCATCGCCGCGTAGCCGACGCTGAACAGCAGCAGGACGACGGCGACCAGCAGATAAGCGGCCGGTACGCCGGGGCCGTTGCCGATGGCCAGCATCACCGGCAGGGCGCCGCCGATGGCGGTGAGCGGCGCGGCTGCCGCGACGACCATGAAGACGATCCCGCCGACTCCGATCGAGCCACGGAGTTTTGACGGGGTGTCAACTGTGTTGGTGCTGATGGTCTGTTCAGACATGGCAGCCCCCTGTGCCCGTCCCGCAGGTGGAGTGGGCGGAGGTGCTCGCGGGCACGTCGAGGGTGGGGTTGCGGTCGAAGAAGCCGACCGGCTTGAGCGTGAAGCCGGTGGTGTCGACCGGCATGATCGGCCAGTCCTCGGGACGCGGTGCGTGGGTGAGGCCGAAGGTGTGCCAGACGACGAGGTCCTGCCCGTCGAGGTCCCGGTCGGCGGCGGCGTACGCGGGCAGTCCCGCCCCGCCGGGATGCTGGTTGACGAAGTCGCCCGCCGGATAGCGCTCGGCCGGGTCGTGGGCGGTGACCCAGAGGTGCTTGGTGGCGAAGGCCGCGCGGGCCGCCACCGAGGACCCGGGATCGGCCAGCAGCGCCGGCTTGCCCTCCGGGTGCAGCGCGTAGGCGACCGGCCGCCCGAGCCGGTTCAGCGACTCGGGGTTGGAGATGTGCCACACGCGGTCCACGCCCGCGTCGGCCATCCGCTGTGCCTCGCTCTCCCGGGTCAGCGGGGTGCGCTTGAGGGCGAAGGCGTTGCCGCGCAGGTTGCCGGGGCCCATCGGCACCCGGACCGTCTCGACCTCCTCGACACGGTTGACGGGTCCGTCCACCGCCATGTCCAGCCGTGCGCTGAACAGGTGTTGGTGGTAGGGGGCGCCGAGACCGGGAGCGATCTCGGTGGCGTACGGGTAGTCGCCGCCGGGGTGGGCGGAGGTGAAGACGACGCCGGTTGCCTTCGCCTCGAACTCGATCGTGCCGTCGAGGTACAGGTACCAGTAGAAGCCGTAGTCGTAGTTGCCGACGGTGGTGAAGAAGGAGAGCACCATGCGCCGCTGCCGCCGGGTCTCGGCCGAGCCGGCCCAGAGGTCGGTGTGCTTCCAGAGGATGCCGTAGTCCTCCTCGTGCAGGCAGACGGCGTTGGTGAGGGTCTGGGGTGCGCCGGTCTCGTCGGCGACGACGGCGTCCAGGTAGGTGATGTCGCCGAGGCAGTCGCAGCCGAGCCGGAGCGCGTTGGCGCAGCGGCCGATGAGGTACTCGCCGGTGTCGAAGTAGTTCTGCCAGGACCGGACGGGGGAGGGGTCGGCGTACGGAACGACCATCTCGGCGATCGACGCGCGATGGATCACCGGGCGCCCGGCGAAGGCGAGTTGATGGAGTATCAGGCCCTCGCGGGCGTCGAAGCCGATGCGCAGCGACCAGTTCTCCCACGTCAGCATGTTGCCTTCGAGAGTGAAGCTGGGGCCCTGGGGCTGGGTGATCTCGATGGGCTTCAGGGTGGTGCGGGGCGGGCCGGTGACGGCCGGGTCGTCGAAGTTCCCCGACTCCGCGGGCACCGGTACCGGGCCGAGGTCGACGACCTGGTCGACGGTCCGGTTGAGGACGTCCACGTAGGCGACGAGGCCGTCGACCGGGTGCGCCCACGCGTGGTCCTTCGGGTGGTCCTGTACGAAGGCCAGCCCGCGCAGGATGCGGCGGCCCCGCTCCTGCGGGTACTCGTCGTCGTACACGCCCGCGGACAGCGGGGCGACACGCACCGAGTCGACGTCCAGGCCGCGGGCGGCGAGGGCGTCGAGCCAGCGCCCGTCCTTGGCGAGGATCTCCTCGACGAGCGCGAACTCCTTGTCCAGCACCGGGAGTTGCCCCTCCGTCGCGGCATCGATCAGCCGATGCGAGTCGACCCGCGTGGCGGTCAGCGAGACCGTCGCGTCGCAGGAGGGGCCGCCGGAGACGTCGAGCAGCAGGACCCGCAGTCGGCGATCACCTTGCACAGGCGCGTTCTTGGGCGGGTCCAGGAGCCCGAGATAGGCGAAGCGGGTGGTCTCCGTGACCAGTCCGGCCGCCGCGAGCAGCTCGCGGGCGACGGTGATCTCCTCCGGGGCGAGCGGGTCGAGGGGATGACGAGCGGCAGCCATACGGGCCTCCGGGGATCTTTTTCTCTACGTCTGTAGAGCAAAAAATCGCGCGGCCACGTTTCGCTCGGCGGTACGCCCGCGTTGCCTTGCTGTTAAGTCCGTCGGATTCGGCGCGCCGGGTCAGATCGCCAGGATCGCGCGCACCCGCTTGCCGCCCCCGGTGAGCGGGGTGACGTCGAGCCGGTGGGCCAGGCAGCGGACCATGGCCAGGCCGCGTCCGCTCTCGCCCTCGGCCGTCAACGGCCGTACGCGGGGCGGGTTCGGGTTGTCGTCGTAGACCTCGACCGTGACCCGCTCGTCGGACAGCTGGAGGCGCAGCCGGCACTCGCCGCGGCCGTGCTCGGTCGCGTTGGCGACGAGTTCGGACACGATGAGCGTCGCGTCGTCGATCTGCTCCGCGTCCACCCGCGCCAACTGATGGCGGGAGCGCGCGAGGAACTCCGAGGTCAACTTCCGTGCCTGACCCGCCGACGCGGCCTCGTCGGGCAGCAGGTACTCCACGCGTACGGAACGCCTATGGGTACGCCGATGCGTACGCATGGCGAATCACTTCCCCTCCTAGGACAACCCGGTATCCCCGCGGCGCCACCGCACCGGGGCCGCCGCAGATCTTGCGCGGCCGGTCCTACACACTTCACTTGCCCGGAGTCCGTGATCGGCAACCAGGCGGCGCCACTTGGTTGTCGTGGATCAGGAAATGTCCGTTCTCGGACTCAATTGGGTAAAGCGCCGGGCGCGCCCAGGGGATTGCCTGGCAGCCTTGCGATGTCCAAAGGTGGGGGAGGGGCCCCTGCGGAAGGCGGCTCCCGAAAGCCGCGACGCCCTTGGAGTCGACCATGGCCGCAGCGAAGCCGCAGCGCAGTCTCTCCGTGCTGACCTGGCTCCCTGCCGCGGTGATGGCGGTGGTCGCGGTGGGGGACATCCTCACCGGCCCCGGACTCGGCTTCCTGCCCCTGGCCTCCCTCGGACCCGCCTTCGCCGGACTGGTCGGCGGCTGGCGCCGTACCGCGTGGTTCGGCGCGGCCGCGCTCGCCCTGTGCGTCGGACTCGGGCTCTACGACGGCCTGTTCCAGGAACGCCGGGGCTTCCTGGCGATGGTGTCGGTGATCGGCGTGACCGGCGCGGGCATCGCCGCCGCCGTGATGCGCGGCCGCCGCGAGGCCGAACTCGCCAGCGTGCGCTCCATCGCCGAGGTCGCGCAGCGAGTGCTTCTACGCCCCGTGCCGCTGACCGCGGGCCCCCTCCAGGCAGCGGTGTCGTACACCTCGGCCGTCGCGGAGGCCCGTATCGGCGGTGACCTCTACGAGGTGGTCGCCTCCCCGCACGGCGTGCGGGTCATCGTCGGCGACGTACAGGGCAAGGGACTTGCCGCGGTCGAGACGGCGGCCGTGGTGCTCGGCGCGTTCCGCGAGGCCGCGCACGACGAACCCGACCTGGTGGGACTCGGCGAACGCCTGGAACGCAGCGTCTCCCGAGTGCTGTCCGACGAGAAGTTCGTCACCGCCGTCCTCGCCGAGATCGGCACGGACCACGAGGTGCTCTTCCTCAACTACGGCCACCCGCCCCCGATGGTCGTACGCCGCAGCGGCACCGCCGACTTCCCCGCGCCACCCGCCTACGCCCCGCCGCTCGGCCTGGGCGGCGCCCGGGGCAGCGAGAGCCCGAAGCCGTTCTCCGTGGGCTTCGCGCCGGGCGAGCAACTGCTGCTGTACACCGACGGCGTCACCGAGGCCCGCGACGGCCAGGGCACGTTCTATCCGTTGGGCGAGCGGGCGGACCTGCTGAAGGAGCCCGACGCGCAGCGCGCGCTGGACTCCCTGCGCGAGGACCTGGTCCGGCACACGGCCGGCCCGCTCCACGACGACGCCGCGATGCTCCTGCTGCGCTATCACGGCCATGCGGACACGACGGGGGACGAGTCGCCCGTCCGGTGAGCACGGGAGGCCCGAGACGGCTGCACCGATCGACCCACTTGCTTGCTTCGTCAATCAAGTAAACTGATGGCATGACCACGCCCGAGCAGCCACTGCGACCCATGAGTGCGCACGAGGAAGAACTGGTGCGGGAACTCGCGCGGGTGATGCTCGTGCTGCCCCGGGCCGTCGACGCAGACATGATGCGTGAGCAGCGCCTGCCGCTGTCCGAGTACACGACTCTCATGCACCTCTCCGAGGCCACGGACCGGCACATGCGCATGAGCGAGCTGGCGTCCGTCTGCAATCTCTCGCTGAGCGGCATGACCCGCGTCGTCACCCGCCTGGAGACCCAGGGACTGGTCGAACGGGAGCGGTGCGCCGAGGACGCCCGCGGCTGGAACGCCGTCCTCACCGACCAGGGTCTCGCCCGCCTCCAGGAGGCATGGCCCGCCCACCTGTCCAGCGTCCGGCGCCATGTCCTCGACCATGTCGACGACGCCGACCTGACCCGGCTCCTCGGCGTGATGCGCCGTATCGCCACCTGACTCGCCGAGCAGATCCAAGGAGCATGAGATGACCACTCCGACCACCCCCTTCCACATCACGCTCGGCCTGGACACGTTCGGCGACGTCACGAACGACACGGAGGGCAAGCCGCTGACCCACGGCCAGGCCATCCGCCGCCTCGTCGAGGAAGGCGTCCTCGCCGACCAGGTCGGCGTCGACCACTTCGGCATCGGCGAGCACCACACCGAGGCGATGCCGCTGTCGGCCGCCGACGTCGTCCTCGCGGCCATCGCCGCGCGCACCGAGCACATCCACCTCAACTCGGCCGTCACCGTGATCAGTTCGGACGACCCGGTCCGCGTCTTCCAGCGCTACGCCACCCTCGACGCCGTCTCCGCGGGCCGCGCCGAGGTCATCCTCGGGAGAGGATCGAGCACCGAGTCCTTCCCGCTCTTCGGCTACGACCTGAGCGACTACGAGGAGTTGTTCGAGGAGAAGGTCGCCCTCTTCGCCGAACTGCTCAAGGAGAAGCCCGTCACCTGGTCCGGCACCACTCGTGCCGCCCTCGACGGCATCTCCGTCTACCCACACAGCGAGACGGGTTCGATCCCCACCTGGATCGGCGTCGGCGGCAGCCCCCAGTCGGTCATCCGCACCGCCCAGTACGGGTTCTCGCTGATGCTGGCGATCATCGGCGGCGACGTGGCCCGCTTCGCCCCGTTCTCCGAGCTGTTCCGGCGGGCACTGGCGGAGTTCGGCCACCCCGCGCGGCCCATCGGTGTGCACGCGCCCGGCCATGTCGCCGCCACCGACGAACAGGCGGTGGAGGAATTCGTGCCGGCCTTCCAACAGTTGATCGCGAGCGTGGCGCGGGAACGCGGCTTCCGCACCCCGACCCGCGAGAGCCTCATGCGGGACGTCGGCCCCGGCGGCGCCCTGCACGTCGGATCACCCGAGACCGTGGCCCGCAAGATCGCGAGCACCCTCAAGACCCTCGACGCGACCCGCTTCAACCTGAAGTACGGGATCACCGGAATGCCCCACGACACCCTCATGACCAACATCGAGCTGTACGGCACCAAGGTGGCGCCGCTGGTGCGGGAAATGATGGCGGACTGACGCGACGCCGCCCTGGGGGAGGCGGCGACACGCAGGCCTCCGAGCCGCTAGTGGTGGTTGCCGAAGCCGCGCGTGAACGACGCGAAGGCGTGGCTGAAGTACCAGGTGTCCTGGGCGATTCCGGAGCAGTTGTTGGCAGCCCCGGTGCCCACACAGCTGCCGTTGTCGCGCTGGAGCGCCCAGAAGGAGAGCGTGTTGATGCCGCGGGCGACGGCCCACTTCTTCACCGTGACCGCGTTCTGCGTGGTGAAGGTCTCCGCGGGGCCGAAGTCGTCGATGCCGGGCATCTCGGTGACGCCGATCGTCTTCCACAGCTTCGCCGGGTTCTTCTTCGGGTGGAGCGCGGCGAGTTGGGCGTGCAGGCCGGTCGCGGCGGTCTTGGTGTCCTCCGCCATGTCGTGGGTGGCGCCGTCGTAGTAGTCGAACGTCATGATGTTGACGACGTCCACGCGCGCGCCGTTGTCGACCGCGTTCTGGAGCAGGGCGACGCCGTTGGGGGCCAGACCGGTGGTGGTGGTCGGCAGTGTGTAGGAGAACTCCACGCTGCGTCCGGTGCGTTCGGCCCAGCGCTGCACCTTCGCGATCGCCTTGTTGCGGCGGTCGACACCGGCCGTGTTGTTGATGGAGTCGGCCTCGATGTCGAGGTCGATCCGGCTCACGCCGTAGGTCGTGACCAGGCTCTCGTAGACCTTCGCGATGGCGTCGACATCGGTGCAGCTGTCGGCGAGTTCGGTGTTGGTGGTGTCGGCGCTGTAACCGCCGAAGGACGGGATGACGTTGCCGCCGCGCGCCTGGATCGTGGCGATGTCCTTGCCGAAGGTGGACTTCGAGATCGGCTGGGCGGGCAGCCCGTTCCAGTACGCCGTGCACGAACCGGCCGCCTCGGTCTGAAGGAAGGCCATCGTGAGGTACTTGTTGCCGGACGAGGCGGCGAGCGCCGCCGGGCTCTCACCGGTCCACGCCTCGAAGTACGGCGCGGCCACATGGTCCGGCATGGGCGGTACGCGATGCGTCGCGCTCGCGTCACCCCCGCCGAGAGCAACAAGCCCCGTGGACAAGGCGGTTACGGCCGCGCAGGACACCGACGCGCGAAGAGGCCCAGGTCGTCTCATTGACGCTCCCATGCTGAATGGAGAGAAGTCGCCCCTGACCGGGACGAACAGCGACCATATTTGGACTAGACCAATCGTCTGTCAAGGTTCTTTACAGTGAACTGGCCGTGCCGGAACGGATCAGGCGGTCTCCGGTTCCCGGCCTGCGGCCGTGACGACGGCTGCCAGGTCGGTCCCCGCGCGGAGCAGCCCCACGGCCCGTACCGCGATCTGGTCAAGACGTTCACGCAGGACGCGCTGGGCCTCTTCCACGCCGTCGAGTTGCCGCAGGGACGCCACGGTCTCGCGCACCGCGGGAATGCCGTAACCGGTGCTGCGGAGAGCCGCGACGATGCGGGCCGTCCTGATGGCGGGAAGGTCGTAGCGGCGGGCCCGGAGGGAGGTCACCCGCTCGGGGGTGACGAGTCCTTCCTGTTCCCAGAAACGCAGCGTCGACGGGCGTACGCCGAGTGCTCTGGAGAGTTCGGTGATCGTCATCGCGTCGCTGTCCTGCCCGGAGTCCTGCTCCGACTCCGGTGTGTCCGCCTCGGTCCGGATCGCGTGCAACGCCTGCTGGGCGCGCAGGGCCTCCTCGCGTTCGCGCGCGAGCCGTACATGGACCTCGTTGATCGCCGACGCCGCCTCCGTGATCGTCCCCGTGCGCAGTTCCGCGAGCAACTGCCGTGCGACTACCGGCCCGACGGCACCCGCGAGCCCTCGATAGGCGCGCAGCGCCTGGACGTGCGGCGGGGCGTAGGAGCGGTAACCGTTGCTCGACCGAGCCGCCGGAGGGATGACGCCCAGCCGCTCCAGGTCGCGCACCTGCTGCACCGAGTATCCCGACTCGCGCGCGACATCGGCGGTCCTGAGCAGTGCCTGTCGCGGAGCGCCCGCCGGCTCATTCATCGGCTCACCCATCGGCCAACCCCACATAAGCACTTGAAGGTCATCCTTGAACCATGAGTATGGAACAGATCATCGCGACCGTACGAGACTTCACCGGCGCGCTCGTGGTCGTACCGGAACCGGGCGGCGGCTTTCCCGAACTCGCCTGGGGCGACGCGTTCTTCTACTACGCCCCCGACGGCCAAATGCCGCGCAACGTCCAGCCGTACGGGACCGTCGTCACCAAGAACTACCCCGACGACACCGCCTCCGACCTTGACCCGCAAGGGCGTTGGCGCGTGAACATCCACGTCGGCCGTACGGCGTTCCACGAGCTCACGGGGGAGCGGCAACCGCACGGTCTCGACCGGTGCCACGACTTCGCGGCCACCGACACCGTGCTGCCACACCCGGTGTACGGAGCGCTCGGCTGGATCTGTGTGGTCAACCCCGGTGAGAGGACAGGGGAGTTGGTGAGGGAGCTGTTGCGCGGTGCCCATGACGACGCCCGGGCCAGGTTCGCGCGGCGCGAAGAACACGGAAGGCCGGACGGAAACGGTTGACCTCCGTGCCTCTACGGGCAGTTGGAGTGGATCTTCGGTGGGGATCATTGCCCTGGAGGACCTGGTGGGGGCGTCCGGCCTGCGTTAGACAGCGATGATCGCGATTCCAGGCCAGGAAGTGAGCACGTGCAGGCCCGAGACGAAGTCCGCCCGAAGGAAGCCGCAGCCCGGCGCACCTCGGTGAGCAGCCCCGCAGTCAACACCGTCACGCCTCAGCACGAGTTGCTGTCGCTCCAGGGCAGGGCGGGCAATGCCGGAGTCGTGCGGATGCTCGGCGAGGGGGGTCACTCCTGGGCCGGGCGGGCGGTCGAGCCCGCTCCGGCCGTGCAGCGGGCGGTGGTTCAGCGGAGCAAGTTGGCGTACGGGAACATCTCGTTCACCAATGTGTCCCTCAAGTACCCGGAATCGCAGGGGAAGGCCACGCGGATTCTGGAGCTCCTGGCCTCCAACACGGGGATCAAGTCCTTTCTGGCGGACCGGACTTGTCGGATCACGCTGGAGAAGCGGACGACGGAGACGCCGGCGAACGTGGTCGACAAGGGGGCCGAGGGCGTCTTCGTCACGCTGGCCTCCTACTACCTCGAGAATTACGACATCGGCTACATCGTGGGCATGCTGTGCCATGAGTTCGGCATACACCCGATGGCGCAGGCCGCCCCCAACATGAGCCGGGAGGAGGAGAACTTCCGGGGCATGCCCTACCCGGTGCCGGGTCTCGAAGGGAAGGACGTTCCCGAAGGATTCGCGTCGATGAACTCCGACACCGCCCAGCAGGCCGATCACGTGCTCGGCGTCATTCCGGGAAGTCCGCGGTACACCGTCTACCGCGACGTCACCCTGGAGATGGCGGACCTGCTGCTGCGGGACGTGCACAACAAGGCGGACGGCGCCCGGGAGCAGGACGTCACCGACCTGATCGACTGCTTCCTCATGGACGTGGCGTCGATCGCCGCGACGAACGACAACCGTATGCGCGGCATGCCGATCCTGGGCAACGGCGAGGGCGAGTCGATCCGCAAGGACATCGCGGCGGTCTACAACGCCTACAAGGCCCGCCTCTCCCAGGACCTGCCGCTGGAGCGTCAGCCGATCAAGCCCCTGTTCCCGCCGGAGAAGACCCCGGAAGCCGTCAAGGCCGACTTCAACACGCTCCTCAAGCGCATCGCGACGGGGAGGCTCTGGGCCTGGAGCATCGACAACGGCGAGTGAGAACGCCGCCGCCCGGTGCGCGGCAGCCTCGCTCGGTCAAGCGGGGTCCGGGAGTCGCGCGTACCGGATTTTCGCGGCTCGGGGTGTCCGGAGTATCGGACATCCAGCATGCTCACTGTTACGATTCAGTGGACTTCGCTGCTCAGTCGGACACCCCGCAATCAGGACTGTCCAAGACCCTCCACAGGAGACTTCCATGGCGCGCAGGACCGGCCGCGTGACGGCGACCGACGTCGCCAAGGAGGCGGGGGTCTCGCAGACCACGGTCAGCTATGTGCTGAACGACGTGTCGCACCAGAAGATCTCCGACCGGACCCGCCGCAAGGTGCTCGACGCGGTGGCGAAGCTGGGCTACGAACCGTCGGCCGCCGCCCGCGCCCTGCGCCTGGGCCGCAGTGACCTGGTGCTGCTGTTCCTTCCGGACGTTCCCGTAGGCGGCACGCTGACCGCCCTGGTCGAACTGCTCGGCGACGAACTGGAGCGGCACGGCCTGAACCTCGTGACACGACGCGAGCGGCACGCCCCGCTGAAGTCCCTGTGGCGTGAGCTGATGCCGGCGGCCGTGATGACGGCCTTCGACGTCGGCGCCGACGACGTGGCCAGTATGCGCGCGGCCGGCATCCACGTGGTCAGCGCCGGGATGGGCCCCGCGGTCGCCCCCGGTGTCCTGACCGTTCCCCAGACTCTGATCGGCGCGATGCAGGTCGAGCGGCTGGCGGCTACGGGCCATGCGCGCATCGGCTACGCCGCTCCCGGGGATCCGCGCCTGCGGGACTTCCTGGACCTGCGGCTCGACGGCGCCCGTACCGCCTGCGCGGAGCGGGGTCTTGAGCCGCCCGTCGTGCTGGAGGTGCCCCTCGACATCTCGGCCGCCGCCGCGGCTGCCGAGCAGTGGCACTCGGCACTCCCCGCCGTCACGGCTGTGTGCGCCTACAACGACGAGACGGCCTTCGCCCTCCTCGCTGGTATGCGCAGGGTGGGCCTCGCCGCCCCCGGCGACCTGGCCGTGATCGGCGTCGACAACGACAAGCTGGCGCCGTTCGCGGTACCGCCGCTGACGACGATCGACAACAACCTCGATGTCGCCGTGGGCCGCCTCGCCCGCATGATCGTCAACGGCGTGACCGGTCAGTCCCAGCCGCCGACGCCCCAGGTGACTCCACTGACGCTGGTCGTGCGCGAGTCCGCCTGACGGAACCCCGGCCGCCGTAAACCAGGCCGGTCCGACGCGTGCCGAGCAAATCCCGCATGTATGCCGGGCCGGTCCTGACCCGGGCCGAGTCCGTCTGACGCGAGCCGATCCGATCTGCCCCACACCGGTCTGACCTGGACGTCTTCGTCCGATTCGCGGGAAGGCCGGCTCCTCGCGCAGTACGGCGCCGGGTCCCCGCACGCCATGACGCCACCGCCCGTCGCGGTTCGTCCGAACATCCGCTTCCCAAATAGCTGTTGCACGGCTCTTGTGGTCCACCAAGTGCGGGGCTACGTTACGCATACGTTTCACTTGTACGTATCAGTGGCTGATTTCGGACCCACCGAAAAACGGTGGACATATAGCCCCCTTCCGCCAGGAACGGCTGACCGCCAAGAACGGTCCAGGCCGCGTCAGGACCTGGTGTCCCACTTCCTCCGAGGCCCTTCAGGGCGGCTCGCTGTCCGATGCCGCCCGGTCATTCCACTCACCAGCGGAGCACCCATGCGAAGAATCGCGCTGACCGCCGTATCGGCTGTCCTGATGTTGTCCGCGGCCGCGTGCGGCTCGGGATCGGGTTCCGGTTCGGGCAAGGCGGCCACCGGCGGCACCCTCACCCTGGCCCCCCTGGTCGCGGCGCAACCGTGGGATCTGGCCGACGCCGGTCTCGGCAACAACGCGCAGTACTACCAGCCCGTATACGACTCGCTGCTCCGGCTGTCCCCGACGGCCGACGTCCAGCCCAACCTGGCGACCAAGTGGTCGTACAACGCGGCCCGCACCGTGCTCACGATGACCCTGCGCACCGGCGTGAAGTTCACCGACGGCACCGCTCTGGACGCGACGGCGGTCAAGACCAACCTGCTGCACACCGAGAAGGGCACCAGCGAGGCCGCGGGCCAGCTCAAGGGCATCACCGGAGTCGATGTCGTCAACGCCACCACGGTCGCGGTCAAGCTCTCGGCGCCCGACCCGTCGTTGGTGCCGAATCTCGGCAACGTGGCCGGGATGATGGCCAGCCCCAAGGCCATCACCGCGGGGACGATCAAGACCACCCCGGTGGGATCGGGGCCGTACACCCTGGACAAGTCCGCGACCACGGCGGGCAGTACGTACACCTTCGTACGCAACCAGGGTTACTGGAACAAGGCCGCCTTCCCCTTCGACAAGATCGTCCTCAAGCCGCTGACAGACCCGACGGCCGTGCTCAACGCGCTGCGCTCCGGACAGGTCAACGGCGCGCTGCTGGCCAGCGCCAAGAACGTCGCGCCGGCCAGGAGCAGCGGGCTGAACGTCACCAAGTACACCTCCGGCGACGTCGAGGGCGTCTACATCTGGGACCGCGCAGGAAAGATCGTCAAGGCGCTCGGCGACGTCCGGGTCCGCCAGGCCCTGAACTACGCATTCGACCGCTCCACGATCGTCAAGACGGCGAAGCAGGGGCTGGGCAAGGCGACGACCCAGATCTTCAACCCGGCCGGCTCGGCCTTCGACAGCTCGCTCGACTCCAAGTACTCCTACGACCCCGCGAAGGCCAAGCAGTTGCTGGCCGAGGCGGGCTACCCGCACGGCTTCTCGGTCACCGTCCCGGACGTGTCGTCGGTCTTCCCGGACCAACAGGCCGCCATGGTGCAGCAGTTGGAGGACATCGGGATCAAGGTCAAGGTCGACAAGATCCCGGTCACCCAGTTCATCAGCGCCCTCCTCGCGGGCAAGTACCCGCTGTCGTACATGACGTTGGCCTCCTTCCGCCCCTGGGACACCATCCAGATCGAGGTGGGGAAGAGCGCGCTGTGGAACCCGCTGCACAGCGCGGACCCGAAGGTCACCGACCTGATCACCAAGGCGCAGTCCGCGACCGGTGCCGCCCAGGACGCGCTGTTCAAGCAGCTCAACACCTACCTCGTCGACCAGGCGTGGAACGCGCCCTGGGACTCCGTGGAGAACACCTACGCCACGACCAAGAACGTCACCTTCACACCGCAGACGTTCGCCGCCGTCCCGCCGATCTACAACTTCAAGCCCGCTGGCTGACCCGGACGCCGGACCGGGCGGGAGCGGTGACACGGCGCTCCCGCCCGGCCGCAGATGAACTCCGGTCAGGGAGAGGCAAGGTGGAGAGACAGATGATCGTTTTCTTGGTCCGGCGCATCGCCGCCGGGCTGGTCCTGGTCCTGGTCATCGCGACCACGACCTTCGCGCTGATGGGCCTCACCGGCTCCGACCCGGTCCGCCAGATCGTCGGGCAGACCGCCACCCAGCAGCAGGTGTCCGCCAAGTCCGCCGAACTCGGGCTCGACGAGCCCTTCGTGGTCCGCTACGGCCACTGGCTCGCGGACGCCGTGCACGGCAACCTCGGCAGCTCGTGGTTCAGCGACGAGTCCGTGACGAGTTCGCTCGAGAACAAACTGCCGGTCACCCTGTCGATCGTGCTGGCCGCGCTCCTGGTGTCGGCCGTACTGAGCACGGTGCTGGGAGTCGCCGCCGCGGTCCGCCGGGGCGCCCTGGACCAAGTGGTGCAACTGCTCGCGGTGTTGGGGTTCGCCGTACCCAGCTTCCTGGTCGCCCTGGTGTTCGCCGTCGTGATCGGCGTCGACCTGGGCTGGCTGCCCGCGACCGGCTATGTGCCGCTGGCGGACTCGGCGGGTGGCTGGCTCCGGTCGATCACCCTCCCCGCGCTGTCGCTCTCCGTCGGAGCGATCGCCGCCACCGCCCAACAGGTGCGCGGCTCCATGGTCGACGTCCTGCGCGCCGACTACGTACGCACCCTCCGCAGCCGCGGCATCAGCGAGCGCAGCCTGCTGTTCCGGCACGCCCTGCGCAACGCCGCCCCGGCCGCGCTGACCGTGCTGGCCCTCCAGTTCATCGGCCTGGTCGGCGGCGCGGTCGTCGTCGAGAAGGTCTTCGGTCTCAACGGGATCGGCAGCCAGGCGACCACCGCCGGATCCCAGGGCGACACCCCGGTGGTCATGGGAGTCGTCGTGGTCATGGTCGCCCTCGTCGTGGTCGTCAACATCCTGATGGACCTCGCATACGGCTGGCTCAACCCGAAGGTGCGTGTGGGATGACGCTTCCCCAGTCCGAAGAAGCGGTGGCCCCCGCTGTCGCCGCGCAGGGACGGGCCGGACTCCTGCGCCGACTGCTGCGCAACCCGGTGGCCGTGACCTGCCTGGTCATCCTCGCCCTCATCTCCCTGGCCAGCCTGTTCGCGCCGCTCCTCACCAGCCAGGACCCGGCCCACACCTCACTGACCGACAGCCTCGCCCCCATCAGCGGCAAGCACCCGCTGGGCGGCGACGGCGTCGGCCGTGACGTCCTGGCCCGACTGCTCTACGGCGGCCGCACCAGCCTGCTCGGTGCGCTGCTCGCGGTGGCCGTCGCCGTGGTGATCGGCGTTCCCGCCGGTCTGGTGGCCGGCTACTACCGCAAGTGGTTCGACGCCGTGAGCAGTTGGGTGTCCAACCTGCTGATGGCCGTACCGGCGATCATCGTGCTGCTCGTCGTGATGTCCGCGGTGGGCCAGAACACGTACCTCGCCATGGCGGTCTTCGGCGTGCTGATGTCGCCGGGCGTCTTCCGGCTGATCCGCGCCTCGGTGATCTCCGTACGCGAGGAGCTGTACGTCGACGCGGCACGGGTGTCCGGCCTGACGGACTCCCGGATCATCCGCCGGCACATCCTGCCCGTCGTGCAGGCGCCGACCATCATCCAGGCAGCCCAGATGCTCGGCCTCGGCATCGTCATCCAGTCCGGGCTCGAGTTCCTCGGCCTGGGCTCGGCGACCCAGGCGAGCTGGGGCTCCATGCTCAACGACGCCTTCGGCAACATCTACACGAAGCCGGTCCTGATGGTCTGGCCCGGAGTGGCGCTCGCGGTGACCGTCGCCGCGTTCGGCCTGCTGGGCAACGCCCTGCGGGACGCGCTGGACGGGACCGCGACCGGCGGGCGGAAGAAGGCGCGTGGCGCCACGGCCCGCAAGCCGGTCGCGGACAAGAAGGCACCGCCCGTCCTGTTCGAGGTGGGAGGGACGGGGGAGGCGGGGGACACGGACGACGCCCTGCTCGTCCTCGAAGGGCTGACGGTCTCCTATCCGACGGCCCAGGGCGA
>Ga0307510_10001846_pt1 | contig 23736 bp, 15 predicted proteins | sample 12_EM_MG_FD_207224 | JGI IMG/M metagenome (GOLD analysis project Ga0307510, IMG submission 207224) | Populus trichocarpa ectomycorrhiza microbial communities from riparian zone in the Pacific Northwest, United States - 12_EM | ecosystem: Host-associated > Plants > Roots > Unclassified | place...
CTATTAGCTGTAGTTTGATTTGTTTTTATGTCGGCCCGGCCCCCGGCAGGAGCTGCGCCGCCCACGATCGACACGTATTTCGAAAAGATCCGCACCAATCGCGCCGCCCTTAGGGCCTTCTTCTCACAGATGCCCAAAGGCGGCGACCTCCACAACCATCTTACAGGATCCATCTATGGAGAGTCATGGCTGAATTTCGCAATCGACCAGCAACTATGGGTGAATCTCCAAACGCTGGCCCTCTCGCCGCAACCGCCATCTCCTGCCCCGGCTGGTACCTGGGTACGCATCGACAGTTTTAGCACAAAAAGAGAATGGCCCGCCCTTAAACAACGGCTCCTGCAAGACTGGTCTATAAAAGACTTTTATCCCGGCTTTGCAGCACCCGACCAGCATTTCTTTGATGCGTTTGGCAAATTCCCCAAGCTACCCGGCTGGGATGATGTCCACCGTGCCCTTATGCAGCTTAAGCAACGGGCACTGGCAGAAAATGTCCAATACCTGGAGATCATGCTCTGGGGCTGCCCCTTTAATTTCGATCTCAGTTCCTTCAAAAATAATGAACCGGCGCTTCGCGCTGCAGCGGGCATGAAGGACACAGCCACCGTCTTTTCCATTCTTCAGCAGCTATACGACGTTATGGAAGCAGAGGCGACAAAAAGCGCCATGACCTTTTCCGAAGAGCTAACGGCCATGCACAAGGACCGCGGGCTCGACGACGCCGGCTTTACCATGCGTTATCAATGTGCGGTTCGTAGAGAAGGGGCGCCGCTGGATATCTTCCGATCTCTGCTAGCCTCCTTCAAGGCAGCCGAACTGGCGCCGCTCGTCGGTGGTGTCAATTTCGTGAGCCGGGAGGACGGAGACCTCTCGATGCAGGACTATTATTTGCACATGCTGATGTTCCGCTTTCTTCACCGCAAATGTCCCGCAGCCCGCTTCTCCCTGCACGCAGGCGAGTTGACCCTTGGGCTGGTACAGCCCGAGGACCTGACCTGGCATATCAACGAAGCCGTTATCACGGCGGGCGCCAATCGCATCGGCCATGGTGTCGATTTGCCATATGAGCGCAACAGCCGCAGCCTGATGGCCTATATGGTCCGTAACAGAACGGCCATCGAGATCAATCTGGTCAGCAACGAATTTATTCTCGGCGTACACGATGACGTCCATCCTGTCCAACTCTACGCGGACAACAAAGTGCCTATTGTCATCAGCACCGATGATCCGGGGATCCTGCGAACCAATCTTACGGAGCAGTTCGTGTTGCTGGCTATGCGTTACCGTCAGCTGAGGTATGCGGATATCAGGCAGTTCGTGCTGAATAGTATTGAATATAGTTTTATCAGGGATGCGCGGTTGAAAGAGAAGGTTATGGGGGATTTGAATAGAAGGTTGGTGGAGTTTGAGAAAGGAGTGGTGATGTAAGTTAGAATAAATTGGATATCACAAATTGTGATATCCAATTTCATTAAAAATTGACTGCCAATTAGTTATTCTGTTCATCGTTTCTTCGAAAACCTATCCGAGGCCGTGGCTCCAGAGGGGGATTTAATAGCTTTTTTAGTGCCCCGAAGATGAGTTGGATGTCTTCATCGTGTTTGTTCATCTTGACGTTCTGTTTTATTAATTCTTTCTCAACCTGCTCCAGCTTTATCAGGATATCCTTGTGTGTTAATAGCAGTTCCCGCATTTTGGTAAATACTCGTATGATCCGGATATTGACTTCAATGGCAGTTTCGCTGTTTAGCACACTGGACAACATCGCTACACCTTGTTCTGTAAAGGCGAATGGTGACTTGCGAACTCCACCCCAACTTGATATCACATTTTGTGATATCAAGTTTAGAAACTCTTTATCTGTCAATTGAAACATAAAATCTTTAGGAAACCGCATTTCATTGCGCCTGACAGCCTGGTTTAACACTCTTGTTTCTACCTGGTATAATTCCGCCAAATCGCGGTCCAGCATGACCTTCTTTCCGCGTATAAGATAAATTTTATTAACGATAGCCTTTTCCGCTATTCTCACTGATCCGGTTCTCTTTGCCATATAATTTGTTTTAAAAGATGATCGTATATAAGAGCATCCTAAATTTATTTATTTCAGCGATTCGAATTTGGAGAACTTTTTCACAGGAATTGGAGGACGCAATTTGCGACCTCCATTTTGATTAAGGTTAACTTGATATCACAAATTGTGATATCAAGTTATTCGGCCTGATTTGTGCTGCATCCCATCCATAAACAAATCAATAATGAACATCACACTCGATCAGGCCGAAACAGCCATCAAAGCCGCTAAAGAAAAGGCTAAACAGCTCAATACTCTTATGAATATCGCCATAGTCGACTCCGGCACCAACCTCATTGCTTTTGCCCACATGGACGAAGCATGGATCGGCTCTATCGACATCTCGCAAAAAAAGGCAAGAACGGCGCGTTACTTCAATATGCCAACGGGAGAAATAGGTAAATTATCACAACCCGGCGGACCACTTTACAATATCGAACACTCCAATGGCGGGCTGATCAGTTTCCCCGGTGGTGTGTTGATCAAGAACGCGAAGGGGGACATTATTGGAGCTATTGGCGTGTCGGGTAGCACGGTCGAGAATGATCATGCGGTGGCCCAGGCTGGCGCGGATGCGGTGAAGTAGATTTAGATTGGGGGGCGGTGCTCCGCTGCGGCTCTGCAAGCAGAGCCTAACCGGGGCTAATGATTTAATTTCAGCGAGATTCACCGAGGCGGTGATCTCGCCGAAATTGGTCAGGCGTCACCCCCTCATATTTCTTAAAAAATCGATTAAAATAAGAATTATCCTGAAAATTCAACTCATAGGCAATCTCCGTCGCCGTCATCCCCGCATTGGTCAACAGCCGTTTGGCTTCCAGTAAGACCCGGTCGCGGATAACTTCGCCCGCGGAGCGCCCCAAGAGATCCTGGCAGAGGGCATTCAGGTGATTGGGTGTGACGAAGAGCAGCTCGGCATATTCGCTGGGGCGACGCAGGGTCTTATAGTGTTGTTCGATCAGCTTCTTCCAACTGACCAGCAGCTGCTGTTTCTGCGTGACGGCCGGTGGATGCGGGAGCTTCTCCGTCTCTATCCCCGCCTGAACGGTCAGAAAGAGCTGCAGCAATTGTGTCCGAAGCATATCGGGGTCTTTCTCGGCCTGTTCAAGATAAAACCCCAACATACTCTCAAGGATCCCATAGACTTTTTCCTTTATGGGTGAGTTCATCTGCACCACGCTGTCCTGGCCGTTGCCACTGAAGAAGCTAAAACGGTCCAGGTAGGTGGGACTGAGCAAAAAGTTGCGAAGGAAGTTATCGGAAAAATTGATAACATATCCATCGGGGTGGACCTCAAAATTCCAGCGGTGTACCTGGCCCGGGGTCATGAAGTAGATCTGCCCTTCCTGCACCGGGAAGTTCGTAAAATCGATGGAATGACTGCCATTCCCGCCGGTAAAACAGACCAGGTGATAAAAGACATGCCGGTGCGCGCTGTGTAAGTGCGGAGATTGCCGGCCAAGATAGGCGCCGAACTTTTCGATCATAAAGTCTCCCGGGTCCAACGGCCTGGCCGTCAGATTTGCAATATTATACACCGGGATCTTTTCCTTGGCCATATTTGTCCGGCCAAATTTATGGCATTTTATCCAAGATGTTTCTTCAGCTCGGCTGCAGCATGTAAGATCAGGGACTTCGTTCCACTTTCATTAGCCAGCCCGTTCAGCATGCCCCAGTCATGGATCATCCCGTTGTACCTTACCGTGGTCACTGTGACGCCAGCCTGTTCCAGCTTGCGGCCATAGGCTTCCCCTTCATCACGCAGGATGTCGTTCTCCGCCACCTGGATCAGGACGGGCGGCAGTCCCTTTAGCTCTTCGACGGTGGCATTCAGCAGGGAAGCATGGATCTCCTTACGGGCTTCCAGGTCGGTAGTATACTGATCCCACATCCATTTCATCAGGGGCTCGGTCAGGAAACGATCCGCGCCATAACGCGCATAAGACTCCTGTTCAAAAGTCGCATCCGTCACCGGCCACATCATGATATGAAATTTGATCTTCGGGCCATTCTTTTCCTTTGCCATCAGCGCGGTGACACCCGTCATATTCCCGCCGACGCTGTTGCCGACCACGGCCAGATTGGTTCCGTCCACTCCTATCTCGCCTCCATTGGCTGCCACCCATTTGGTAGCGGCATAGATCTCATTGATAGCCTGCGGATACTGCGCCTCGGGCGAGGGGGTATAGTTCACAAAGACCGAAGCATAACCCGAAGCTACCACCAGGTCGCGGACGAGACGTCTGTGAGTAGGATAGTCTCCCAGGATCCAACCGCCGCCATGGATAAAGATAAAGACGGGCAGGCCATCCTTTGCACCTTCGGGTTTGACAATGTTCAACCTGAGGGTAAAGCCGTCGACCTCGATCGTCTTTTCGGACTCTTCGATGCCGGAATAGTCTACATTAAAGGCTTTCTGAGCGTCAATGAGCACCTGCCGGGCCGCCAGTTTGGGCAGGCTTTCAACGGGAGCGCCGGAATTGGCTATTTTCAGGAATTCCCTGACCCCGGGGGTCAGGTGTTCGTCGGTCAGATAGTCGACCGGGGTAATTTCAAGTGTGGTGGAATTGCTCATAAAATGCGTTTTTGGTTGTGATTGATGGAGTAAAGTTATGACCGACCCGGGTGAATCGGAAATGAACCAGGTTAAGATGTGGTCTTAATGTAGGTTAAGAAAATGTATAACTCCCTATATTTGTAGCATGAAAGTTTGGCAAGACTACCAGCAAAAAAATAAAGACCGTTTCCTCAGTGAGCTCCTTGAGCTTCTCCGTATCCCCTCCGTCAGCGCCCGCAGCGAGCACAAACCCGACATGCAGAAATGCGCCGAAGCGGTGAAGCAGCGCCTGCTCGATGCCGGTGTCGACAAAGCCGAGATCTATCCCACTGACGGTCATCCGGTAGTCTATGGCGAGAAGATCACCGATCCAGGCCGCCCGACCGTACTGGTCTATGGTCATTACGACGTTCAACCCCCCGACCCCCTCGAGCTCTGGCACAGCGGGCCTTTCGATCCGGTCATCAAAGACGGGAAGATCTACGCCCGTGGCAGTGCCGACGACAAGGGCCAGTTCTATATGCATGTAAAAGCCTTCGAGACGATGGTGCAAACGAATACCCTTCCCACCAATGTAAAATTCATCATCGAAGGGGAAGAAGAGATCGGCAGCCCCAACCTGGCCAAATTCGTCACCGCCCATAAGGACCTGCTAAAGGCCGACGTCATCCTTATCAGCGACACGGCCATGCTGAGTCTTGACACCCCTTCCATCGACATCGGAGTACGCGGGCTTTCTTATATCGAAGTCGAGGTGACGGGTCCTAACCGGGACCTTCACAGCGGTGTATATGGCGGTGCGGTTGCCAATCCGATAACCATCCTGGCAAAGATGATCGCCTCCTGCCATGACGAAAACAACCATATCACGATCCCCGGTTTTTATGACGACGTAGTCGAGGCCACACCGGCCGAACGCAAGCTGATGGCTGCTGCGCCATTCAATGAAGCCGAATACAAAAAGGACCTGGGGGTGACTGAGCTCTGGGGTGAAAAAGGATATACTACCAACGAACGCACCGGCATTCGTCCTACCATCGAGCTCAACGGCATCTGGGGCGGTTATACCGGTGAAGGCGCCAAGACGGTGTTGCCTTCAAAGGCGTTTGCCAAGATCTCGGCCCGGCTGGTGCCTAATCAAAAAGCCGGGGTCATCACCGAAAAGCTGCTCACCTACTTCAAGAAGATCGCTCCGCCCGGCGTCACCGTCAAGGCAGAGGAACATCATGGCGGCGAGCCTTATATGACACCTATCGACAGCAAGGCTTATCAGTCTGCGGCCAAGGCCATCGAAGCTGTCTTCCACAAAGCGCCTATCCCGGTACGTGGTGGGGGAAGTATCCCGATCTGTGCCTTATTCGAAAAGGAGCTGGGGATCAAGATCGTCTTTATGGGGTTTGGGCTGGATAGTGATAATCTACATTCGCCCAATGAGAAGTTTGAGCTGGTGAACTTTTACAAGGGGATCGAGACGATACCTTATTTTCATCAGTTCTTTGCGGAGGGGTAATCCGGTCATTCAGCGGTCATCTTTATCGGAACGCCGGCCTCGATCCTAAAAAAAGAGGTCTCTAATTTCATAGGCTTAATTTCTGTAACGACACTTTCCATTTTGAACTGTGCGTTCTCTATTATAGTCTTCAGCGGCAAGGCTCCGGATCTTGCTGTAAAGAACGCCCAATTCCCGTATTGATGGTTCTTATAATCCGAACTATCCAGTTTAAATTTAGTACTATAGTACAGCGTCATAGTCCCCGATTTGGTAGTCAATATGAGCGCATCACATGGATATCCCAATACCGTCTCCGCATTCTTTTTGATCTCATACCCGGTTACGTTGTCTGTATTGACCGAGGCATTAAACCAGTATAAAGTATCTGAATTGGGGCGTTTGTTATATATTTTATTTGACTGTTTGTCATAAAGCTGCATGGTTATGATCTTGCCATTTGCCAGAGACTTATAATCTCCATCCTTAATAAAATATTCCTGCTTATTTCCGATCAATGCCTCCAATCTTTCATTGGTGAGCGCAGGAATCTTACTGGTAAAAGTATTTTTAAGGATCATTTCACCTTCAAAATTCTGACTATACGCCAATCCGGCAGTCAATGTGAGACTCAATGTTAAAATAAGTGTTTTCATACGTTTAAAATAATCTAAGTTTATCCATATGTTCCCAATATTACTATGATCCAGAAAAAGTTACTTATTTTTTTCATTTTTTTGCCAATGCATAAATAGCCAATATTGCTCCCAAAAACGCTAATACCCCAAATGCAATTAATTGCCTGATTGCGGATTCGTCGGGGAATAAAATCACTGATTCGTCGGGCAAATATTTCATATCCACCAACTCTCCGACCTGATGCCGATCGCAATATCCTGAAGGTATCATTTTAATAAAGCTGGTACCATTATATGAAAAAGTGGCATAATGTTTTATCCTTGTACCCAAACAGGAAGAAGGCATCTTTTTTATCTCCATTTTTACCAGGCTTCCATTCTTTTGAACATTAATAGAAGGATAATTGGATTTTAATAAAAACAGTGCGCCAATAAAAAGGACTAGTCCGCTGTAGAAAAACAATTTCATTTCTAGTGATTAAATTGAGGTAATTCTCGTTTGTTCAAGCCTAAACCCACATTGTCTACCGGATTATATGCAGGCGGTTGGGCAGTTTTATTGGGACCTTGCGAAGCTCCAAATACAGCCTGGAACGTATTTGCAGTTGAGCCGGATGCTGCCTTGCTTAAAGCCTGGGCCTGCCCATTTTGAGCAACAAGGCGGGATGTCAGTTTTTTAACCGTCGCTGCTCTACCACTGCTGGCAGCATCACCAGCGGCAATTCTGGTTGCTCTGTCAAGCTGTCTTTCAGTCGACTTAACCGCATTACTGTTAATTTTTACATGTTCTGTCAACCTATCGCCAAGCTTATTTGCTAATACGTCTGTTGCTACTTGTGATAAGGAAACTTTGCCATTTTCATTCATTTGTTTTAAGGCAGATTCCCCAGCATCAACGGCTGTAGATGCGACTTTCACCAGGACTTTTGCTATTGCAGTTTTCGGAGTCAACGCCGAAAGCCCACCAGACACTGCCCCCGCCCCTGCAGAAATTAATATTGACGTTGCATTAACCTGAGTGAGGGACTGGCTCCACGATTTTCCTTGCAATCGATTACCGATCACCTGAGTCCCATAGTCCACAGCAGCCCCTATAAGTGCTCCAATTATACAGGTAGGGCAATCACCATTCGGATCATTGTGCAATTCAGGATCGTCAAACCCAAACTGATATTCATCCCAGTTTTCCTGATGCTCTTCCCCGGCTTTCGGGTCCACCTGCATAAATCGGCCAAGTTGCGGATCATAAAACCGGGCATGAGCATCATACCATTCCAATCCTGATCCGTCCGAGAATTCCTTATTTTGTAATTCAGACCCTTTGTTGAATCGATACTTATTCTCCGCATAATTACCCTTCAACGCCTTATCGCTTATTCCCGCCATCGTCAACCCGAACGGATAATAATGGTTTTCCTCTACCATCGGCCCGCTATAGTGTACAACACTTAGATTATCAAAGTACACATCCTGATGTTCGGTCGTATTGCTGAGGTAAATATACAAATATCCGCTCTTCGATACCGGCAATCCTTTCACTGCCAGAGGAGCTTGCAATTGACCATTGTCTACTCCAGCAGCACCCACCTGCAGGGCACCGCTTTGATTATTGGTCCCTACCATGCCTCCGACATACCTGAACTGATCATCCAGCAGGATCCAGTTGAGATAAGCGTGAGGTTTACTCTGATCTGCAGGAATAGCCGGATCGTTCACCCAACTGTTCAGCGCCCCTACCAGCGGGCTGGTCGTCCCATTGGTCAGATCGGATATGGCTCCGTGCGTCCCTCCGGTGATGCTGAATAACCCACCGGCCAGGCCACCCAGCAGATCGTCGGGGCTAAGAGGTGCCTGGACCGTACTTCCCGCGTTAGTATAAAAATAGCGGACCGAAAGATCTACCGTATCGCCGCTGATGACCTTCAGAATGATAGCCGGTCCCTGTTTGATCCCGCTGCCATTCAAGACCGTCACACTGTCATTGGGGTTGGTTATACTCACATCATCCGGATAACCCGCAGTAGCCCGCGACACCACAGAAGTGTCCAATCCAAAGAATAAAGCTTTTTCCGTATTCCGGTAGGCAGCCTCCATCGTCGCCAGGTACTGTGCTGTATCCTTTTCCTGTGTCAGCAATACCCGTGTATCACCTAAATGATCCCTCTCATAAAAGTCATATTCCCAGCCATAGGACGTCTGTCCATTCAGATATTTATGAAAAGCCCACCTGGCCCGTCCTTCCTCATGACCTGCAAATTGCAGCGAGTCTGTTCCTCCATCCGGATTGGCAGCATCCGATTGCCGCTGATATTGGAACTGACCCAGGTATAAAGTAGCCGTTGCCTTGCCCGATACGTCGTCGGTCGTCATCTTCTGCATTTTACTTCCCGATGCATCGTATGTATACCGGATCGTCCCCTTACCAGTCATATGTACCCGCTCCGGCAAATTCAGGTAGTTATAGCTGATCTGGTCGATCCCCTTATTATTGTCCAGCGTCAGATTGCCATTCGGATCATAACCATATCCTGTAGGCTGCACCGTTTTTGTATGAAAATCACCCAGCTTCGAGTCAGGATCATTGGCCGCATCCGTCACCTGGAGTAATTTATTACTGTTGGTCTGATAGGTATACGTCAGCTGATCGATAGGGTTGGTCGGAGCCCCGATCTTAAACCCATTTTGCTGCATATGCTTTATATTCCCGTTGGCATCATAACAGAGGCCGCTCACACTGTAATCCATCGCCGCGCCGGAATTGCCCGGATCCGATTTTCCCCAACCGCCTGCAAACTGTTGATTATAGTCAGCCGCAAGGAGCCTGTTTGCATTATCATAGGTAAAATCATATTTCCGGTTGACCCCATCTCCGACACTCTTCCAGATCGTACCGGCAATATTCCCGTTGAATGCGGTATGAGTATAATTGATGCCGCTGACAGCGCTGGTCGGCTTATCATATCCCAGCTCCATTCCAAAATAATGATTGGCAGTTCCGCTGATATAGCTTTTATTGATCCCGGTCACCCAGCCTCTGATATTATAGTCGTTCACCACACTGTCAAGGCCGTTGCCAAGGTATTTCGCCTTCATCTGTCCCAATTCGTCATATTGCATGCTGTCGATGAGCTGATCTGTCGCTGCCCCATCAATATTCTTCCAGACTGCTTTTACGCGGAACCCCGGATCATAGCTTGTCTTTGTCGACACGGTATGATATTGGCCCGTATGCGCAGCCTTGTAGTGCGTCAGCAGGTTTCGCAGGGCTTTCCCGGTAAAATCATACTGGCTGGTCGCAGTATCTATCCCACCTGTATAGTTCATCGATCTTGCCTGCACTAAGCGGTTCCTTTCATCGTAAAAATTAACGGTATACAATGGCCGATCCTCACCCAGGACAAGATGCATCGTGCCTGTCAGCTGCCCGCGGACCGTCTGCGTAGAGGTAACAGGCAGTGCATATTCGGGGAAGGTGGCCAAAGAGGTAATAAAATAGTTCCCATTTCCCACATAATTTGTGGCCATCGTTGTTCCAAGACCGGAACCTGTGCCTGCAACCCAGTCATAGTTGTCATAGTAGTTGATGATCAATGGCTGTATCGTTCCCCCGGCGGGTACCGGGTTGTCCTTTACCACCAATCCTGTTGTTCCGGGCCCTGAATTGGAGGAGCTGCCATCGGCGATCAGCGCACTAAATTGTCCCCCTGAAAGGGATGTGAATCCCTGATCCAGCGTTATCATCTGTGTCGCCTGATGAAGACCGGTCTCATCCGGCAATGTAAGGTCAAGAGTCGCCGGCAGCAATGAAATTCCCGACCCGCCGGATGTCTGACTGGTAGTAGACTGTTGCAGCCCATCCCTTGTAACGGCAAAATTCATAAGCCCCTTGATGATCATCCTGTTCAGGCCGTCATATTGTAAGCTCACCCATTGACCCAGGTTACGCAGATTGCCGTCCTGTGTAAAGACCAATCTGTCACAGCCATCATAGATCATCCAGACCTCCGCGGCTCCCGGCACTTTTTTGATGATCATCCTGCTTTTTTCGTCGTATTCGTACCGGAAGCAATATTCTGCTGCTACCGTGCTGCCATCGCCATTGCTGAAATTCCATCCATTCCCGGCAAGCCATTCTACAGCGGACGGCTGGATTACATACCGAAGGTTGAGCAGATCGTCATACACATAATAGGTCGACAACCATCCTGTTCCATCCGTCCCCGGCTGATCTGCCAGCTGCACTTTTTTCAACACCAGGTGATCTTCCATATCCTTGTATTCTACCACCTGGTGCCCCTGTTCATCGATGTCCACTGTCTTATGCAGCTGACCGGCGGCGTAGACGCCCCCATTTACCGGGTAACTGCCGATGGTCATGGCAATTGTCCAGATCTGAACGCCATCATCCACCGTGTTCAGGAGATATTCTTTACCTGTTCCCCTCGCCGAACCTGCCCAGCTATTTCCAGCTGCCATGTTCCAAAGCTCCCGGTTCAGCGCGCTGGCCTCAAAGTTGACCACACCCGCATAGAACTGTTCGTTTGGATATTGTCCTTTATTGAAATCATATTGTTCGGACAACGCATTGCTCTTATAGTTCCCATCCGAAGAATTGGCCGTATAGGGCAGATATTTCACCGACTCCCTGTCAAACGGATCATATGTCTGTATCGATACCATGTCCTGTAATAAAGGACTGGCCTGCCTGGACACCGTCTGGATCGGACGACCCAGGCCATCAAAGTATTGTGTCTTTTGCTGTACATCGTAGGGGCTGGTCAATTGATCAGCCGTCCCGCTGTTGCTGATGCCCGGCCGGGAATAATCTCTTTCGCGGATATAGTTCAGGTTTGGGGGCTGAGTACTGATAATTACCTGGCAAATATCTGTATAGACCGGAGTACTACCGGTCCCGCAGCTGACGCCACGCTTGTACCAGGCAGAAGCCAGAAGATTGCCGGGATTATAGCTCGGATCTACAGCGCCCGGGATACTCGTATAGGTCACCCCATCCGAAGATGACCACCACTGATACCGATAATCAGGTCCACAGTTGCCGCCGGAGGCAGGTGTCGCCATTATCGCCCCGGGACCGCTGCCAGAGGTGAGCTGGAAAACGTTCTGCAACATCTCGCCGGGCAATAAGACCGGCGGAATATATGTAACGACAGCCGTAGCGCTGGTAACGGAAGCGCCATTGCTGGTTACTACCACCCGGTAATATGTAGGATTCCTGATCACTTGTGGCTGATATGGCGGAGGGCTTGTGGATACCACGGAATAACTCCCGAAATTTATGTCGGAAGACATCTGCCATTCATAGCTATACGTGAGGTTCCCACCAGATACACCCACAATCAGGTTTCCCGGTGTCTGACCATCCGCAAAGGCCTCTGATGCAGGGTAAATGCCGTCCACTCTCACTGCCGGATATACGCTGACGAGCACCGAACCAGAATTCTCAGTCGCCCCATTACTATTTACAACAACCCGGTACCAGGTATTGGCCGTCAAGGGGCCTGGACAATACTGGTCCCCCGGCGTGCCTACATCAGTCCAGTTGCCGGGGCTATTATCAGGCGAGCTTTGCCATTGATAGCTGTAGGAGCCGTTGCCACCTGTTGCATGGCTGACAGACAAACAGGGAGGAGCCGTATTGTTGTTGATCGGCTGAGTGGGACCTGTTATCGTTCCCGGCACTATCCTTGGATAGACGGTGACCAATGCCTCATTTGACGTATAGATGGATTGGCTACCACAGACAACAAATCGTTTAAACCAGGTGGTGACAGTCAATTGGCCTGACTGCAAATTTTGGGTATTGGAATTGGGGACGACATTCCAGTTCACGTTGTCTGTAGAATACCACCACTGATAAAGGAAACTGCCACAAGTCCCGCCGCCGGCTGAACTGGCATTGATGATAGCGGGAGTCCAGTTCCAGTTGATGGTGGCCTGGGTGGTAGTGAGTATCGATCCTGCGCTCAACGGTGGAGGGGCATTGATCGATACATTTATATTCGCCAGTTCATTTCCATCGATATCAAAGGCCCTGATGACCGAACTATTGCAGCTGAACACGTTGAAAAATACCGTCGCACTGTTGTTATCTGAGCTTGGAATAGTTCCGCAGTCCGCAGTCCAGTTGACTGCCCTTTGCGAACAGGACCCCGACAGGGAATAGGTATACGTGGTCAGCTGATCCACCGTGGTTGGGCCACTGAGAATACAGGAGACCAGCGGGCGTAGAACCTGTGCCTTCTGAGCAAAAGAGGACAAGGACAGCAGAGAAAACAGTAAAGAACCGATCCAATAGCGGATAAATGTTAAGTGCCTCAAAGCAGTATATTTAAACGTTCAGTTAATTCAGCATTTTGCTAACACCCCGCCAGCTCAATATTATACCGGTGCCGGATACGCGATACAGCTTCCCGGTCGCATCAACCAGGAATTGTTGACCAGCCCCCCCGGTATCCATATCGAAATGGCCATTCCGGTGAGCATCCGTCAGCCACCTGAACAGCCCGGATTGCAGGCCTCCCTTCTTTATATGCATTCCTTTCGTAATGATCAGATTTGGCCTTGAATATTGACTCAGCCAATCCTGCAGAGCGGCCAATTGGGAGTCAGTGTATCCTGCCTCATAGGACACGACGCCAATCGTCTCTATTCTTCGTGAATAGCTGTCACAGATCGAGTCCAGCTTTCGCATAAAAAAGGCATCCTGGTCACCACGTCCCAGCGGTAGCACGACGATCCACAGTTTCTTCCCGGCATAATCACTCAGCGTCTGTTGTTGCCCGGTAAGCCGGATCAGGCTACTGTCGAGCAAGCTGCTTTGCGCGTTGGCCGCCGCGAGGAAGAAAAAGAAAACAGGTAAAAGAATCAATCTTTTCATTATTGTCAATTAGCGTTGTTCAATATAATTTCGTCACAATTGTTGCCGCCGACGGTAATGTTGCTAAAACTTGCCGATACCCCAGTGATAAGAAGGCCGCCGCAGTTGAGACCAAACTGGTACGAAGTCGTATTGCCTGATTTTGTAAGTACCACGTTATAGGTACCAGCCGGCACGTTCCCGAGGGCTCCTCCGGCGGTGGGCAGGACGAACGTATACTGTTGAGCGGTGGAAATATTCGTATATACTACGCTAAACCCCGAGGCCTGCGCAGGATTGGCCATCGTAACGGGAACCTGTGCTGGCGGTGGTATAAGTGGTGTGGTCGGGTGGGTCGCATAGTTATAAAAGAAGTTCTTTAACAGATTGAACTGAAAATCCTTGATATTCATGACCCGGTTGAAGGCATCATATTCATAATAGGTAGTCCGGCCGTTAAAGTCCGTCTCAGATGTAACACCGACAAACGGCGTATAAGTATATGTCGTCACCTGTGTACCGGGCAGGGACCTAAGTATGTCCAGTGCCGAACGCATCGCCACATCGCTGGTTATCGACTGGAGGGCAGCAGTGTCGATCTTTGTCAGCACGTCGGCAAACCGGGCCCCGAATATTTTTGCAACGGGATAGAGATGGTGATAGCCCCATACATAGGCGGTCGGGATGTTTCGGTTACTGTCCAGATTCGTTTCAATGATATTACCACGGGCATCATATTTGAACCGTATTTTTTCCCGGTAGCGGCTATCGCTGATCAGGTTGAGATACACAGTAGGTTCAGTGATCACCTGCTCGTTGTCAGGACCGGCCAGGGGATGATCGGTAAAAAGAAAATATTTAATGGATGGCTTTAATACCGTCTGATCAAAATCGTCCACCACACCCTTTATTATCGTAGAGTCGGAGCCCGTCTTCTGCCAGATCTGAGTTTCGACAGCAGGAGTCAGCAAATGCGCATCCTCCAGCGCACCTACACCACCGCCCAGCTCGTAATTGTCCGGATATTTATACTTTGTCAGGATCGTCTTTCCGTTGTTGACCGTCTCTTCTGTTTGCATCAGCTCCCTTTTATCCAGATCATAGGTGTATTTCGTCAAAATATTATACTGATTACCAGTGGTGTCATAATCCGTTTCTAATTTGGAAACAGGATATCGCCAAAGCGGATGCCATCGCCAGGCGTCGACAGACCATACAGTATTACCAATGGAGGTGGAGTTGATATTTGCACCGGTAAGACTTATCGGCCGGAGGCCTGTGATAATGCTATCCTCTACCACCTTAAAAGTGCTCGCTACCTGTTTTATCTTTTGATATCCCTGTTTTGTATTTACCCAGTCTACAGTCAGAACTTCGAGCGGTTCGGTCAGGTTCAGGTTCTCAGTCGTAAAGCCTCCCGGCGGTAAAGACGCGCCCTGGTAGGACAATCCGATAAATGCCGTCTGTTCGATATATTTCGAAAGGACAAGGATGGGATCAAAATAATGTTCGGTATAATAGGTGTTGGACCGCGATGGCGCTACGTATTCGCGCACCCCACCGTAATTGAACTGGAACTGAAGAGCGGCATTGTAGAGGCCGTTGTTATCGCTGGACTGGTTATAGATGACAACAGGACAGGCTCCTTCATAAGTAGTATATATTTCGTAGTGAGGCATCTCCTGCAGACTACCGGTGCACCTTCCTGTTGAATCAAGATACTTATAGGACCTGGTTATGGCAGGAACCGTGTTGGCAACGTCGGTATAATCGCTGATCGAGGCAATCCTCAAGCCGGGTGCAGCCGGTGAATTGTCGTCATCATAGAGTATATGATGCAGGAACGGATAAATAATACCTCCTGTCTCCTGCTGATCCTTTCCTTCGCAATACACAGTGTAGTCGTAGTCACCGGCAGGAAGGGTAAGCACATCCGACCAGGTATCTTCATCGAACAATTTGAGACTGGTATATATAAGCGTGTCATTTCGCCAGAGTCTGAGAGTGGGGTGGAGATTCTTTACGGGGTTGCCGCTCTGTAAAAGAGAATCCCATACGGTCCGGCTTACGTTGATCGTTACCTGTCCTGGTATGTTCATAAAGAACGAGCCCTGGGCCGAGTCCAATGCATTTGGATCTGCATTCTCGAAAAATACCTGTTGATGAACCGGGATCATCTGTGTCACTTCCGTAGGTAGGGAAACACTGTTATAATAACTGTATTTATTTTGTTCGTAGCTGTAGGAAGAATAACCTCCGGTCGGGTAATGCACCTTGCTCAGCATGCCAACCATCGCATATTGAGCCTTTGGAGCCGGAGGCTGGGGAACCGGGGAGATGATAGTCTGTTTTGTACCATATTGGCTCGTTTGAATAGGTACGTCCTGGACCAGCGAGGCCGCGGACACAGGCACATCGCCATCGTTGGCATATCCCCATTGATCGATACCCACCGAGCTCTTGGAAGGGAAAGGGTCAAACTCATTCGAGTATTCAAAGGTGTGGAAGTTCAGGGTATCGTCTGCAGCATTCAGCTCGTATACCCCGCTCAGCTTAAGCCGGGCATAGGTAGTAAAGTCGGTGTTGCCAAAATAGCCATATTGAAAAGAAGTTTTCTTAATCACCGTATTCGGGTTGCCGGCCTGACCATAGACTACCATTTGTTGCAGCGCATTCTGTGTACTTTGCAGGTCCTGCCTGCCCGCAGTCGACTGTATAAAGGAGATGGTCTGTTGTTCAGAGGTCACTATCGAACTGAGGCTCCAACCAGTAATATTATTCCCGATCGGGGTGTTGGTAGTTAAGGAAAAAGGAGGAGGGATAGTTATCGTACATGCGGAATTTCCGTTGGGGGCCTTTTCGCCATAATTTGCCGAATAGGTCTGGCTGGCTACCGTGTTCAATTCCCCGAAGGTATATGGCGTATAATAGAAGTTGATCCAATGCTTTTTGTCGGCAGAGGTCACACTCGTCAATTGCCAGCAGGATGCCCATCCCTGGGGAGGATCGAGCGGATCTTCTTTGGAAGGTGACTTCGACCGGGTGTACTCCACTATCGTGAAATTGTATTGCGTACCGTTTTCGTCGATGATCACAAAGCTTCCATCAGACCCGGATTTTTGTACTATCCACCTTTCGAATTCTACAAAATAGGGCCACCCATTGACATAGATGAATTTCCCCTGATGCCCCATAAAGTTGAAGACATAAATATCAGGCTCTGTATCGTAGGTTTGTTGAGTATATGTAGCGAATAAGAATTTCTGAAATGGGTAAGCCTGGTTCAGCGGATCTGGATTTGTCTCGTCCATTGCCTTTGAATATGCATCGAATTCGCCAAAATTATTTCCGCCTGGCCGGGTATCGTCCACAGCTCCCTTTTTCATCCGTGTGATACAACCGCCAACGTTGAGGTTCCAGCCGAGTCCAACCCAGCCTGCTTCTTCCCTTGGTTTGAATCCGTTGCTATGATAGCTCAGCGTTATAGGCATGGAAAGATCTCCCGCCTTAACTTCGTAAAGGGGTAGACTGATATTAGGTACTCCGGTATTAAAAGACACGGGTGTCAGGCCATATTTTTGGAAACTCGCGGCAGTTGGACTGGGCGGTATCAACGACGCATTGGTATTTGACTGGTAAATAGATTGCCATCCACCGGCCTGGCCAAAAACGAGAATGGGAGCAAAACAAAACAGGGAGATCATCAGCTGTTTTATCACCCGGAAATAAAAGGACTGCACGTTCATCATTAGCGTATTAAAAAAATTATTGATCGGGTATGAATGTCTCTTAAAAATTATATCCTATCCTAAACAATATCGGCTGCGTCTTCGGCACCTGCTGGTAGCTGAGGAAGTCCCACAACAGCTGCAGCTTTGTCTGTTTGAAGAACCGGCTCTTCATCGATACCGTCTTACTAATCCCGATAAGCCCGCTCTGCGTCCATCGCTGGATCTGTCTTATATCCTGGAAGGAGGAAAAAGGTGTAGTATAGTTGTATTCAAATCCCCCCGTCGCGGAGAAGCTGCTCTTGATCCTGATCTCGAGGAATGATCGAAGCCCTACCCCCTGGCTCGACAACGCCACATGCTGGATCCCATTCCCCCATCCCAGCTTATAGCTGGCACCCACACCCACAATATTCGAATGTCCCAGTTTATACCCCAGTGACAACCCCAGGTCCGTCACCGTCGGGAAATAGTAGTTGTTATGTGTCGTCTGGAAATTGGCTCCATATTCCAGACGCTTCCAAAAAGTCTTTGTCTTCTGATCGTTTGGCTTGAAGTTCGGCATGTCCATATCCCCATTGCCCTGCCCCAGTTTGGTCAGCTTATCTTTATAGCCGTCCAGCTGCGACTCCGCCGATTGCATGTTCGATTGCAAGGCGGAGGCGCCGTTGGGCCCGGCCGCCGCGACCTGGCCCTGGATCTGTTGCGCCACCACATCCTTTGTCTGTAATCCCGTCAGCGCATCCAGCGATGCATAGTTACCCGGCAGATGAAACAGCGCGGACAGCTGGGAATTGTTCTTCATGAACGTCTGAAAGCTGGGGAGCTTGTTCAGCAGGGTCAGCGCCTTTTGTTCCAGCTGGTCGGGGTTGTTCCACATTTCCCTGTATTGCCGCAATTGTTGCGAGTAGTAATACAGGTCCTGGTTGAGACCGGCAGATTGTTTACTCAGCAGCCCCTGCAGATTGGCGTGCTGGCTGATGTATTGACTGATCAATTGTTTGCGCTGCTGGATAAAGGCCTGCGCCTGGCCAGCATCCGCCATCTTTGCCTGGTAAGCCTGCAACTGGCTGCTGGCGCCGGTTAGCTGGCTGGAGACGCCGGTTAGCTGACTGGTAGCGCCGCTGAGCTGACCGGTGGCCCCGCTTACCAATCCCGGATTCTTTTGTAAAAAACCCAGCGTCCCCTTCAGCGAGTCCAGGTACGGCATATAGGTTCCGGTCAACTGCGTATTACGCGAACCGGTGTCCGTCTTTATCTTCTGCATCAGGGCCGCATATTGCTGTTGTGAATTTGCAAACAGCTGTTTTGCCGCATTGCTGTCGACGCCGGACAGCTTCTTTCGCAAGCGATCCTCCCGCTGCTGCATCTTCTGCAAATATTTTGTCGTCTGCTGCGTCAGCTGCTGGTTGAGGTTCGCCGTCCTTGACTGGAGCTTCCCCAGCAGGCGGGAGGGAAAGCTCAGCGCCTTTCCGACTACAGAGTCGGCCGATTGTGCAGAAGTGCTGGTGGTGAACAGGCACAATAGCACCAGCCCGCAAAACATCCGTTTTAAGTACATATCTTTTTCTCTTATTTCTTTTTCATGAGCGCCTTGAGCTCGTCGATCTGGCGCTGCTGCTGCTGGAAGAGGGCGTTTTGTTCTGCCAGCCGCTTTTCCTGCTCTGCAAGCTGCGCTCCCTGCTCCGTTAGCTTTTTGCTCTGCTCTTCAAGGTGGTTGTTCTGCGAGCTCAGCCTTTTGTTCTCTTCGATGAGGTAAAGCGTCAGCTCTTCCACCTTCTTCAGGATCGCTGCCTGATTGGCGCCCAGATCAAGCCCCTCTTTTCCGACACTTGCCGCAGATACGATCTCCGGAAGGTGATGGTATTTATCGATATAGCCTGCCAGATCCTCCAGCTTCCGCAGCCGGTATTCCTTTTTGAACACATAGTCCGGCCAGTTAGCTACCGAGAGTACCTGAATCTTGGTGAAAAGACCTGATCCTTTCACGGCGAGCTTGTATCCTTTGGCATCATTGGTGCCGATGGCAACGTTGTCATCCGTATCGTAGACCGTACCGCTGGTACCGGTTGAAAAGAGCCAGCGGCCACTGCTGCCACTGCCACCGCTGCCGACAGAGTTCCACAAACTGCCATTGTAATACTGGAACACACTGCTATCCGTATTGTATAACAAAAGTCCATTCTTCAGGTCCCCGGCCACAATCGCGTTCCGCTGCGCATTGGTCAGTCTCGGCAATAACACCCCCGTGTTCGTGCTGACCACATCCAGCGCCGCTGCCGGTGTCACATTCGCCTGGGTCAGCTGATTGGTAAAACCGCTTGTGTTGATCTGTGTCCGGCCGTTGAAAAGGACTGTCAACGCGTTGGAGCGAATCGATCCGGATGCATTCCCGCCATTGCCGATTGCCAGCAAAGGATACTGATCGATATTGGGTACATTGATCTGCCGCGAGCCGGTAAAAGGGAGGGTGGCAAAATCCACATTACTGTTGCCAAGCGTCGTCCCAAGCGGTGTCCGGTTGATCAGGAACTGACCGGAGACCAGCTGTGAAGCTCCACCAAACTGATTCAATGCACCGCTGATCAAACTGCCGCTTGCCGTATCCGCGGTGGTATTTACAAATCCATTAATGCTCGAGATATCAAGAGGCTTTGTTATCTGGTTGGCATTGCCGGTGATTATTGAATTTGTGACAGGTGCACTGACAAACGTTCCATACCCACCGACGATAGTCTTACCCATAAAACCCATACTGCTTGTAAAGTGAGAGCCTTCTGTCACCAGGAGACAGTTCACGTAGTTGGTCAGCGTATCCATGATATTTACATCACCCGCAAATACCACATTCTCCATCCTGCCCTTCATCGTATTGGTCTCATCCGTGTTGATCACCAGCGCGGAAGTGGGATACCCGGTCTCTACCTGGTTTGTATCCAGCCGGTCGGAGGCGCCGATCTGCAACGTCGACAGCCTGGAATAATATCGCATCCCGACCTGGGCCTTCGTATCCACTGACCTGTTCATTGTCGTACCCGCGACCAGGTCTCCGTTGTTATACACACGGAATGCCGGATGGCTCGACGTATCCTTTCCTCCGATGGTAATATTCCCGCTCTTTGAAATGTTCATGCGTTCTATGTTATTCGTACGGAAGCCAAGCCTGCTCGTGTCGAGCGTACCTATAAAACCCGAGTCTCCCGTAGCTGTGTTGCCGGCAGTTGACCAGAAAGAAGCCAACGACGCTATGCTGATCCTGACCGAGTCCGTAGCTGACGTTCCCGAAAGGTCTGTCGCCTTTGCCTTAATGGTATAATGACCGGTACCCGGATTGACCCATGAAAAACTATACGGCGCTGTAGTTGACTCTCCCAGTTTCGTGGTATCTGAATAAAATTCAACTTTCGAAATGCTGGAGCCTGGCTCGGAAGCGCTGGCATTGATCGTTACATTGCTTCCATTCGCCAGGATATCGTTCTTACCGGGACTGGTAATGGCGACCGTCGGGATGCCAACCGTTGAAGTGCCGGATATGATCTGGACGCCGGCTAAGTAGGCAACGTTTTTTCCGGGAGTGGTATTGACGTAAACATTTATTACACCGGAGGCATTGGGGTAAATGTGCTGAAATGTAACGCCTGTAGCCAGGTTGTTGTAAGGATACATAGTCTGACTGGGGTAAATTATATTCCCGGCTACGGTATATTGTGTCGGGTCGCCTGCGGTGTAATTTGAGCTGCTTGACAACCGGATGATATAAAAGCTGTCTTTATTGAGGCCGTAAAGACGTATTTGCGGAAGAGCCTGGTTAAAAGCAGCGCTGGTTCCTGCCTGGAACCAATGGTTGCGAAGAACATTGTCCGGGAAGAAGGTACCAAAATGAGGCGCGGCGGCATCTTCCGCGCAAATACCGGAAGCATCTGTTACCCAATTGGAGGTGCTGATGGAAGTGAGCGTGATCCCATTGGAGGTGCCGCTTAGTGTCCCTATGTGCGGATCGCCAAAAACATTGGTCCACCCGGTTACAGACGTGCCATTCAATGTTGTGGAATTGGCCGAAAGACTAAAACTGGCAAATACCTGGGCCTGCAGACGCGTGGTAAGTGCAACGGAGATTACTACTAAAACAACAAATGTCCTGTTCATAAGCTGGGGAGTGTAATAGATGAAAATGGTATACGCATACGCCCGTCCTGCCCGAAGTTTCAGGCATGACAATAGTCAGGATCTATGATCCATTAAAGTTTTACGAACGAGCTGGAAATAATAAAAGGGGAGGAATGACACGCATCACGCGTACCACATTAAGGTGCTTTCTCATTTGTTAACTGGTTTAAGGTTGGTAATGGTTGGGGACGGAGAGTGTAAGGGGCGCGGATATCTGACACCAAAAAAAGGAAAACTATTTTAATTTTCCTTTTTTTTCTGAATATATTTTAACAAATGAGGGGAAATGCTATATTTTTTCTAACACGATTTTCATCTGATCTGACACGGTTGTCATCCAAACCGGCACGATCATCCGGTTTTTAGACACCTGAAAAATTCTTTTATATTATAGGGTATGCATCACCGTAACTTTTCGGCGCTCAGCCTGTTCCCCATGGCGACAAGGGACGGGTTGATGATACTGGCGATAAAATTACTCTTAAGACTTTCCTTATTATTCTTCCAGTAGTCTTCCGCTTCCTGGCGGGTAGCCATCTGAAAGGAAGTGAACTTACTCTGGCCAATGCCCCAGGAACCTGAATAGACCAGCTGTTTTTGCGCGTTGTAACATTTGCCTTCGCATTTCAGGGAGTAGAGGACCTGTACATAGTAGGTGGTGTCGCTGCCTGTTGTATCCTTTTTTGCAGCCACGAATTCTTTTACACTTTCTTCGATGATGACAAGGTCCCGGGTAGTAAAAGAGACCGTTAAGGAAGGGGATGTAGTGACTTTTTTAAGCCCGCGGATGGAAATGGCGTTTTCGATAGTTGTCTTCGGAATGCTTTGGAGCACACTGTCAGGGGCCTGTACTTCAACGGCATATGTAGTATACGGAGTGGCGTTGTTTGCATTCTGGTCTGCATTTTGGGCAGAACTGGCAAAGGGAAGCAACAAAAGGGTGAATCGGATCAGGGTTTTCACTGTTAGGGTATTTTAGGGTATATGGTATAACGTAATTACTCCCTATACAATTGCCCATTTAGATATTTTAATCCCGAATCGCAGATGATCGTGACGATCTTTTTACCCGGTCCCAGGACCCTTGCTCTTTGCAAAGCCGTCCACACGTTGGCGCCGGATGTAGTACCTCCGAATATGCCTTCCTGTCTGGCCAGTTTTCTTGCGGTAGCATAGGCATCTTCATCAGAGACGGCTATTATTTCGTCTATCAGATCGCGTCTGACTATTGACGGGACAAATCCGGAGCCGATGCCTTCCAACCGGTGTTTGCCACTTATATCGCCGCCGGACAATGCGCGTACATGCAAGGGTTCTATCGCCAAACAGCGTATGTTGGGGATCTCTTTTTTAAATACTTCGGAATTACCGGAAAAGCTGCCGCCGGTGCCGACACCCATGATAAACTCATCGATGTCATTTCCGAGGACGCTGATGATCTCCCTGGCCATGGTGTGATAGGCATTGCGGTTGTCGACATTGTTAAACTGGTCTGTCCAAAAGGTATTGGGTGCCTGGCTTAGTTCCCTTGCCCTTGCGATCATCCGGTCAAAAAGTCCGGCTGTCACCATGCCATTGTCGCTGGGGATGAGGTCCAATTCCGCCCCAAACGCCCTCATGGTTTGTAGTTTTTCTTCCGAAAACGCGTCCGAGGACACAAAATGCGCCTTATAGCCCTTAGTGGCGCATACCATGGCCAGGGAGCTGCCCGTGCTGCCGCCCGTATATTCGACTACCGTCCCTCCGGGCTGCAGCTGTCCTCTTTTTTCTGCTCCTTCGACCATCGACAGCGCCATACGATCTTTCATGCTGCCCGTGGGATTGGCGCCTTCATATTTTACAAAGATATCTGCAGACCCGGGTTCAGACAGGCTTGCTAATTTTATCAGGGGAGTGTTTCCTATTGCCGGCATACAAGTGTTTTATATAATGAAAGTTACACTTTTTACCGGACCAACATCACGGTCCCTTGTCTCTTCACCAGTGTCCCCGAGGAAGTCGTGGCTACGATGACAAACACATAGGCCCCGGTCGGAGCCGGGTTGCCGGCGAAGGTGCCGTTCCATCCAATGCCGACGTTGGCGCTTTCGAAGACCTTCTGGCCAAAACGGTTGAAGACAAGCATGCTGAACGACTTCGGGTCGTCAGCAGTCCTGACACGGAATATATCATTGGCCCCATCTCCATTGGGGGAGAAGGCGCTGGG
>Ga0307510_10001848_pt1 | contig 23731 bp, 33 predicted proteins | sample 12_EM_MG_FD_207224 | JGI IMG/M metagenome (GOLD analysis project Ga0307510, IMG submission 207224) | Populus trichocarpa ectomycorrhiza microbial communities from riparian zone in the Pacific Northwest, United States - 12_EM | ecosystem: Host-associated > Plants > Roots > Unclassified | place...
TAATGTCCGCGACCGTGACCGGATCCAGCGCAGCGCCTGGGATCGTTGTCGTGGGTTCAGCCGCTAGGGGGGGATGGAGTTTGTCCGGATCTCATTCCAACCGGCAGCGGAGAACGAGAAGAGTACAAGGACCTGGATGTTTGAGCTATGGGACCCATTAGGCCTTAGGACCGGGCTGCCCCAATATCCAGCAACAGGCGGTGTCAGTGTGAGTTTGGGAGGGCCAGATGGGGCGGTGGCAACATTGCGTCCACCTTGGTGAGTCCAGGTCCTTTGCTAGTAGCTGCGTGCGTTGTTCTGTGGACGGGAACGCCGTGTGATTATAGGTAGTGCTAAGTACCTCTAACTGGCATCACGGTGCATCCGCACGCTTGCGTTTCATCTCGATTCTTGGCTCCGTGGCCTCGGCTGGCGGTTCATAATCCACAGGTATCTTTGGGATAACCCTCAGCGGTGCCTCAGGCCGCAGTCGTCATAGATGCGATAAAATATAGATTTACTCGACGAGCCGAGTAACTTCTCTGACAGAGAAGCACTTGGCGGACTGGCTGTTGCTAACCGAGGCCAGCATTCAATATAAAGTCTTGTAACAGCATGTTCAACATAGAATCAATGCGCAACATAGCAGTGTAGTATGGGCGAAGCACAGATCAGAAGGCAGACAAGGCGAAGAATCGATGAAACGCTCAGAAACTGGTTTACACAATTATCGACAGGCGACAATGAAAAAGTGGGCAGAGAAAAGATGACATTAGAGAACATCGGACGCTTCAAGAACAATTACGACTTCGAATCGACCTGCTGCACCTGCTTCCATCCAGACCATGTTGACCCGCGAATCCGGGTGGTACAGGAAACGACTAACGAGTCGCCGGAGGTTGTCTTCTCTTAGTTGGTCGGGAGTGGGGGTCCGATGAACAAACGGAGGATGGAATGCAGCCTGAGCAGGGCCTGGTGCAACATGCTGAGGAGGATAGTCAAAAAGGTCATGTTCCCTCTCCTGCACCGAAGTGTCTGGTTAAGCATCCAGATAGGGCACCTGAATCGGGGCTCACCGGAGCATTGGCTTGTCCTTGTGGGGGGATGCCTTGGGCAAACTCGAGATAGTGGAATGCGTTCGGAGCCGCTGCGGCCACAGGGTCCTGTTGACCAAGTATCATTGGTTAAAGAAGGCCTTATACCAGGTAGACTGAAATTACTGACACCTAGCATCAGAGGCTGATAGCCCGCCATGACATGGTGGGGAGAGTTGAGGCGGGGCCCTTGTGGTATGCCTCGCTCTGCGATACCTTTGGCTGGCTGAGGTACATTGTCCCAATGGCCCTCAAGTTCGCCATCGTCGGGAGCGGGCAGGGCCTGAAAGAGAAACGCGTTAATAGACGGCCCGGGGTGCCCAGGGAGGGAGAATGTCCCAATGTTCAAGACTGACCCTAACACCTTGCTGTCCATAATGAGGCGCTTGGTTCGTATTCGACGAACCACCATGAGATCGAAGGTATGGGTTTTGGTAATTGTTGGGCGCTGTGTTGAGAACATGAAGGTTGAGTTCAGATGTGTTGAAGAGAAATTTAATGACAAACCTGGGGGGTCAAATGATGTCGGGAACGTTACGGTGAGTGGGGGTAATGTAGTCCTACCCTGTTCTGCATACGACGAACCGCTGTGAGAACCAACGCCAGGAGGGCTCGGCCTTGACGACCTTCCGTGATTATTGTGATTGGGGTAGGACATGGGTAGCTATTACAGAAGAAGGAAAAGAAAGAAGAATAACGTAGATGTGAATGGGGTGCTGATCTGAGCCTAGTTTGGTTGGATTAAGGGATTAAGTACTCCGTGCCTACAAAGGCCACGCGGTAGACTGGCTGCCTGAAACGGGCGAGGCTGTGACACTGTGAGAGAAACTTCGCCTCGAGGACCACTGGCCAGAGTGAAGGGTTCAACGTGTTGCAATGGTAGTATGCAAGCTCTGGTCTGCGGATCGAAACGTGTGGGCTACCTATGCAGTAAAAGCGAGGAGGTGGGCAGGGAAGGGGAAGGATTGAACTGAGAACGAGTTGAAGGGGACATTACGCGGCTCTTGGTTGTTGTAATAAAAGTAGATCCATTTGCCAAGCTGCTGGAAATTACGACACGATGAGTCTCCGGACATGCATGACAGAGCGGCACCCGAACAAGTTCCTTGTCGTTTGACTTGCGGAATGGAAAGGGATGGTCCATGCACTTTACAAAGTAGATCACGTCGCGTGCCATGGCCACGGCCCTGTTTCTGCAACCCAAATATATGGAACGTCGTTGAGCGCATAAGAATGATCGGCATTGGTCTGGGAAGGTCAAGTCGCCGTTACGGGCTCTCAGTGAGGAGTTCAAAAAAATAAAGATTAAAAATCAAGTAGTTGTGTCCCGAACACCTTGACTTGAGGGGCTCCTTGAACCGCGACCACCACCAGGCGCGATTTTCCCATGGTTGAAACCGGGGCAAGGAGAGGCGCAGTCCGCATGTAAAAATGTCCCTCATGTAACCCACAGAACGCACACATAATAAAGCACACACTGCACAAACCAGACAGTAGAGACAACATGACCAGTGACGTGAAAAACGTGAGTAACCAAAAACAGAGGCAACGGAATCGCAACCAGCCACCCAGCATCCCATGCCCACCAGAAAGACAACGAACACAATACTACACACTAGACATCCAACAACGAACCCGGAAAACCCTCCCAACCCACCAACAAGACTCAGATGAGAAGGACGGAATGACAGAACCAAGCCTGACGAACGCAATAAGGCATGGCTGAGAACCAGACACACCTACAACTCACCCGCATGGCCATAAAAAGAATAACTGGAGAAGTAGAAACCAACGCTGCGATATGGAAGAACATGAGGAAAAAGACGATTAGACCGATCGTACAACAGTTCCTGTACAAAACAATACACGGAACCCACCTGATCAGGAAGTACTGGAGCCATATCAACGGGTACGAGGAAAGAGAGATATGCAGAACGTGCGGCGAAACGGAATCGATGAGCCACATACTAACAAAGTGCAAAGAAAAAACCACACAGACCATATGGAGGCTGGCGAAATCTCTATGGCCCCGCAGGAACATCCCATGGCCCGAAATCACCCTGGGGACGATCCTAGGATGTGGCGGCATAACCCTATACCCGAACAGACAAAGGAGGAACAATCAGAGACAACGACGAAAAACGGCGCACAAGGGTCCAACCCGGCTCCTCCAAATCCTCCTATCGGAATCGGCATACATGATATGGGTCCTATGATGCGAAAGAGTCATACAGGAAAAATCCCTATCCGATGGCGAAATCAAAGCGAGGTGGCATCGCGTGATCAACGAAAGACTTACAATCGATAAGGTAACCGCCCTAAAAATCACAAGGACCGACGAATTTACGAAGCGAGTGGAAGACACCTGGGAACCAGCTCTGAGAAAAGAAGGGGAAATTCCAGTACAATGGATGCATTGTAGTGAGGTTTTAGTGGGTAGGACTGTATGATGAGCACGCCTGCTGGGCGTGCAAACATCGTGCTTTGAGTCCCACACTACCCCTAACCCAGGGGTGTGCGTAAAGGCATTTTTCCTCACACCCGGACCTCGGTCCGGCTATAGCGTGATAGGCGGGGCTGGTAAATCCTCTCGCCGCCTATTGATTATCTCAGATGACAAATCTATTGTTTAAATACATAGATACCCTCTAAGATAAAGCGCTCTCAAAAAAAAAAAGAACACCTTGACTTGAACCAGAACCAGATTTAGGCCGGCTGGGACACGTCGCAACTAGGAAGTACAACCAATAATGATAGGTCAGGCACAAATTTAAAAGAAAAGATGTTTACAAAAAGAGAAGAGATTACGGCTGCATGAATTGAATCGTTGGATGGCCACTGTAAAGGTAAACTGGACCCGGTCGCCGCGACGGAGGCATTTGGAGCACGTGTCCGTGGCGTTACGCGTGGTCGCCGCGCTATCACGGCTTTGTCAATCTCAGCTCAGACGGCAGTGAGTGCTCCTTCGGGCGGAGCCGCCTGCGATCAGTCCCTTCTCCTTCCCTCGTCCTGCCCGTTCCCCCAGGTCCCATACATCCCCTTGGTGGGCCATATCATGACATCTATTCCCTCTCCAACCCTTATCACAATCCCCTTCCCCGCGCACCATATACGGGCCTTCCTATCGAAGACGAACGCCCAGCTGCTACATTACGTGGAGGGACCGTATTACACAGGGGCTTTTACGACTTACTGGCGCCGATCCCGACGCCATCACCCTCTCGATTCCTCTGGGGGGCGACTGCTGATCCTCCTCCGGATGTGGTAGCTGGACCAAGATACAAACGTTTACCTGATTCCAATCAAGTCCCTCCCATCAAATTGACCCCGACTTGTCATCCACCGGCCCCGTGTCGCCAAAGAAGGGAAGGCGAATTAGCAAAGATATGGGTTTTGAGTACGTCTGCGATCACTACACCTCTCCAGCTCTGAGCCTCAACTTGGGCCAGCCATTTAGTGTATGCATCTGACGCCGATCAGGTGGGGGCCATTTTGACTCGTTGGGGTCCTGGTGGTCTTGGCAAATTGGGGGGTGAGCCGTCCCTCTTCCCGGATCGCATTTCCCCTTTCTTTCACCATCATTACTCCTGTTAGACCCACGCTAGGCTATACCCATCAAGGCACGAGTAGATGAACTAGGCTCGCGCCAATTAATGAGGTCGTTAACGCGCAAGCCGGAGCAACAATAAATGACGAATGGAGAGGATGCTCCCTTACGTGTGGTCCACGGTATCAGCAGTATCAGCACTCAAACCCCCTCTTTGATCGCTGTAGCCGTGAGGGAGAATGCACACCCCCCTACCACTGAAGACTTTTTTGGTCGTCCCGGAAACTCCACCATTAGATGGGGTGGCGGTCTCGTCTCATCCTGAGCAAGAGCTTGAAGAGGAACCCGCCCTTCGGCCTCCCGAGAATCATCCACCGTTACCCGAGCCTAAGGATGTTATCGCGCCGTCCCTTGCAACGTTGGAGAGAGCCGTATCGGCTAGAATATATTTCGAAAACCTCTACTTCTCTCTGCTTCGCCAACCACCCTCTCGGGAGTATCGATGATTGGCGATGGAAATCTATATGCTGAGTATGGGTTCGCCTGAGGTCCGAAAGGAGGGTCTTCGTTCTCGCTGGCGTCAGAAGGAGACAGATTACCTTCGTAAACAACGTCGTAAAGTCGGTGTCAGTGCATTTGTTAAATTAAGACCATTGATCATGTTACTGGATCGTCGCAGACACACAAGTTACCGCATACCAGGTGCATTTGGGTCGTTTCTCTTGTGAGGGAGCGGTTCACTGGTAAGTTGTTCGCTATGAAGCAGGTGCGTCCTTCGCCCCTGAGCAATACATTACGTTCGCACATGCCCGTCCAGTTACGCAAGACGGATATGTATGTTGAACAAGGCTCAAGAATGCCACGGCCGCGCCGAGCGTGATGTTGTGGAATCTGTATTCCTTATGGCTCACCCAGAGGCGCGGAAGGGACAGGATATTCTGGACCTACGCAAGGTACTCGCGTTCGCAGGGTTCACACATAAGAGCGCCCGCGCAGACAAGGCGTTTAACCTGGAGCCTGATTCTCTTAGGTCAAGAAGAGCCCATGCGAGGCCGTTCAATTCTGCGTTCGGACCAAGATATCGGGAAAGGGCATGGGGTTTCAGTGTAATGTGATTATAAGGACACGTTATGACCGCTACAAAACGAAACTAACGACCTGTTCTAACGACTGCCCACTTATCACTGGTCTGTGCATTTCTACATGGCCGCTGTATATTGTTACTAAAACGGATGGTTTTCCTACTTGCAATTTTTACAGCCTGTGCAGCGTCCGCGTAGAGCCTGTAGGATACTCTTGGGGCGTTTACCATGTGATCATATACGTGTATTAGTATATTGTTTTTCTTGGCTGAAATAAGGATTCCTTCTGAGTGACATGCAGATAAGCAATGAGAACGAGGGTCTGTGGTCCAGTCCTCAGCGTGCTTGCCCGATTTGAAGATCGATTGACGACTTACACCCGATTTTAACCTTCTGCATACTAAGCACGGGCCCATGCATAGTACATGCGGTTGCCGGCTAATTTACAATTGCCGGGAACCCGTCTCGCACACGAAAGTTTTCTCTGCCTGAAGCATACACGCGCGACGTCACTCAGATCTGTTCTCGGTCTCGGGAATCCCCGCTGAAAATATGATTTTATGAGCTCGACCACCACGCGGCAATCATCCGATTAGGGAAGTCCGAGACTCCGAGTTTGCAACAGACTGGCACCAAGAGATGAGATCGCTGCATGTATCAGACTCAGACAAATTTATTTGTAGTGATATGTACCTACATAGCAGAGCATGGGGCAGGGACAGATTTCAGATGCCAGATCATCATTAATTGAGAGTACTGTTTGGCCGAATTGGTTTTGACCCACAGAGCTGGCACATTGAGTTCGGTCGGCGGGGAACAAACGCACTGTGCATACCTGCAGTGTGATGATGATTTGTTAAGAGTTTTAGGAGAGCCGAATCCCGGATCCCCTTACAAATTTGCGCCCATAAATGCCCCTGTTAGCTGAAGCGGGGATTAAACACGACTGATCGCACAATTCACAAAGTATATCATAATGAATTCATGAACTAGAAGATGAAGATGCGAACGCACTATCCGACGCTGTACTCCAGTTGTACTCCCCATGGGGCATGGCTGCTTGCATCTCCGTTTCCACCTTGCGTCGCCTTTTCTGTCTTGTGTCTCCTTTTCCGTCTTGCATCTCCGTTTCCGTCTTGTTATTCTGTTCTTCGATGTCACTCTCGGAGGGTGTTGTCGATACAGCGGACAGGTCTGGCCGTGATCCAACTCGAGCACTCGGCAGAATCCAGATTCCCGATTTGTATGACGCAAGACGCTGACGAGAAATACGACTGCAATAACCCGATATTTGCGAGAACGAGTAGGGTGGGTCGAAGATGACTCCTCTGTTGTTGCGACGGGTTTGTAGCAAGAAGCATGGATCTGCTGTTACCCGGTTTTACTGTAAGTCACGTGGCTCCAGCCAGCCCCACGTGGGCCTTGTATTTAGGTGCACGTGATTTGGCCCAATTTTTTTTACTCTTTCGTTGGATCAAACTAAGGCATTAGACCCACCCCGCCATGTTGCTGCAGCGCAGTCCGAGAGACACACCATCTAATACCATAGAGACGCCGACCGCCAACTAGAGCCGAGCGTCAAAGTCTGGGTCAAGGGTATTCTCTTTCTTTCTCTAACTTACCAGATTCTTCGTCAGTTCGTCTAACATCTTCAACCCCCGAAACGAAGCTATTGGATATAGGACCTTGCATTCTTCGCCCGATGGTCCTTTACTCTCCGCATGTAGACCGATTTGTACGAAGGAACGGACGCCTCTTCATCCATTTCCTCCAATTTTTGTTGCCCTCCGATCTGTACCCGCCGCACCCGGTACGCACTTAGCTTAGTTGCGTTCTTGACACAGGGATTCTACCCCATCACATAGATGCCAAATCAGCCGCCGATACACTAGCCAGGGAAATATTCCTCTCAGTGAGGGTAAAGTCATAGAGACTGCACAACACGTCGTTACCAACAAAGTGTCCGGTTACGAGCGTGAATCCGCGGCCATGGCTTTCCAATCCTTTGCTGCCCTCCTTGGCCCTCCTGATGCACCAATCCTCTTGCCCTCTCTTCCGACACTCTTCGATCTATACATGAATAAAGGCGAGGCTGTCCGCAAGCTCGCTGCCCCAGCAACGAAAGCGATCCTGAAACTATTCCCTCCGGAGTCCTTCCGGTTGGCCTACAAGGCCCTTGAGGGTATTTTAGAGAATGGCAAGTGGCGACCAACGACAGGTGTGCTCGATGCGATAAGGACGTTTGTAATTGGCGCCGAAGAGGTGGTTGTCACTGAACTTGGAATGGCCTTGCCAAATGTTACCGCAGCCATGCATGGCACAAAAAATGAGGTGTGCCGTATGCTGATCGTGCAATTGAATGTCCGCTGAGAATGTGAAAAAGTCACCTCTACAGCTGCCAAGTGTGCGGCTGCACTGTGCACTACTCTTTCTAATGCGGATTTGGCACCGCATATCCCAATGCTCGTCAAGTGCATGTCCGATACATCTTCGGTCCCCATCTGCATCAAGTCTCTTTTGCAAATAGCTTATCATGGGTCGTCAAAAACGAAATCCTTCCAATATGGGATCAAGAGAAGAGATTTAGACCACAAGTTTAACACATGGGTCCCACGCGAAGAGCTCCCCGAGAAGGGATTCCAGAAGATTGTGTCACAATTCGACGACTTGGATGCGTCGAGAGAAGGCGCAGGGCAGCAGCACACCTCCGCTCAAATCGTTCGAAAAAATCTCGAGGACATAGGTCTGGATGGCGACATCGCCCAGATCACAGGTCTTTCCATTGGTAAGTGACGGTCTCAACCTTTATGTATAGCCACTCAACCTTCGCTTTATTCGTTCTAACGGTCATAAGATCGAGCTCGTCATCGCTGCTTGTCTTTGGAATAACCCTCAGGTATGTCCCTTTTCAAATACCGCAGCGCCTCAGTCGGCTCAAAGGCTGCAAAAGATATGTGTACTCGACGAGCCGAGTAACTTCCTCGACAGAGAAGCACTCGGCGGACTGGCTGTTGCTATACGTGACTGGACGGGAGCCGCGGCAGTGGTACATCTTCATTTCCCTGTCAATAACTCGCTTCAACTGTTCATCTGACGTGATTGAAACCAGGTCATAATATCCCATAATGAACAATTCGTGACTGCTCTTTGTCAGTGCCAAATATATCTCCCTACAAATAATGCATGCGCTAATTATCATCTTAGGCCCAGAGATCTGGAACATTTCCGAGGGTGGAGTGACACATAAGGGCAAGGCAGCAGTGATTGAGGATGCCTTCATCGGCGCCAAATCGCCGAAGGGCAGTGGTTACAACACACCAGTGCGCTCAAGAGTGCAAAGCCCTGCAGCGTCTGCAGCTGCGACACCTGCAGCCAGCGGTGCTGAGGACAAAGGGGCACCCGCCGGACCTGGTGTGAAAAAGAAAAAGTTGACGCGTAATCAATTGAAGGCACAGGAGGAGCGGAGGAGAAAGAGGAAATTGATTTGGTTACAGTTTGGTGGCCCTAAACCGGAGGACACTGGTGACGATTGAGGATGGATTAAACGCACAAGTACAACCGACCTAGATTGTAGTCACGTGCAGGGTGTTTGTGTTGCCAGGACTACAGGACTATTCGTCGCAGGGACTAACACGCGTGTCATAAGAATTTGCCTCGCCCTGGAAATGAGATCGCTGATCGATAAGGTTTTTTCCGTGAAACGTGGTAGTGGTGAGGAGCCGACCGTCGCTTACGCCTGTATTTAATGCCCCAGGCGTAAAGTGCGTGGATCAGCACACGAATGCTATATTATGTCCACCCCAAACTCGCGGCTGGCCCGATATCGTACACGCTTACGATAAAGGCTGTGCGGGTACTATGCGTAGGTTTTCATTTTATTATCTGTAAAAAGATAAATGAAAACTCCAGCGCCGACTCTTTTTTCACCGGCTGTGCTGCACTCGAAGCGATTAGATTGCCCAATCACAGACATGACAAACCTATCTCGAGAATGTGCTCAGTCTCTGAAATTCCCTAACACTCCTCCGGTGGTTTCGGTTTTTTGATGGTGCAACGCCTGCTCGAAACGATGAGTCGGTTCTATTTTGGGTCGTACCACCGTTTCAAAAGACTGTCTGCCATGTCTTTACTATCGCCCTGCATAGAGCACATCTTCCGCTGGCGCCGCCCAGGCTGTGTGGCCTGTGCGTTCAGGTACCAGGGCTTGCCCTCTTGCAGTTTGTTGTGGCGGTGTATGTCAAATGGGATCGATCCTTAGCTGCCTGACTGTAGGATGCCAGTCCATGGATCGCAATTCCTTTTCACGGTACAGGTTCACTAGATTTAGGCCGGGAGTGGGGTGGAGAGGAACGGGGATGGGGTGGGGGAGGTTTCGCCGCCACACTAGTAAGTGTGGAACAGTACTTACAACAACGGCGTACTGGCGTTTTCGGATAGAACACTCGATTCCCAATTTGTCCAACCCTTTTTGTGCTGTCACTGCGTCGTGGCAACTGGTTGTCCGGATGGAGCCGCTGCAAAATGGGCAATAGCGCTGGGAGTCCCTCCGTATCCATCGGCCGGCGTGTGATGATAATGACGGATCCAATAGCACGCACTTGTCCCCTTCAGACCACACATGTTTTCTCAACCGCCTTCCCGTTGCCCTGTCCTGCCCTTCTCGAGGGTAATTTTAGCCCGACATATGAAATTGGGGTCCTTCGCACCCTTTCTTCTACGTTTCATGCCTTGGATCCTTTCCTAAACGGGCACCTAGATGGTGGGTCCATTTGTCGCCCATATTTTCCTTTCTGGGCGCGCCGGTTCAGGCCGTAGGTGCGTCTGCGCGCTCTTCGTCCCAGCTGTTTTCATATGGTGCATATATATTATATTAATTGTGTAGATGTCATACAATTGTTGCGCCAACTCGAAGGGCGTTACAACAGGCTGGTTCCCAACTTCCTCTTGGCATTGGCCCGACACGATGCCATGCCAGCACTCACTAGAGTTGCTCTCCATTCTCAAACCGCATGCACTTATCCTTGCGTAGCAATACGTCCCACGTGTGTAACAGCATGTTTAACATAAAATCAAAGCGCAATATAGCACTGTAGTACAGGAGAGGGATGGATCAGAAGGCAGACACAAGGCGAAGAGCCTATGAAACGCTCAGAAACATAATTATTGGCAAGTGACGATGAAAAAGCGGGCAGATCAAGATGTCATCAGAGAAAATCGGACGCTTCAACAACAATCACAACTTCGAACCGACCTGCCTCACCCGGTTCCATCCAGACCGTATTGACCCGCGAATCAGGGTGGTCCAGGAAGCGGCGGGCAAGTCGTCGCAGGTTGTCTTCTCTTAGAGTGGGGCCCCGGTGAACAAACGGGGGATGGAATGCAGCCTGGGCAGGGCCCTGTGCAACATGCTGAGGGGCATACCCAAGACGGTCGTATTCCCGAATCTCCTGCACCAAAGTGTCTGGTTAAGGATGTAGACAAGGAACCTGAATTGGAGCTTACTGGAGTATTGGCCCGTCCTTGTGGAGGGATGCCTTGGGGAAATCCGACATTGCCGAATGCATACGGGACCGCTGCAGCCACAGGGTCCTGTTGACCGGGTATCATATATCATTGGTTAAAGAAAGCCATTTATCGGATAGACCGAAATTACTGACACCTAGCATCGGAGGGTGATGGCCCGCCACGTCATGACGGAGGAAGTTGAGGCGGGGGTCTTGCGGTATGCTTTGCTCTGCAACCCCCTCGACTGGCTGAGGTACATCCTCCCGATTTCCTTCAAGCCGGCCATCGTCGGGGGCGGGTAGGGTCTGAAAAGGGAGATACATTAATAGACAGCCCAGGGTACCTAGGGAGGGAGAATATCCCAATGTTCAAGACCGACCCTAACATTCTGCTGTCCATAATGGGGCACTTGGTTTGTATATGACGAACCACCTTGAGATTGAGGGTATGGATTTTGGTAATTATTGGGCACTGTGTTGAGAGACGTGAAGGTTGAGTTCAGATGTGTTGAAGTGAAATTTAATGACAAACCTGGGGGGTCAAATGATGTTGGGAACGTTACGGTAAGTGGGGGTAATGTAGTCCTACCCTGTTCCGCATACGACGAACCGCTGTGGGAACCAACAGCAGGAGGGCTCGGCCTCGACGACCTTCCATGATTATTGTGATTGGGGTAGGACATGACTAGCTATTGCAGACGAAGGCGAAGAAAGAATAACGTAGATGTGAGTGGGGCTCTGATCTGAACCTAGTTTGGTGGGATTAAGGGATTAAGTACTCAGTGCCTATAAGACCACGCGGTAGACTGGTTGCCTGAAACGGGCGAGGCTGTGGCGCTGTGAGAGAAACTTCGCCTCGAGGACCACTGGCCAGGGTGAAGGGTTCAACGTGTTGCAATGGTAGTATGCAAGCTCTGGTCTGCGGATCGAAACGTGTGAGCTATCTATGCAGTAAAAGCGAGGAGGTGGGCAAGGAAGGGGAAGGATTGAACTGAGAACGAGTTGAAGGGGGATTGCCCAGCTTTTGGTCGTCGTAATAAAAGTGGATCCATTCGCCAAGCTGCTGGAAATTACGACACAATAGATCTCCGGATGTGCATGACAAAGCGGCACCCAAACGAGTTCCTTGTCGTTTGACTTGCGGAACGGAAAGGGATGGTCCATGCACTTTACAAAGTAGATCACGTCGCGTGGCCACGGCCCTGTTTCTGCAACCCAAATATACGGAACGTCATTGAGCGTATAAGAATGATCGGCATGGTCTGGGAAGGTCAAGTCACCGTTACGGGCTCTCAGTGAGGAGTTCAAAAGATTAAAGATTAAAATCAAGTAGCAGTATCCGGACCACCTCCATATTCAGGACGGCTGTCCATGGCGAACGCGTGGTACAGGCTGTACAGCCAATAATGACTCGGATGGGTGAGGCACGAATTCAGAAGAAAAAATGTTTACCAAAAGAGAAAAGATTACGGCTGCATGAATTGAACCGTTGGATGGCCACTGTAAAGGTAAACAGAACCTCCTACATCCGGTCGCGGCGGCGACGGAGGCGTTCAGTTTAAGGCACGTGTCCGTGGCGTCACGCATGGTCGCCGCTCTCAGCTCAGACGCCGGCTTCCCCGTCCACCATTTACAGCCCTTCCGGTTGGAGACGAAACGAACGCCCAGCTGCTACATTACGTGGAGGGGCCCTATTACCCAAGGGTTTTTACGATTTAGGAGCGCTGATCCCGACGCCATCACTCTCTCGACCTGTCGGTGATTGTCGCGGATGCTGTTTAAAAGACGTACGTTAGTGTTATCGTCTATCTGAGTTCTTTTCGTCATTACGCTCTAGTGTCTCTGTGCCATCCACCATGAACAATTGTCGGGAAATGCTGGCGGAGGAGGCCGGGCGGGGGGCTGGCCGCGTCCTGACAGTCATATGACCCTTGGTCAGTCACCAGGGGAATTAGGCTGGGAGAGACATCCGGGAATTCACAAGAAAGAAGTCATGGGTGAGGTTGGCGACTGGTTGGGGATGAGACGATTCGGTATCGGAGAGAGAAGTGGTTGGTTTGGTTTCCAACAGTTGGACCTCAAATCGCGATCTGGCTGTTACAAATGCGTGCGCCCCAGTGTGAGTGAGAAAGTGACCCGTACCAGCCGACACCTATGAGGCACGTCTCATGCCACTATCTTGAACAATTCCGGATCGCATCGCACGCCTTTTGCGCAGTTGACCTTGGAGTTGATGTTGATGTTGATGATCCAGCCACAACGCGCGGCGCTAGTATTACCGTACAGTAACCCCATTCGACTGAGAAAATGACCCCGGGGAAGACCTGTCGACCGGTAGTCAACGTCAGCAATATTGTACATTCACTGGCACGCCCACTTTCCTTTGGGTTGGGGAGTTTGTCGAAGTCGCGCTGGCCGGACCGCGCGTATGCGGTTGCTTAGATAAGTTCTACCCCTGTTCGGGGTCGGGGCGCGGATCAGCGAGGAACAGGAGATAGAGGCGTTGAGTAAAGGGGCATCGACTCGGGGTATCAGGTCCTCCAAATATTCGCTGAAACCGCTGAAAGAGAATATGGCGAGGCTTGGAAGGACGGCGCGTGTCAGTGGGAGACATCGGTTTGATGGTTCGGGGAAAGATCTGCGGGATTGGAAAGAAATGCGAAAGTGTTCGAGGTATAGACATGCACGTGGCCACCTCGCCGGGTGAAATGTGCCTAGTGCCTATGATACCCCCAAGACTAAGAATGACAAGGGCGGGAGCAGACGAGAGGAACTTTGGTATCTTTGGGACGGGGATGCCAGAAAGCTCAACTCTCTGGAGATGAGGGTGATGTCCTCCGCTGCCAACTACGATAGCCTGCCAACGCCCGGCCCTATCGTCGGCGATTCCTCGCCGCACGCCTTGCCTCCAAACCCGTCTTCATTCACCCTCGTTGCCACACTACTTATTGACCCCTTTCCCCTCACGTCCAAGTCCCTCCTCCCTTCGCTCCCCAAACCTCTCCCGCCGAAGTCACGCGGATCGCCCAAGCATAATCGGTCGATGCCATAAGCGCGCCCGCCACCTCGAAAATCCCGTCGTTCCATGTCGCACACTTTGTACACGACCCCTCGCAGATGGAATCTCAGTCCGGACCGTGTCTCTGTTGGGAATCCATTTTTACTGTGAAAAAGTACGCTTTTCGTACGTTCTTTTATCTATTTTTTGCGTTACATCTCACGCTCCCCGCTCTACCCACTCCAGCCTTTCCCCCTTTTACTTTAGTCCAATTGCCATCGAACTTCGCCGCTTCTGCCTCGCGCTCGCCGACCATGCGCACGCTGTTGCACACCTGGATACGGTTCAATGAGATTTCCTTCAAGCAAGTCACCATGTTCCTTCGTCATCGTCGCCGGCAGGACCGCAATTGCCTTCTTCCTCTTTCCTCCTTCCCCCCTTCCCTACTTGCGCATAGCATATTTGTATTGCACTCGCGTATATAGATCCCCATCTCATGGCCTCGTCAGAGGCAGGCAATCGAGCCCACTTTATCCCTCCTTCCGTTTGCGTGCCTTCGCCCCCGCCCGACTATTCGACGGCAAACTGAACTACCCGCACGGAGGTCAACGCGTGTCGGTAGCGATAGGGACGGCGGGTGTGGACTTGGTCGAACTGGGCGAGATTGCGGGGAATGGAAGATAAAGGGGTTCAAATGACCGTCGCCTCGGATGAAATTTACCAGGAATCAGGAACACTTGTAGTTTCGGAAGTGGAATTCTTTCCAAGATTCAAGATGGGTGTAGGTGAGATATTCATACCACCTGGCCCCAACACGGATCGATGACAGCTTTCCTTCAAATGTGACTTCTATTGTAGCAGTATATAACAGGATATTGTATCAGAAGACACCGAAGACAAGGCAAGCTCCAAGATACTGTACGTTACATGAAAAAAAAAAAAGTTTAGGACGACGGAAATCAAGGTGAGGGAAATATTTTTAACGTTAACCAAAGTTGAAGAGTCTAGAAAAAAAATAGAATTCTACGGGATATATGCAGTGAAGTTGAGAGGAGCGGACATGGGTTTCTTGGAACGATGACGACCACGAAGGGGCTCAGCCGGGGGAGCCGAAAAGTTAGGATCGCGCAACCACTCCTTGACAGTTTGGAGGTCCGTAAGTTGGAACCGACCACATTCCCACGGACGCTCAGTGCCTTCGCGGAACGGAGCCATCCACTCAGTGCTCGACGTCGGGAACTTCTCAAGATTGAGGACCTTCAGGGCTGCCTCCTTACACTCTGCGAACTTGCGAAAGTGCAGGTGGCGCTTGAGTGTCTCTTTGCGCGCAAACCAGCCCTCCTTTGTCGTCTGAGTCCTGCATGGGCCTGGGCAGCGCCAAACCTGGGTGAAGTGGCACCTGCGGTGCTTCGCACACACGTGCCGGTCTTTGAACGACTCCAGGCAGGTGTCGACTCGGCAGTATAGGTCCTCCTCGGCGACCCTGTGTCGTTGACGTGCGGGCTTGGCCTTGGCCGTTCGTTCCTTGATCTCGTCCGGGTTTGTCGGAGAATCTGATGACTGTCCCAACGCAAGTGAGACCTGATACGGGGTCCGATGAGCATTCAGATGGACGAATCGGATGAACACACGTGGCGGCTTACCTCATCACAATGGCCCTGCTGCGCGGTATTTAAGTCGGCCCCCCCAGCGCACTCAAGGAATCCCAGCCAGCCGGCAACTTCAGGGTACAACTTGGCAACAATGGGTCGCATCTCGTTTGGCACGACGTCACGACCCTCCAGTAATCTCGCTGCGCCTGCCAGGGCCCTGACGAGTGGGGCCACCCTGTCGAGTTCGTTTTTTGCTGCCGCGACATGGATAACGAACGTGACGATATCTTCAGGTGTGCTCCCGCTCGGCATGCCAAGGTCGGCAGCCAGTTGGGAGATTTTAGCGTGCCAGAGGTGTGGTGCGCCACGTGGCTTGAACGCAACGGTCTCGAGTATCTGTCTGTAGGACCAACCTGCGGGCGTCTGTTTCGCCGCGGCGGGCAAAGTCAACAAACAGATGATCAAAATGTTATTATTTGGAGAAGACGACTAACTGTCTGGGATTGCGAACTCTGATGAGACATGACATGGGGCTCGAAGACGGCGTTGTCTACCCAGCTGGATCCTGTGCTGGGCTCTATTCCTGTCGTCATGAACTCTGTCGACGACCCATCCATATACACGGCACTGTCTATCCCTGGGTACGTCATGTTGCACACAGGAGGCGTCGGACTGTCCCAAAGGTGGGACGTACTGCCGGTGGCGGTAGAGGAGGTCGAGGCGGAGGGCGTGGGGTCTCCGTCTGCGCGCAATCCTATGTCAGCGAGGTCGAAGAGTGAGCTAGGTGAATACCGACTTTCGCTGTAAGTGCCATCCCACACGGCGCCATCGCCTTCTGGGTACCACCATTGAGTGGGCAGCGCCAGCTCCGGCATGAAGTTGATAAAATCATCATTGTTCTCTTCTCCAGGATATCCGAATTGGAAAGACCCGGGTTGCGTCGCGGGCGCATTATCGTGGACATAGTCTGCTGCCCACGGCTCCAGACTGGTTTGTGATGGGTCAAGAGGGAAGTAGGGGAGACCCGCCTTGGGGGTCAAATTAAGTTAGCCGTCCTTGACGGTGAATAGACTGTACGTGTTTTTTTCCACTCACAGTGTTATCCATGAATGAGAACAAGCCGTCGTCAGTTAGATCTACTGCCATCACGTCCAGCACATCGTTAACCATATCGAGAGACATTTCACGTTCAACGCGAGATGTGAGGGTATAGGATAGAAGGAAGGTGTATTGGTGCTGATAACACAGAGGGGGAGGGACGGGTTTACGATGGGAGGGTGTGTTCACTCCGGACCTCTTTTATCGTATTTCCGCGAAATGAACATGGTGATTTGCCACACGAAAAAAAGCACACAGACTAACCGCGAACCTGGATTGTCGCGCCGCAAAAAAGAAAAAAAAAGAAATTGTGGAGACGGCAGACAGCACAAAGCGGCACGCAAGCTATTCAAGCGTCCACAAACAGGCGTCCATGATCCGAAAACTACAGCAGTCGGATTGTTGAACCAACTGAACTGGATTTCTTTGTCGAATGTGGCGTGTACATCCTTGCGAATTCGGGAGCTGAGGTAGTTTTTCACTTGGGTATGACCACAGGTTACGCATTGACAGGGTTTGTGGTTTATTGGGGCCCACGATCCACAGCCTTAGCGCATGATCAACAATTCATCGATAGGTAAAATTTAAAGATGCGAGGTCTCAGAAACCCAAAAGAAACGTCGACACCCTGCATATAGTAAGGCATGGCGAAATGCCACAAGTTAGAAAACGCCCCTACGAGCCGGTAGAACCGATTTGGTTATTCACTTTTTTCCCCTTTGACAGGCCCAACCCTTTGACGAATTTTGGACTGTGCTGACACTTACACAGTCGATGAGTCCGTGCGGCCCGTGAAGTTAATAGATCCGACGACGTGTACTGCACCCCGGTACAGTGCGCCGACATGAAACAAAGCGGCTCGCTAGCGTCAGTAACAATAAATCACCCGGCTCTATGGCTGGTTAGTGTGGGGAGGTTTTCCCAATTCTCCTCGTATCGTTTCCCCCTCCCCTCCCTTCCTTGTCGCACGCGTTTTCCCCTGTTCCTCATCGTCCGCCCTCGCTCGACCATCTCCGCTGGATCCTCGTTCCGCATGCACCCCTCCATGTCCTCCCTCCCCCCTTTCCCACACCTCGTCCGTCCGCGCAATCCTTCGCCCTACTCTGACGCCTCACATGAGTCCCCTCACACGTGTCCACGCTTCACGAAGCCCTTTACCCACGTCACTGACACATCGCGCACGCTCTCGTGGCCTCACCCACAGCCTCGCCTCGCGTCAACACGACCGTGACGCGATTGCAGGTACATAACCCTCTTCTTCTCGTCTGTATTTTGTTCCCCGCTCTGGAAATCGTACCATACTGCTTTTGTTCTCGTTCTTCCTTTAGTTGCTTCTCGGACTTGCGCTCTCATCCATCCCTCTCATGTCGATCCTCTTCCATCACCACCTCCCTCTCTTTACCTTCCTTTCATCTTTAGCTACTATGTCGTGTGCCCGTAGACTTCCCGGTGCGTCCGTATGCTCGCCCGTTGGGAAAAGTGACCTCACTAGGTACCCAGTCGTTCCGCCACTCCGACTCGGGCAAAATCAGTGGAGACATTGTGTACAGTCGTTACACATACTGCTGTGTATAGACGTTCTCAGAGTCGGCGTGAATGGTTCCATGGAATCGCAAGCCTTCCCAAACTCCACTCAACCCTTGTTGTCATTTTGGCCCCAAGTAGAGCTTGGAAGTTGTACAGAGGCAAACAACCCAACAATTACTAAGAGAATTAGTACCGTGTAGGCAAAGTTCTTTCCCATAACATTATTTTCCAAAGAAAAGGCAAATAATGCTGTCGCAGCTGCCGGTCCAATCGTGCGCTGGATAGAGACTACCGTTTGGGCAAGACCGTTAGTAGCGCCAAGCGATCGCTTATTCGGCGCGGCCGAAGAAATGTACATGAAAACTGTGCCTGTCAGAGATCCGTGTCCCCACCATTAACAGTTTTCGTCAGCTATCAGCACTAGGTACTTACTAAATGCCATGTCACAGATCGAGATTGACAAGAGCTGTAGGACGATGAGGAGCCAGACAGTCCACCGTGTGTCTCCGTTGGTGGTGTGACGCATGCAAATGTTCTCCAACGGAAACAGGACGTATGTCATGGAAAACGAGGAGAAACCAGACGCCGTGGACCGAAGCGAGCGACAACACGTGGGAAAAGTGCGTATTGAAAGACCGCACTCGCAGATCCATACACGGAGATCCATAGTCCAATGGACGCCGGACTCATACCCAGTCCACCCAATTCTATTGGAGTTGACCAGACAAGTGGAATAAGCGCCAGTGCAGCCATGTCAAGCAGTGCAAGCATTGCGTAATTAGCGACAGACGTCAAGACTGGCCTTGTAAGCAGTGAGAGCATTGGCAGAGGTTGTTCAATTTCTCTCGAGGGTATGGCTGGGCTTCTACTTGATGGGTTTTGACCGACTGTCTTGGTAACAAATCAATCCCGTGCTCCATGAATGTACTACAGAGCCAACCTCTTTCAAGAATAACGCAGTAATGGCGAACTGGACGAGAGGTGGCAGCCCCAACCAGGCACGGAAGGAAATAAGGATATTCAGACCAAAAATGGTGTGGGAAGAGGCCTGGCCATCGATCCTGGGGCCGTGATAGGATACCACCCATAGAAGGACTGGTGGCCAAAAATCAGAGCGGGAAGAGAGAAATCCTGGGCAACATGCCAGACCCTATAATTTGTCCTATGGCCGCGACTAATGGGAGTAAGGAAAAAACCCGGGCTACATTGCTTTCGTCCGTGATCTCTGCCAGAATACTCTTCACAACTCCAATGTTCCCATTTAGCGCGCCACTCAAGCAGCGACTGTGACCACCGAGTTAGCGAACGGAACAGTTCCCACCGCCAGTATGTCAACAACGCACCAAAGGGCAAGTGCCAAGAAAGAACGCGAGAGTCCGAACAGGGTGATGCAAAGGGCTGTGCCGAGAATGCCGGACAGAAAGACGGGTTTGCGCCCAATGTGATCAGAAAGACGGTTCCACTGCAGAACGGTTACGGCCTCAGCAGCGAAATATAGGGACATCTGTGACATCCTTCGATACAATTTCAACCAATGAGAACCGAGGAGACGTACTATGATCCCAGTATAGTATCCTACTCCCCGAGTGTCGCCACCAATGATCGGAAGCTCGCCGATCAGCTGATAGCGATGTTACCGAGGTGCATTACATATCGAGTAAGGAACATTTCCCTTACCTGAGGGATGTAAGGATTGATGGAACTAAATACAATTACAAGACAGAGCTGCGCCGAGCATATGATCAAGATCTGGGATGTGGGCAACGCCGTTGGTTTTCGTGGCATATCATTGGCCCGGAGCAGTGGCGTCTCATCGTTGGTGTCATCTACATGTCCCATATGGGACATCTATGACCGGCCTGACAGGAAAGTTCAATGATATGCGGGATGAGAAAAGAGGTAAAGATTCAACGGCTTACTGACAGAGCTGTTCAGCCTGTCCACCCGCGACTCCGGCGAAGGTTGCCCAGGTTGGTCCAGTTCTGCGGTACACTTACACGCTAAGCATATCAGGGAGGACTGAATAGTACTGAATGCTTACGCGGGGATATGCAGCACACTTGCCAGTATGAAAAAGTGTAAACCAACCAACAGGGTTTGCCCAGGTGATTATGTAATAATATCTCACGTGACTATTTGCATCCCTCATTTCCGACACACCTCCCGCGCCTCCTCGGTTATTCGCGCGCGATCGCGCTGCTGCTCACCGGGGACACGCACTCGCCCGACTCGCCGCTCCTGCAAGGACTCTACCACGCGACGTTCCCGAACCGCGAGGATGTGTTCCCCGCCGCGCGAGCGTTTGCGCGCGAGCTCGCCGTGAACGAGTCGCCGACGAGCGTGGCGTGGACCAAGGTGCTGTTGTGGCGCGGCGCAGACAGCATCGAGGGACAGCACGTCCTCGACTCGCGCGGAATTTCGGACCTTGCGTCGCGCGCGGACGCCGTGGAGGGCGCGCTGGCGTTCAAGGAGCGTCGTCCCACCGAGTTCCCCGACGTGTTGTCGAAGGACCTTTCTGAGTTTGTCCCCTGAGTGCGTCGTTCTCGCCATGTCCATGCGCCTATCTACAGAACTAATGGCTGCACATCTTATCAGTGGACAGAAATAGACGTGAGACAACGCAAAGCCAAGCTGTAGTTCAGGTATGCGACTCTGAATGTTCCTTTTCGGACTGGGACAACTTTGAAAGGGGATGGCCACAAATCGTGGTTGTGATTGTGATACTTATCTGTACTGATTGTACATGTAACATATATACAGACAAGAGAGAAATAATCAGTTGAACTACTCGGCCTAGGGTTTCGACCATAAGTGTTCCATTATCGAGGCGGGAAGCTTGTGTTGGCCCAATGGGCGTTCAATGAAAGATACGACGCTTGGAACGAGGTGGGAAACATGGGAAGGATTGAGTTGTTGGGTTAATGCATAAGGCGAGGTTATACAGGACCCCCCGCAAAATATTGGGACATAATAGCGTCATCTATCATTTCAAGGTTCCAACGCCGGTGGATACTCTACGGTGGTCACCCATCCGGGCATAAAAACAAGATGCTATAGTACAAGAAGAGTTTGAGTGAGTCGTCGTGAGGCTACTCACTGAAGGGTCTGTCGCTATTGAGCGCTGTTCACCAGCGAAAGCGCACCACCAGAAACTTCCAAATATTTCTGAGAATATTTCCCTGCATGGAGCAAACATCCTTCAGGCTCAGCACGGTGACATCAACGCACACCAGAAATAGTACCAAATACCCACCGCCTGTGCCACAATTTCGCTCAATTTCACGCCTCTGCAGAGGACAACGAACGCGAGCGTTCCGAGCACATAAGCCAGAATCACCGTCGCCAGCAGTCTCTTGCACGACCACCGCGCATGGCGGCGGCGCCACTTTTCCGCGCCGGGGCCCTCTATCTCATGGTCCTCCCAGCGCAGCGTTCGCAGCCACCACCAGAGCTGCACGAGCGGACCTGGGAACATACTAAAAATGCGCCCGTGGCTACCGGTGCGGTACCACGAAGCGCACTGCGACTACGCCGAGTCCTCGAGCCGCTCTTGCAGCATGTCGTTGTACCGGTCCGTTGCCGCATCGGTCGGCGCCACGCTGTTGAGCACTCCGGCCCGCAGAGGCTCGAGGAGCTGGAGGAGGTATGCCACCTGTGACTCTTCGGAGGACAGAATGGATGTGTGGCCGGTGGTCGCATTTGGGCCTATATCGAGCAGAGCATGTCGTATTGGAGGTAAATAGACGTGCTTAGTTCTCAGATACATGAGACATACCTTGCATCATAAAGAAATTCGGGAAACCAGGGACAGTGCTGCCTAGGTATGCTGTAGGTCCACCATGGGCATCGTTGTACTCTTTCAGAGCTCCTCTTGTTCCGTGCACGTTCAACGGATAATTATCCTGTCAACGAAAGTGCTGATCAATCTGACGAGTGTCCAACGAGAAGAAAAAAGTAAATATACAGTTATGAAGCCTGTACCGCATATTAAAACATCGAGGGGGATCCTCTCGCCTAGTCAACGATGAGACTAACTCAACCTCTGGATCAAAAAATAACAGAATACCAGTTTCCATAACGACGCCATCTGGTTCAACGCGTGTAATGTGGTCGAGTGTGAGGCGCACATTTGGACGGTGCAACGACCGAAGATACCCTTGGTCGCGTACGAGGCGCCTGCATCCACGAGCTGTATGCGGTGTCTACGCCGAGCCGTCCGAGATGCAAACGTATATGCACGTACGGTATTTCGGTATGATAAGGTGGTGGTACTTGGCCGGTGCCGTACTCTTTATGTAGTCCTCAGAGGTCTTCACCGGCCGACGAATTAGCAAACGACATGATAGTTCAGCTTATTATACGTACCTTCATCCATGACCTCGCCAAATAATTATTACCTTTTGCTTTGAACAGCAGAAAGGCGCGTTCGTACTAATAATCACATTCTAGTCAGTTCGAAACCAGGGTCATCTCATAAGGCGTACCCTCGCGGCGATGATGAAGCGGTAGATAACACGCACGAATGGCATGTAGGAAAATGCCCATTTTGTGAACCCGGAGTAAGGAAGTATCGGCTGTGGAGAACGTAGTGTGAATCTCCAGAACAGTGTTGTAATTATTTCCAAAGATGAACCTAAATTTACTCCAGGTAGGTACCACATCGGCGTGCGCACAAAATTTACTACAGTGACTGTTGGGTCCTTCGATATGTTCGGGATAAACTGCGACCTGCGCCGACATGGCACACCACCAGGGCGATGTTCCGTCGATATCATAACACACGATGGAGAACGATTGCTTACGAAGAGCAGCCGCTGCCCAGTACGCCGACGCGCTTTCCGCGGAGGTCGACGTCATGTCTCCAGCGGGCCGAATGGAACACATCGCCCTTGAACAAGTCGATTCCTTGTATGTCGGGGATGCGAGGCACGAAAAGCACGCCAATAGCAGACACGAGGGCAGTCGCATAAGAAAGCTGCTTCTCGCCCGTGCGCACGTCGCGCGTCTCAATGCGCCACACGTTCGCATCTGGGACCCACTCTGCTTTGTCCATAGAGGTGTGGAAACGGCAGTGGGGACGCAGGTCATACTTGTCGACCACACCATGCATGTACTCCAAAATTTCTGGCTGTGTGCCATGTGAATGACTCCAGTCCGGTTTCGGATCGGTGGAGAGGGTGTAGAAGTGGATAGGAATATCCGAGGCGCAACCCTGGAGTAAATACAAGGCACGAAACTCCTGTTGACAACGTGAAGATACAGTGGTGATACAGTACCTACAGGATACGTGTTATCCTATGAGCCCATTTG